>Ga0302279_10008357_pt1 | contig 10198 bp, 6 predicted proteins | sample III_Bog_N3_3_FD_194541 | JGI IMG/M metagenome (GOLD analysis project Ga0302279, IMG submission 194541) | Peat permafrost microbial communities from Stordalen Mire near Abisko, Sweden - III_Bog_N3_3 | ecosystem: Environmental > Terrestrial > Soil > Wetlands > Peat | place: Sweden: Abisko...
TGGTGCGCCAGAAGATCATGAGCTGTGCGGAGGCGATCGGGCTGCGCAACGGGGCGGTGTTTCACACCGTTGGGGTGGTGCTGGTGCGCCAGCGACCGGGGGGCGGCAGTGTGGTGTTTGTGACGATTGAGGACGAAACCGGAACGGCCAATGTGGTGATCTGGGCGAGCCTGTTGGAGCAGTTTCGCAGTGCGATTCTGGGAGCTTCGGTGCTGGGAGTGCAAGGGCGCGTGCAGCGCTCGGTGGAGGGGATTGTGCATCTGGTGGCGGAAGTGTTGGAGAACCGGACAGGGGCGTTGCGGACGGTGGAGGATGAGTTGCCGCGATCCCGGGATTTTCGATAGGGCGTTACGTGAGCACCTGCATGTCGGCGATGACAGCCTCCGCCAGCCAGCCGCTGGGGGATTTTCCGGTGGCGATCCAGGTGGGGTGCAGCACGGCCCAGGCTTCGTCGGCGTAGGCGGTGAGCCAGCCGGGCTCGGTGGGTTTGACCTGGCCCCAGGTGATGATGTCGATCGTGCCGTCGGCGTGCCAGCCGGTGAGCAGCACGCAATGGCCGCCCCAGGTGCCGGGTTCGTTGGCGTCGGTGAGGTCGGTGGGGGTGGTCCAGCGGGCCTGGGTCTGGGCCGCCAGCGGCAATCTGGCGCCGAGGATCAGCGGGCCGAACAGCCAGAGCGCCTGGCGGAGTTGCAGGGTGTTGGCGGGATCGAGGCGCAGGGTGGCGTGGATGGTGTCGTGGCCGCTGGGAGCTTCGAAACCCGTGGTGTGCCAGTGGGTGAGCACGTCGCTGATCAGGGCGCCGGTGTCGGTGGCGGGGTAGTCGCTGATGGCGCTGTAGGCATAGAGCGCCTGGGCGTCCGTGGGCGGCCGGGCAGTGCCGTCGTGCCAGCGTTCGGCGGATTGGATGTAGTGCAGCACCGCGGCACAGGTGCAGTCTCCGACGATATCGTTGGCGAGCAGCGGCCAGTCGGTGCCGATGGTCCAGTTGATGTCGTCGGGCGGTTCTGGCAACGGGGCGCGGGCGGTGTAGCGGGTGATGTCGGGCAGATGCGGTGTTGGCCCGGGCGAAAGTCGCCCGAGCCGCATGTGGGAGTGGTCAGCCACCGGAAGCGGCTTTCAGGATCAGGCGGGCGGCGTCCGGTGGCATCGCCGAGGGCGTGGCAGTGGCGCTGGACAGGCCGGCAGCGGCTTCGATGCTGGGCAGCAAAGCGGCGGCGGCGAGGAAGATGGTCTCGATCGCCGCGGGGATCAGCGCGCTGATCGGCGGCTTGGTGACGACGGCGACGGCGGCATTAACTGCCTGCACCAGCATCTGCACGGCGGTGGCGGGAGCACCAGTGGTGGTGGCGATGGTGCCCGCTGCGGACTGAACGTCTGCGATATAGCCTTGCAGCGTGGTGAGTGTGATGGGGTTGATGTCGGCGATGGCTGCGATCGATGGCAACGCGGCGGCGAGACCTGAAGCGACGGTCTGAGCGTCCGTGGCCATCTGGGACAGCGTGGGCGTGGTGGCGCAGGCGGCCAGTGGCAAGGCGGCGCTGACGGCGAGCAGGGTGCGGCGGCTGAGCATGGCGTTATTCTCCCGTGGTGGTGTTGGCGCCTTCGCGCAGGATGATGCCGAGCAGGCCGGCGAGGCCGGTGCCGACGGCGGTGATGTCCTGCGCCGCACCGGGCGGCAGGCTGACGCCGAAGCCCGCGAGGATCGCGGTGATGGTCGCCCAGGTGGAGGGCTCGGCGAGGCGGTCGGCGAGGTAGGCGAGCGGGCCTGGTTTTGGATTGCTGCTGTCAGGCATTGGGATGCTCCAAAGTGAGGGATTGATACGGCAACTGGCAGAGCCGGCGCGCCCAGCCGAGACCGAAGACGCGCCAGCCCGGCAGGCTCGCCATCGCTGTCAAGCGTTGAGCCTGGAACTCCGCGCAAAGGCTGTGGACATCGACCTGCGCGACGGCGGCCAGCGTGGCGGGGCCGAGCACGCCGTCCGACGGTGTGCCGGCGGCGGTTTGCAGCCAGTGGATCGCCTGGCCGACGCCGTTGTTCACACCGGCGTCGAACACCAGCAGGGCGAGCGCCGGGGGCAGGCTGTCGGCCTGCAGGCGGCCCCAGTAGTCGGCGTGGTAGATCGCCTGCGCCGCGGCCAGCGTGAGGGTGGCGATGTCGAGGTTGGGATAGGCACCGGCGGAAATTCCCCAGTTTGTGCCACGTAGTTTCCCCACGCCGATGATTCCGCCGGTCCAGTTGCCGGGGTCAGCCGCGGTGGTATCGAAGCCGCCCTCGTGGCCGATGACGAGGGTGAAGCATTGGGTGAAGATGTCAGTCATGATTGCCGCCCCGTGCGGTGAAGCGTTCGAGCACGGCGAGCACGGCGCGGACGTTGTTGTCGATGGCGAGCAGGCGTTCCTGCACCGTCAGCAATTCACGCACGGTGGCGTATTTGCGGTCGGCCTCCTTGGCGTGTTCCACCACCATGCGCACGATGCTGTCCTCGCGGTTGGAGCGGGTGGCGTGGCAGTCACGGATCTTGGCGTCGGCGACCTGTTCGACGCTGGTGATGCGGGCCTGGTTGGCCTGGTCGAGGTTGAGGATCTTGGCCTGGGTCATGGCGTCCAGCGCGGTAAGCCGGCCGTCGATGCCGTCGATGCGGATCAGCAGGCGCTTGAGCAGGAACGACACCGCCGCCAGCACCAGGGTGCCGGCGAAGGTGATCGCTGCGTTGATGATGTCGGGGTTCACGGGGGTGCTCCTGGCTGGACTAGAGCGTGGCGCGGATGGTGGCTCCGGCGCCGCCGGTGGCGGCTGTGCTGGTGGACGTGGTGGCGCCGGTGGTGCCTGCGGTGTTCCAGGCGCTGGAGGTGAAGGTTGGGGTGAGCAGGTTGAGGATCTGCACGCTACCGCCAGCGCCGCCGGTACCGCCGTTGCCGCCCTTGCCGGTGCCGGAACCGTTGCCGCCGGTGCCTCCGGTGCCGCCGGAGACATCCAGCGCGTTGGCGATCGAACTGCCGAGCAAGGTTTCGGTGATGATGTAGATCAGGCCGCCGCCGCCGCCGCCGCCGCCGCCACCACCGGCTGCGTTGCCGGCGACGCCGTTGGCGCCGGTGCCGCCGTTGCTGCCTTTGGCCTGGATGATGCTGGTGGTGGCGTTGGTGCCGCGTTGGATATTGCGAGCGTAGAGCGCGATGGTGCCGCCGTAGGAGCCGCCGGAACCGCCGCCGCCACCGGCGTTGGTGGCGTCACCCCCACCGCCGCCACCACCACCGCCGATCAGGCCGCAGGCGAGGCCGGCGTTGTCGGCGGGGGACCAGAACGTCAAGGTTGGTGTGTTGAGCTGGATCTGTACGGTCTGCGCGCCACCACTGCCGGCAGCACCGCCGGCTGAGGTTGCGGTGCCGCCGCTGCCGGCAGCACCACCGTTGCCGCCGTTGCCATAGGTGATCGAAGCACCCGCGGTGCCGGCGGTGCCCGTGGTGGTGGAGCCGTTGCCGCCGTTGCCGCCGGTTGTGGGGGATTGTCCGACGGTGCGCAGGCTGAGGCCGCTGGGGGCAGCGCCCGCGGTGGCGCCGGAGGCGTTGTTGGCGGCTGTGCCGTTGGAGACGATGGCGCCGGCGGGGGCGGCCGAGACGTCCAGCGTGCCGTTGGCGAACACCCGCCAGCCCGCCGGGTTCAGCACGCCGGTGCCGGACAGGGTGAGGTTGGTGTAGTGCATGTCGCGCGTCAGCGTGGTGGTGCCGCTGCTGATGGTGACGGCGCCGTCAGCACCGGTGCCGAACATCAGCGCCGCCGCGCTGAAGACCGAGGCAACGCGGCTGTCGTTGCCGGATTGGCAGACCCAGCGGGTGCCGCTGGCTTGATACTGGAACGCCATTTCCACGAAGGCCGGCAGCGTGGTGGGCGCGCCCAGCAGGGTTTGGCCGGAGGCTGGGGTGAAGGTGCAGGCGGTAACGGCGGCCGTCGATGTGACCAGCAGCCACTGGCCGTTGCCCGGTGACGACGGCATCGTGATGGTGCCGGATGCCAGCGTGCCCGCCGGGGTAAGCTGCAGGGTGGAAACGCCGTTGGCCACTGTGATAGCAAAGCCGGTGGTCGGCGTTTGGCTGCTGAAGCTGGCGTCGGCGATCCCTGCCGTGAAGCTGGCAAGGCCTGTGGTTTTCAACGTGGTGACGGCGGCCGTGCTGGGGGTGGAAGCACCGACCGGGGTGTTGTCGATGGAGCCGCCGGCGCCCTGAAGTTTGTTGATGTAGACGGTGCCGGTGCCCTGCGGAACCAGTTGGATGGTGACGTTGGTGTCCGAGCCATTGACTCCGAGCACGACGTTCTGCCCGGTACTGCCGCCGGCGATCGACAATGCGTTCACCGCTGACGCGTTTGGCAGGATGGTCAGTGAGTTGGTGTTGCCGCCGCTGCCGGACTGGAAGTTGATCTGGCCGGTGCCGGCGCCGCGGAAGACCAGGCCCTGGTTGGTTTCACCAGACACCGCGATCACCGGGGGCTGGCCGCCATTGCCCGGCGTGACCACAAGTTTGGACAGCGCGGCGGTGCCGTTGTCGGTGACATCGAGCACGGTGCCCTCGGCGGTGCCGATGGCCAAGCCCGCTGAGGTCGCTGCTGTCAGCGTAGTGGATTTCAGCGTGGTGAAGGCGCCGGTGCTGGCGGTGGTGGCGCCGATCGGGGTGTTGTCGAGCGTGCCGCCGGTGCCTTGCAGCTTGGCAATGGCGACTGTGCCGGTGCCGGCGGGGGTGAGCGTGATGCTCTGGTTCGCACCGCTGCCGGACGCCGTGATACTGGCGGTGGAGGTGGCGTTCGACCAGGCAACCTGCTGGCCACTGGCCATGGTGAGGGCGGCGCCATCGGTGAAGGTGGCGGACGTGGTGCGCAGGCCATGCAGCCAGGTGAGGCTGACTTCCAGCGGTGCGTAGGGGACCTGCGGGGCGAGGCCGGTGACGTCGCCGTTGATGTAGATGGCGCGGCCGGTGCCGCCGACGACGCAGTTCGGCTCATACAGTGAGGCGTTGTAGAAGCGCGCCGGAAGGCCGGTGCTGTTGGTGGCCTCGGACTGGCCGAACAACTCGGCGAACAGGAGGTTCTTGCCTTCACCGGGCTGGCCGAGGCCGGTGGCTTCGGGCGAGTAGTTGACGATACCGGTGATCTGTTGGGGCCCGGTGATGTTGTTGACCGGATCGTTGCGATAGGCTTTCCAGCCGATGTCGAGCCCGCGGTTGACGACGTTGTATTCTTCGACAACGTGCGTCCAGTTGTGGGTGATGTCTTCGGGCGTGATGCCGACCGTCCAGCGCACCAACTCGTCGCCGATGTTGATGCCGGACATGCCGGCGGGATTGAAGATGGCGATCTGGGTTTGCGCATTGTCGACGCTGTCGGCGGCGCCGGCGGTGGAGAAATAGGTGTATTTGGCACCTTGGGCGCAGTGCGGGCCGTTGTTGTAGATGGTGGTGAGCGGGCCGATGACGCCAGTGCTCGGCACCGCACCGGTGACATTCCATTGGAAGGCGCCGTTGCCGGGATTTCCAGAGGTCCAGGTGCTGTTGAAGGCGCTGGTGGCGCCGTTGCTGTTGATGGTGGCGGCGTTGAGCACTGTGGCGCCGGTGACAGCGAGGTTGGTGAACGTGGCCGAACCGGCGGAGATGTTGCCACTCAATGCAGTGTTGACGAAGGCCGTGGTGGCAAAAGCCGTCGAGTTGTCAGTTGAGGCTGCTGTGGGCCCTCGCACAAGGCCGGTGCCTTGCGGCGTCAGGTCGATGTCGATATTCGTCGCCTGGCCGAAAGCCTGAAGGCCCGGCGCGTTGCCGAGTTTGGCGCCATAGACTGAGAGGAATCCCTCTGCCGCTCCACCGCTGTCAGAGATCTGGAACTGCTCGCCATTTCCGTTGGCCAGGATGATCGATGATGTCCCCTGTGCGGCGAGGATCAACGAGACGTTGGCCTGGGCATTGGAATAGGCATTGATGGCCGGGATGGAGCCAGAGACATTGCCGTTCAACTCGATCTGAACGCCGCCGATCTGGCCAACTCGCAGCGGGGCTGACGCTGCGGTCGGCGACAGTGCATTCAGCGAACCGTCGGAGGCTGGAGCCAAAGTCCAGGTTTTGCTGAAATCCGACGACACTAGGCGCAGTGCCGCATCTTCGGCCGTACCGGTTCCGGCGGAGGCATGAAACACCGCGCCGCCGGCGGCGATTGCCGCGCGGAGAGCCAGGAGGTTGACGCGGTTGTCAGAGAAATAGCTGTTAACGCCGCCTTTGCCGTAGTCGATAAACGCGATCTCTGACCAGAAGGCCAGCGCTCCAGTGCCGAGCGTCGGAAATTGCGGCGAATTGCCATAGTCCAGATGCAGGAAGATGTTTGGAGAGTTATTATAACCAGACGGAACAGCAAATTTTTCCGTTCCATAGCACATCATCGGGCTGGCACAGCCGACATGCACAAAAATATTCTCGGTTGCCGGGAATGGATATTGCGTGCTGCCACCCTGCAACGTCAGGCTGTAGGCTGAAGTCTGCGGGGGCACCGTGTAGTTGGCTGGGATGGCTGGGGGAGAGTTGATACAGACCAAATCAAAGACGTTGTTGTCCGTCTCAGCCAGTGTCAGCGCGACGCCGCGCCAATTATGCAGATCCAGCTTTTTGATGTTATTATAAGAAGTATTTCCATAATACTGCCATGGCGTAAAATACACAAAAGCATTTGTCTGTGTCAGTGTGGGATAGGCGGAAAGAGTGACGCTGGTGCCGCTGACGGCTACGATCGTCGTACCTGCCGGAATGCCAGGACCGAAAGCCGCCTGCCCCACGACGTAGCCGACCGCCTGCACATTGACGGTGATCACCTTCGACGATGGGCTGTAGGTCGCCGTTGCCGGGATCTGCCAGGTGCAGTTGCGCGACTTGCCCTGGAGCACCACGCCCTGGCCGCCAGATCCGAGTTCGGCTCCGCAAATGCTGATGTGGTTGAATTGGCAGTCGTTCCACTCGGCAATGTCGACGGTATCAAACACGACGCCACCGGTTGAATCGACGCCGGCCGCTGCATTGGTGGCGTTGCCGGGGATCGGGTTCAGATAGCCGACATCGAATGTCCCGTGACGGACCGAACCGACATAGAGACCGCATGCAGCAAGGCCCATGCAGTCGAACAGGATGCCTTCGACGACGTTTCCGATAAGCGCCCGGCCCGATATGGTGTTGACGACAGGCGCCACGCTACAAATTGTGCCGCCAGACGCACCCGCCCAAAAAAGCCGGCTTGGTGCGGTCCAGACATTTTCGTTTGAGATCTGCCCGGCGCCCGCGCCGGTCAGGCCGACAAAGCTTGATGTGACCGTAAGGGTCGAGCTGATTTTAAACTGTCCAACGCAACGCAACACGCCGGAACCCACCGCCTGCAGGGCGTGGATGCCATTCTGGATTGCGGCGGTGCTGTCGGTGGTGCCGGTGGGGTCGGCACCGAAATCCAGCACGGCATCGAGTTGCAGGCCTGCGGCTGCGAAAAGCGCGCGCGCGTTGGCGGCGCCTGCGGCGATGACGGTGCCGGCGGAGAGATCGGTGACGGCACCGATCTGGCCCGCAACGGATTGCACGGGTACTGCCGCTTCGAAGCCTGCGATATCAGCGGGCGTCAGCGTGCTGCTGCCGCCGGTGACCTGGCCTTTGGCGTTGACGGCGACCTTGGTGAAGGTGCCGGGTGTGGTGATGGCCGGCAGCGACGCGTCCACCGTGCCGGAACTATAGGGCGAGGCGGTGCCGGTGATGTCGCCGGCCAACGTCAGCGGCTGGAAGTATTTGGCCTGGACGAAGGCTGTGGTGGCGACTGTGTTGCTGACGTCGCCCACCGCCGGCGTGGGGGCGGTGGGAGTGCCGGTGAAGTCAGGCGATGCGAGCGGGGCGATGACGCTGGTGTCGGCTGACAGCACGCCGGCGGCGAGCTTGACGCCCGGGCCGATGGCCACCGGTTCGGGCTCGCCGGGGGTGATGCTGACGCGGCCGAGCAGGGTGTTCTGGGCCAGCGTGAGCTGCGGTTGCAGGCCGGTGAGCAGGGTTTCGACGGTGACCGAACTGCTGGTGCCGGATTGGGCGAGCATGATCAGGTCAGTGGGGTTGGCTGCGGTCGCTTCGGGCAGTTGCTCGAGATTGGGCATGCGTGTTCTCCCCGCCCCCTGGTGGGGGTTGGTGATTTGGGATGGGGCGTGGGTGGCAGGCCGCGCGGTTAGCCGATGGCGGCCCAGCCGGTGTTTCCGGTGCCGGTTTGCTTGACGTAGAAGGTGCTGCCGACGCCGCCGTTGAGGTTGCGGAAGGTGGAGCCGGGTGGGGCTGTGACCGCACCTTGCGGGGTGTTGCGGCCGATCATCTCGTAGGCGCCGGTCGCTTCGGCGTCGGTGACCAGGCGCAGGTGCCCGGTGCCGGCGGGGTGGAGCTGGACGTCGCCGTTGTTGAAGCTGGTGAGGGCGGCGCCACCGAGGGCGTCAGGTGCGAGGTAGTTGGCACTGCTGAAGAAGCTGGCGCGCCAGGTGTTGAAGACACCGGACCATTCGACGTCGGAATTGATGGCAGCGGTGATGTCGGTGCCGGTCCAGTTCTCCTGCACCGGGCTGGAGCCGGAGCGGTAGAAATGCACCGCGGTGTTGCAGCGCACCCGCATGCGGCGATTGTTGGGGATCGGCACGCCGGCGGTGGCGGTGGCGGTGGCGCCGGTGCCGTTGCCTGTGATGGTGACCGCGATCTGCGCGCCGGAGGTGCCGTAGCCGCTGCCGGGGGCAGTGACGACGATGCCGATGATCGCACCGTTGCTGATCACCGCTGTGGCGGCAGCGCCGGTGCCGGGACCGGCGATGGCGATCGTGGCGCTGGTGTAGCCGGTGCCCCCGGCGGTGACCCGAATGAAGCTGATTTGGCCGTAGCAGGTGGTTTGATACAGCGTCAGCATCGACTGAACGCCGGAAGCAGCTGAGGTGATCATGACGCTGTCGGCGATATCCGGCAGCAGCACGGTTTGCAGGCCGTTGAACAGTGTGGGGTTGGCGTAGAACAGCTGGGTGAAATTCCAGCGGTTGTCTTCGATGATGATTTGGTCGGTGTTGGCCCACAGGCAGTTGCCGAGTGCAGCACCGTTGGAGCCGACAAAATCGTTGCGGGCGACGAGAACGCCCTCGGGGCCGTCCTTCAGCAGGATGCCGGAGGCTGACGTGGAGGTCATGGCGATCCAATTGCCGGTGAGGGCAAGCTGGTTGCAGGCGATGCCGAAGTTGTTGCCGTGGCCGTCGGTTTCGACGTTGTTGACCAGGATGGCCCAGGAGGTGAAGTCCTGCAGGGTGTTGCCGTCGACACGCACGGCCTGGCCACCGCCGCAGTTAATGCCGAAGGTGTTGCCGATGACGTGGTTGGCGGAAATGTGGGCGTTGAGCGATCCGCCGCAGTCGATGCCGTAAAGCGCTGTGCCTGTCACCATGTTTGCGGTGACACGGCTATCGGAGATGTTGGCGAGGATGCCGGCGCCGGAGTTGGCTGTCGTGCCGTTGTTGTTGCAGAGATTGCCGTGCACCAACAGGGCAAAGCCGGAGACCGCCAGGCCGTAATAGGTGTTGTCGTAACAGAGGTTGCCGATCACCAGCACGGCGTTCGCGTCGGGATTGGCGTTGCTCCAGACTGGTGGCGTGCCGTTGGTGGCATTGAAATTGCCGACGACGATGCCACGCTGGTTGTTCCAGGCACGGTTGCCGATGACATGGGAGGTGTGGATCTTCTGGACAAAGGTGGCGTCGTTGTAGTCGAGCACGATGCCGTATTGGCCGTTGTCGTGGGCGCGGCAGGCTTCGACCAGCACGCCCTGGCAGGCCTGGACCCAGAGGCCGTTGAGGCTGTTGGTGGCGAATTCGCAGTCTCGGACGGTGTGTTGGACCAGGGCGGGATCGCTGGCCAGGAAGGTCAGGCCGTGGCCCAAGGTGGCGCCGCCGGCGTTGGTGAAGACGCAGCGGTGGAAATCCGATTGCAGGCAGGCGGCGGTGACCAGCACGGCCCAGTTGTCGGAGGTGACCGCTGCTTTGTTGGCGTCGAAGATCACGCCGTCGGCGGTGAAGTTGCTGGCCTGGATGGAGATCCAGGCGCTGCCGGTGGTTTGAGTGAGGCGGCGCAGGCGGCTTTGGCCGGGGATGCCGAGCAGGGCGGCGTTCGCGGTGCTCAGGGTAAGCTGGCC
>Ga0302279_10008358_pt1 | contig 10197 bp, 11 predicted proteins | sample III_Bog_N3_3_FD_194541 | JGI IMG/M metagenome (GOLD analysis project Ga0302279, IMG submission 194541) | Peat permafrost microbial communities from Stordalen Mire near Abisko, Sweden - III_Bog_N3_3 | ecosystem: Environmental > Terrestrial > Soil > Wetlands > Peat | place: Sweden: Abisko...
GAAGCCGGTGACCTCGCCGGACTGCGCGACCTCCACGACGCCGAACTGCGCGACCTGGTCCGGAGTGACGGGCAGCGTAGCGAGCGTGACGTCCGCGCCGGAGTCGTCGTGCTGCTCCTTCATCAGCGCGTAGTTCATCTTGTAGATGTGGTCGCCTGAAAGGATGAGCACCTGCTTGGGCTCTTCGGAGCCGATGCTGTAGATGTTCTGGAAGACGGCATCGGCAGTGCCCTGGTACCAAGACTTGGAGACGCGCTGCATGGGCGGAAGAATCTCAATGAACTCGCCGAGTTCGCTGGCGACGACCGGGCCCCAGCCCTCGCGGATATGGCGGTTGAGCGAGAGCGCTTTGTACTGGGTGAGGATGTAGACGTGGCGCAGGTCGGAGTTGATGCAGTTGGAGAGCGTGATGTCGATAATGCGGTACTGGCCGGCGAAGGGGACCGCGGGCTTGGCGCGATCGCGCGTAAGAGGGAATAACCGCTCGCCCGCTCCACCGGCGAGTAAAACGCCCAACGTGTCTCTCATAGCCTGGTCCCTCGGCTTTGCATGTACTCTGCTGCGATGCAGAATACGCTACTTGGCGACGCCTGAGAGGATAGACCAAACGGCAAGATTTTTGCCAGAGGCGCGCGGACGGGCGATTATCAGGCCCCGGGATCGCTGCTGCCGGCGGCCGACTCATGCTCTTCGGTGGTGATGCGCAGGGAGCGCAGGAAGGTGAGGTCGTTGCGGGTGAAGGTGCCGTCGGCGCTGAGGTGGCCCGCTTCGTCGCCGGACTCGTCGGCGTCGTTGTCCACCTCATTGAGGCCGATGGTGGCTTCGAGCATGAGCAGGACGTCGAAGCCCTGCTCGCGGATCTCGCGGACGACGCCGGAGATCTGATCGGAGTCGCTGACCGACTCGTGGATGGCTTCGCCTAGTTTCTGGATAAGGTCTTTGACCTGCTGATTCAATGCCACCTCCCCGTATGGAACGGAAACCGGTCGTGCTTGGAGTGCCCAACCCCACGCATTGGGTATTCCCTGATGGACGAGGGAACGGCAGCTGCGGGTCCAACATGCAACAGATTACGCCCCCGCGGGAAAAGCGCAAATGGAAGTTTTCCAGAGGCGGAGCCGGTGGGATGCTCTGCTGAGGCCACCTTCCGATGATAACGGAACGGGACGTACACTGGGAGGGCTATGGACAAGGTTCGGCTGGGTCGCGCTTTAGGATACGGTGCCCGCCACGCGGCGAAGTCGGTGGTGAAGGCCGTGGACGCGGCCAGCGCACCCAATCCATCGCGCGCGGCTGCGAGACCGGCTGAGGCCAGACCCAGCGTCGCCGCGCAGGTGGCGCAGGCACGGACGCAGGTGGTTCAGACCCGCAAGCACGCGGGGCGGCTGGGGAAGTCCGTTTGGTCGCCGCTGGCGCGGTTTTCCAGCGTGCTGTGGCTGCAGGTGACCGGGAGCTTCTTTGCAGTGATTGCAGCGTTCCTGGCGCAGGGTGTGTGGAAGCAGCGCTTCGCCGCACGGATGTGGGGGTCCACCGAGGCGACGCGGTTTTATATTGTGGCCGCGGTCTTTGCGACCTTTGCGTATCTCGCAGTGAGCAGCTTTGTGCGGGCGTGGCGGCGGGAGCGGCGGTAGTCCTAAACTGCAAACGCAAAGGACGCAGAGGACGCTAAGGTGCGCAACGGAGTTCCTTGGCGGGCCTTGGCGTACTTGGCGACCTCCGCGTTTGTCTTTCTTCCGCGCAGAGCTGGGAAATTTCAGGCATTCTAGGAACAGCCATGAGCGATCTCATCAGCACCATCGTCCCGACTCCGCTGCGCCGCACTGCGCTGCATGCCACCCACCATGCCCACAAGGCGAAGATGGTGGACTTCGGCGGATGGGACATGCCGGTGCAGTACGAGGGGCTGGTGGCCGAGCATATGGCCGTGCGGACGGGCGTGGGCATATTCGATGTATCGCACATGGGCGATATCCAGTTGCGCGGGCCGAACTCGCTGGCCGCGGTGCAGAGGCTGCTGATGAACGATGCGAGCAAATTGCAGGTGGGGCAGGCGCACTACTCGGCGATGCTGTATCAGAATGGCACGTTTGTGGATGATGTCGTGCTGCACAAGCTGGGCGAGAATGACTGGCTGATCGTCATCAACGCGGGCACGCGCGAGAAGGACGTGAAGTGGGTGCGGCAGACCATCGGCAGCATGGGCGGGCTGCACATCACCGACGTGAGCGACTACTACACGCAGATTGCCATCCAGGGGCCGAGGGCGCAGGCGACGCTGCAGAAGCTGACCGGCGTGGACCTGAGCGCGATCAAGAACTACTGGTTTACGTGGGGCATCGTGAGCGGCTGCCACAACGTGCTGATTGCGCGCACGGGGTATACCGGCGAAGACGGATTCGAGATCTACATCCCCGCGGACGAGCCGACCAGCGCGCGGGTGTGGGGCGAGGTGCTGGCCGCGGGGGCGGAGTTCGGCGCGGTGCCGTGCGGGCTGGGCGCGCGCAATACGCTGCGGCTGGAGGCGGCGATGGCGCTGTATGGGCATGAGATCTCGGACAGCATCAACGTCTTTGAGGCCGGGCTGGGGCGGTACTGCAAGCTCGATAAGGGCACGGACTTTGTAGGGCGCGAGGCGCTGGTCGGAGTGCAGGCGGCGGGCGGACCGAAGCGCAGGCTGGTGGGGCTGGAGATGGTCGAGCGCGGGATTGGGCGGGATGGGTATCCGGTGCTGTCGCTGGCGGGCGAGAAGATTGGCGAGGTGACCAGTGGTTCGCCGGCGCCGTTCCTGAAGAAGAACATCGCGCTGGCGTATGTGCCGGTGGCGTTCACCGAGCTGGGCACCGAGGTCGCCGTCGAGGTTCGCGGGCAGCCGGTGAAGGCGAAGGTGGTGCCGACGCCGTTCTATAAGCGGCCGAAGGCTGGCGCGCCGGTGGTGACCGCACCGCTCTCGTAAACTTTAGGAGAATTCACCGAACATGAACAACCCAATTCTCTGGCTCATTATGTGCGGCCCACTCGTGCTAACCCTGTGCGCGTGGGGACAGCTTCTTCGCAAACGAGAACGGCCGCGAGGATTGACGCTGGTCGCATTTTCAGTCACGACTGCCAACGCTCTGTATGCCGCCGGGCTCATCACGTATTACTCAATTCATCCCATTCCCGACAACGTACCGCCATGGAATGACTCACTAGTGCTGAATACGGCTCTCCTGGGGTTGTGCGCGCCCGTCGCAGGAATCCTCGGGTTCATTATGCTCGCCCGAGGAGGCCCGAAGTGGCTTGTCATCGTGATCGAACTAGTTTCGTTCCCACTGTTTTTCTTGGGTTGTATGGCGGCAGTTTCAGTGTGAGGCCGCGTACTCGGCCAAGCCAATCCAGACGCCTGTCAACCCGATTGAATGATGCCGGGGATGGAGATTTTGAATCGGGCCTTCAGCCCTCTTATTCCACGTCGGCCTTGTACCCAGGGCTTCGCCCTGGGCTGGTATATCGTCGGGCCTTCGGCCCTCGCATCTGAGGAAGACTCAACCTTTGCGCTGCTCCGGACATTGCGCTACGCGGGAGCGACACAGGCTTTAGAACTTAGGAGAATTGCCGAGCTGGCATCCAAGTTTATTTCGCCATCAACACCCCAGCCATGCCCTTCTGCGTGTCCACGGCGTGGGCTGCGCCGGCGAGGAACGTCAGCCGCGTGACGGCGGGCGCGGGGCCTGCGTTTCCTGTATGGAGTGCGGCGGCGACGGCGCGTCCGCGGAGGAAGCCGGTGATGAACTCCGCGCCGATAGTGCCGGTGTCCGTGCCGGTGAAGCCGCCGTCGATGACGGTGGGCGCGAAGGTGGGTGTGGCCACGCCGAGGCGCTCGCTTTCGGCGTAGACGATCTCGCCGACGAGTTCTTCTCGGGTCGCGTTGAAGGTGGTGCGGTCGCCGAGACCGACGATGAGCAGGCGCTTGGCGGCGATGACGCCCGGCTTCGGTGTGAGCAGCATCGTCTCGCCGAGGTCACCGCGAAAGAGCGCCGGGGTTCGCACTGTGGCGAGCAGGCCGCCGAGCTGCTGGTCCATGGTGGCGAGAGAGGCGAGCAGTTTGTTGTCCGGGACCGAGGCAAACAGGCAGATGACCTGCAGATCGCCGGGGGCCTCGGTGGGTCCCTGCACCAGCACGTCGACCGGGAGTTTGGCGTTGGGGATGGAGAGGCGTGTGCCGACCGCGAGCGCGGATGGCTGAGCGGGAGTTTGGGCGATGGATGGGACGGAGGCAAGCGAGACAGCCAGCAGTATGGGGACGACGCGAGTGAGTTTCATCGGAACCTCCTATTGCCTGGGGGCACAGTTTACAACCGGCGGGCGGCTGTGGCTGCCTGCGCGGCCAGGCCGATGGTCTTGAGACCGCGGCGGAGTTCGGCGCGTTCGGCGGCGGGGACGTCCTTCATCACCTCGTCGAGGTCGCGGAGGTGGCGCGCGAAGAGGCGCTTGATAAGCGCTGCGCCTTCGGGCGTGAGTTGCGCGAGGCGAACGCGGCGGTCGTCTTTGGACGCGGTTCGTTCGACGAGTTGCTTTAGTTCCAACCGGTCGATGGCGGAGGTCATGGAGGCGTTGGCCAGCAGAGCGGCGTCGCAGAGCGCGGACATGGTGCTGGGGCCTTTGTGCAGCAGCGCCTCCAGGATCATGAACTCGCTGAGGCCGAGGCCCAGCGCGGCGACGGACTGCTCGACGTAGCCAGCCAGGGCACGATGGGCGCGGGCGAGGACGATCCAGAGGGCGGCGCTGCCGGTCTCGCGAACGGGTTCTTTGGGCGGGGTCATGATTGGCTCCGCGTGGCCGTGAAGGCCTGTTCGAGCAGACCGCGGGCGAGTTCAATCTCCTGCCCTGAGACTGTGTGGGGACGCCCGGGATAGCGGAGGGCCGAGACCGTCGCGCCCATGCGCTCGAACTCGTTGGCGGAGGCCTGCACGCGCGACCAGGGCACGTGCGGGTCGGGGTCGCCGGAGAGGAAGAGCGCGGGGGTTCCGGCGAGCGAGCCGGCGTGATGCAGATCCTGCTCCGGTGGGCCGATGAGGCCGCCGGTGAAGGCGATCATCCCGGCGTAGCGCGCGGGGTTGGACGCGACGAACTCTGACGAGAGGCAGGCGCCTTGCGAGAAGCCGGCGATCACGATGCGGTCGCGCGGGAGGCCGGCGGCTTCGATCTCCGCGACGACTGCGCCGACTCGGGCGAGCGCGGAGCTGAGGTACGGTTCGTTCTCTGCGCGCGGCGCTAGAAACGAGTTGGGGTACCAGGTGCGGCCCGCCGCCTGCGGCGCGAGGTATGCAAGCCCCTGCAGGCGGAGCGGTGCGGCGAGGGAGAGGATGTCCTCCGCCGAGCCGCCGCGGCCGTGCAGCAGCACGACCGCACCGGTGGCCTCGGCAAGAAGTGCGCCGGTTTGGAGCAGTGGGGTGTTCGCGTGGGGGTTCTGGTTCATGGCTGCACCTCCTGCGTCTGGATTGCTTGCGCCTGGGAGCTCTGACTCATGATGATGGGCGCGAGGCTTGCTTCGATGAGGCTGCGGCTGCTCTCCAGCCAGTACGGGATGTGGAGCGACTCGCCTAGGGTTTCGATGGGCTCGTCGAGGAGGAAGCCCGGAGGGTCGGTCGCCAGCTCGAAGAGTACGCCGCCGGGCTCGCGGAAGTAGATGGAGTGAAAGTAGGTGCGGTCCTGCACCGGTGTGACCGAAAGCTGCTGGCCGATGACGTCCAACCAGGCGAGCTGCGCGGCGTCGTCCTTGGCGCGGAAGGCGATGTGGTGCACCGTGCCCGCGCCGTTACGGCCGTAGGCGGCGTTCGCGTCGACGACCACGTCGATCTGATTGCCGAGCGCTGTGCCCTGCGGCGAGCGGAAGCGCGTGCGGTTGCCTTCTTCTGCGACCTTGCGGAAGCCGAGCAGTTCGAGCGCGGCCTGCGTGCGGGGGAGTTCGCGCTGCAGCATGGTCACGCCGAAGAAGCCGCGGATCGCGTGTTCGGCGGGGACATCGGCGTAGCGCGGCGGGTTGGCCGCGGGCGCGTCAGCGTGGGCGACGAGTTCGATCTTCATGCCGTCGGGGTCGGCGAGCGTGAGGACCTGCTCGTTGTAGCGCTGGCCGGTGCGCTCGACGAGGATTCCCTTGGCGGTGAGGCGCTGGTGCCAGTAGTCGAGCGAGTCCGCCGGGATGCTGAAGGCGGTGTGGGTAACCTCGCCGGCGCCGGCGATGCCGCGAACGGCGTGGGGCCATGGGAAGAAGGTCATGATGGTGCCGGGGGTGCCGGAGTCGTCGCCGAAGTAGAAGTGGTAGGTGCCGGGATCGTCGAAGTTGACGGTGCGCTTGACCAGGCGGAGGCCGAGGACCTGGGTGTAGAAGTCGAGGTTGCGCTGCGGGTCCGACGCGATGGCGGTGACATGGTGGAGGCCGAGGATGGGCTCTGGCATGGGATTTCCTTTCTTTCTGCCGGATTCTAATACTTCCATACAATAAGATTCGATATCGAAGGAAAAGATTCATCTGCCCGACCTGAATCTGAGTTTGGCGGGCAAGACGCGGCCCGGGGCAATTTTCAGCGGAGCAAAACCATGCACGGCGGGACGCACTAGAATAAAGGCATGAGCTATCCCGAAAAGTACAGGTACGCCAAGTCGCATGAGTGGCTGGCGCTGGACGGCGACACTGCGACCGTCGGCATTACGGACTACGCGCAGGGCTCGCTGGGCGACATTGTGTTTGTCGAGCTGCCGAAGATCGGCGCGGAGTTTGCCGCTGGAGCGACGTTCGGCTCGGTGGAGTCCGTGAAGGCGGTGAGCGATCTGTATACGCCCATCGGCGGCACGGTGACCGCGATCAACGAGGCGCTGAACGACGCGCCGGAGACGATCAACTCCGCCGCGAACGATACGTGGATCATCAAGCTGGCGGTGAAGGGCGCGGAGCTCGACGGGCTGCTGAACGCGACGGACTATGCGAAGTTTGTCGCCGAAGAGACGGGACACTAAGAAGTTACCCGTTGTTAGTTCTTAGTTGATAGTGAATAGCAGGCGCCCACTAAGAACTAACAACGAAGAACCAAGAACTGAGGTTTGATGCGCTATCTTCCGAAGTCCCCTGCCGACCGCGAAGCGATGCTCGCAGAGATCGGCGTCAGCTCGATTGAAGAGCTGTTCGAGACGATTCCCGCCGAGTACCGGCTGACGCGTGATTTGAAGGTTCCACGGCAGCACAGTGAGAGCGAGGTGCTGGACCAGTTTCGTGCGTACGCAGGTAATGTTGCGAGCGGCGATGCGGCGGAGCTGGCGACGCGGCCCGCGAGTAAGCTGTTTGCGAGCTTCCTCGGTGCGGGCGCGTATCGGCATTACCGGCCGGTGATTATCGACTCGCTGGTGCAGCGCGGGGAGTTTCTGACCAGCTACACGCCCTACCAGCCGGAGATCGCGCAGGGCACACTGCAGGCGATGTTCGAGTTCCAGACCATGATCTGCGAGCTGACGGGGATGGAGATCGCCAACGCGAGCATGTATGACGGCTCGACGGGCGCGGCGGAGGCGGTGCTGATGGCGTGCCGCGTGACGGGAAGACAGGCGGCCGTTGTAGCGCGGACGGTGCATCCCGAATATCGCGAGGTGATGAAGACCGTCACGCAGCACCAGGGGATTCCGATTACGGAGTTCGGCTACGACGCGACGACCGGGCGGGTGGATCTGAAGGCGCTCGATGCTGCGATTACCGAAGAGACCGCTGCGGTGCTGATTCAGTCGCCGAACTTCTTTGGGACGATTGAAGATGTGGCCGCCGTTGCGGAGATCGCCCATAAGAAGGGCGCGCTGCTCATTGTGTCGATTGCGGAGGCGGTGAGCCTGGGCGTGGTGAAGGCGCCGGTGGAGGCGGACATCGTGTCGCTGGAGGCGCAGAGCTTTGGGGTGGCCGTGGGCTATGGCGGGCCGTACTGCGGCGTGATCGCGTGCAAGGAGAAGTTCCTGCGCCAGATGCCGGGGCGGCTGGTCGGGGAGACAAAGGACGTGAACGGGAAACGCGGCTTCGTGCTGACGCTCTCGACGCGCGAGCAGCATATCCGGCGCGAGAAGGCGACTTCCAATATCTGTACGAATCAGGCGCTGGTGGCGCTGATGGTGACGATCTTCCTGGTCGTCTATGGCAAGCAGGGGCTGCGCGAGTTGGCGGAGCAGAACCTCGCCAAGGCGGCGTATCTGGGGAGTGTGCTTCGCGCGGCTGGCGGAAAGACGAAGTTTGATGGCTCGCCGCGGTTTCATGAGTTTGTCTTACAGACGAAGGATTCCGCGGAAGCTTTGAATACGAAGCTGCTGGGCAAGCAAATTATCGGCGGTCTGGCGCTGGCGAAGTGGTATCCCGAGTTGGGCGAGAACGCGACGCTGTGGTGCGCGACGGAGTTGACGACCAAGGTGCAGATAGATGCGGCGGCGGCGTTGGTCTAAAGGCAAACGCAAAGGTCGCCAAGGACGCGAAGGTTCGCAAAGGAAGGCTGAGTTCGATGGACATCACCGGGATTGAGGGGCAGGAGCTGACGGCAGTGGAGTTCGTTCAGGACTTTCTGCGGCTGCGCTTTGATGGGCCGATGCTGACGCTGTTCGCGTGGCCGCATCTGCTGTTCCCGGAGTTCAGCCTTGGCTATGGCGAGCCGGAGTATCGCAATGCGCTGTGCGCGCAAATTGGAGAGATCGTCGGTAAGGCTTCGCTCGAAGAGTTGGATGCGCTGACGGTCGAGTTCGAGAGCGGCACGGTGATCGCGCTGAGTCTGCGCGAGGAGGATTTGAGCGGGCCGCAGGCTGGGAGTTATTCGGCGGATGGCAGCGGGTTGGGTGAAGAAGAGTTTTAAGGTTCAGTTTCCAGTTTTTCAGTTCCCAGTTTCCAGTGAAGGCGGAATGATGGCAGATAAGTTTGTAGGGACACCGAAGAAGGCGACCACGCACGTCAACCAGAACGAAGATCTGATCTTCGAGAAGTCGTCTGCGGGCAAGAAGGGGTATCGGCTGGCGCAACTGGATGTGCCGGCGGTCGATGCTGCTGGGCTGCTGGGTGCAGCCGTGCGGACGGACGGGCTCGGCGTGATGCCGGAGTTGAGCGAAATTGAGATCATTCGGCACTTCACCCGGCTTTCGACGTGGAACTATGCGATCGACCTGGGGATGTATCCGCTGGGCTCGTGCACGATGAAGTACAACCCGCGCATAAATGAAACAGTTGCGAGATTAGAGGGACTGGCAGAGGCGCATCCGTATCAGCCGGAGGCGCTGTCGCAGGGCGCGCTGGGCATTATGAAGCTGCTGAGCGAGTGCCTGATCGAGATCACCGGCATGGACACCATCACGCTGCAGCCGGCGGCGGGGGCGCAGGGCGAGTTCACCGGCATTCTGCTGGCGCGGGCGTATCACACGGCGAATGGGAATCCGCGCACCAAGATTTTGATTCCGGACTCGGCGCACGGGACCAATCCGGCGACGGCGGCGATCTGCGGCTACCAGGTGGCGAACCTGAAGTCCAACGCACAGGGCATGGTGGACCTCGCCGAGTTGGAGAAGCTGGTGGATGAAGACGTTGCCGCGCTGATGCTGACGAATCCTTCCACCATCGGCGTCTTCGAGAGTGACATTCACAAGATTGCGGACATCCTGCATGCGAAGGGCGCGCTGCTCTATATGGATGGCGCGAATATGAACGCGCTGGTGGGCAAGACGCGGCCGGGCGACTTCGGTGTGGATGTGATGCACCTGAACCTGCACAAGACCTTCAGCACGCCGCACGGCGGCGGCGGGCCGGGCTCAGGACCAGTGGCGTGCAAGAAGATTCTGGAGCCGTTCCTGCCGACGCCCGTCGTCAAGACGAATGCAGATGGAACGCTTGGGCTGGACTTCAACCGTCCGCAGAGCGTGGGGCGTGTGCGCGCGTGGTATGGGAACTTCGGGATGTTCATCCGCGCGCTGGCGTACATCCTGGCCAACGGGCCAGACGGCCTGCGTCAGACGACCGAGGACGCCGTGCTGAATGCCAACTACATCCGCGCCAAGCTGGAGGGAACGTTTGAGCTGCCGTACAAGACGCGCTCGCTGCATGAGGTGGTCTTTAGCGACAAGCTGCAGGCGAAGAACGGCGTGAAGACCGGAGACATGGGCAAGCGACTGATCGATTACGGATTCCATGCGTACACGGTGAGCTTTCCGCTG
>Ga0302279_10008362_pt1 | contig 10194 bp, 9 predicted proteins | sample III_Bog_N3_3_FD_194541 | JGI IMG/M metagenome (GOLD analysis project Ga0302279, IMG submission 194541) | Peat permafrost microbial communities from Stordalen Mire near Abisko, Sweden - III_Bog_N3_3 | ecosystem: Environmental > Terrestrial > Soil > Wetlands > Peat | place: Sweden: Abisko...
AAGAAGTCGCCGGCGTGGTAGAAGAGCACTTCCTCATAGTCGTCGTTGTTGTGGAAAAACGGCACCTTGAGCGCGCCCGGATCGGTCTCGAAGGGCCGGGGGGTGAAGGTGCAGACCACAAAGCGATCGGCGACGAAGGTCGTGTGGACCGACGGCGGCAAATGATAGCGGTGGCTCACCACAGGGCGGATGTCGCGCACATTGAGCCGCACGGGCGCGAGGTCCCCGTGCCAGCCCACAGCGTCCAGGGGATTGTAGGGAAAGGTCGCCACCGAGACGGCGCCGCGCTTCTTGATCTGAACCGCCACCGGGCCGGCCAGGGCCTGGTGGGCGCGGAAGGCGTCGTCCATCTCCGGCGTGTCCAGAAGGGCGGGATCGAAGACAGCGGTGGGTCCCAGCACGCCCCGCTCTGGCAGGGTATAGTGGCCGTTGGTGGCCTCGACGGTCAGCAGGGCGGCGGGCCCCTCCGGGGCCAGGCGCCACATGGTCCCGCGCGGCAGATAGAGATAGTCGCCCGCCTCGAAGGCCAGATGGCCGTAGTCGCAGAAGAGCGCGCCGCGACCCTCGTGCACGAACAGGAGCTGGTCGCCGTCGGCGTTGCGCGCCAGGGTCGGCATGGGGGCGGCCAGCTTCCAGAAGCGCAGCTCCATATGGGCGTTCTTCAGGATGACCGGCGCGGCCCAGGGCGAAGGCGCGTCCTCGTTCAGGGCCGCCAGATCGAAGGCGCGCGGCCGCAGCGGCCCTTCGAAGCTCGACCATCCGGTCGGCGGGTGGGCGTGGTGGAAAAAGGCGGCCGGCCCGAAGAAGCCTTCCTTGGAGACCTCGCGCTCATAGGTGCCCTCCGGCAGGTCGGCGTGAGCCTGGCGCGAGTGGCGCCCCTCAGCGCCCCGCACCGGGATCCAGCGGCCCTTGGCCATCTCAGGGCGCCTTGGCCGGCAAGACCCCGCGCCGCACCTGATCGGCCTCGATGGATTCGAACAGGGCGCGGAAATTGCCCTCGCCGAAGCCCTCGTTGCCCTTGCGCTGGATGACCTCGAAGAAGATCGGCCCGATCATGTTCTGGGTGAAGATCTGGAGCAGCAGCCCCTGTCCCTCCGTGGGCGCGCCGTCCACCAGAATGCGATCGGCGCGCAGACGCTGCAGGTTTTCGCCATGGCCCGGCACCCGGGCGTCCAGGGCCTCGTAATAGGTGTCCGGGCTCTCCTGGAACTTGACCCCGCCCGCGCCCATGGTCTCAACAGCGTGGTAGATGTCGTTTGTACCCAGCGCGATGTGCTGGATGCCCTCGCCGCGATAGTCGCGCAGGAACTCCTCGATCTGCGAGTGGTCGTCCCGGCTCTCGTTGAGGGGGATGCGAATCTTGCCGCAGGGGCTGGTCATGGCCTTGGAGATCAGGCCGGTCTGGGCGCCCTCGATGTCGAAATAGCGGATCTCGCGGAAGTTGAAGATGCGCTCATAGAAATCCGCCCAGCGCGCCATCTGGCCGCGATGCACGTTGTGGGTGAGGTGGTCGATGTAGGTGAGTCCAACGCCGGGGGATGCCGCTTTCGCGCCCTCGATGGGCATGAAGTCCACATCGTAGATCTCGTGCGCTCCGTAGCGATCCACAAGATAGAGGTGCGATCCGCCGATGCCCTCTATGGCCGGGATGTTGAGCTCCATCGGGCCAACGAGACCCTGCACGGCCTTTGCGCCGCGCTCGACCGCCAGCTTCAGCGCCTTGGCCGCATCCTTCACCCGAAAGGCCATGGCGTTGGCCGAGGGGCCGTGCTCGGCGCGAAACGCCGCCGGATGGCCCTCGGGCTCCATGTTGAGGATGAAGTTGATGTCGCCCTGGGCGAAGCGCAGCACGTTCTTCGAGCGGTGCCGCGACACCGCCGTAAAGCCCATGAGCTCGAAGAGGCCCTTCAGCCGCTCCGGCTCGGGCGAGGTGAACTCCACGAACTCGAATCCGTCCGTGCCGAGCGGGTTGTCGAAAAGATCCGTTCCCGACGCGACCTTGACGTTCATTCCTGCCTCCGCACGCCCCGCCGCCATTCTGTCAGGAGATGGGGATCGGCGGAAGGGTTGGCGCGCGCACAGAAGATAACGCCAATCCTCCCTCCCCTCCTGGGGAGGGACAGGCGGCGAAGCCGCCAGGGTGGGGCATGTCGGAGGAAGTCCGACAGGCGGCGGCTATTCCAGACAGCCTCACCCCGGCCTTTCAGGCCGACCCTCCCCAGAGGGTGACGGAGGGGGCGCAAGGCCGCGCGCTCCACGATTCGCAATTGTGTGAATCCGAGAGCCTCTGCTAGCAGGAGCCGCCGGACGCGCCGGTTTGGAGCTCCGATGCTGCGACGCCTCTATGACTGGGTGATGAGGCTGTCGGCGTCGCGCCACGCCGGATGGGCGCTCTTCGCCGTCGCCTTCGCCGAGAGCTCCTTCTTTCCCGTGCCGCCGGACACCATGCTGGCGCCCATGGTGCTCGCCCGGCCCGAGAACACCTGGCGCTATGCGGCCATTTGCGCGGCGGGATCGATCATCGGCGGCATGCTGGGCTACGCCATCGGCTACAGCATCGCCCCCGTCGGCCACTGGCTCCTGGCGGTCACCGGCCACGCCGGCGGCGAGGGACCCCTGCGTGCGCAGTTCGCCAAGTGGGGGGTCTGGGTCATACTGCTCCAGGGCCTGCTGCCCGTTCCCTACAAGCTGATCACCATCACGACGGGCCTCGCCCACTTCACCTTGTGGAAGTTTGTCGCCGCCTCCTGCGTCACGCGGAGCACGCGATTCTTTGGCGTGGCCGCCCTGGTGAGACGCTTCGGGCCAACCCTGCTGCCGGTCATAGAGCGGCGTCTCGCCCTCTTCGCAGGCATTGCAGTGGCGCTGGTGGTTGTGCTCATCGTGGCGGTCAAGCTCTTACACTGACCCTGGAAATCGGCCATATCGCCCCGGTGAACACCTTGTCGCGCTCATCTCTGCCGCGAATCTGGCCCTGGATCGCGCTGCTGGCCAGCGCAACAATGCTGGCGATCGCCCACGCCTTCGAGACCTTCGGCCATATGGCGCCCTGCACCCTCTGTCTGCGCCAACGGGAAATCTATTGGGAGGCGATGGCCATCGCGGCCCTGGGCGGCGCCCTGAGCCTCACGCGCCTGGGCGCGCTGGCCGGCCGGGCGACGAGCGTCGTCCTGACCTGCTGGTTTCTCCTGGGCGCCGGCATTGCCGTCTATCATGCGGGTGCGGAGTGGAAGTGGTGGCCCGGCCCCGCTTCCTGCAGCGGCGGTGCGGCCCACGTCAGCGCCGCGGAGATCAGCGCGCTGCTCCGCGGCGCCAAGATGACGATCCCGGCGTGCGACAAGCCGGCGTGGATATTCCTGGGCCTCTCCATGGCCGGGTGGAACGCGCTGATTTCCCTTGGTCTGGCCGCCGTCAGCGCCCTCGCGGCCCTGACCCCGGCGCGACGCGGAGCTGCAGCATGAACGATCTGGCGCCCATTCCGCCAAAGCCCGGCGTCGCCGGCGTCTCCTCCCGCCTGGCGGAAATCCTGCGCGTGGATCACGCCGGAGAGCTGGGGGCCGTGCACATCTATCGCGGTCAGCGCGCGGTGTTCGAGGCGTCCGGCGCCCGTGCGGCGATCAGCGGGCGGCTGGCCGAGCTGGAGGCTCACGAAGCGCGCCATCTCGCCCGATTCGACGAAATGCTCGGTGAGAACCGCGTGCGGCCAACGCTGATGGCGCCCTTCTGGCGCGCCGCAGGATTCGCCCTGGGCGCCGGGACCGCGCTCATGGGGGAGCGAGCGACGCATGCCTGCACCGAGGCGGTGGAGAGCGTCATCGAGGCGCACTACGCCGGTCAGATCGCCGAGCTTCAGGACCGCGATCCCGCCCTGGCGGCGGAACTGTCCGCGTTTCGCGATGAGGAGCTCGCCCATCGCGACGAAGCGATCGCGGAAGGCGCAAAGGACGCGCCGGGCTATGGCGTGCTCTCGGCGGTGATCCGCGCCGGCTGCCGGGCGGCGATCAAGATCTCGGAACGACTTTGAGGGGACCTCTGTGATGGATATCGATCAATTGCGGCGGGACGCGGAGGCGCCGGTGGTCGCGGGCCCGGGCGACATCGCCGCCGTGGCCGCCGACCTGGCCGACGCGTTCCGGGACGACGACATGTTCGACTGGTTCATGCGTCCCGATTCGCGGCGCGATCAGGCGTTCGCCCGCTTTTTCTCCTTTCTCGTTCGCATGGGCGCCAGGGATGGCGGCCTGATCGAGCGTCCGGCGGTCGGCGGGGCCGCGGCGATCTGGATGCCGTTTGAGGCTGTGGGCCCGATGTCGATGATGGATGAAATCAGAGCCGCGCCCACGATTCTATTCTCCGCCGGGCTCGCGCGGGTTCCCAGGGTTCTGGCGCTTCAGGCGGCGATCAACAAGCACCACCCCACCGACCGGCCGCACGCCTATCTCTGGTTCTTCGGCGTCAGCCGCGCGGCCCAGGGGCACGGCGTGGGTTCACGCATGCTCAAGGTGGCCACCGACCGGCTCGACGCCGCCGGCCAGGCGGCCTATCTCGAGACCCAGACAGAGCGGAATGTGGGGCTGTACAGCCGTCATGGCTTCAAGGTGACCGCCGAGTATCGCCCGCGCGCCGACTCCCCGAGGATGTGGAGCATGTGGCGCGACGCCCAGCCGCTTGAGATCTGAAACTCCGGCCCGCGTCAGCCGCGCCGGCTGGCGAAGCCCAGCATCAGACGCGTGGCGCCGGTCATGATCATGCTGACGCCCACCAGGGTCCCGATCACCCACAGGGCGCTGGACGGCCAGTGGATCCAGACCAGGACGCCCAGGAACAGTGTGATCACGCCGTTCAGCAGGGTGAAACCGGCGCCGGGCGCGCCGCGGGTCTGGAAGAACGCCACGATGTGCGTCAGGCCGTCCGCGACGAAGAACACCGCCAGCACAAGGGTCAGCGCCGCGATCCCCATCACCGGATGCATCAGCAGGAAGGCGCCCGCGGCGAGATAGACCACCGCGGCGACGAGCGCCCAGACGATTCCCGCGCCTCTGGTCTGAAAGGCATGGATGATCTGAACGACGCCGGCGGCCAGCAGCAGCCAGGCGATGATCACAAGCACGCCGGTGGAGGCGGCGAGCGGAACGGCGATGGCCACGGCTCCGATGACGATCAGCAATACAGCCCACACCATCGACATCCAGCCGCCTGATCTCGCCAGTCGTGTCTCTGTCATTGTCTCTCCCCCTTCGCGGCCTCAGGCCGCTTTCATGGTTGCGGGCTTTCGCTCCGGCGCGCGTCTTGGTCCAAGGCCGAGGCCGGCCATGCCGCCGCTCGACAGCAGCCCCACGTCCGCCAGCAGGATCGGTATGGCCCACTTATGCGGGGCCGCGATGTAGGTCGGCTGCCAGACGGGATCGTACTTGTCCTTGAAGCGCCGCACGCCGCGGAAATTGTAGATCTCCTCGCCGCGCTCGAAAAGCAGGCGGCCCACCCGGGACATGATCGGCGCGAGGCGGCGTTCCTCGAGACCGGCCAAGGGGGCCATGCCGAACTCGAACGCCTGGTAGCCCTGCTCGTGGCCCCAGCGCATGAGCTCGACGAACAGGAAATCCATCACATTCTTCGGCGCGTCGTCGCTGTAGCGCATCAGATCCATGGAGAACGACTTGAGCCCAGCCGTCACCCACAAGGTGGCGAAGGCGACGATCCGGCCCTCCGCACGGACGATCGCGACGGGGAATTCCGAGACATAGGCCGGCTCGAACCCGCCCATGGAAAAGCTCTTCTCGCCCCCGGCGTGGTGGCTCAGCCAGTCATCGGACACGCTCTGAAGCTCGGCCATCAGGTGCTCCGCGCCGCCCGCGGGCACGACTTCGAAACAGCCGCCTTCCTCTCCGGTCTTGCGCCAGCTGCGACGGATATTCCCAAGACGCCGCCCCTCCATCGAGAAGCTTTCGAGCGGCACCGCGGCGGTTTCCCCCACCTTCTGGATGGCGAAGCCGAGCTCCACCACATCGGGCAGGTCGTCCGGCCCAAGGCCGTAGATCCCGGGCCGCGCCGCGTGAGCGTCGGCGAGTTCGCGGAACCGCCAGAGCATGTCCAGCCGCTCCGCCCGGCATCCGACCGGTGCGCCCAGGGCAATCCACGAACGCCCGCGAACCCCGAACATCAGAAAGCTCTTGCCAGACTCGGAGAACAGGAAGCGCTTGTCGCCTCTGAGCGCCAGGTTCGATGATGGCTCGGCGGTCTCGGCCGTGGCCAGGATCCCGCGCACGCGATTGAAGTCCGGGTCGTCTTCGCCCGCCACCGCCGGGGTCGCCGGCGTGGCGAGGAGGCGCCAGACGCCCACAGCCAGCAGGAACACCGCCGCGCCTGCGGATGAACGGATCGCCCGCGCCGCATCGGCGTCGGCCATCACGCGCAGCCATGAGACGTTGCCGTAGTCCAGATTCTGGAACGACCACCAGCCGATCAGACCCGCGCCGGCAAGGGCCGCCAGAGCCGACAACATCCAGCCCGGCGTGACCTCCATGCGCGAGAGCCGCGCCGTTCGTGCGAAGGCGGCGTGGCACGGGGCCAGAACGGCGAGCAGCGCAAGGAGAACCAGGGACTCCTCCCAGTTGAACCCCTTGAAGAAGGCGAGGACCGCGGCGGCGCCGAGCACGCCCATGGTCACGCCCCAGGCCGCGTCGAGGCGGCGCGACAATCCAAAGGCGAGCATCACGAGCACAACGCCCAGGATGCTCGACAGAAAGTGACTGATCTCGATCAGGATGATCGGCGTGTGCTCGGCCAGCCACATGAACCGGACCGGGTCAGAGGGCGTGGCCCCGGAGGCCAGCAGCATCACTCCGGCTGCGGCGGTCAGTACGGCCAGAATGTTCGGGGCCCCGGCCAGAATCGCCGGGCGCAATGCCTGCAGGCGCGGCAGCACATCCGGCCTCACCTTCGGCGGTGGTTCCGGCACGGGCGGGGAATCCAAAACGGGTGTCTGGTCGCCTGTGGGCAGGTCCATCGCCGCGTTACGCCGTCTCTTCCCGCTGACTCGCGTTGTGCAAATCAGCGCGAATTTGAGCGCCCTGTTTGCCGCAATTCCTGTCTGGTAGCAATCTTGGTCCTCCACGCTTGCGCGGGCCGTTGAAGGGGGGCATGGACGGCCTTCAAGGACGCGCCCCCAAGGCGCGCCTCAGTTGGGACGAGACACCAGGCCGATGACACAGGCGCCGACCTCATCGCAAACCGTTGCACGGGAAGCCATTCTCGAGCCGGACCTGCCGATCATCGATCCCCATCACCATCTGTGGGATCGTCCGGCGGCGCTGATGGCCAGCCTGCCGCCGCCCAAGCATGGCTTCGATCATCTCCTGCGCCGCGTCCCGCGCTACCTGCTGGACGAGTTCCTTGTCGACCTCAGCTGCGGCCACAACATCCGCGCCACAGTCTATATGGAGTGCGGCTCCATGTACCGGGCCGACGGTCCGGCCGCCTTCCGGCCTGTGGGCGAGACCGAGTTCGTCGCCGGCGTCGCGGCCATGACCGCCAGCGGCCTCTACGGCGAGGTGCGCGCCTGCGCCGGCATCGTCGGCCACGTGGACCTGCGGATCGGGGCCGCGGCGCGCGAGGTGCTGGAGGCTCACATCGCCGCCGGGGGCGGGCGCTTCCGCGGCATTCGCCAGAGCGCCTCCTGGGACGCCGATCCGGACGTGCTGGGGCCCCTCAATCGCCTGCAGGAAGGTCTCTATCGCCAGGCCGATTTCCGCGAGGGGTTCGCCTGCCTCGCGCCCCTGGGTCTCTCCTTCGACGCCTGGATGCTCGAGCCGCAACTCCCCGACCTGATCGATCTGGCGAGGGCCTTTCCCGAGACATCCATCGTTCTCGACCATGTGGGCACGCCGCTTGGCATCGGGCGCTACGCCGGGCGCCGTGAAGAGCGCTTCGACGTCTGGAAGCAGTCTATCGGCGCCCTCTCAAAGCTCCCCAATGTGTCGGTCAAGGTCGGTGGACTGGCCATGGTGTTCCCTGGATTTCCCTCGTTCATGGCCTCGCCGCCCGCGTCCTCGACGCAGCTGGCCGCCGAATGGCGCCCCTATGTGGAAACCTGCATCCAGGACTTCGGGCCCAAGCGTTGCATGTTCGAAAGCAACTTTCCCGTGGACCTGGGCAGCTGCGACTACGCTGTGCTGTGGAACACTTTCAAGATCCTCGCCGCGGGTTATTCCGCGGATGAGAAGGCGTCCCTGTTCAGCGAGACCGCACGCCAAATCTACCGACTGGAATTCTGAGCTGGAGTAAGAGATGCACTACAAGGAACTCAAACAGGCCTGGGCTGAACTTACCGCTCCGGGCGCGCCTTTCGAGATCGACACGATCCAGGTGCGCGGCAACCCTCTGAAAGTTTACAAGAACGCGCCGCGAAACATTCGCGCGCTCTGGCTCTCCACCGCAGCCTTCGCCGACCGCGACTATATCGTCTACCAGGACGAGCGCCTGACCTATGGCCAGGCCCACGCCCAGGTGAATGCGATCGCCGGCTGGCTCGTCTCCCAGGGCGTCAAGCCCGGCGACCGGGTGGCCGTCGCCATGCGCAACTATCCCGAGTGGCTGCTCATCTACTGGGCCTGCGTCTGCATGGGCGTCGCCGTTGTCGGCATGAACGCCTGGTGGGTGGCCGAGGAAATGGAGTACGCGATCAAGGACTCCACCCCCAAGGTCATTTTCTGCGACGCCGAGCGTCTCGCCAGGATCCGCGAGCGCTCCGGCATGGCGGACGGCATCACCCTCGTGGCGACGCGAACGCCCGAACTGCCCAAGGGCGTCGTCCCGTGGGGCGACGTCATCGCCCACGAGGGGTCGCTGCCGGATGTCGATGTCGATCCCGATGCCGACGCGTGCATCTTTTACACCTCAGGCACCACCGGATTTCCGAAGGGCGCGCAGCTCACCCATCGCGGTTGTGTATCGAACCTCTTCAGCATGGTGTTCGGCGGGCAGGTGCAGGCCCTGGCCGCGAGCCGGGGGACCGGCGTGCCGATCGATCCCGACGCGCCGGTTCCGATTCCGGCCGCCCTCCTGACAACCCCGCTCTTTCACGTCACAGCCAACAACTGCGGCGCCTATGCCGTCACTGCGGCGGGCGGGAAGCTGGTGCTCATGTACCGGTGGGACGCCAAGGAAGCGCTGATCCTCATCGAGCGCGAGAAGATCTCCGCGGTGAGCGGCGTGCCGGTCATGGCGCGCGAACTCATTACGCACCCGGACTTTGCCGATCACGATCTGTCCAGCCTCCTGAGCCTGGCGGGCGGCGGCGCCCAGGTGCCCCCGGACCTCGTGGGCAAGATCGACGCCCAGGTGGCGACCGCGCGTCCCGGCACCGGATACGGCATGACGGAGACCTGCGGAATCATCACCTCGGTGGGTGCGGACTTCTTCGTCCACAAGCCCGACAGCGCCGGCCCGGCCATGCCGGCCTTCGACTTCAAGTGTGTCGACGACAATGGGGATGCCGTGCCCAGGGGCGAGGTGGGCGAGCTCTGGGTGCGAGGAGCCCAGGTCATCAAGGGCTATCTGAACCGGCCAGAGGCCACGGCGGAGTCCATCACCGACGGTTGGCTACATACCGGCGACATCGCCCGCCTGGACGAGGACGACTTCATCTTCATCGTCGACCGCAAGAAGGACATGGTCCTTCGCGGCGGCGAGAACATCTATTGCGCGGAGGTCGAGGCCTGCGTCTATCGGCACCCAGCAGTGGCGGAGTGCTGCGTGTTTGGCGTGCCCGATCAAAGACTTGGCGAAGAGGTGGCGCTCGTCGTGACGCCCCGGCCGGGCGAAACCGTCTCGGCGGAGGGGCTGCGGGAGCATTGCGCGGCGATCATGGCCAAGCACAAGATCCCCCGCTACATCTGGCTCCTCACCGAACCCCTCCCCCGCAACGCCAGCGGCAAATTCCTGAAGCGCGAACTGCGGGAGCGGCTGTCACTGGCCGAGGCGGCTTAGCCCCCGGGGCGCTTCCTTCACCCGCGCCGCCTCCTCCACCTGCGTCATCCCGGGCGCAGTGGAGCGCAGCGCAACGCAGACCCGGGACCCATATGTGGACGGCCCCCTTCTCACAAGTTGGGGATGGGACGGTTTTGGATCGCTTGCATCCATATGTCCGGTCTGGCGGTCATGAGGGCGACCGTCGCCAAGATGGTTCACGCGAGG
>Ga0302279_10008363_pt1 | contig 10191 bp, 8 predicted proteins | sample III_Bog_N3_3_FD_194541 | JGI IMG/M metagenome (GOLD analysis project Ga0302279, IMG submission 194541) | Peat permafrost microbial communities from Stordalen Mire near Abisko, Sweden - III_Bog_N3_3 | ecosystem: Environmental > Terrestrial > Soil > Wetlands > Peat | place: Sweden: Abisko...
GAGCCTGGCGGACATGGGCATGCCAACCCTGCGCGAAGCCTAACCGGCCTAGAGCGCCGCCGGCTCCAGTTCCTGGGCGCCTGCCAGCCGGGCGTAGAGGCCGCCCAGGCGGACCAACTGGGCGTGGGCGCCGGTCTCGACGATCCGGCCCCGGTCGATCACATAGATCCGGTCGGCGCCGCGGACGGTCGACAGTCGGTGGGCGATCAGGATGGTGGTGCGCCCGGCCATCAGCCGCTCCAGCGCCGCCTGCACCTGCGCCTCGCTCTCGGTGTCGAGGGCGCTGGTGGCCTCGTCGAGCAGCAAGATCGGGGCGTTCTTCAGGAATGCCCGGGCAATGGCGATCCGTTGGCGCTGGCCGCCGGATAGCCGCAAACCCGCCTCGCCGACCCGGGTGTCGTAGCCGTTGGGCAGCTCGAGGATGAAGTCGTGCGCGGCCGCTGGGGCGCCCCCCGCCTCGATGTCCGCCTGCGGGGCGTCGCGGCGGGAGTAGGCGATATTGGCCCCGATGGTGTCGTCGAACAGGAACGGCTCCTGGGTGACCAGGGCGATCTGCGACCTCAGCGACGCCAGGGTCAGGTCGCGCACGTCGTGGTCGTCGATGGTCACCCGGCCGGCGTTGACGTCGTAGAAGCGAGGGATCAACGCCAGGATGGTGGTCTTGCCGCCGCCGGAGGGACCGACCAGGGCGACGATCTCGCCGCGTCGCGCCTCCAGGCTCAGATCGACCAGCACCGGCGGATCGGCGCCATAGGCGTAGGTGACGCCCTCCAGGCGGACGGTCGCCTCGCCGCCGGTGAGCACCCGGGCGGTCGCGGAGTCGCGGATCTGCGGCTCGATGTCGAGGGCCGTGAACAGGCGCCGCGCGCCCATCACGCCTTCGGCCATGCTGGTCTGCAGGCTGGCGAACTGGCGCAGCGACTGGCCGGCCGCCATCAAAGCGACCACGAAGGCGGTGAAGCCACCGGGAGTCAGCGGCACGATCGGCAGCGGCCCGAAGTGGGTCGGCGGCACGTGCACCCGCCAGTTGGCGTAGCCGATCACCGCGCCGACCATCAGCATGGCCAGCACCTCGGAGACCGGAGCGGCCGCCGACCGGGCGTCGGCGCCGGCGATGACGTGCTTGCGGCGGGCAGCGATGGCCCGGGCGAGGCGGCGGTTCTCGTAGGCTTCCTGGTTCTCCATCTTGACCACCCGAACGCCGTCGAGGCCCTCGAGGATGATGGTGGCCAGTCCGGCGGCGCCGTCCATCGAGCCCTTCAGGGCGGCAGTGGTGCGCTTGGAGAAGTCGCGCAACACCCAGGCGACGACCGGTCCGACCAGCAGCACCAGCAGGGTGAGCACCCAGTCCTTGGTGAACATCACCACCAGCAGGGCGACCAGGGTCAGCCCCGACTGCACGTAGTTGAGCAGCCCCGTGGTCGCCGCCTCGCGGATCGAGGCGCTGTCGTTGAGCACGCTGGAGAGCAGGTCGCCGCTGTGGGCCGAGCGAAGCCGCGCCAGGTCGGCGTGCATCAGCTTGTTGCTGAGCTCGGTCTGGATCGAGCTGACCAGGTCGAGGCCAATGCGGTTGGCCAGCATCGACTGGGCGACCGACGCCACCCCCCGGGCCAGGGCGAGGGCGCAGAGCACCAGCGGCAGGTTCCCGACCATTCCGAACAGACTGAGCTTCCCCGTCGGGACGCTCGTCCGGGCGGCCAGCACCTGGTTGATCGCCGGCTCCAGCAGAGTGGCGAGGATGCCGGTGAACAGCGCCGCCAATCCCGAGCAGATCGTGCCGATCAGGATGCCCTTCCAGCGGGGCAGCAGATACGACCGCGCGAGGCGCAGCACGATCCGACCCGCGGGCAAGTCATAGGCGCTCATGCGTCCCGGGTCCGATGGTGAGGGACGCAAGTCAAGCCTGCCGCCTAGGTCCGCCGCTCGCCACGTCCGACGGCGACTTTCGGCACGACGTCTTGGGCGGCGGTGAGCGGGCCGATGAATCGGGCCAGTTCCGAACAGAAGCGCCACGGAGTTCGCTGGGCGGCGAAGGCGGACATGCGCTCCTTGAAGCCTGCGGCGTCGGCCCGCGCCGCCACGATGGCGTCGGCGAGAGTCTTCGGCGGGCACCCCGGCGGGACGAAGGCGACGGCGTCGGCGAACTCCTCGAACGCCCCGATGCGCGAGACGATGGTCGGCGTCCCGACCCCGATCAGCATCGAGACGGCGCCCGAGGTTTCGCCGGTGTTATGGCCGCGCAGCTGCACCGCCACATCGACGGATCCCATCAGCTCGACAAGCTCGTTGTCGCCCGGGTTCTGATAGAGGTCGACGAAGTCGAGCGCCTCCAGGTCGTTGGCGGCGACGAAGCCGTTGATCTCATAGCCGGCGATGACCAGGCGCGCGTCCACCCCGCGCTCCTTGAGCAGCCGGACCGCCGCCAGGACCAGGCCCGGCTGCTTATCGGAGCTGAGCACTCCGAAACACCCAACGCGCAGACTCTCTGCGGCGTTCTTGGCGCGCCGCGGCGCAGGGGACGTTGCGAAGACCGGATGGAACAGCACACCGACCTGGTCCTCGTCCAGGTGCGGATCGTCGGCCAGCAGCAGGGCCTTGGCCGCCAGCGAGTTGACCACGATCGCATCGACGCCGCTTTCGCGACGCAGGGCGCGCAGGCCGGTGACGCCCTGCGCCACCAGGGACGCGGTGGCGGACTTGCGGAACGACGCGAGGGCGCCGCGGTCATACGATCGGCGGAACAGCTCGTCGAAGCTGTGCCCCATCGCCACCGAGGTCTTGCGCAGCACATTCAGCACCACCGGATCATGGACGTAGGCGATCACCGCCGGCCGCTCGGCCAGTTCCCGCATCCGCAGCAGCCAGGAAACGACCCGCACATTGTGCGCCGAATTGCCGAAGGCGAAGATCACCGCGTCATAGTTCAGGCGCGCGATGGCTTCGGGCAGGAAGTCGACGTGAAACACACGGTGGGAGGTCCCCGCCAGGGCCCGGTGATACTGGGCGAGGTTCAGCTCGGCGGCGGTCGAGAAAACGCCGAAGAAGTCGACGCCCTTCGACCAGGGAGCGAAGCTGTTCAACGTCGCATAGGCGATTCCCGTCTGCGCCGGTGGCAACGGCGCAACAACGGCAATGCGACCATGCGAAAAACCTGCCTCGCGCATGCTGGCCTGACTGAAAACCGCCCCGTCGTTGCCGATCAGGGCCAGTCTCTCGTCGAGCCGCTGTTCGAGGAACTGCAGTTCGGTGCGAAGCTTTCTAAAGTAGTATTTCGAAGGCCGGAATAACTGCATCAAGAAGTCGGCGAAGCGACTCATGTCGTACTGGCCCCCGTTCCCACCAAGAAGGCATGCCACCCCCCCCCGCGTACATCGAGCCGCGAGGTCAGGCGTCCAACAAACACGGCGAGTCGGTTTTCCCAACCCTCAATTGCGCCGGATGTTCAGGCGTGATGGCGGTACTCCTCGATCTTGAAGCCGGCCAGATAGGCGAGTTTGCCGAGTTCGCCGGCGGCGGCGAGGGCGCGCCTGACCGCCCGCTCCCGGCTCGAGGGCCATTCGCGCAGGGCGGCCAGCGCCTCGCCCGCGCCGCGCTGGGCCGCGGCTAGGCCAAGCGCCCTTCGTTCGGGCTGAGGCCGGTGACGCCACTCCAGCCGCGCCTTGTTGTGGCCGTCCCGGGCGGCGCGGCGGAGGACCCAGCCCAGGCGGGCGCGCCGCGCGGGGCGAAACTCGGTGACGCTCGCCCCGGTCGCCGCGACGACGCGAGCGCCCGCGTCGATCATCCGCCAGAACAGTTCTACATCCTCGCCGCCGGTCAGGTCGAACTCGCTGGAAAATGGACCGTCCTGGCTGGGCAACGCGGCCCGCCGCACATAGGCGTTGCTCGTCCGCGTGAACCACCAGGGCACCGGCTCGCCGTCGGCGATCGGCATGGTGTCGAACAGGCCGCAGGCGCGCATCGCCGGCGCGACCGACGCCTCAAACTCCACGCGCACTGGTCCGATGACCACGTCGGCGCCGGTCAGCGTCGCCTGGCGGTGAAGTTCGCCCAGCCATTGCGGGTCCGCCCATTCATCATCGTCGATGAAGGCGAGGAACGCTCCGCGCGCCGCGGCGACGGCGCGGTTGCGCACCCTGGCCAAGCCGCGCTCGGGTTCGATCTGGTAGGCGATGGTGATGGATCCGGCGAATCGCGCGGCGACGGCGGCGCCCGCGCCGCCTGGATCGTTGTCGATGACCACCACATCGAAATCCGGAGCTTCAGTCTGCGCCGCCAGGGAATTCAGCAGCCGCTCCAGCCCGTCAGGCCGCCTGTGGGTGGCGATGCAGACGGTCGCAACAGGGGAAGCGGCCGGCGTAAGAGAATCGCTCGGCAAGGCGTCGTCACCCGAATGAACCCACCACACGATGCGACATCCATCCGACGATGACAATTGATGAACCCGGCGCGACGCGATGCCGGCCGCTGGACTTCGCACTCCGGCGCCCTAGGCTCCGCTTACCCGGCAACCCTGAGTCCCCCGAAGAGATGAGATCGAGACCTTCCGCGGATACGGGCCCGGCCATCCGCAAGTTGCGGCTGGCGCGGGGCTGGACGCTGGCCGACCTGAGTGAAAACAGCGGCGTGCCGATCTCCACGCTGTCGCGGGTCGAGCTTGGGCAAACCCTGCTCAATTACGACAAGCTGGTGCGCCTCTGCCGGGCGCTGGATGTCGACCTGCAGGGCCTGATCAGCCAGGAGGCGGCGGTCACCCATGTTCCGTCCGGCCGGCGGTCGATCGTCCGGGCCGGCGAGGGTGCGCCGGTGCGAATCGACGGGCTCGACGGCCTGGCGGCGGCGAGCGACCTGCTGGCCAAGAGCTTCAGTCCGATCCTGCTGGATCTGCCGGCCGACGACACCGAGAGTCGTCCATTGTCGTCCGTGGACGCGGAACTCTATCTGCTGGTGCTGGAGGGTCAGCTGACGCTTCGAAGCGCGCTCTACGCGCCGATCACCCTCAAGGTCGGCGACGCCGTCTACTTCGACGGGCGCTCCGGCCACGCCCTCGCTTCCTCCGCCGGGGCCCGGGCGCTGCTGGTCGTGGCGGGCGAGCTGGAAGCCACGCCGGTCTAAGCGATAGCGACGACAGCCGAATTCCGGGAAATCCCATATTTCCCGTGTCGTTCCCACTATTAACGCGATTTTCAGCAAACCTCGTTCATATCCCGATTGTTCGGCCGCCCGATCTTTCTCGCGACGGCCTGGGACCGGGGATATTGTCGATGTCACTCAAGAACCTCAGCGTCACGCGCAAGCTGGCGCTGGCCTTCGCGATCGTGGTCGTGGCGGTGCTGGCCTCCAGCACGGCCGCTTTCGTGAGCCTCCGCGCCTTCAACAACGCGTCCGAGGCCGCCGATCGAAGTCACGAGCGGCTCGACGCCGCCGGCGCCGCGCTGCAAGCGCTGGTCGAGCAACAGAACGCCGTGCGCGGCTTCGTGGCCACCGGCGACGAAAGCTTCGCCACCCGCGCCGTCGGTTTCGGCGACGCCTTCGCGGCCAACGCCAAGACCCTGTCGAAGCTGTCGGAAACGGACGCCGACCAGGCCAAGGTCGCCGACCTGACGCGGGAGGCCGCTTCGGTGAACTCCCAGCAAGACAGCCTGCTGGCCGAGCGCCGCAATCCGGCGACCGCCGCCAAGGCCCTGGCCGACCTCTCCACCGTCGGCCGCCTGACCCAGGCCCGGGCGATCTTCAAGTCGATCACCGACCCCCAGACCGCTGAAATCGCGGCCGACGCGGCCCTGGAGAAATCGGCGTCCAATAATGCCGTGACCCTGCTGCTGGCCGGCGGTGTCGCCACCCTGTTGCTGTCGATCGCGCTGGGCTGGCTGCTGACCCGTGAGATCGCCGCGCCGGTGGTGGCGATGACCGGGGCCATGCGGCGTCTGTCGTCCGGAGACAATACCGTCGACGTGCCGGCCATCGGCCGCGGCGACGAAGTCGGCCAGATGGCCGGCGCGGTGCAGACCTTCAAGGACGCGGCGATCGAGAAGCTGCGGCTTGAGGCCGAAGCGGCGGATCAGCGGCGTTCGGCGGACGAGGCGCGCGAGCGCGGCGAGGTGGAGCGGGCCCGGGTGGCCGAGCTGCAGGCGCAGGTGGTCGGCGATCTGGCCACGGGCCTCAGTCGGCTGGCCTCGGGCGTGCTGACCTTCCGCCTCTCCGAGCCGTTCTCGGCCGAGTACGAGAAGCTGCGCAGCGACTTCAACGCCGCCATGGAGCAGCTGCAGGACACCATGAAGATCGTCTCGGCCAACACCGCCGCCATCCGCTCGGGAACCGGCGAGATCACCCAGGCCTCCGACGACCTCTCCCGGCGCACCGAACAGCAGGCCGCCAGCCTGGAAGAGACCGCCGCCGCGCTCGATGAGATCACCGCCACGGTGCGCAAGACCGCCTCCGGCGCCGGCGAGGCCCGCGATGTGGTCTCCCAGGCCAAGACCGACGCCGAACACTCCGGCGCCGTGGTCCGCGAAGCCGTCTCGGCCATGGCCGAGATCGAGACCAGCGCCCAGCAGATCAGCCAGATCATCGGGGTGATCGACGAGATCGCCTTCCAGACCAACCTCCTGGCGCTGAACGCGGGTGTCGAAGCGGCCCGGGCCGGCGACGCCGGCAAGGGCTTCGCGGTGGTGGCCTCCGAAGTGCGCGCGCTCGCCCAGCGCTCGGCCGAAGCGGCCAAGGAGATCAAGGCGCTGATCTCGGCGTCGAGCCAGCAGGTCGACAAGGGCGTCAACCTGGTCGGCGAGACCGGCAAGGCGCTGGAGCGGATCGTGACCCAGGTCGCTCAGATCAACGGCGTCGTCGCCGAGATCGCCGCCTCGGCCCAGGAGCAGGCCACCGGTCTTCAGCAGGTCAACACCGCCGTCAACCAGATGGACCAGGTGACCCAGCAGAACGCCGCCATGGTCGAAGAGTCCACCGCCGCGGCCCATGCGCTGGCCCAGGAGACCGAAGAACTGGCCCGCCTGATCGGCCGCTTCGAGGTCGGCGAGGAAGCCCGCGTCCAGCCCATCGGCCAGCGCAAGCCCGCCCCGCAACGCACCCGCGCCGCGCTCAAGACCATCGGCCGAGGCGGCGCCGCCCCAAGACCCGAACCCAACCACGACGAACAAGCCTGGGATGAGTTCTAGCGGAGCGGGATGACCATGACCTCCAACCCATCCCACACGATCGTGCGCCTGGCCACGAGCCTCGATCTCGGCGCGGCGACGCCGCTGGCCAGCGAACTGGTCGCCCTGCGCGGCCACCCGGTCGAGCTCGACGCCGGCGAGGTTCGCCGGATCGGCGGGCAGTGCCTGCAGGTGCTGCTGGCCGCCCGCGCGACCTGGGCCACCGACGGCCAGGACTTCTCTATCGTCAATCCGTCGCCGGACTTCCTGGAAGGCCTGGCGCTGATGGGCGCCGCCGATCTCTCCCACTCCGACGCCATCTGAGGACGCCAGTCATGAGCCTGACCATTCTGACGGTCGACGACTCCCGCACCATGCGCGAGATGCTGCGCCTGGCCTTGGCCGACGCCGGCTTCGAGGTGCTGCAGGCCGAGGACGGCGTGCACGGGTTGGAGGTGCTGGAGCTAGCCGCCCCCGACGTCATCGTCACCGACATCAACATGCCCCGTATGGACGGCTTCGGCTTCATCGAGGAAGTCCGCGGCGATCCGCGCCACCGGGTGACCCCGATCCTGGTGCTGACCACCGAGAGCGACGGGGTGAAGAAGAACCGCGCGCGCATGGCCGGCGCCACCGGCTGGATCGTCAAACCCTTCAACCCGGTGACGCTGGTGGACGCTATCCGCCGCGTCGCCGCCTGACCCCGCGAAACAAGGACCGCCCCCGTGGATCCCCTGGCCGCCATTCGCGACACCTTCTTCCAGGAGTGCGAGGAACAGCTCGCCGAACTGGAGACCGGGCTTCTGGCCATGGAGGCCGGCGCCACGGATTCGGAGACCATCAATGCGGTGTTCCGGGCCGTCCACTCGGTGAAGGGCGGGGCCGGGGCGTTCAGCCTCGATGACCTGGTGCGCTTCGCCCACGGCTTCGAGACGGTGCTGGACGAGGTCCGCGCCGGACGCCTGGAGCCCACCGCCGACGCGCTGAAGGTCATGCTGCGCGCCGCCGACGTGTTGGCCGATCTGGTCCGCGCCGCCCGCGACGGCGGCGGGTTCGTCGAAACCGAAACCTCGGCGGCCGAACTGCGCGCGCTGCTGGGCGGCGAGGCCGGCGACGACGACGCCGGCGCCGAGGAAGACTGGGGCGACTTCGCCTTCACGCCCCTGGGCGTCGCCGACGCCGCCGAGGCGCCGACCGCCGGACGCTGGCGCATCGCCCTTCGCCCCCGCGCGGATCTCTACGCCAAGGCCAATGAGACGGCGTTGCTGCTGCGCGAATTGAAGCGGCTGGGCGAAATCGAGGTCACCCTCGAAACGTCGGGCCTGCCGCCGCTCGCCGATCTCGACCCCGAGGCCGCCTACCTCGCCTGGACGATCTTGCTGACGACCGAGCGGGAGCGCGCGGCGATCGCCGAAGTGTTCGATTTTGTCGACGGCGACTGCGACCTGACGATCGAGCAAGACGGCGCCGACCCGCTCGCTGACGCCTTCGCCGACGAACCCCCGGCCCCCGAAGCGGCGGCCGACCTGGACATCGCCGCGCTGATCGCCAAGGCCCAGGCGGCCGCCGAACCGGTGGAAGCCGAACCGCGCAGCGCGCCTGCGCCCGAGGCGTCCCGCGCCCGGGCGCAGGAGCCCGCCGCGTCGTCCGCCGCCAGCCCGACCATCCGCGTCGACCTGGAACGGGTGGACCGGCTGATCGACCTGGTCGGCGAACTGGTGATCAACCAAGCCATGCTGTCGCAGCGCGTGCTGGAGGCCGGCATCGCCCGGGCCTCTGGTGTCGCCATGGGTCTCGACGAGCTGGAGCAGCTCACCCGGGAAATCCAGGACAGCGTCATGGCAATCCGCGCCCAGCCGGTGAAGTCGGTGTTTCAACGGATGCCGAGACTGGCCCGCGAAGTGGCGGCGCTGACCGGCAAGCAGGTGCGCCTGGTCACCGAGGGCGAGGGCACCGAGGTCGACAAGACGGTCATCGAACGGCTGACCGATCCCTTGACCCACATGATCCGCAACGCCATCGATCATGGCCTGGAAGGGCCCGAAGCGCGCGAGGCGGCCGGCAAGCCGGCGGAAGGCGTCGTGCGCCTCAGCGCCGCCCATCGCTCCGGCCGCATCGTCATCGAGGTCGCCGACGACGGCGCTGGGATCAACCGCGAACGGGTCAAGGCGATCGCCGCCGAGCGCGGACTGATCGCCCCCGACGCGGTGCTCAGCGACGAAGAGACCGACAACCTGATCTTCATGGCCGGCTTCTCCACGGCCAGCGAAGTCTCCGATATCTCCGGCCGCGGCGTCGGCATGGACGTGGTTCGCCGGTCGATCCAGGCCCTCGGCGGCCGCATCTCGATCGCCTCGCGGCCCGGCAAGGGCTCGACCTTCACCATGAGCCTGCCACTGACCCTGGCGGTGCTCGACGGCATGGTGGTGACCGTCGCCGGCCAGACCCTGGTCGCGCCGCTGACCGCCATCGTCGAGACGCTGCAGCCGAAGGCCTGCGACGTGCATAGCCTGGGCGGCGACGCCCGGGTAATCGCGGTGCGTGACAGCTATGTGCCGCTGATCGACGTCGGTCAGGCGCTGGGCTACCGCGCCACGCCCCTCGACGCGGCCACCGGCGTCGCCCTGTTGATCGAGAGCGAAGGCGGCGCCCGCGCGGCCCTGCTGGCCGACGACATCCAGGGCCAGCGCCAGGTGGTGATCAAGAGCCTGGAGGCCAACTACCGGCAGGTGCCGGGCGTGGCCGCGGCCACCATCCTCGGAGACGGGCGCGTGGCCCTGATCCTCGACATCGACACCATCGTCGCGGTCTCCCGCGGCGCGGACCTGGCGCGCTCAGAACGGCGCATGGCCACAGCAGCGGGATAGAACAATGACCGACATCCAGAACGGCGGCGCGGCCCGCGAGCTGATCTCCTTTCGCGTCGGCGCGCAGGAATTCTGCGTCGACATCATGGCCGTGCGCGAAATCCGCGGCTGGACGGCGGCGACGGCGCTGCCGCAGTCGCCGGACTATGTGCGCGGAGTGATCAACCTGCGCGGCG
>Ga0302279_10008366_pt1 | contig 10187 bp, 9 predicted proteins | sample III_Bog_N3_3_FD_194541 | JGI IMG/M metagenome (GOLD analysis project Ga0302279, IMG submission 194541) | Peat permafrost microbial communities from Stordalen Mire near Abisko, Sweden - III_Bog_N3_3 | ecosystem: Environmental > Terrestrial > Soil > Wetlands > Peat | place: Sweden: Abisko...
TGGCCAACGGCGTCGACGTCTCAGCGGACACGGCAGCCCGGGCGCCCTCCGCCGGGGTCAATATCTACTGGGGCGGCCCGGAGGGCAGCATCCGCGGTCCCGGGCCCACCCGCTTCGACCCGGCGCGCCGCCTGGTCCTGCCGGAAAAACATGTCGGCTCGATCAATGTCGCCGACCTGAATCACGACGGCTACCTCGACATCGTGATCGGAGAGTTCGAGCCCGGCGAGAATCAGCCGGCGGATCTGGTCATCTACTATGGATCCGGCGAAGGCTACCTCGCCAAAAATCGCAAGGTGCTGCACGTGCCGGATCGGACGATCGGCTGCCTGATCGCGGACTTCAACAAGGACGGGTACCTGGATATCGTCATCGGCTGCGCCAATATCAACCAAGTCATCACCTATTGGGGCGGCCCCGACGGGTACAGCGACGCCCGTAAATCCATCCTGCCCTTTCCCCAGCCGGTCGACGTGGAGGCGGCCGACCTCAACAACAACGGCTGGCTGGATCTCCTGGTCAGCAGCTACGAGGATCCCATCGCCCATCACCGCGACACCGGCCTGGCCATTTACTGGGGAGGCCCCTTGGGCTGGCGGCAGTCCAATTCCCAGTGGCTGCCCAGCGGGGCCGCCCTGGGCCTGGCCGTGGCCGACCTCGACGGCGACGGCTTCCTCGACATCGTCGCCCCGAATTACCTGGGCGAATTGAGCCGGGAGCACCTGCCGGCGTACATCTTCTGGGGCTCGGCCACGGGCTATGCCCCGCTGCGCCGCACGACCCTCAACGTTGACTCGGGCTCAGAGGCGGTCATCGCGGACTTCGATCGCGACGGGAAGCTGGACGTCATGCTCGTGGCCCATTCCGTCGATGCCGGACACCGGACCGAGTCGCCGATCTATTTCAACGACGGCCACCGCTTCCGCGCCCCGCGCGTGCAGTACCTGCCCGCCAACGGCGCCCATTACATGTGGGTTCAGGATATCGGCAATATCTACACCCGCCGGTACGAGGAGGACTTCGTCTCCCGCGCCTTCGGCTGGAACCGGTCCTGCCGCGCCGGCACGCTCACGGTCGACGCTCGCCAGGCGTTTGGCTCGCGCGTCCACGGGCAGGTCCGTTCGGCTCCGTCGGCAGCAGCGCTGGCAGCGGCGCCCTGGCGGGATCTGGCGGGAGGGGCCTTCACCCTTTCGGGCGACGATCGGGCGCTGCAGTATCGACTGGCGCTCCTCAGCGCCAACGGCGACGCCTACCCCGTAGTGCGCCAAGTCGGCCTGCAGCTGCAGTGAGCGTCACGCGAAGGCGAGGGTGACGCAGCGGAGGACCGGCCAGCCGGCGCCGGGATTCTCCCGTTTGCCCGAAATTGCATTGACGGGCCGGGCCAAGACCAGCGCCCAGCCGCGCCCCGTCAAAACGGTCCCTGGCTCCGGCCGTCGTCATCGGGCAGGTAGCGTGCGGCCAGCTGAATGAGCCGGCCAGTCGACAGGCGGAAATTGGCCCGCCGCCGCCACCAGCCCTGGTTGCGCGAATCCATCAGGTACTCCCGCACTTCCCGGCGGACTTGGGCAAGCCGAGTCGCCTCCGCAGCGGCCAGCACCAATTCCCAATCGGTCAGAAAATACTCGCGGCGGAAAAGCTTCAGCAGTGCCACGAATGGAAGCGCCCGGCGATGGAGGCATTCCATGAAGACTTTCTCGCCAAAGAGGTCGGGGGGGCACTTGCGGTCATCGCAATAGCTTTCCGCAAACGTGAGCATAGGGATTTGAGCAGCAGGAATCGTCCCACCTGATACGGCGGTGGATTAGCCTATTACGTTACATCCCTTGCTCCGGATGCGGGAGAGGGCGGCCGACATTTTTCCTTGCTCCTCCTCCCCATCGGGTTTGAGTTAACCCTTACGCAAAGTGCGGACCCTTAGCTCAGTTGGTTAGAGCGTTTCCTTGACATGGAAAAGGTCACAGGTTCGAGTCCTGTAGGGTCCACCATTTATTCTTAAGCCGCTGTCCTATAATGGCTAGCGGCTTTCCGTTTCCCTGAGATCTCGGTCCGGCGACGGCCAGCGGTTGGCAAGCCGAAACAGCCATTCCAGACGCCCTCGACCGATGAGACCGGACGGGCGCCGGCGGCCCGCTCACCAGGCCGTCCAGCCCCCGTCGACCACCAGATTGTGCCCGGTGACATAGGAAGCGCCATCCGAGAGCAAGAACAGCGACGGGCCCACCATCTCGTTCCGCCGGCCGATCCGCCCCAAGGGCGCGCTGGCGGAAAGTCGGGCAATGAATTCCGGCTCGGCCGCCACCAAGGGAGGATGGGGAAATGCCCCCGGCGTCAGGCAGTTGAAGCGCAGGCCGGCGGGACCGTAATGGACGGCAAAGTAGCGCGACATCTGGAGGAGTGCCGCCTTGCTCGCCCCATAGTCGATGGAATTGGGCGCCATGGGCGCGGGATAATTTTTGGGATTCGGCGCCACCACCCCGTACATGCTGGCGTAGATGACAAAGCTGCCCGAGCCGCGGGGTCGCATCCGCTCGGCCAACTCGCGGCAGAGGAGAAAGGTCGGGGCCACCCCGTCGTTCACGGTCTTCTGAAAATCCGTGAGCGGCAGCTCGGCCAGCCCTTTGCCCGCGCCGAAGGAGGCAAACGTGAGATTGACCAAGCCGTCCGGGACGCCGTGCGCCGCCACCAGTTTTTCCACGAGTCCCGGAATCACCGCCACGTCCGCGAGGTCCTGCGACACCGGGATCGTGCGGGTCAGCTTCTCCTCGGCGACGAATGCCTCGGCCCGCCCCGGTCGGTCCAGGCAGATCACTTTCCGGCAGAGCGGGTCGAGCTCCTTGGTGATGGCGCCGCCGAAATAGCCCGCTCCGCCCGTGACCCAGATCGTCTTGTTTTCCAGGGAATACCAGGGATTCATCGTAGGCCACCGATCCTAGCAGTTTCGGTGGGGTCCGCCAACCGAGAACGTCTCGATTATTTCGGGCCCGAATCAGCGCAGCAGCCAGCCGACGACGAAAGCGAGGGGAAGTAGGCCGCCGAGCGTAAAGGCCGCCAAGGCCGGCCAGGGCCGGCCCCGCGTGGGCAGCAGACTGAAGCAGCAGCTCGCCGCCAGGCTGACGACAAAAGAGACGGGGATAATAAGCAAAAAGCTCAAGGCCGGCTGGCCGGTGAAGACATCCCAAAAAGCGACCAGGGTCGCCGCGGTCGCGCTGTAGACGGCTCCCATAATCGCGCCGAAGGGCGTGGCGAACCGGACGAACATGGCCAGAAAGAAGAGGCCAAAGATCGGACAGAACAGCAGATTGATGGTCTTGCCCGACATCTCGACCAGATTGCCCCGCAGCGAGCCGACCCCGATGCCGCCGGCGATGACGGCGATCCCGAGCCCCAGAATCAAAAGCCGGGTCAAGCGGATCTTGGCCGCCTCGCCCCGGGGGGCCGACGAACCTTTCTGATCGAGAAAGTCCTTGATCACCACGGTCACGGTGGCGTTGAGGCCGGCCGCAAGGCAGGACATCGCGGCCGCCAGCATGCACGCGACCAACAGACCGGAGATGCCGGCCGGCAGGTAGTGGCTGATGTAGTGCGGAAAGAAAGCGTCGCCGTTGGCGGCAAAGGTCAGATGGCCGGGAATGACCTCGGGATGGAGCCGGTAAAAGCCGAGGAGGGCCATGCCGACCAGGCCCAGAATGGAGGAGACGACGCCGTTGGCAACGTTGCTCAGGAGGTAGGCCCGGCGGGCGGCGGCGGCATCGCGGGTCGTGAGGAGCCGCTGGATCGCCGCTTGGTCGGACCCGGCGCTGCAGATGTAGGCCAGGAGATAATAAGCGAAGGCCCCCACCACCGTGACCCGCACGTGCGGATTGAGGCTGAAGAAGGGCTGCGGCGGCCAATGGGCCTCCCAGCCGTGGGGCCACCAGCCCGCAACCCCGCCGAGCTTGAGCGAGATGGAGGCGAGCGTCAGGAGGGCGCCGGCCAGGAGCATAAAAAACTGCACCACTTCGGTAATCATCACGGTGCGGATGCCGCCGATCAGGGTATAGGTGGTGGTGATCAGCCCGGTGATGAGCATGATGATCCAGCCCTGGCGGGCGTCCCAGCCGATCACGTTTTCCAGGATGGTGGCCCCGGCGTAGAGGATCATCGCCATCCAGACGAAGCGGGTGATGATGAAAATGAGGGAGCCGGTGCGGCGCACCGACAGCCCGAGGCGGGCCTCCAGGAGCTCGTAGGCGCTCGTGATCGGGATCCGCATGATCATGGGAATGATCCACCAGCCCACCACCACTTGCACGAACGGGATGAGGGCCAGGCTGGCGAAGAAGACCAGGACCGGGCCGTATTGGATGTATTCGCCCGGGGTCCCGACATAGGCGATGATGCTGCTCGTGGCCGTGAAGATGGAGATCCCGGCCAGGAACGGCCCCATCTTGCGGCCGCCGACAAAATATTCCTCGGTGGTGCGCTGCTTGCGGGAGAAATGGTAGCCGATCCCGAGGAGGGCCAGGGCATAGGCCACGAGGACGCCCCAGTCGAGAAGACCGAAGGCGTGCGGCGGGGGCAGAGGCAGCATCTCCTTCCCATAAAAACCTTTAGGACCGAAGACAACCACTCCTGAAGAAACCTCGCTTTAAGCCGATTGAGAGGGTTACACTCGTCTTCGCCGGCCGGGCGCGCGCCTTCCTTGACCCCTCCGTCTCCAGCCAAAATCCTTTTCGTCGACGACGATGCCGCCATGGTGGAGACCTTCCAACAGGTCTCCGTCAACCGCTTTGCGGCAGACACGGCCATGGGGGGCGAGCAAGCCCTGGAGCTGATCCGCCGCCGGGGGCCCTACGCCGTCCTGATCTCCGACATGACCATGCCGGGGATGAGCGGAGTGGAATTCCTGGAGCAGGCCCAGGTGCTCTCCCCCGATGCGGTTCGGATCATGCTGACCGGAAACTTGGACCAGAAAACCGCCGTCGATGCGGTCAACCGGGGCCAGATCTTCCGCTTCCTGCACAAGCCGTTTTCCCTTACGGGGCTGATTCTGGCCATCGAACTGGCCCTGAAGCACCACGAAATGCTGCGGGCCGAACGCGAGTTGCTGGAGGGCACGCTGATGGGCAGCGTCAAGGCGATGTCGGAAGTGATTGGGCTGGTCGCCCCGGACATCCTCGGACGGGGCCGGCGCTTGCAGGAGTCCATGCGCCGGTTCGGCGCCTTTGCCGGGGCCGGACCTTCCTGGGAGTTAGAGGTGGCCGCCCTGCTCTCCCCCCTGGGCTCCGCCGCCTTGCCCTTGCGGCTGCGCCAGAAAATCGAATCCCGCATGGCGCTGACGGCGGAAGAAACCGCCATGGCCCAGCGGACCCCCCAGGTCGGTCACGACCTTCTCGCCGCCATTCCCCGCCTGGCCAATGTCGCGCAGATCGTGCTCCATCAGGATCACGCTTTCGCAGGTTCCGGGTTCCCGGCGCACAGCCCGATCGGCGAAGCCCTCCCGATCGGCGCGCGGATGCTGAAACTCCTGAAAGATCGGCTCGCCCTCGAGGACGAGGGCCGGGCGAAAAAACTGCCCTACTCCCGCGTGAAGCAGCAGGCCCACGAGACCATGAAGCGCCGGACCGGCCAGTACGATCCCCAGCTCCTGGAGAAATGCTTCGACTGCTTCCAGGATTATCTCGGCACGGCGGTTTCGGAAAACCGCGGGGTCCAGTCGCTCTTCCTCGTCGACGTCATGCCGGAGCAGATCGTCGTTGCCGATATCTGCACCGCCGAGGGCGTGGTGCTCGTCAGCGCGGGCAGCCGGCTGACCCCGGTCGTCATCGAACACCTGCGCAACCACGCCGAGATGGGCGGGGTCATGCAGCCGGTGCTGGTGCAGGACCCGGAAGCGCCTTAACGCTTCCGTTGGCCCGGACCGACGCTAAATCCGGCCGAGAAGGACCAAAATCAGGATAATAATCAGGACCAGGCCCAGTCCGCTGCTCGGGTAGTAGCCCCAGCCCGAGCTGTACGGCCAGGTCGGGAGAGCTCCGAGGAGCAGGAGGAAGAGAATTATCAGGAGGATGGTGCCCATGGGGATGCCTTTATTTTGGGGGTGAAGAGCTGCCGGGAAGGCAGCCGAAACGTCCTAACAGGCTTATTGTACGCCCTCTCGGGAATAAGTTCCGGCCAGGGCGCTCCGCCGGCAGTCCACCGCCCTCCCGCCCTTCAGCTGGGGTTCGCTGCCAGCGCCGCCCGCACCGCCTCTACATCCCGCGCAATCTGCGCCCGGAGTTCGTCCAGCGACGCGAATTTTTTCTCCGGTCGGATGAAGCTCAGCCATTCGACCATGATCTCATCCCCCGCGTCATACGGGCAGGGCCCCAACACGTGGATCTCCAGTTGCGGCGAAGCGTCTTGCTCGACTGTCGGCCGCACGCCGTAATTGGCGATGCCGGGCAGCGCCCCCCCCGCGCGGCGGATCTGCACCCGGTAGACGCCGTAACGGGGCCGCAATTCCGGCGCCCAGGGCAGGTTGAGGGTGGGAAAGCCGATGGTGCGGCCCAGCCGCTTGCCCGCGACCACCGCGCCGGCGGCGAAATAAGAGTAGCCGAGCAGGGTATTGGCCGCCGCCACATCGCCCACCTCCAAGAGGGCCCGGATGCGAGTGCTGGCGACCGGCTCGCCGTCGAGATTGACCGGGGCCGCGCTGTAAACCGACAGGCCCATCCTCCGGCCCTCCGCCACCAAGAGGGCCACGTCGCCCTTGCGCCCGGCGCCAAAGCGCCAGTTCTCGCCGACATAGACCGCGGCCAGTTCCGGCAGGTAGCGCTTGAGCCAGGGCAGGAATTCCTCGGCCTTGAGGGAGGCAAACTCCCGGGTGAAGGGATGGGTCAGGAGGACGTCGACTCCGAGACTGGCGAGCTGCCGGGCCTGGTTCGGCCCGTCGAGGATGAGCCGGGTCGGGCTGGTTGGGCGAAAGAGAACGCTGGGATGGGGCCGGAAGGTCAGGACTCCGGCCAGGCCGCCGCTGCGCCTAGCCGACGAGACCGCCGCCTCGATTACCGCGCGATGGCCCAGGTGCACCCCGTCGAACATGCCAATCGCCAGGTGCAGCGGCTTGGGCGGCAGCCGGGCCGACTCGACGGAGGCGAACGTGTAAGCCGGCGGCATGCGTCTCCCCTCCCCGTTTGCCTCAGAGAAAATGGGCCGGCACCGCCGCATGCGGCGGGATCAGGCGCGCCCGGATTTCGGGCACGGTCATGGCCTCGATCTGGTCGAGCGTGAGGGCGTTGGCCACCTGGAAAGATCCGGCGGCGGTGCGCCGCAGGGCGGCCAGATGGCCGCCCGGTCCCAGCTTCTGCCCCAGGTCGTGGGCCAGGGTCCGCACGTAGGTTCCCTTGGTGCAGCGGAGGCGAAAGTCGAAGCGGGGCAGAGCGAAATTGCTGATCTCCCAGCTCATGACCCGAATGAAGCGGGGTTCGCGGGCGACGGCCTCGCCCTGGCGCGCCTTCTTATAAAGAGGAACTCCGTCGATCTTGATCGCCGAAAACATCGGCGGCAGCTGGTACTGGTCGCCCAGGAAGGTCGCGACGGCGGCCTTGACCTCCGCCTCCGTCAGGGGCGGCACCACCCGGGTCTCCATCACCTGGCCCTCGGCATCCTGGGAGTCGGTGATCTTGCCCAGTTCGATCGTGCCCTCGTATTCCTTGTCCACCGCGATCAGGTACTGGGACAGGCTCGTCGCCTTGCCCAGGAGCATGATGAGCAGCCCGGTCGCCATCGGATCCAGGGTGCCGGCATGGCCGATTCGCTTCATCCGCAATTTGCCGCGGAGCCGGGCCACGACATCGTGGGAGGTGTGGTCGGCCGGTTTATCCAGGAGGAGGACGCCGTCGAGTTCGGGAGGAGTGATGAGCACGGAAAAAAATCAGGGACCGGCTGGCGGCGGCGGGGCCGCGTCCATCTCTTTCAGGCGCAGGGCCAGGGCCGCGAGCAAACGGGCCCGGAAATCGGCCGGGGCGGGCGAGAGATTCAGGCCGGCGGCGCAGGCGTGGCCGCCGCCGTTGAACTGGGCGGCGATCAAGTCGACGCGGCAGGCGGGATCCTTCGCCCGCAAGCTGGCTTTGACCGCCCCGCCCGGGCGTTCCTCGATCAGGACGCCGATCTCCACTCCCTCGATGCTGCGGGCGTAGTCGACCAACCCCTCGGTATCCTCGCCGGTCGCGCCCGTCTCGGCGTAGATGCCGTCGGGCAAGAGGCCGATGCAGACCCGGCCCCCGCACTCCAGGGTCAGCGACTTGAGGAAACGCTGCAGGAGCTGGAGCTTGGCCTGGCTTTCCCGCTCGTAGAGCTGGTAGCCGGCCTCGGCCGGGTTGGCGCCGCGGGCGACCAGCTCCCCGGCCAGGACGAAGCAGCGCCGGGAGGTGGAATTGAAGCGGAATTGACCCGTGTCGGTCAGGATGCCGGCGTAGAGGGCCTGGGCCGTGATCGCGTCGATCGGCAGGCCGCGGTCGAGGAAGAGCCCGGCCAGCAGCTCGCAGGTGGCGGCGGAGACGCTGTCGACCAGGTTGACCGCGGCGTAGCCGGCGTTGGAGAGGTGGTGGTCGATATTGCCGAGCGGAGTCGGGAAAAACCCCTGCAGCTTGCTGCCGGCCCGGGCGTGGTCGGCGCAGTCGACATAGATGGCGGGGATTTTTTCGCCGCGGCGCAGGACTTCGTCGCTGCGCAGGAACGTCTCCTGGCCGGTGAGAAACCGCAGGCGGCGCGGCACGGTATCGGCGTTGATGCAGACGGCGGCGTGCCCGGTGGCGCGCAGCACCCGGGCCAGGGCGACCTGCGAGCCGATGCAATCGCCGTCCGGCCGGGCGTGGCCCACCACCGCCACCTGCGGGCCCAATTGGGACCAGAGGCGGTCAAAAACGGCGGCGAATTCGGGATAAAATTTGTCCACAGGGCAAACGAGAATCAGGCACGGGGCGGCTCTTCGGCATGATCGCCGGCTTCGCCGGGATCGCCCCCATCGGAGGGAACGGCCGAACCCTTGGTCTTATCCTTCCGCTCGATCTCATCGAGGATGCCCAGGACCTTCAGGCTGCGCCCGAGGGACTTGTCCAGGACGTATTCAAAGCGGGGCAGAAACTTGAGGACGATGCGGCGGCCGACCTCGGCCCGGATGGTCGGCGCCAGTTTGCGCAGCCAACGGATCTTTTCGTCCGGCTCCTCGCCCAGGACGGCGACAAAGACCCGGGCATCGCGCAGGTCCGGGGCGACCCGGACCTCGGTGATGGTCAGGGCGAGCGACTCGGTCTGGTAGTCCTGGCGCAGGATGTCACTGATCTCGCGCCGAACGAGCTCGTTGATGCGAACCGTGCGGTTGGACATGGCCGGAAGGTCACAGCGAGGCCCGAACCGCCTGGGTGTCGTAGGACTCGATGATGTCGCCGATCTGGTAGCCGTTGAAATCGTCCAGCTTGATGCCGCATTCCAGCCCGGCCCGGACCTCGTTGGCGTCGTCCTTGAACCGGCGCAGCGTCGCCACCTTGCCCTGGTGGATGATTTCGCGGCCGCGGCGGAGGCGGGCGGCGGCGTTGCGGGTGATCTTGCCTTCGGTCACGAGGCAGCCGGCGACAAAGCCCTTGGCTTGCGGGAAAGTGGCGCGGACCTCGGCGGCCCCCAGCTTGATCTCCTTGATGTCGGGTTCGAGCAGGTCGGCCATCATTTCCCGCACCTTGTCGCCCAACTCGTAAATAATCTCGAAGGTCTCGATCCGCACCCCGTGATGCTTGGCCAGGGGCGTGACCCCGTTCTCCAGCTTGGTGTTGAAGCCGACCACGACCGCACCGGAGGCGCTGGCCATCAGGACGTCGTTTTTGGTCACGAGCCCGACGTCGCCCGAAACGATCTCGAGCTGCACCTTGGTCGTCTTGATGCCGTCCAGGACGCTGCGCACCGCCTCGACCGAGCCGAAGACGTCGGCCTTGATGATGAGTTTGAGCACGCGCTGCTGGGTGGCGGCGATGTTGGCGAAAAGCTTCTCGACCGACACGTCCTCCTTCGGAACGTTGGCGGCGACGACCTTCTTGGCCGCCTCCTGCGCCTCTTCGGCCAGTTTTTCGGCCTCGCGGGTGTTCTTGACCGCCCGGAAGGTCGCGCCGCTTTCCGGCGTCCCGGACCAGCCGATAACGCGGACCGGGCTCGAGGGGGGAGCGGACTTGATCGAC
>Ga0302279_10008367_pt1 | contig 10185 bp, 9 predicted proteins | sample III_Bog_N3_3_FD_194541 | JGI IMG/M metagenome (GOLD analysis project Ga0302279, IMG submission 194541) | Peat permafrost microbial communities from Stordalen Mire near Abisko, Sweden - III_Bog_N3_3 | ecosystem: Environmental > Terrestrial > Soil > Wetlands > Peat | place: Sweden: Abisko...
GTCGACAAGCTGGTGGCACTGACCGAGGCCGAGACCACCGAGGAGCACAACTTCGTCCCGCCGGAGCTCGCCGCCTTCCTCGGCACCTGACGGGGCTCCGACCCCGGAGCCGGACCGGTCGGCGCCTACGGACCGGACCGATTCCACCATTGGAAGTCCTGGTCAGAGCCGATTCTGGGAAAATTCGCTCATTCTTCGGAAATTCGCTCAAGTCGGCACCCCGACGTGCCGATACGGCGAGTGGGGAGTGGGCTGTCCGGCGCCACCCGCTTCCGTCGCTTCCCCACCCCGCCCGAGAGGCCCGGCTCCTCCGGCCTCCGGCCAGGTCGTCAGCCGTCGACCACGCGGCCGCTCCTCGGTGGCCGACCACGGGACCGGACGCACGAATTCCCTCGGATTCGGACGGAGCCGATGGTGCCGCGGGGAGAAATTTCGGCCGCTGACCAGCGGTTTCAGGAATGTCCCGAATTTCTCGAAGAAATTGCTCAAGTCGGGGTCCCCACGCGCCGATACGGGGGGAGTACCGGTCAGATCCGAGCGGCGGACCCGAGCTGAGCGTCCGAACTCAGGAGTCGTGGACCTGCCTGCCGGGGGCCGTCCCGGGCGCCTGCGCCGTCTCCACCGAGGACGGCAGCACGAGGGCGAGTGCCCGCCAGCCCAGCAGCCCGAGACCCACGAAGGCCAGGGCCACCCCGATGAAGGCGACGGCCACCCCCTGGCCGGACACCGCCCGCAGCACCATGGCGACCGCCACGCACACCGGCCACACCACGACGCCGGTGGGCACCAGTGCGGAGGGCCGCGGCCACGCCCGGACCACCAGCCACCCGGCCACCAGGCCGGTCCAGAACGGCCAGACCGTACGCAGGAACCCGGGCACCGACATCCCCTCGGCGTGGGAGGACCGTCCGATCAGCACGAAGGCGGCGATCCACACCGCGTCGAGGCCCGCCGACAGGACCGGGCCGACCGGGCTCTGGCGCAGTCGGTCCCACCGGTCGACTCCACCGGCGTCCACCACGGTCAGACGTCGTGCAGGGCCGGGTGCCGCTTGGCCACCAGTGGCAGGAGCACCCGCCGGGGCGACAGCCACCCGAACGCGGCCGACGCCTTGTTGGGCAGGCCGGGGATCGCCACGGCACGGTTGTCGTCCATCCCCTGGACCCCCACCCGGGCCACCTCTGCGACCGACACCCAGAAGGCCTTGGGCATGGCCTCGGCCGCCTCGTCGTCCCCGATGCCCGCGGCCTCGGCGAAGCCGGTCTCCACGGGTCCGGGGCACAGCGCCGTGACCGATACCCCACGGGAGCGGAGCTCTTCGCGGATGGCATGGCTGTAGGAGAGGACGAACGCCTTGGACGCCCCGTAGCCGGCCTGTCCCGGAACGGGCTGGAACGCGGCCGTCGAGGCCACGTTGAGGATGCAGCCGCTGCGGCGGTCGACCATGCCCGGCGAGAACAGCGAGCAGAGGTGCACCACGGCCTCGACGTCCGTGCGGATCATGGCCAGCTCGCGGTCGGGATCGGAGCGGTACACGGGACCCATCGTCGAGAATCCGGCGTTGTTGACCAGCACGTTGACCGCCAGGCCGAGCTCCTCGACCCGGCCCGGCAGCTCCGCCCGGGCCTGGGCGTCGGTCAGGTCGACCGGCAGCACCTCGGCCCGTACCCCGTGGCGCGACGCCAGGGCGTCGGCGAGCGCTCGCAACTTGGTCTCGGACCGGGCCACCAGGGTGACGCCCAGCCCCCGCGCGGCCAGCAGTCCGGCGATCTCCTCACCGATGCCGGAGGACGCTCCGGTCACCAGGCACGTGCGGTCGGGATTGGGTGCAGGAAGGCTCATGACCCGAGCGTACGCCGCCGGCCCCGGGGCCGTTCGGGCCGGGAGCCGGTCGCCTCACGTCAGCGCCGTCACGTGGGGGTCGCCCCGTCGGTCCCCCTGCCGCGGCGCCGGGGTCCCAGGTGGGCCACGACCCGCTCCTCGATGCCGCGCAGGTGGAGGGCACGTCGGCGGATGCGCCATCCGGCTCCGGTCGCCTCGTAGTCGTCGACGTAGCGCAGGTACCAGATGACGTCGACCCCTCCCCCGGTCCCTCCGTCCACGGCCGACAGGTGGTGGGCGACGCCGATCACCTCACCGGTGGCCGTCCCGTCCCCGACGTCGTAGGTCGCAGCGCGCACCGCGTGGCGGGTGGCGTGGTAGCGCCGGAGGCCGGACGGGATCCGCTCGAGCTGCGCCCGACCCGTCCGCAGGATGTCCGGCGAGCCGCCGGCCGCCGGATCGGGCACCCACAGCTCACCGTCGGTGGTGAAGAGGTCGGCGAACGCCGGGCCGTCGAGCGTGTCGACCGCCGCTGCGTACCCGAGTGCCAGTCCGACCAGGGCGACCTCCACCCGGTCGTCGGCCGACCCGCGCGGGGCGTCCACCGCCGTCAGTGCAGCGGACCGAACCGGGTGGCGAAGGCGTCCACCTCGGCGGCGAGTCCGTCCAGGTCCTGACTCATCGACGTCGACAGCAGCATCCGGTGGATGCCCGCGGCCGCCGCGGCCGCCACCTCCTCTTCGGTCACCGTCGGCAGGTAGCCCGACACGGATAGTTCGATGGCGTCGGGATCCCGACCGGCTTCCTCGGCCGCTTCCCGCATCTGGGCGATCCGCAGGGCCAGATCGTCCGGCGAGAGACCCAACGGTTGGAACCCGTCCCCGAGCCGCCCGGCGCGGCGGGCCGCCGCCTCGCTGTGGCCGCCGATGTGGAGCGGCACGCCACCGGGGTGCACGGGTTTGGGGAACGAATGGGCGTGGGCGAACGACACGAACTCGCCGTCGTAGGACGCACCTTCGGCCCCCGAGTCCGCCCACAGCACCCGCATGGCCTCGATGGTCTCGTCCATCCGGCGCCCCCGCGTGCGGGGGTCGGCCCCCGTGGCCCGTAGCTCCTCCTCCATCCAACCGACACCCAGGCACATCCGGACGCGGCCCTTGGCGAGGACGTCCACCGTGGCGATCCGCTTGGCCAGCACCACCGGCTGATGGTTCGGCACGACCAGGACGCCGGTCGCCAGGGTGATCCGATCGGTCACCGCGGCCAGGAAGGCCATCAGATCGAGCGGGTCGGGGATCCGGCAGTCGTCGGGCAGTGGCATCCGACCCGACGAGGCGTAGGGGTAGGTGCTCGTGTAGTCCGAGATCACCACGGCGTGCTCCACGACCACCAGCGACTCGAAACCGACGGACTCGACGTGCCGGGCGAAGGCCGTCATCCAGTCCGGGTCGGCGGTGGCCCCGGTGCGGACCGGTGGGATGACTCCGAACTCCATGCCTCGACTCCTCGGTGCGATCAGCGACGGACGCCCGAGGTTACGCCGGGTCCGGTCGTGGGTCCGGCGAGGGCTCCACCAGGGGCTCCTACCCTGGCTGTGGACCCACCGGACCGGTCGCCCACCGGGGACCGTCCGGCTCAGTAGCCTGGGCGCCGGCGGCCCCGACCCGTGCCCCACCGGTGGGTGGGCAGGGCGCGGCTCGACGACCTGTTCCCATGAGCGATCCCGACGACACCCGGCCCGGCCCCGATCCAGGATCCGATCCCCCGACCGGAGCCCACGGCACGGTCGCGGACGGCACGGGTCCGGCGGAGGCACCCGTCAGCCGCCGGCGGTTCCTCGGCTGGGCGGTCGCAGGAGGAGCGGTGGCCGCCGCTACCGCCGCCATCTTCGCCGACGACGGCTCTGCGGGCCCGTCCCGCACCGCGTCGGCCGAACGTCCGGTGCGTCCCCCGGCGGCCACCGCCGCGCCGACGTCCATCCCGGCGTCGACCCCGACGGCAGGGTTCACCGACATCCAGGGGGTCTCACTCCCTACCTCGGCGGCGATCATCGCCGAGAACGCCCGACCGGGCGACGCCTGGTGGGTGACCACCCCCCAGGCGGCGGGCGACATCGAGGGCTATGCGGACAAGGTCAGCGCCCAGGCGGGGGACACGGTCACCCTCCGGGTCAACACCAGGGCCGCCACCTTCCACGTCGAGGCGTACCGCATGGGCTACTACCAGGGCATCGGGGCGAGACGGGTGTGGCAGTCGGCCGAGGTGCCCGGAGTCCGCCAGGCACCACCGGCCCTGATCCCCCCCACCAACACCATCGAGTGCCAGTGGACGCCGTCACTGGCGCTCGCCGTCGATGCGACCTGGCCGCCGGGCGCCTACCTGTTGAAGCTCGTCGGAGCCACCGGCGAGCAGGGCTTCGTCCCCCTGTGCGTGCGCGACGACTCGTCGACGTCCGCCATCCTGATCCAACAGAGCGTGACCACCTGGCAGGCCTACAACCTGTGGGGCGGGTTCTCGCTCTACTACGGGAACAAGGACGGGGCCCAGACCTTCAGCCAGGATGCCGGCACGGGAACCTTCGACGACCGGGCACGCATCGTCTCCTTCGACCGCCCCTACAGCCACGACTGGGCGTCGGGGGCGTCGGACTTCGTCGGCAACGAGCTGCCCGTGATCCTCCACGCCGAGAAGCTGGGTCTGGACGTGAGCTACTGGACCGACATCGACCTCCACGAGCAGCCGGCCCTGCTCGCCAACCACCGGGCCCTGTTCAGTCTCGGCCACGACGAGTACTGGTCGTTGCCCATGCGCTACGGCGCCGAGACGGCCGTCCAGCGGGGCCTCAACATCGCCTTCCTCGGCGCCAACGCCTGCTACCGCCAGATCCGCCTCGACCCCTCGCCGACCGGGGTCCACCGCCATGTCGTCTGCTACAAGTCCGCGGCCGAGGACCCGTTCACCCCGCTGGACACCACCCAGGTCACGGTCAACTGGGAGCAGGCACCCGTGTCCAACCCGGAGTCGTCGTTGACCGGGGGCATGTACCAGGACATCGACGCCGCAGCCGACGTCGTCGTGTTCGATCCCCACTCGTGGGCACTGGCGGGTACCGGGCTGCGGGCCGGCCAGCGTCTCCCCCGGGCACTCCAGGGCGAGTTCGACCGCTACGTGCCCGGCGGCGTGGCCCCGGCCAACGTCGACATCATCATGCACTCACTCGTCGCCAACCGTGACGGCAACTTCTCCGACGTGACCTGGTACACCGCATCGGGGGGTGGCGGCGTGCTCGACGTCGGCAACGCCTCCTGGGTGGGCCAACTCGGTGACGCACCGTTGATCCCCCCGAACGTGTTCCCACCGCCGGTGCCCGGGGTCACACCCCATCTGCTCCGGATCATGATGAACGTGTACTCGGTCCTGGGGACCGCTCCGGCCAGCATCACCCACCCGTCCAGCGGCAACTGGCGGACCCTGGTGTAGTCGGCCCGTCCCCACTGGGTTCGGGAACAGGGTCTGGTCGGGAACAGGGTCTGGCTGGGATCAGGGTCTGGCCGGGATCAGGGTGCGACGACGCAGGGGGTGCAACTGCCGGATCGTGCCCGGACGTGCAGCGGCCCGGGACGCAGGGTCGCGGCCCGGGCCGGCATCGATTGCCGACGTCCGGTCCCGGATCGACCCTGGGGGCCGGTCCCGAACCGTGCGTCAGCGGATGGAACGGTTCAGTCGTTGAGCATGATCGGCTCGTCGTCGAGGAGCAGGTCCTCCGACGGAGCCATGTGCTCACCCGCCGCCTCGGCGGCCTTGGCGGCGTTCTGCGCGGCGAGGTGCTCACGGATGCGCTCGTCGACCTCGGCCATCAGCTGCGGGTTCTCCGTCAGGAAGTTCTTGACGTTCTCGCGACCCTGTCCGAGCTGCTCGCCCTCGTAGGTGAACCAGGCGCCCGACTTCTTGATGAAGCCCAACTCGACACCGACGTCGAGCAGCGAGCCCTCGCGACTGATGCCCTTGCCGAAGGCGATGTCGAACTCGGCCTGCTTGAACGGCGGGGAGCACTTGTTCTTCACGACCTTGACCCGGGTGCGGTTGCCGACCTGGTCGGCACCGTCCTTGATGGTCTCGATACGCCGGATGTCGAGGCGCACCGACGAGTAGAACTTGAGGGCCCGGCCACCCGGGGTGACCTCGGGCGAGCCGTACATGACGCCGATCTTCTCGCGCAGCTGGTTGATGAAGATGGCCACGGTGCCCGACTTGGACAGGGTCCCGGTCAGCTTGCGCAGGGCCTGGGACATCAGCCGGGCCTGGAGGCCGACGTGGGAGTCCCCCATCTCCCCCTCGATCTCGGCGCGGGGGGTCAGGGCGGCCACCGAGTCGATCACCAGCACGTCGAGGGCGCCGGAGCGGATCAGCATGTCGGCGATCTCGAGTGCCTGCTCGCCCGTGTCGGGCTGGGAGATCAACAGGTCGTCGATGTTGACGCCGATGGCCTTGGCGTACACCGGGTCCATGGCGTGCTCGGCGTCGACGTAGGCGCAGATGCCACCGTTGCGCTGGGCCTCGGCCACCACGTGCATGGCCAGGGTCGACTTGCCCGACGACTCCGGACCGAAGATCTCGACGACACGGCCCCGGGGGAGTCCCCCGATGCCGAGGGCGAGGTCGAGGGCGAGGGCCCCGGTCGAGATGGCCTCGATGTTCATGTGGAGGTTCTCGCCCATCCGCATGATCGAGCCTTTACCGAACTGCTTCTCGATCTGCCCGAGGGCCATGTCGAGTGCCTTGTCACGTTCCATGTCTTGTCTGCTTCTCCTCGGTGCTGTCGTTCACTTGACCCGGCCGACCGTACGGAAGGGGTGTGACACCCATCCCCCCGAGGGGTCCCGAGGCCTGCGACCCGGGTCCCGATCCCCTCTGGCTGCGGTGCGGTTCCGACTGCGGTACGGCGGTTGACTGCGGTGCGACACGGCCACTGTAGACCCGAACGCATGTTCGATGTGGGATCCTGGACAACCCCCTGATCGCCTCCCGGGCGAAGTAGCGTGCCGGGAATGCCGGACGACGAGTCGACCACCCCCGAGGCCCCCGGTCCGGGTGCCGCCGACGGCGGCGGACCTCCACCGATCGTGTCACGCCAGGAGCTTCGCGCCCAGCGCGGGGGCGGCTCGCCGACCAAGTGGTGGGTCCTCGGCGGTGTCGCCGTCGTGCTGATCGGTGTGGTGCTGGCCGTCACGTTGGCCGGTGGATCGACGGCCAAGAAGGCCGCTCCGGCCACCACCACCACGACCCGTCCGGCGCCCGTCGTCGCCACCTGCCCGCTGACCGGCACCCCGGCGCCGGGCGGGGTCGTCCCGGCCCGACCGGCGTTGGCCGTCAAGATCGGCAACTACACCGGGGACCGTCCCTCGGCCGGACTCAACCAGGCCGACATCGTCTTCGAGGAGCCGGTGGAAGGCTCCTACACGCGCCTCGTCGCCGTCTTCCAGTGCCAGGGCAGCCCGTCAGTGGGTGACCTGCGTTCGGCCCGCGAACCCGACGTGGCCATCCTCTCGCAGCTCTCCAACCCGATCTTCGTCCACGCCGGCGGCATCGACCCGGTCCTCGCCCTCCTGGCCGCCGCACCGCTCCAGGACGAGAACGTCCTCCTGGGTGGTGGAGCCGGCTCCATCACCACCCACCCGGCGGGCCGCTACGCCCCGTACGCCACGTTCACCTCCACGGCGCCGGCCTGGGCCCTCGCTCCGGCCGACGTGACGCCGCCCGCCCCGATCTTCGCCTACTCCACCCACCCGCCGGCGGGGTCGGTCCCCGGGTCGGGGATCGCCGTGCACGTGCCCTTCTCCTCGACGTCCGATGTCACCTGGACGTGGAACCCGGCCACGTCGACCTATCTGCGGGCCTACTCCGGTATCCCCGACACGTTGGTGGACGGCAGCCAGACGGCGTCCACCAACGTGGTCGTCCTGACCGTGCCGACCACCATCGGACCGTGGTACGAGAACAGCGAGGGCGGCAAGGAGGTCGAGGTGACGGCCATCGGCTCCGGTCCCCTGGTGGTCCTCCGCAACGGCATCGCCATCACCGGCACCTGGACCCGCAAGACCCTCACCGGGCCCACCGCTCTCGTCGCCGCCAACGGCGCGCCGATCACCCTGCAGCCCGGCAACACGTGGGAGGAGCTGGCCCCGCAGGGCATCCCCGTGACCACGACGGCCGCGACCCCGGCGCCCACGACCACCGTCCCGGGCAAGGCCACCACGACGACCAAGCCCTGAGCCCCGTCGGCCCGGTTGTCGGCCCGGCTGACGGGACGGCCGTCGGCCGGTCAGTCCTGCGACAGCGACCGGCGCAGGAAGTCGAGTGCGGCGATCGTGGCGTACTGACGCACGCGGGCCCGGTCCCCGGGTACCGCGAAACCGACGGCCTCGGGCGCGCGGCCCGGACGGACGAGGCCGACGAACACGGTGCCCACCGGCTGGCCGTCCTGTTCGGACGGGCCGGCCACACCGGTGACGGACAGACCGACGTCGGCCCCGAGGACTCGTCGTGCGCCCTCGGCCATGGCCCGGGCCGCCGCCTCGGACACCACCGGTCCCTCGGGCACACCGAGGACGTCGAACTTGACCTCGGAGGCGTAGCTGACCACCGAGCCCCGGAACCAGCCGCTGGCCCCGGGGACGTTGACCAGGCGCGAGGCGGCCAGGCCGCCGGTGAGGGACTCGGCCAATCCCAGGGTCAGGCCCTCAGTGGCGAGCGCCTTGGCCACGGCGTCCTCGATGGCCTCGTCGTCGACACCGAAGACCACGTCGCCCGCGGCCCGGTGCAGCACGTCGCGGATGGCCGCCTCGTGGTGGTCGAGGGCGGCGACGGCGGCAGTGTCGTCGGCCGACCGCACCGTGACCCGGACCTTGATGCCCTCGATGCCGCTGGCCAGGAAGGCGATCGTGGCCACCGATCCGGTGCCGTCGGCCGCGGCGGCGGCGTCGAGCCCGTCGATGTAGTCCCCGAGCGTCTCGGCCAGTCCGGACTCGCTCATGCCCCAGGTGCGGATCACCCGGCTGGCGATCGTCCCCGACGACTCGCCGCCCGCGTCCATCCGTCGCAGGAGGTCGGGTCCGATGGCCCGTTCGAACATGTCCGCCATCTCGTAGGGGACGCCCGGGACGGCGTAGACCACCTTGTGGCCGACCGGGCAGATCAGCCCCGGGGCCGTGCCCTTGGTCTGGGGGATGATCGTCGCCCCCTCGGGCACGTCGGCCTGGCGCAGGTTGGAGTCGGGCATGTCGCGTCCCCGGCTCGAGAACATGGTCCGGATCTTCGCCACCACCTCCTCGTCACGGGTGAGAGGGACGTTCATGACCTCGGCCAGCGCGTCCCGGGTGATGTCGTCGTGGGTCGGGCCGAGGCCACCGCAGACGATGACGGCGTCGCTGCGGGCGAGGGCCGTCCGGAAGGCCAGCACGATGCGTTCGTGGTTGTCCCCCACCGCCTGGTGGAAGTGGGAGGCGACACCGAGCGCGGCGAGGTGCTCACCCAGCCACTGCGAATTCGTGTCGGCGATCTGCCCGAGCAGGAGCTCGGTGCCCACGGCGACGATCTCGACCCGCATGCCGGCTCAGCCCGCCTGACCGGTGGCGGCGCGCTCGGCCGCGGCGCGTCGGCCGTCGACGTAGTACTGCGCCCCGGTGAACACGGTCAGGAAGGCGGCCACCCACATGGCGCCGTTGAGCAGCGTCCAGTGTCCGGCGAGCGGCGGGGCCAGGCACATACCGATGGCGATGTCCTGGACCAGTGTCTTGAACTTGGCCGAGTTGCGGGCCGGAATGGAGATGCCGTGGCGCCCGGCCACGGAGCGGTAGACGCTCATGGCGATCTCCCGTACCGCGATGACGGCCACCGGGAGCCACCAGATGATCCCCTTGGCCACCAGGGCCACGAGGGCACCGAGCACCACGACCTTGTCGGCCAGCGGGTCGAGGAAGGCGCCCGACCGGGTGGTGCCCTGTTTGCGGGCCAGCCATCCGTCGATGCCGTCCGACATGGCCAGGAGCCCGCCGAACACGAAGGTGAACCAGCTGGCCCCCCACAGCATGATCAGCGCGATCACCACGGGCGTCGCCAGCAGTCGGACCACGGTGATGGCGTTGGCCGGGGTCAGGAGGGCGGAGGGACCGAAGGTGGTGACCCGGGTCACGTCCCCACCTGTCGCCGGGATGCCCGAGCCCAGGGCGCCGTCGCTCACGTCCGCGCTCCGGTGGTGGCGAGCGGCGGGTGCGCACTCCCCCCGGTCGGCTCCGCCGTGAGGTCGGGGCCGTCGGTGTCGGTCACCACGACCTCGACGAACGAGCCCACCGGCAGATGGGCGGG
>Ga0302279_10008368_pt1 | contig 10184 bp, 8 predicted proteins | sample III_Bog_N3_3_FD_194541 | JGI IMG/M metagenome (GOLD analysis project Ga0302279, IMG submission 194541) | Peat permafrost microbial communities from Stordalen Mire near Abisko, Sweden - III_Bog_N3_3 | ecosystem: Environmental > Terrestrial > Soil > Wetlands > Peat | place: Sweden: Abisko...
GGATCCCGGAGCGCGCCCCCGGCCTCCCGGCGTGCTCCCTCGTTCCCCCGACGCGCTTCCTCGGCCAGCCGGCGCGTGCCTCCGGCTCCCCCGAGCGTTGGTCAGGCCGCCCGGCGCGATCCTCCGACCCCCCGGCGTGCTCCTCCGGCTCCCCCACGCGTTGCTCGGGGCTCCCCGCGCGTTCCTCCGGCTCCCCGACGCGTTCCTTCGACCTCCCGGTGCGCGCCTCCGCGCCCCCGGCGGGACGGCGTCACATCGCGCAGCCCACGAACACGGGCTCGGGGGCGAGCTCCACGCCGAAGCGCGCGCGCACGCCGGCCTGGATCTCGCGGGCGAGCGCGAGGAGCTCCGCGGTCGTCCCCTCCCCTCGGTGAACGAGCGCGAGCGCGTGCTTGCCCGAGACCCCGACCCGCCTCCCTGCGTCCCCGTAGCCCTTCACGAAGCCCGCCCGCTCGACGAGCCAGCCCGCCGACACCTTCCAGCGGCCTCCGTCCGCCGCGAAGCGCGGCATCACCTCGCCGGGGCGGAGCACGCCAGCCTCCGCCACGCGCGCCTCCAGCGCGCCGAGCTCCAGGGCGGAGAGGGTCGGGTTGACGAAGAAGGATCCTGCGCTGACCGAGTCCGGGTCCCCGGCATCGAGGACCATGCCCTTGGTGCGACGGAGGGCGATGACCATGGGGCGCACGTCGGCGAGGCGCGCGCGCTCGCCCTCGCGCACGCCGAGGGCGCGCGTGAGCTCCGCGTAGCGGATGGGGGCGGACAGGTCGCTCACGGCGAGCTCGAAGGTCACGCGCACGACCACGTAGCGGGGGTTGTGGCGGAAGAGGCTCGAGCGGTACCCGAAGAGGCACGCCGCCCGGTCGAGGTCGAGGAACGCTCGCGCGTCGCGGTCGAACACGCGGACCTTCACGATCGTGTCGCCGACCTCCTGGCCGTACGCCCCCACGTTCTGGATGGGCGTCGCGCCGACGAGCCCCGGGATGCCCGAGAGGCACTCGACGCCGCTCCACCCCTCGGTGACGCAGCGCTCGACGAACGCCTCCCACCCTTCGCCCGCGGCGACCTCGACGCGCACGCGGTCGCCCTCGCGCGTCGCCCGGATGCCGCGCGAGGCGATGCGCACGACCACGCCGGCGAACCCCGCGTCCGCGACGACGACGTTGCTCCCGCCGCCGAGCACGAAGACGGGCTCCCCCGCGGCCTCGGCCACCGCGAGCACGCGGGCGAGCTCCGCCTCGTCCTCGACCTGCACGACGCGCCTCGCGGGCCCCCCGAGCCGGAGGCTCGTGAGCGGTGCGAGGGGGACGTCGCGCTCTTCTCTCATCGCGCCCGGCTTATCCCGAACCGTGCGCGCGGTCGAGCTTCCGGCTCCGAGGGGGAGAAGTCTCGCTACACTCCGCAGGACAACCCGCGGCGCGCCGCGGGCGGACCATGAGCGACAAACCGTACTTCCCCAAGTCGAAGCCGCGCGAGCCCTACCGCGAGGTGGCCACGCGTCCGCTCTACGCGGAGCCGGCGAAGCCAGCCGTCGCCGCACCCAAGCCGCGCGCGGCCGCGCGCGCGCCCGAGCCCGAGGAGCGCGTCCCCTCGTTCGCGGAGGTGCGGCGCGACGAGCGCCTCTTCTGGCGCAAGGAGAGCTTCCTCGCGCGCCACCCGCGCCCCTTCGCGCTGGTGGTGGCGGTCATCGGCGGGCTCGTGACGCGCTCGTCCGTCGCGGTGCTCCTCTACGGAGGCCGCTACTCGGTCAAGGCGACGCTCGGGTCGCCCGTGTTCCTGCTCGCTGGGCTCTGGGCGCTCGTCTTCGGGTGGCCCGTGCGGCTCGCGGACGGACGAACGCCGGACTGGTGGGTGCTGGGGCTCGGGATCAGCGCCGTGTGCGGCGTCGTCATGGGGATCGCGCTGACGTACCTGCTCGGTCAATCGTCGGTCGGCTGGCTCACGCCCTAGATCGGCGGTCACGATCCTCGAACGACGCGGTATACGGGGGCCGTGCTCGCGCTGCCCATCGACCCGCTCCTGCCCGAGGTCGTCGCGACGCTCGCGCGGGACGGGGCGCTCGTCCTCGAGGCGCCGCCGGGGGCCGGCAAGACGACGCGGGTGCCGCGCGCCATCCTGGACGCAGGGGCGGTGAAGGGGGAGATCCTCGTGCTCGAGCCGCGGAGGCTCGCGGCGCGGATGGCGGCGCGGCGCGTGGCCGACGAGCTCGGCGACCGGCTGGGCGGCGTGGTCGGCTACCAGGTGCGCTTCGAGGACGTGTCGTCGTCGAGCACGCGCATCCGCTTCGTGACCGAGGGCGTGCTCACGCGCCGCCTCCTTCACGACCCGGATCTGCGCGGCATCTCGGTCATCGTGCTCGACGAGTTCCACGAGCGGCACCTCCACGGCGACGTCGCGCTCGCCCTCGTGCGGCGCCTGCGGGCGACGCGCAGGCCCGACCTCGGCGTCGTCGTGATGTCCGCGACGCTCGCGGCGCAGCCCATCGCCGACTACCTCGGGTGCACCACCCTGCGCTCGGAGGGGCGGCTCTACGAGGTGGCGACCGAGCACCTCGCCGCGACGGACGACCGGCACCTCGACAAGCAGGTCGCCTCGGCGGTGCGGCGCCTGTGCACCGAGGGGCTCGACGGCGACGTGCTGGTCTTCCTCCCCGGCGCGGGCGAGATCCGCCGCGCGCGCGAGACGTGCGAGGCCATCGCGCAGCAGTACGATCTGCTCCTCGTCCCGCTCCACGGGGACCTTTCGCCCGCCGAGCAGGACCGCGCCGTCAACAAGGCCGACAGGCGCAAGATCATCCTGTCGACGAACGTGGCCGAGTCCTCGGTCACCATCGACGGCGTGGTCGCGGTCGTCGACAGCGGGCTCGCGCGCGTCGCGCAGATGGAGCCGTGGTCGGGGCTGCCCGTCCTCCGCACCGAGCGCATCAGCCGCGCGTCGGCGACGCAGCGGACCGGCCGCGCAGGACGCACGCGCCCCGGCCGCTGCCTCCGGCTCTACACGAAGGCCGACCACGACACGCGCCCCGAGCGCGACGCGCCCGAGATACGCCGGCTCGACCTCACGCAGACGTGGCTCGAGCTCCGCGCGAGCGACGTGGGGGAGCTCGCGTGGCTCGAGGCGCCGCCCGCGGCTTCCGTGCGCGCGGCCGAGGAGCTGCTCGTGCGCCTCGGCGCGTTCGACGACAAGGGAGCGGTGACGGAGCTCGGGCGGCGCATGCTCCGCTTCGCGCTCCACCCGCGGCAGGCGCGCCTGCTCGTGGAGGCCGAGCGTCGCGGCGTCGCGAAGGAGGGCGCCATCCTGGCGGCGCTCGTGGGCGAGCGGGACCTGCGCTCGAGCGCGAAGGCGCGCTTCGACGCGCCCGGGGGCATGCCGCGCGGGCCGAGGGCGGCCCCCGATCGCGCGACGGAGAAGAGCGATCTCATCCTGCTGCTCGATCTGTTCCGCGAGGCGCAGGCGTCGAGCTTCTCGGCGCACGCGATGCGCGCGATAGGCCTCGACGCGGGGGCGACGCTCGCGGTCGATCGCGCGCGAAAGCAGCTCGAGCGAGGGCTCGACACGCGCGCCCCCGAGCCGCACGAGCCGGAGGAAGCGCTGCTCATGTCGGTGCTCGCGGGCTACCCGGACCGCGTCGCCAAGAGGCTCGCGGGGCGGCGGGTCGCCATCGCGGGGGGCGGCGCCGCGGAGCTCTCGGAGGAGAGCGCCGTGCGCGACGCGCAGTGGCTCGTGGCGGTGGACGCGGACGCGGGCTCGCAGGCCGGCGCGCAGCGGGCGTACGGCAAGGCGAGCGGGACCATCGTGCGCCTCGCGAGCGCGATCGAGCCCGAGTGGCTCCTCGATCTGTTCCCGGGCGCCATCCGCGAGACGCGCGAGGTCGTGTGGAACCGGCAGGCCGAGCGGGTCGACGCGACCGAGCGCATGCTCTACGAGGGCCTCGCGCTGCACGAGTCGTCCGCCCCCGACGCGCGGGGCGAGGAGGTGTCGCGCGCGCTCGCCGCGGCGGCGCGCGAGCGTGGGGTGTACGCGTTCGCGCCGGAGGGGACGCTCGAGCGCTGGCTCGCGCGGGCGCGCTTCGCGGCCGAGCACGGGTCCGTCCAGGCGCCGGACGACGCCGCGGTGGACCGCGCGCTCGAGACGCTCTGCGAGGGCAAGCGCAGCTTCGCGGAGCTGCGGCAGACCTCGCTCCTCGACGTGCTCCAGGCTGCGCTCGGCGCGGGCAGCGCGGCCAGGGTGGCGGCGCTCGCGCCCGAGCGGGTCACGCTGGCGGCGGGGCGCACCGTGCGCATCTCCTACGAGCCGGGCAAGCCGCCGTGGGTCGAGTCGTACCTGCAGGACTTCTTCGGGATGACCGCGACGCCGCGCGTCGCCGAGGGGCGGGTGCCGCTCGTCCTTCACCTGCTCGCGCCGAACAAGCGCGCCGTCCAGGTGACGAGCGACCTCGAGGGCTTCTGGCAGCGGCACTACCCGGCCATCCGCAAGGAGCTCGGGCGCAAGTACCCGCGCCACTCGTGGCCCGAGGACCCGACGCAGGTGACGACTCCCTTTCGCCGCCGCTGACCCTCGCGCGGCCTACCCGCGGGGGGCGTCGTGGGCTGCGTCGTGCGGGGCATCCGGCGCGTCGGTGCGGGCGTCCGCTCCGTCCTTCGCGTCCCGCGTCGCGTCGACGGCCGAGCCGTCCGGGCACCCCGGGGAGGCCGCGCACGCGGGCGGCGCGACCGGGGGCGGGTCGTTCGGGACGGTCACGTCCTCGCTCGACGGGGCGTCGCCCGCTTCGGGCGGATCCGCGTCGCCGGTGATCTCGTCCACGCTGGTGCAGCCGACGGCGAGCGCCGCCAGGGTCACGGCGCCAAGCTCACGCACTCCCCGCACGGCGGCGTGGTCGTGCAAGAGCGATGCTCGACGGGCAACTCCACGAGACGCCTACGCGGCGGGGCCGTGCGCCGTGGCGAAGCGCCACGCGCGAGGCACCGGGGCGCATCAGCCGTGCGCGTCTGCGGCGTCGCTCGCCCCGTCCGTCGGGCTCGAGCCGTCGGCCGGCGCGTCGCCGGGGGCGTCGTGGGCGGCGTCGGTGCTGCCGTCACCCGCTGCATCGGTGCCTGCGTCGGGGGGCCCGCTGTCCGGCGTGGCATCGGGCTCCGCGTCCTCCGAAGCGTCCGGCGACGCATCCGCTGATGCATCGGCTCCGCTGTCCTCCGCAGGCACCCCGGTGTCGGCGGACGTGGCCGTGTCCGGCGCGCCACCCTCGTACACGGGCACCTGGATGTAGGACTGGTTCCCGCAGCCGGCCGCGGCGATCGCGAGGAAGGTGGCACCGAAGACGAGGGCGCCGACGACGAGGGAAGCACGCGTGGTAGAGCGCATGAGCCGGCGGATACTTCCAGAGAATGCCGGGCGAGCCAAGCTCCACGCGACCCGCCCCGGAAATGAGCGCCAAGAATCACGACCTGGGCGGAGGAGTCCGCTAAGCTCAGCAATGAATGCGGGGCGGTCGGTGGGCATGGCTGTTCGTCGTTACTGCGTGCGGAGGCTCCTCCTTCGCCACGGGCGGCTCGCCGCACGACGGCGGCGCGGAGGACGGCACCGCGCCGACCCCGCCGCCCATCGGCGGCGAAGGTGGGGTCGATGGCGCGAGCGGCGCCGACGGCGCGGCGGAAGCCGCCGCGGATGCGCCCGCCGACTCGGCCGACGCGACCCTCGACGCCGGGGCCGACAGCGCGGACGCCTCGGCCGACGCGACCCTCGATCAGGCCGCGCCGACGGACACGAGCGACGACACGGCGATGAACGCCGCGGACGCGAGCTGCCCGCCCGTCGCCGCGGGCGTGGGAGTCTTCGTGCGCATGGGGGGAAGCTCGTCCTCCGGCTGCGGCTCGCAGGGCAACCCGTGCGGCACGGTGCAGCTGGGCATCACCACGGCCGCAGGGACGGGCATGACGGTGTTCGTCGCGCCCGGCTCCTACCCGGAGAGCCTCATCCTCGCCTCGGGCGTCACGGTATCGGGCGGATGGAGCGCCTCGTGGACGCGCACGTGCGATCCGACCGCCGTGAAGATCACGACGACGACGAGCGACCGCGTCGCCTTCGCGAACAACCTGGGCGGCGGCACGCCGGCGACGCTCGACACGCTCACCCTCGAGAACGACTCCGTGGCGACGACCGGTCAGTCGCTGTACGGCGTCTTCGTCGTGGGCTCGTTCGTGAAGCTGACCGACGTGCTCGTGACCGTCGCCGCGGGCGGGGCCGGCTCCAACGGGCTTGGCGGGAGCAATGGCGGACCGGCCAGGCCCCCGTGCAGCGCGGGCACGGGCGCCTCGGGGACGACCGCGACCCTCGGGATGGCCGGTACGAACGGAACCTACGCGGCGTCGGGCTTCGTCCTGGGAAGCGCGGGCACGGGCGGAGGCAACGGGACGGCAGGCGCGGACGGCACGGCGCCGGGCGGCGCCGATTGTGACACGACCATGTGCTTCGGCCCGTGCAACAAGGAGACCGCCCCCGACGGCTGCACCGCGAACTCGCCCCCACAGGGGGGCTGCTGCAGCGGAGCGGGCACGAGCGGCTGCGGGGGCTCGCCGGGAACGGGCGGCGGAGGAGGAAGCGGCGGCGGAAGCAGCATCGCGCTCTTCGCGTGGGGCAACGCGGAGGTGTCGATCTCCGGTGGCTCGCTCGCGTCGGGCAACGGAGGCGCCGGGGGCATGGGCGGCGCGGGGGGCAGCGGCACCATGGGGACGGCGGGCGCGGCCGGGGACCCGTACACGGAGGACGAGGGCTGCGCGACCGGGACGACCTTCCCGGCGTGCGCCACCGCGAAGCGCACCCTCGCGGGAGGAGCCGCGGGCGGCATGGGCGGCAACGGCACCGGTGGCGGCGCGGGAGGCGGCGGCGCGGGGGGCGACTCGTACGCCTACTACGCCGACCCGTCCTCCACGGTGACACCCGGCTCCGACACGATGCTGGTGCCCGGCAGCTTCGGGGCGGGCGGCAGCGGCGGAACGGCGGGCCCCAACGGAAACGCCGGCCCGACCAACTGACACAGCGAGGCTCACGTGAGCCTCTGGAAGCGATCGTGGGTCCGGTCGCTAATGGTTTGCCAGGGACAGCCGTTCTACTGAACATGGTCCGCCGGGCGAAGCGTTCGTTCCGTCTGGCGACGTCGATCGCCGAGGAGCTGTGGTTCGGCGAAGCGGACGACGAGGCTGCCGCGCAGAAGGCCCGGGAGAGCCTCGCCGCCCTGGCAGCGCGCGTGCACGGCGTCCGTCCCTTTCCGATGGCCGCCCAGCGTCTCATCCGGGCGACGCGCGACGAGGAGTCGACCGTCGCGGCGATCGCCACCATCCTCGAGAGCGACTCGGCCCTCGCCGCGCGGGCTCTCCAGCTCGCCAACTCCGCCGAGCTCGGCCTCCGTACGCCGTGCGCCTCGGTGAACCACGCCGTCGTGCTCCTCGGGCCGCGGCGCGTCGGCGAGCTGGCGGTGCTGGGCGCGCTCATGCAGATGTTCGACGACGGGGGCGCCGAGGCCACGCGCGTCATGGCGCACGCGAGCCAGCTCGCGGCGGTCGCGCGCGCGCTCGCCGACCACTTCGACCTCGACGCCGACGACATGTTCACCTGCGGGATCCTGCACGACATCGGCAAGCTGATGATCCTGCAGGTCGGCGAGATGGGCTACGCGCGGCTCTTGCAAACGCACGACGGGGAGGCGCTCGTCGCCGAGGAGCGTCGTCTCTTCGGGTTCGATCACGGCATCCTCGCCGGTCACGTGCTCCGCGGCTGGAGCATCCCCGAGCCGGTCCCCACGGTCGTGGCGCTCTACCACCAGCCCGCGCGCGCCTACGGCAGCGATCCGGAGATCGGTCGCACGGTGCACGTGCTCCGCCTCGCGGACCGCCTGACCCACGAGCTCACCGCGGAGCCGCCGGACGCCGCCTCGCTGGACGCCCTGACGCGCGGGGAGTCCGCGACTGTGCTGGACCTGTCGAGCGAGGACCTGGGGAGGCTATGGCCGGGTCTCTACCGGGCCCTCGAGGCGACGAAGCGCGGCGAGTCCGCCGCGGGCGAGGCGCCGGAGTCGGCGGTGTGCCGCGTGGGGCCGAGGGCCGGGGACGCGGGCGAGGAGGAAGCGGCAGTGCAGGCTGCGGCGGGTGGGACGGATACGCCGGGCGAGGCCGACAGCGCAGGGGCTCGCGCGCGGAGTCGCGCGCGGATACTGCGGTGGCTGGCGCCGCTCGCGGCGGCGGGGGCGGCAGGGCTGGGCGCGCTGTCCTGGTGGGTGCGGACGGACGCGGCGCAGGGGGTCGCGGGGCTTGCGGTGGGCGCGGTGGTGGTGGCGTGCGGGGCGGTGATCGCGCGAGTGATCGGGGGGAGGAGGGAGCGCGCGACGCGGGGGACGGGTTAGGGGTGACGAGACGGCGGGAGGCGAGAGGCCCAGGTCTACATGTTCGTCACGGCCATCGCGACGCCGGCGCTACCCACCGTTCCACCCTGACCGGGGTTCCCGGTCCCGGTCGCCAATGCGCCCATCCCCATCGAGCCCGGGAGACCCGCTGCGCCGATCGAGATCCCTGGGACGCTCTGTTGGCTCGCCACCGGAATCGATTCGATCGTGGGCGGCGTTGTCCCCGACCAGAGGATACCGATGCTCGCCCCTCCCGCGCCGCCGCCCCCACCACTACCGCCGGCGCCAGCTCCGCCGGAGCCACCGCTGCATGCGCCACTGCCCCCGGCGGCGCCGGCCTGGCCCCGATCGCCGCCGGCTCCCGGTCCGCCGTTACCAGCATTTGCGGCCATCAACGTGCACGAGGACAAGGTCAGGGCGCTGCCGAAGGATGCGATGCAGATGCTCGATCCCCCCGTCTGCCCTCCCGAACCCCCGCCGCCGCCGCAGCCACCGGCACCGCCACCGCCGCCGCCCAGGAGCACTGGGTTCGCTCCCCCGCCACCGCCCCCCTGCCCCGGATTGCCGTCGTTGCCGTTCGTCCCCGCTTCGGTTGCCCAGCCGCTGGCGCTGAGGTTGCCGCTCGCCTGCGCCCCCTTGCCTCCAGGGTTCGCGAGACCATTCGCGCCCGCTCCGCCGGCGGAGCACATCGTAGGTCCGGTGAGGCCCGCGTTGGGGGAGCCGACCGTGGGCGTTGAAGAGCCTGCGCCTGCGAGACCATTCGGCAGAGAGCCGGCTCCCCCCGTCGAGACCGTCCCATCCGCGCACGTGTTGGGGCCGCCGCCCTTTCCACCCGACCCTGCGCTCGCCCCCATGGCCGGCGCAGACGAGTAGTTCGACAGGACAGTCCCGATTGTTCCAGCGGCCCCCTCACCGCTGACCACGGATACCCGGGTCAGGCTGACGTTCTGGGACGCGTTCGCAAAGACAGCGATGCTCGACTCGCCCGGGCTCGCAGACGCCGGGGAAACGAACCCGAAATCGGACACCGAGAATCCTGTCGTCAGCGAGTCCAGCTGCAACGCGTATCCGGACGACGGTGCCACGACGACGTATTGCGACGGGTCGTAGGTCCACGCGGCGCAGCTGAGGCCACCGAACAAGCTCATCCCGTCGCGGTTCGTCGACGCCGAGACGACGACGCTTACGGGGTACGTTCCACCGCACGCGTACACCCGGTCGAGGCCCTGCGCCTTGGCTGCGTCGATGGCTGCGTTGACGGTCTGCTTGGGCGCGAGCCGGGTTCCCGGCGCAGAGTCCATCCCGTCCGGCGACACGAAGACGCCGAAGGCCTCGGTGATCACGCAGGGAGACTCGCTCGGCATGCCGCTCGGATCGCATACGAAGCCGTCCGGCGCGTCGCTCGCCGCCGCAGAATCTCCCGCGCCGTCCGGCCCTCCTCCGTCGCTCGCGTCGCCCGAAGGGCTGTCCTCGCCCACCCTGGTGTCGCCTGCCTCGAGCGCGCCCGAGTCGGGCGCGACCGACGGTCCGTCGGTCGACGCGTCGGCGCCGCTCGTCAATCCCGCGAGCGACGTGCACGCCGTCGTGATGAACGCCGGCGCCAGCACGCAGCACAAGAGGCGTCGCCGCATTTCGCCGAGGCTACCACGCGGGCCTTTGGCATCCGCGTGGCCATCTTGTTCAAGGCATGGCGACAGGTCAGAACTTCACGACGGCGCCCGTCGTCCCGGCGTCCCCAGTGTTTCCGGTCGCTCCCATAAGGTTTGAGGTAGCTCCAGCCCCGCCGCTGCCGCCA
>Ga0302279_10008369_pt1 | contig 10182 bp, 9 predicted proteins | sample III_Bog_N3_3_FD_194541 | JGI IMG/M metagenome (GOLD analysis project Ga0302279, IMG submission 194541) | Peat permafrost microbial communities from Stordalen Mire near Abisko, Sweden - III_Bog_N3_3 | ecosystem: Environmental > Terrestrial > Soil > Wetlands > Peat | place: Sweden: Abisko...
CCAGATCGGGCGTTCGTTCCGCAACGAGATCACGCCGCGCAACTTCATCTTTCGCTCCCGGGAGTTCGAGCAGATGGAGATGGAATACTTCATCCATGAGGACGCCGACTGGGCGAAGTGCCACCGGGAGTGGATCGACTGGTGCCGGCAGTGGCTGGCCTCGATCGGGCTGCCCGAGTCGCACCTGTCCGAGTACGACCACCCGAAGGAGAAACTGGCCTTTTACTCCAAGGGGACGACCGACATCATGTTCCGGTATCCCTTCGGCGTGCAGGAGCTGTGGGGCATCGCCGCGCGGGGCAATTACGACCTGTCCCAGCATGGCAAGGTCTCGGGCGTGCCGCAGGAACTCTTCGACGAGACGACCAAAAAAAAGCTCACGCCCCATGTGATCGAACCCGCCGTGGGGGTCGACCGGATCTTCCTCGCGCTGCTGTGCGCGGGCTATGCCGAGGAGGAAATCAGGGATGAGAAGGGCAATGTGGAGAAGCGCACCGTGCTGCGGTTCAGCCCGCGGGTGGCGCCGGTGAAGGTGGCGGTGTTTCCGCTGCTGAAAAACAAGCCGGAGCTGGTGGCCCGCGCCCAGGAAATCTACCGCCGGCTGAAGCGCCGGTACGCCGTGTTCTACGACGAGTCGGGCGCGATCGGGCGGCGCTACCGCCGGCAGGATGAGATCGGCACGCCTTGGTGCATCACGATCGACTTCGAGACGATCGAGAAGGACGGCTCCTTCACCTTGCGCGAGCGGGACTCGATGGCGCAGCGGCGCATCAGCGAGGCCGAGCTGTTCGCCTTATTGGACGAGAAGGTTTGGTAAGCGCGCAAAGCGACCGGGGGCTATTGGTACCGCGCGCTGCGCCCGAGGTATTTCAGCATCCAGATTTCCTTCCAGACCCGGTAGCGGCCTTCCTGGGTGATCTTGCCCAGGTCCTCGCGCTCGTTCTGCGGGTGGAGGAAGCCCAGCTCGGTGTTGAGGCGGTCGAGCTCGCTCTGCATCGCATTGAGATCCGCCAGCGGCTCAACCGGAAAAGGCGCGGGAAACACCCCCGAGGCGGCCAGCCGGGAGCGATGGCGCACCAGCAGGCGCGGCAGGGAACGGCACCAGGGCCGTCGCTCGACCAGCCAGTTTTCCGGGTAAAAGCCGGCAAAGGGGCTGTTGAAGTTGTCAGTCACATAGCGGGCGCCGTCGGCCGTAACGGAGGTCAGGCCGTAGCACACCACGATCGAGCCATTGGCCTGCGGGAAAAACGTCACCTGGATGCGCACGGTCCCGAGGGGGTCCTGGTAGATCGAGACCCGGAGGTAAATGCCGCCGCCGATCTCCATCTTCAGGGATTGGGCCTGGCGGAAGCCCTGCGCGCGGAGCCATCCCCGGATCTTGAGGAAGCGGGGCTGCACGGGCCATTCCTCGCCGCTGTGGTTGAGGGCGTAGCGCGGAAACAGCGGCAGCGGGCTCACGCTGAGCGCGGAGATGGCCAGCCAGTTGTAGAGCGTCTCGCCCAGGAACCAGAGGAGGAAAAAGGCCGCGGCCAGGACCCAGTACGGCCGGTCGATCAGCTGGAAATCGTGGCAGACCTGGGCGGCGAGGAAGGCGAAGACAAACCAGCGCAGCCAGCGGTCGACGATTGAGATGATGGGCGAGCCAAACCGGTGGTTGATCTGCACCAGCACGAGCGCGACCGCGATCGCGGCCAGGAGAAGGTAGGGAGATTGCACGGACTCAGCTCAGCCGGACGGGCATGATCACGCAGATGAAGCTGTCGAGCGTCTTGAACACGCCCGGGCTGACCTCGTCCTTGATCTCGAAGAAAACCTCGTCGCGGGTCAGCGCCCGCAGGGGATCCATGAGGAAGGCCGGGTTGAACGCCACCTGCAGGTCGGGTCCGCTGTAGCCGATGGCCATCGATTCATGGGCCTCGCCGAAGTCCGGGCTCTGGGCGGTGATCTCCAGCAGGTTGCCCGTGAGCTTGATCTTCACGGAATTGGCCTTCTCGGAGCACACCAGGGCGGCGCGATGGACGCATTGCAGGAAGAGCTCGCGCTCCAACTTGATGCGCTGATGCGTCTCCTTGGGCACGACCTGCTGGTAGTTCGGATAGCTGCCTTCGACCACCTTGGAGTACAGGTACACGCTGTCCGTCAGCCCGCTGCCGTCCTTTTCGGTGGCGATCTGGAAGGCGCAGCGGCGCTCGTTGAAGTTGATCTTCACCTTTTCGCCCTTGTCGAGCAGGCGGGAAAGCTCCGCCACGGTCTTGGCCGGGAGGATGATCGCGCCCGCGCTGGCCGCCGGCACCGCCATTTCCCGGGAGATCACGGCCAGGCGGCGGCCGTCGGTGGCGACCAGCGAGAGCTTGCCGTCGCGGAAGTTGAAATACACCCCGTTGAGGATGTAGCGCGTCTCGTCAGCGGACTGGGCGTAGGCGACGCTGCGCAGCATGGCGTTGAGCTCGGTCTGCTCCAGCGTGAAAGCCTTTTCGTCGCCAAACTCCGGCAGCGGGGGGAAATCCTCGCGGCCAATGCCCATGATGCGAAAGGTCGAGCCGCCCGACGAGAGCTTGACCTGGTGGTTGGGGGAGGCGTCGACCGTGACGTCCACATTGGGCAGCTCGCGGACGATGCTGGCCAGCCGCTTGACCGGCAGCGTGACCGATCCCGTCTCCTTCACATCGGCCTTGATCCGGCAGCGAATGCCCAGGTCGAGATTGGTCGTGGTCAGCGAAAGCTGGTCCTTCTCCGCCTCGATCAGGACATTGCTCAGGATCGGCATTGTCGCCTTCGAGCCGACCACATTGAGCACGAGGGCGAGGCCATTGGCGAAATGATCGCGATTGATTTTGAATTTCATGAAGGCAGGCGGGCGGGCAGGGGTGAATGAATTAACAAAGTCTAAAAGATGATTGGTTCAATAAGTAATTACAGCAGTAGTATTATAGGCTGCGAATAACTGCAGCAACCGGCCTTCCTGAGGGGAGAACACCGCGGCAAATCCGTGTGAAGAACCGGCGGGCGGCGACGAACAACCGGGTACTTTTTCGGGGGGGTGAAGTTGTCGGTGGGCTTTTCGCAGGTTCCTCACAGCTTGTCGGGCCACGCGGATCGCCGCCTGCGCCAGTGGCGGATCAGCCCGAAGAAAATGTAGCCGAGGCAGGTGCAAAGCAGCGTCACTTCCTTGTAGATCACGACCAGCCCGATCAGGATCAGGACCAGCAGGAAAGTGCGGGGCTTGGTCTGGGTCTGCATGTCCACCTTCTTGCCGCTGGGGTAGCGGACCGTGCTCCTCATCAGTATGGCTATCAGGAGCATGAGAAATGGCAGCCCCAGGGCGAACCGATTGAGGGACTTGTCCGCATCGGCGAGCTTGAGCAGGGAAAGGACCAGCGCCGCCACGGTCAGGGCCGCCGCCGGCACCGGCAGGCCGACGAAATCGCCGCTCGCCTCCTTCTTGCCGGGATGGAGGAGCGGGTTGGTGATAACGTTGAACCGGGCCAGCCGCATGGCGGCGCAGAGCAGGTAGATGAACCCGACAAACCACCCGATCTCGCGGAACCACGGGAAGGCCTGGGTGGGCGAAAGGATGAGGAAGTACATCAGCAGGGCGGGGGCGACGCCGAAGGACACCACGTCGGCCAGCGAGTCGAATTCCGCGCCAAAGAGCGACTCCCGGCCGCCCAGGCGGGCTAGGCGCCCGTCCAGCATGTCAAACCCGGCGGCGCCGAAGATGAAGAACACCGCGTACCGGTAATGTTCGGCGGCGGTGGCACCCAGGTATTCCCCGCTTGGGCTGAAGTCGGCCAGGCGCGCCTGGATGCAGTTGATGACCGCCATGAAGCCGCAGAACAGGTTCCCCGCCGTCATCAGGTTGGGCCAAAAGTAGATGTGGCTCGCCTGGCTGACGTTGTAGGGATCCTCGCGCCGCGCAAGGTCCGCCCGGGTGCGCTCGTCACTGGGGGGCTGGCGAAAAATCATTTGGTCAGGCTTTCGAGGTACTTCCAGAATTTCGAGTGCTGCTCGAAGAGCTGCTGCTCCGACACGGGGAGCTTGTTGCGCAGCAGGAAGTCCTCAAGGGAGTTTTTGTGCAGGATGTAGACGACGTGGAGGGTGTCGGCGCTCGCCTCGAAATAGAACCGGCTGTCCCCGGCCCGCAGTCGGTAAAAGGTCCGACCGCCGCGCTGAAACCGCCCGAGCGGCTCGCGGGGATGGACCAGGTCGCTGGCGACAATATTGCTAATCGGTTCTATGACAGAAAATTGTGCGGCTTTATCAATCTGGTTGAATGCCCGCATCGCCTGGTCGGAAAACGTGACCTGATACATGCCGGAGAAGTCTGGCTTCGCGGTTTTTCTCGGCAACGCTATTTCCGTCCGCTACATCTGGTCCATGGCGGTCACATTGGCTGATATCCGGGCGGCGCGGCGGCGTATCTCCAGCGGCGTGGTCATGACGCCCTGTCCCGAGTCCATCCCGCTCAGCGGCATCGCCGGGGCGCGTGTCTTTTGCAAGCTCGACAACTTCCAGCGCACGGGCTCGTTCAAGGAGCGGGGCGCCCGCAACGCGCTGCTGCTGCTCAATCCCGCGCAAAAGCGCCGCGGGGTCATCGCGGCGAGCGCGGGCAACCATGCGCTTGGCCTGGCCTACCACGGCAAACTGCTCGGGATCCCCGTAGTCGTTGTCATGCCGGAGTATGCGCCCCTGATCAAGATCACCACCTGCCAGAAGCTGGGTGCCCGCGTGGTGCTGCGCGGCGCCAATTTCGTGGAGGCAAGCGCGGAGGCGGGCCGGATCGGGGCGGCGGAGGGCCTGACGTACATCCATGGCTTCGACGATCCGCATATCATCGCGGGTCAGGGCACGATGGCCCTGGAAATCCTCGAACAGGTTCACGGGCTCGACGCGATTGTCTGCCCGGTTGGCGGCGGCGGCCTGATCGCCGGGATCAGCGTCGCGATCAAGGCGCTTCGGCCGCGGGTGCGCATCATCGGCGTAGAGAGCACCTCCACCGGCCATTTCTCGGCGGCGCTGCGGGCGGGCAAGCCCTGCTCCGTGCCGTGGCACGCGACCCTGGCGGACGGGCTGTCGACGCTCAGGATCGGGGCCCAGGCCTTCGCCCTCGCCCGGACGCGGGTGGACGAGGTCGTCCGGGTGAGCGAGGAGTGGATCTCGATCGCGATCCTGCGCATGCTCGAGTTGGAAAAGACGGTGGTCGAGGGTGCGGGCGCGGTGGCGCTGGCCGCGATGATCTCAGGCGCCCTCCCCGAGCTCGCCGGCCAGCGGGTCGTCCTCTGCGCCTGCGGCGGCAACATCGACCCGGCCGTACTCAGCCGGGTGATCGAGAAGGGGCTGGTGCATGACGGCCGCCTGACGCGCTTTGTCGCGCACATCAGCGACCGGCCGGGCAGTCTCGCCGAACTGTGCCGGGTGATTGGCGCCTGCGGGGCGAGCATCAAGGACATCGCCCACGACCGGGCCTTCAGCGGCCCGGACGTGAGCGCGGTGCACGCCGTCTGCACGGTCGAGACCCGCGATCGCGCGCATATCGCGATGCTGTGGCGGGTGCTCCGGCGGGAGGGTTTCCAGATTACCAGAGACCAGGCAACCGTGTCTTCTCGTGTTTAAGCGGCTGTTCGAGGCGCTGCGCCCCGGGGTTAAGATCCGGATCTATGGCGACCCCCGGATCGGCGTGCAGATCGCGATCCGCGCGATCGGCGGGGACTATCCGGATGTCGCGTCCTCGGGCGCCGAGGACGTGCCGTGGCCGACCCTGATCCGGGCGGGCAAGGTGCTCGACCTGACCCCGTACCTTCAAGGGCCGAACTGGGAGGGCGACGCCCGCTGGATCGACACGTTCCTGCCGGGGGCCTTGGACCCCTGGCGGGTGGACGGGCGCATCGGCGGCCTGCCCTGCGCCTACGCGAGTTGGACGGTCTGGTATAACCGCGCGATGTTCCGGGCCCATGGCTGGTCGGAACCGCGCACCTGGGACCAATTCTTCGCGCTGTGCGCCCGGATCAAGGCGGCCGGGATCGCGCCCCTGAGCATGCCCGGAACCGCATGGTACTACGAGAACACGATCATGACCGCCGCCTGCTACAACCTCGTCGGTGCGGCCGGCTGGCAGGCGATCAACGAGCTGAAGCCCGGGACGCGGCTCGACCCGCGGTACATCCGGGCTGCCGCGGTGGAGCAGCGCGTGATGCAGGAATGCGCGATGCGGGGCTGGCAGGGGGAGACGCACACCGGGGCGGAGCGGGTGTTTCTCCAGGGCCGGGCGGCCATGACCATTTCGGGTTCGTGGCTGGTCAACGAGATGGCGGGCAAGATCCCGGATGACTTCGAGCTGGGGGCGATGAATTTCCCCGTCTTTCCGGATGGCGTCGGCGATCCCTCGGCGATCGAGTCCGGGCCCGACAGCTTCTTTGTCTTTGCGACCGGCGACGCCGTGCGGGAGCGGCAGGCGATCGATTTCCTTCGGTTTCTCACCTCGCGGGCCCGGGCGGCCGCTTTCGTGCGGGAAATCAACTCGCCGTCGGCGATCCGCGGCGTCCCGCTCTCCGCCTATTCCCCGCGGATGCAGGAAACCGCGCGGATCATCGCCCGGGCCGGCGACGCCTATGCCATGCCCCAGATCATGATGCTGCCGCCCGAGATTCGGCAGGTGATGACCAACGTCAGCGAGCAGCTGATGGCGGGCCGGATCACGCCGCTGGACTTTGCCCGCCGGCTGGAGGACACCGCCGCGCTGGTGCGCGCCCACCAGGTCAATCCCGCGCGCGTGGATGATCGGCATCCGCTGGCGGGCGCGCTGCTGCTGGCGGGCGTGGCGGCGACGTGGCTCTGGCTTTTCCGGGGCTGGATGGGCCGGCGGGGTCGGGCGCGACATGGCCTCCCGTCCACCGACGAATCGCACTTCGGCCGGTTGCGCACCCCCATGGGCCTCGGCTTTGTCGGACCGGCCTTCCTGCTTTACGTGGTCTTCGTGCTGGCCCCCGGCCTGGCCGCGTTCGAGCTGGCCTTCACCCGCTGGAACGGCATCGCACCGCGCGCCTGGGTGGGAGCCTTCAATTTCCGGTGGCTGCTGTTCGAGAGCGACGCCTTCTGGTTCGCCCTGAAGAACAACCTGTTCCTGATGGTGGTGCCCTCCCTGTTCGTGGTGCCCTTTGCCCTGCTGTGCGCCACCCTGATCCATCGGGGCGTCCGGGGCGGCGGATTTTTCCGCGTGGTCTTCCTCTTTCCGAACATGCTGGGCGGCATCGCGGCGATTTTGCTCTGGCTGAACGTCTACCAGCCGCACGGGGGGCTGGCCAATGCGTTCCTGGTCGACCTCGGCCGCCTGCTGCACTGGCGCCGGCTGGCCGCCTGCGACGGTTTCCCCTGGCTGTCAACCGACCACCTGTACATGGCGCTGATCCCGATCTACATCTGGATGGCCTGCGGCTTCAACCTGATCCTTTACCTGGCAGCGATGGAGGGGATCGATCCCCAGCTCTATGAGGCCGCGGAGCTCGATGGCGCGCCGGTCTGGCGGCAGTTTTTCGTGATCACGCTCCCGCTCATCCGCGAAGTGATCACGATCTCGGTGGTCTTTCTCGTGATCGGCGGGCTCAACGCCTTTGACCTGATCTGGCTGCTGACGGCCCAGGACCCCTCCCCGGTCTCCAACACGCTGGGCACCCTGCTGGTCATCTCCATGTTCCGCAATTTCGAGATTGGCCGTGCGGCGGCGATCGCGGTGGTGCTCTTTGTCCTAGTCTTCGCCGCCAGCGCGGTGGTGATGCGCGCGCTGAAACGCGAGGCGATCGAGGCATGAGGCGACGGCCATGAGATCACCACCGGCCAGAATCTCGCGGGCGCTGATTTTCGCGGCCCTGGCCGGGTACGCGCTGTGGGTCGTGTTTCCCATGATCTGGGTGGCGTATTCGTCGCTCAAGGGCGATCGCGACATCTTCAACCGGACGTTTGCCGTCCCGAGCCTGGGCGCCCTGCATTTTGAGAACTATCGGAATGCGTGGCACGAGGCGCATTTCCGCGATTATTTTTTCCACTCGGTCCTGATCACGGGCGCCTCGGTCGCGCTGATCGTCGCCCTCGGCGCGATGGCCGCCTATGCGCTGGCGCGGTTTTACCACCCGCTTGGGCGGGCGGTCTTCTGGCTGTTTCTTGCCGGCCTGATGCTCCCGGCGCAGCTCGCGATCGTGCCGCTCTTCTTCGAGCTCCGCGGGATGGGCCTGCTGAATTCACGCGTCGGCCTCATCCTGGTCTACACGGCCAACGGCCTGCCTTTCGCCATCTTCATCCTGGCAGGTTTCTTCCGGTCCTTGCCCCGGGCGCTCTACGAGGCGGCGGTGATCGACGGATGCGGCGAGTTCACCGCTTTCTGGCGGGTGCTGCTGCCGCTGGCGCGGCCGGGCCTGGTCACGGTGGCGATCTTCGAGTTCATCGGGATCTGGAAGGAGTACTTCTATGCGTACATGCTGCTCGGCGGCGACACGGCGGACCGGGCGCGCACGCTGCCGCTCGGCTTGGCCAACCTTTCGGTCGCGTCCCTGTTTCGCTCGGACTACGGGATGCTGTTTGCCGGCATCGTACTTGTGACGGTCCCGATCTTGATCGTCTACGTCGTGCTCCAGCGCCACATCGTGAAGGGCGTGGCGGCCGGGGCGCTGAAAGGCTGACGCAATAGCATCCAAATTTGATCGGGAAGGCGCCCTTCGCGGCCGGTGATGGTCAAGACCCGATCTCGCCGCCAAGGCAGGCCGCCAAAGGCAGCCGTCAGTAACTGACGGCCAGATTTGGCGGCCACGGAGGCGGCGATGAGACCATCAATGGCCGCTGCGGGAGCCTTACCGATCAAATTTGGAAGGCACGGGAGTAGCGCAGGCCTGCCGAGGCGTAGCCATTCCAGGGGCCCTGCCCGTCTCCGCTCGCTGAACGCGAGCTACGCCGCGGCAGTCTTCCATCGCGGCCGCGATGGCGAAGACTGGCGTCCCGCCTGCAGTATTGACGACGGCAGGCGGGACGCCTGCGCTACTTCCATGAAGCCCGCTTTGGTTGCATCGCTATTTGTCCTCGCGGCGATGCGGACGGCGTGGGGCGCGGAGCCGGTGCGCTTCACCTCGGGGCCGGCGCGGGTGGCGGTCGTCGAGCTGTTTACCAGCGAGGGGTGCAGCAGTTGCCCGCCGGCGGAGCGCTGGCTGGCGGCGCTGAAGGATGATCCGGGACTGTGGCGGGATTTCGTGCCGCTGTCCTTTCATGTCGATTACTGGGACAATCTCGGCTGGCTCGACCGCTTTGCGACCCCCGCATTCACGCAGCGGGAGTACGCCTATGCCGCCGCCTGGGGGACTTCGTCCGTCTACACTCCCTGTTTTGTCCGCGACGGGGCGGAATGGAAGCCGGGCGCGGGCGATGGCCCGGCCGGCGGGAGCCCGGGCGTCCTGACGGTGCAGCTGCGGGAGCCCGGAGCCGGCTGGGTGGTGTTTACGCCGGTCCGGGATGGGCCGTGGAGGTGGCGCTGCTGGGCGGCGGATTTGCCTCACAGGTGACGGCGGGCGAGAACCGTGGCGCCACCCTGCGGCATGAATTTGTGGTGTTGGCCCTCGTGGAGCGGCCCTTGGTTCCGAGCGCGGATGGCAAGACTCTGCGCGCCGACTTCACGCTGCCGGCACCGACCGTGGCCGGGGCGGGCCGCGAGGCGATCGCCGCGTGGGTGACGCGCCGGGGCAGCCTGGCGCCGATTCAGGCCGCCGGCGGCTGGCTGCCTTAGAGGTAGACGCGACGTTCCGTCGCGTCCGGAACTTGGCTTCCAGCCCAAGAGCTCACAGGGCATGAACGTGGCTTGGGCTTCCAGCCCAAGAGCTCCCGAGACGGGCGGAACGCCCGTGCTGATGCCTCGAATAGAGCATGGGCCCAGGCCCAGGGATATTTGAGACACGGGCGGAGGACGCCCGTGCCACGCTCGATCGATTGGCCCTGAAGGTAGACGCGACATACTGCCGCGTTGCCTCGGAGGGAAGCGGCAAGCTGCCGCTTCTACGTTGCCGCGGAAGTAGCGCAGGCGTCCCGCCTGCCGTCGTCGAACGTGGCTTGGGCTTCCAGCCCAAGAGCTCCCGAGACGGGCGGAACGCCCGTGCTGATGCCTCGAATAGAGCATGGGCCCAGGCCCAGGGACATTTGAGACACGGGCGG
>Ga0302279_10008370_pt1 | contig 10182 bp, 8 predicted proteins | sample III_Bog_N3_3_FD_194541 | JGI IMG/M metagenome (GOLD analysis project Ga0302279, IMG submission 194541) | Peat permafrost microbial communities from Stordalen Mire near Abisko, Sweden - III_Bog_N3_3 | ecosystem: Environmental > Terrestrial > Soil > Wetlands > Peat | place: Sweden: Abisko...
CATGGTGCCGCTCGACCTGCCCGACACGGCGGCATCGATCAAGAAGCACTCGCCGTCCGGGAAGGTGCCGGCACTGCTGCATCGCGGCCTGGCGGTCTGGGAATCGCTCGCGATCGCGGAATATCTCAACGACCTGAAGCCCGAGGCCGGCCTGTGGCCCGCCGCCGTCGCCGCGCGCGCCCATGCCCGGTCCGTGTCGGCCGAGATGCATGCCGGCTTTTCCGAGCTGCGCGGCAACATGCCGATGAACATCCGCGCGTCCTATCCCGGCAAGGGCATGACGCCCGCCGTGCGCGCCGACATCGAGCGCATCACCGGCCTGTGGCGCGACTGCCGCAAGCGCTTCGCAGGCGCGGCCCCCAAGGACGATGGCTTCCTGTTCGGCGCCATCGGTGCCGCCGACGCGATGTTCGCGCCCGTGGTGACGCGCTTGCGCACCTTCGGCGTCCAGCTCGATTCGGATGCCGAGGCCTATTGCACCGCGATCATGGCCTATCCCGCGATGAAGGAATGGGTCGAGGCCGCCAAGCACGAACCCTGGCTGATCGCGAGCGCCGAGTTCGAGTAGCGCCATGGCCGGTGAAGTACACGACAAGGTCGACGTCCTGATCGTCGGCTCCGGCGCGTCGGGCGCCGCCGCGGCCTGGAGCCTGGCCGAGACCAGGATGCGCATCCTGTGCCTGGAACAGGGCGACTGGGTGAAGCCCACGGACTATCCGACCAACGGCCGCGACTGGGAGGCGCGCCTGTTCGGCGACTTCGCCATCAATCCCAACCGCCGCGCCCGCGAGACCGACTATCCGATCAACAACGGCAGCTCGCCCATCCAGGTCGTGAACTTCAACGGCGTGGGCGGCGGCACGATCATGTACACGGCGCACTACCCGCGCCTGCATCCGTCGGACTTCCGGGTGAAGAGCCTCGACGGCGTGGCCGACGACTGGCCCGTCGACTACGACCTGCTCGAGCCGTTCTTCGCCGAGAACGACCGCGTCACCGGCGTCTCGGGTCTCGCCGGCGACCCGGCCTATCCTTTCCATCAGCCGCCCATGCCACCGCAGCCGCTCGGCAAGACGGGCAAGCGCTTCGGCGAGACGCTGAACAAGCTGGGCTGGCACTGGTGGCCGTCGGACTCCGCGATCGCCACGGTCGAGTACGACGGCCGCGCGCCCTGCATCAATCTGGGCCACTGCACGCCGGGCTGCGCCCAGGGCGCCAAGGCCAGCACCGACATCACCTATTGGCAGCACGCCATCCGCGCCGGCGTCGAGCTGCGCACGCGCGCACGCGTGCGCGAGATCACGGTCGGACCCGACGGCATGGCGACCGGCGCGATCTATTACGACGCCGACGGCAAGGAGCATTTCCAGCCGGCCGAGATGGTGATCGTGGCCTGCAACGGCATCGGCACGCCGCGGCTGATGCTGAACTCCCAATCGGGACGCTTCCCCAACGGCATCGCCAACTCCTCGGGCCTCGTCGGCAGGAACCTGATGTTCCATCCGTTCGCGCACACCTACGGCTACGTCGAGGAGCCGCTCGACGGCAACCACGGGGCGCAGCTTCCGCTGTGGAGCCAGGAATTCTACGAGACCGACAGGAGCCGCGGCTTCGTGCGCGGCTACACCCTGCAGCTCCATCGCGGCGCCGGCACGATCGTCGATGCGATCGCCAACACCGCGCGCGGCTTCCTGCCGTGGGGCGAGGACCATCACAAGGTCTACCGCACGATCCTGAACCGCAAGCTCGGCCTGTCGGCGATCTGCGAGGACCTGCCGGAGGAACATAATCGCGTGACGCTCGATCCGGTGCTGAAGGACAGCAACGGCATTCCCGCGCCCAAGATCGAGTATACGCTGAGCGACAACAGCAGGAAGATGATGGCGCACGGCGTCGCGCGCTCGAAGGAGATCCTGGCCGCGGCCGGCGCCACCAACATCGGCGGCGAGAGCCCGATCCTGAACGGCGGCTGGCACCTGATGGGCACCGCGCGCATGGGCACCGATCCCGAGCGCTCGGTCGTCAACGAATGGGGCCGCAGCCACGACGTGAAGAACCTGTTCGTCATCGACGGCAGCATCTGGGTGACCTCGGGCGGCGTGAACCCGACCTCGACCATCCAGGCGCTGGCGCTCTACATCGCCGACGCGATCAAGCAGCGCCTGTCCAACGCCACGCTGTTCGATTGATGGGCCCGAAGATGCAGCCCAGGACACTCACCGACGCCGAAGCCCGCGACCTGCGCGTCCTCGCCGGCACGATGATTCCCGCCAGCGACACCTACAAGATGCCGGGCGCCGACGATGCGCTGATCTTTGCCGACATATTGAAGAGCCTCGACCGCGACTTCGACGACGCGCGCGCAGCCCTCGCCCATCTCGCGAAGCTGTCCGGCGGCAGCTACGCCGCCTTGCCGCCCGCCCGCCGCGCCGAGGTCGCCGCGACGTTCAAGCAGGAAGGGGGGCCCGCGCTGTTCGCCGTCAATCGCGTCGTGCTGCTCTGCTATTACCGCGACGATCGCGTGATGCGCTCGCTCGGCCAGGAACCGCGCAGCCCGTTTCCGAAGGGCCACGTCGTCGAGCAAGGCGACTGGTCCCTGCTCGATCCGGTGAAGGCCCGGCCGCCGATGTGGCGCAAGGTGAAGTGAGCGGTTCGGTGTTCAATATTGCTCATGGAATCTAGCGCCTCGCCGTCGACCGAATTGAATCGTGGAGCCGGGAGGGGAATGCGATAGTCGATGCCATCTTTCCGGAGAAGAGAATGGCTGGTTCCGACAACAAGCTGGATTGGTTCTCCAGAAACCTGATCGAGACGCTGCCTGCCGCAGTATATGTCTGCGACGCCGACGCCACCGTCGTTGCCTTCAATCGCCGCGCCGCCGAACTGTGGGGACGGACGCCCAGGCTCGGCGACACGGACGAAAAATTCTGCGGATCGCACAAGCTGTTCCGGCCCGACGGAACCCTCATGCCCCACAACGAAACGCCGATGGAATGGGTGCTGCGCACCGGCGAATATGCCCGCGACATGGAAGCCATCATCGAGCGGCCGGATGGCTCGCGCGTGACGGTGCTGGTGAACATCTCACCCGTCTTCGACCAGGGCGGCGCCCAGATCGGCGCGGTCAACTGTTTCCAGGACCTGACCATCCAGAAGAAATCCGAGGACGAACGCTCCCGGTTGGTCGAGGACTTGCGGCAGTCGCAGAAGCTGGAGGCGTTGGGGCAGCTGGTCGGCGGCGTGGCGCACGACTTCAACAATCTGCTCAGCCCGATCATGGCCAGCCTCGACATGGCGCGCCGCCATGCGCTCGGCGGCGAACGCGAGCAGCGCGCCTTCGAGGCGGCGTTGCAATCGGCAGGACGTGCCAAGAGCCTCGTGCAGAGGCTTCTCTCCTTCGCGCGCCAGCAGCCGATCCAGTCCACGGCCGTCGACGTCGCGAGCCTCGTCCACGGCATGACCGACCTGATCTCCAGCACCTCCGGTCCGCAGATCGAGATCGTCCTGAACATCGAGGCCGGCCTGCCGCCGGCCACGGCCGATCTCAATCAACTAGAAATGGCCGTGCTGAATCTCGCGGTCAACGCGCGCGATGCCATGCCGACGGGCGGCGTGCTGACCCTCTCGGTGGCCCGCGAGACCGCCGCACCGACCTACCTGTCGGACCTTGGGCCAGGCCCTTTCATTCGCCTGTCGGTGGGCGACACCGGCTCGGGTATGGATGAAACGACCCTGGCGCGGGCGGTCGAACCGTTCTTCTCGACCAAGGAGGTCGGCAAGGGCACCGGGCTCGGCCTGTCGATGGTGCATGGCCTGGCGTCGCAGCTTGGCGGCAGGCTCGATATCCTGAGCCGGCCCGGGGCCGGCACGACCGTCGACCTGTGGCTGCAGATCAGCGTGGAACCGGTCGAGATGGCGATACCGCAAGCCCGGACGACGCTCGACACGACATCGCTCGGGGTTGCCCTGCTGGTCGACGACGAGGCGCTTGTCCGCATGGGCACGGCCAACATGCTGGTCGATCTCGGCTATGAAGTCGTCGAGTCGAGCTCGGCCGAAAAGGCCTTGAGGCTCCTGGAAGAAGGTCTGCACATCGACGTTCTCATTACCGATCATCTCATGCACGGCATGACCGGCGGCGAACTCGCCCGCCGGGTGAACGAGCGGGGCGTGGACTTCATACCGGTGCTCATCCTTTCGGGCTTCACCGACGCGAAGACGATTCCCGCCGAGCTTTCCCGCCTCGCCAAACCGTTCGTTCAGGCCGATCTCGCCGCCAGCCTCGCCGGGCTCGGCGCGTCCGGCAAATGAGACCTCACCACACTCCGAAAAAGATGCCGGCCTTCTTATGCGTGGCGGTGCGCGCCGCGACGTAGGCGTCGTCGACCGTGACGCGGGTCTTGCGGCCCTTCAGCCAGGCATCGAGGCGACCTTCCATCTCGCGCCGGATGTCGGCGTGGACGGGATCGGCGCCGAGATCCTTCTGCTCGTGCGGGTCGTTCGCGAGGTCGAACAGCATCGGCCGGAAATCCTGCCACCAGACGTATTTCCAGCGCTCGGTGCGGACCATCATGGCGCGGCATTCGTGCGGGTTGCGCTTCAGGATCAGGCGGGCCTCGCGGAACGAGTAATCGAGCTCGGAGAAGACCGCGTCGCGCCACGCCTCGACCGTGCCGCCGCGCGTCAGCGGCAGCAGCGAGCGGCCTTCGACCAGGTGATCGTTGGGCGGCAGGCCCAAAGCCGCGAGCGTGGTCGGCACGACGTCGATCGCCTCGACGAAGCGCTGGTCGACCGTGCCGCGCGTGGAATCGGCGGCGGGATCGGGATCGTAGACGATGAAGGGCACGCGCAGCGCCTCTTCGTAGAACATCTCCTTTTCGCCCAGCCAATGGTCGCCCAGGAAATCGCCGTGGTCGGCGGTGAAGAAGATCAGCGTGTCGTCCATGCGGCCCGCTTTCTCCAGGTGATCGAACAGGCGGCCCAGCCAGTCGTCGACCTGCTTGATCAGCCCCATGTAGGTCGGCCGCACGACGGCCGCCGCATCGGGGCGCGAGAAGGAGACCGACTCCTCGTGCCGGCGATAGGCGGCCAGCACCGGGTGTTCGTCGGTGCGCTCCGCTTCGGTGCGATTGAGCGGCAGGGCGTCCGTCGCGCTGTACATGTCGTTGTAGGGCGCAGGCGCCATGTAGGGCCAATGCGGCTTCACGTAGCTCAGGTGCAGGAACCACGGCTTCTCGCCCATCTCGTCGACGAAGCGCATCGCCTCGCGTGTCATGTAGGCGGTCTCCGAATGCTCCTCCGCGACCCGCGCCGGCAGCCGCGCGTTGCGCATGTGCCAGCCCGACGCCTTTTGACCGTCGGGTCCGTCGGCCGCGATCACATATTCGCTCCAGGGATCGTCGGACGTGTAGCCGTGATGGCGCAGATAGGCGGGATAGCCGCTCTCGCTGCCCGGCGGATGATGGCCGTCGTAACGGTCGATCTCCTCGAAGCGCCCCGCGCGCATCAGCGCGTCGATCGCGGTGCCGCCCTCGATGCCGAAGCGTTCGAGCGCGTCGGTGTCGGGCAGCACATGCGTCTTGCCCGCCAGCGCCACCTTGATGCCGGCCGGCAGGAGATAGTCGCCGATGGTCTTTTCGCGCAAGCTGAGCGGCACCCGGTTCCAGGTGGCGCCGTGGCTGAACATGTAGCGGCCGGTGTAATAGGACATGCGCGAGGGCCCGCAGACGCCCGACTGCACATAGGCCTTCGGGAACAGCACGCCCTTGCCGGCCAGCGCGTCGATGTTCGGCGTCTCGAGGCGCGGATGGCCGGCGCACGACAGATGATCGGCGCGCAGCTGATCGCACATGATGAACAGCACGTTCTTGACCTTGCCCACGCCGCTTCCCTCCGCTCGTTTCTTCGGTCTATCTAAGCCGCATGACCGACACTTCGTCCATCCGTGACATCCTCGATTTCTGGCTGCTGCCGCTCGGCGATCCCGGCCATGGCAAGCCGCGCGAGATGTGGTGGAACAGCACGCCCGAGCTCGACGCCGAGATCACGGCGAGGTTCGGCGCGCTGCTGCCCCAGGCCGAGGCGGGCGAACTCGACGGCTGGGCCCATTCGCCCGACGGCGCGCTGGCGCTGATCGTGCTGTGCGACCAGTTCTCGCGGAACATCCATCGCAAGACCGCCAGGGCCTTCGCGACCGACGCCAAGGCGCTGCAGACCGCCCGCTTCTCGCTGGCCCGCTTCTATCCCGCGGCCTTTCCGCTGGGCGTCCGGCTGTTCTTCTACATGCCGTTCCAGCACAGCGAGACCCTCGCCGACCAGGAACTGTGCTGCGCGCTGTTCCAGGCGCTGGGCGACGCGGAGAACGACAAATACGCGATCGACCATCGCGACATCGTCGCCCGCTTCGGCCGCTTCCCGCACCGCAACGACGTGCTGGGCCGGACCTGCACGCCCGAGGAACTCGAGTACCTGAAGACTGCTAACCGCTTCGGGCAATGACGGCGCGATAGAGCTCGGCCGTCGCCTTGTCGAAGCAGCAGAAGATCACGCGCTCCAGCATGGCGGCCTCGGCCTTCGCTTCGCGGACGGCGATCTCGGTCGCGGGTTCCTTCGGATAGCCGAAGATGCCGGTCGAGATGGCGGGAAAGGCGATGCTCTTGAGGCCGTTCTTCTGCGCCAGCGCGAGACTGTTGCGATAGCAGCGGGCCAGCAACTCGGGCTCGTTCAGCGTGCCGCCGTTCCAGACCGGGCCGACCGTATGGATCACGTGCCGCGCCTTCAGCCGATAACCTTTGGTGATCTTCGCTTCGCCGGTCTTGCAGCCGTGCAACATGCGGCACTCGGCAACCAGCTCGGGTCCCGCGGCGCGATGGATCGCACCGTCGACGCCCCCGCCGCCCAACAGACTCGAGTTGGCGGCGTTCACGATCGCATCGACGTCGAGCCGGGTGATGTCCCCTTCGACGACGTCGAGCGTTGTCATCTTACCAGTAGCGGAGCGGGCCGGTGTCGAGGTGGACGAAGCCGGAGCGCGGATAGAAGCCGACGCCGCCCATCTGCAGCGAGCGCGCGGCCTGGCGGATCTTGAACACCGGAACGCCCGGGAAGCGGATGTCCATCGCGTTGCCGTTCATGTGCTGGCTGTCGCGCGCCACGCCGCGGCTGACGCTGGCCAGCCAGGCATTGGTCTCGGGCGAGCGGAAGGCGGAGAGCACTTCGACCGTGCCGTGGAAGCCGGTCGCGTTCATCGTGTGCCACAGCACGTCGAACAGCAGCGGGTCCATTTCCGTCTGCTCGTTGTTGCGCGAATCGCGCAGGAAGTGGTTGAGCTGGTTCAGCGCCTCGCGGCGATAGGTGCCGTCGGACCAATAGGTGACGGTGAGCTCTTCCTTGGTGTTGACGTTGACCAGGGAGAGGCTGCGCGGGCTAGTGAGATCGAGCTCGGGCGGCGGCGGCGGGACCGAGGGGGCAAAGCCGCCATAGCGCGAGCCGCGCAGGCTCTGCGGCGTGGTGGCGGGCTTGGCGCCCGTCGGACGGACCACCTGCACGGCGGCAGCCTTGTGGATCGGCGCGCGGGCGGCGGGCTTGGCGGGAGGAGTCGCGGCTTTCTTCGGGGTGACGATGTCGGTCTGGGCGGCCCCGGTCGAGGCCGTCTGGGCGTAGCTCGTGCCGGCAAACACCAGCACAGCCGCCGCGAGGCTCATCACAAACGTCCGCATGCCGGCCCCAACCCCTGTTGCATTTTTATCACTAGTGCTTCTATCAGAGGCCAATTCGGTTCTCAAAGCGAATTTCCTGCGGCTTTCCAAGGGCAAGGCCCACAACCTCACCTATTACGCAAAGAGTAGGGCCGGTCAGGGCAGCCTGGACGGCCAGCCGGTCAATGGTCGCCAAAGTGCCGACCAGGCGGCGTTCCCGGTCGGTGGTGCCGTTCTCGAACAGGGCCACCGGGGTCGACCCGGGCAGGCCGTGGTCGACCATCTGGCGGGCGATCGCGGGCAAACTGCCGCTGCCCATATAAATGACGACCGTTTGCCGCGGCCGGGCCAGCATCTCCCAATCGAGGTCGACCGTGCCGTCCTTGAGGTGGCCGGTCACGAAGACGCAGGCCTGGGCATGGTCGCGATGGGTGAGCGGCACGCCCGCGCTTGCCGCACAGCCCAGCGCCGCGGTGATGCCAGGCACGACCTCGACGGCGACGCCCGCGGCCGTCAGCGCCTCGATCTCCTCGCCGCCGCGGCCGAACACGAACGGATCGCCGCCCTTCAGCCGCACGACGCTCTTGCCGGCCCGCGCCAGCGCGATCAGCCGGTCGTTGATCTCGGCCTGCGGCATGCAGTGGTTCGCCCGCCGCTTGCCGACATAGACGCGCTCGGCATCGCGCCGTGCCATCGCCAGCACTTCCGGCGAGACCAGCCGGTCGTAAACCACGACGTCGGCGCGCTGCAGCAGATGATGCGCCTTGATCGTCAGCAGGTCGGGATCGCCCGGACCCGCGCCGACCAGATGCACCATGCCCGCGGCCGACTGCGCGGGATTGCGCGCACCGTCGAGCAGGCGGATCAGTTCGCGCCGCGCGGCGATCTCGTCGCCCGCCAGGGCGAGTTCGCCGATCCTGCCGGCGAAGACTCGATCCCAGAACAGACGGCGCGCGCGCGGCTCGCGCAACGTACGACGGACCTGGTCGCGGAAGATCTCGGCGAAGCGCGCCAGGCGGCCGATCGTGGCCGGCAATGCACGCTCGATCTCGGCGCGCAGCTTGCGCGCGAGCGCAGGCGCGGTGCCGCCGGTCGAGATGGCGACCGTGATCGGTCCCCGATCGACGATCGCGGGCATGATGAAGCTCGACAGCGCCGGGCGGTCGACGACGTTCACCGGCAGGCAGCGCTTTTGCGCGGCATGAGCGGCCCTTGCCTGCAGCGGGCCGTCCTCGGTCGCCACGATCACCAGGCTGATGCCGTCGAGATCGGTCGCATCGAAATCATGGCCGGCCCAGGCGACGCGGCCGTCGGCGATCAACTGCGCTATCTCGCCCGTCACCGTCTCGGCGATCAGGGTCACCTGCGCCCCGGCCGACAGCAGCAACTCGGTCTTGCGCGCAGCCGGCTCGCCGCCACCCACGACCAGCGCGCGGCGATCCTTTAGCGAGAGGAAGAGCGGGAAGCTCTGCATCACGCGGCCTTCCGCGCGCGGGCCGCGCGGATCAAGGCGCGAATCTCGGGCCGGCAGGAACCGCAGTTGTTGCCGGCCTGGGTCGACGCACCCACAGCGTCGAGCGAAGCAGCACCGCCTGCGATGGCGGCGGTAACGGTCGCCATCGACACGCCGAAGCAGGCGCAGATCTCGCCGCCGCGATCACTCGCGTCGCCGCCATGCAGCAGCGCGTTGCGCTGCTCGATGCCAAGGCGGCCCATGGCCATGTACGGTTGCAAACGATCGCGCGCGGTCTCATCGCGCGTCTCGCCCAGCACCATCGCGGCTTCAAGCAGGCCGTCGGCGATCACCGCGCCCAGTCCCGTCTCGCCGTCGAGCCAGGGTCCCGGATTGCTCGCGCGAATCGCCGCCGACAGCTTCTGCCGCGCTGCAGCAATCGGCTCTTCACCCGCCAGCAGGTACGCGTGAAAACCCGCGCCCTTGATCCGCGTCCAATATGTCATTTCGGGCAGCATCACCGGGCGGCGAGCGAGAATCGTGCCATGCCATTTCACGTCGAGACGACGCACTTCGACCGGCGTGTGTTTCAGCTCGGGCTGGCCCGAAACCGGATCGACCGCGGGGTTTACCGCTGCATTGATGCGGCCCGCGCGCGAGACCTGCGCGGTCCAGTGCATCGGAACGAAGGCCTCGCCCGGTCGCACTGACTCTGAGACGTGCACGCGCAGCACCGCGCGCCCCCAACTGCTCGCCAGATCGGCAATGTCGCCATCCTGCAATCCGCGCTGCCGGGCATCGCGTGGGTTCATCTCGACTGTAGGTTCGGGGCGATGGCCCGCCAGGTGCACGGATTTTCCGGTGCGCGTCATGGTGTGCCACTGGTCGCGCACCCGGCCGGTATTGAGCCGCAGCGGCCGTTCGAGGTCCGGCGCATTCACCGGCACGCGTGGTGCGGTCGCGATGAAACGCGCGCGGCGATCGGGATGATAGAAGCCGCCCTCGGCAAAGAAGCGCGGCTTGCCCCAGGTG
>Ga0302279_10008372_pt1 | contig 10180 bp, 8 predicted proteins | sample III_Bog_N3_3_FD_194541 | JGI IMG/M metagenome (GOLD analysis project Ga0302279, IMG submission 194541) | Peat permafrost microbial communities from Stordalen Mire near Abisko, Sweden - III_Bog_N3_3 | ecosystem: Environmental > Terrestrial > Soil > Wetlands > Peat | place: Sweden: Abisko...
GCCCAGCTTGGCGTCGGCCGGAAGTTCCAGAAGCCGACCGTGTTCGAGAATCATACCGTTTCCGACAACATCCTGCTCGCGACCAAGGCGCCGCGAACGGTCTTCTCGACGTTGTTCGGCGGCGCCCGAGCGCGCGAGCAGGACTCCATCGACCGCATTTTGACGACGACGCGCCTCACCGATCACCGCAACCGCTTGGGCGGCGACCTGTCGCACGGGCAGAAGCAATGGCTCGAGATCGGCATGCTGCTGGCGCAGGATCCAAAATTGCTGCTCGTCGACGAGCCGGTTGCCGGCATGACCGACGCGGAGACGGCCGTCACCGCCGAATTGCTGCGCGAAATCGCGCGCGATCACTCGGTCGTCGTGGTCGAACACGACATGGCGTTCGTCCGCGAACTCGGCGTCAAGGTGACGGTCCTGCACGAAGGCTCCGTGCTGGCCGAAGGCTCGCTCGATCAGGTCAGCGCCGATGAGCGTGTGATCGAAGTCTACCTGGGGCGATGAGCGCATGTTGAGCGTCGACAACATCAACCTGTTCTACGGCGCCGCCCAGGCCCTCCGCTCGGTATCGCTGAAGGCGCAGATCGGCCGCGTCACCACGGTGCTTGGCCGAAACGGCGTCGGCAAGTCCTCGCTGCTGCGCGCCATCGTCGGCCAGCAGCAGATTGCGTCGGGCGCCGTCACGTGGCAGGGCAAGGACATCAGTCGCCTCGCGCCCTATGAACGCGCGCGGCTCGGCATCGGCTACGTCCCGCAGGGGCGGGAGATTTTTCCTCTGCTGACGGTGCGCGAAAATCTGATGACGGGCTTTGCGACGCAACCGCGCGCCAATCATTTTATCGACGACGAGATCTTCAGCCTGTTTCCGGTGCTGTCGGAAATGATGGGGCGCCGCGGCGGCGACCTTTCGGGCGGCCAGCAGCAGCAATTGGCGATCGGTCGCGCCTTGGTGACGCGCCCCAAGCTGCTCGTGCTCGACGAGCCGACCGAGGGCATCCAGCCCTCGATCATCAAGGACATCGGTCGGGCGATTCTGTACCTCAGGCAGAAGGGCGAGATGGCGATCGTCGTCGTCGAGCAATATTTCGAATGGGCGCGCGACATCGCGGATGATTATGCGGTGATGGACCGCGGCGCGGTGGTGCTTGCTGGCGAACGCAAGGACATGATCGAAGCCGACGTGCGCAAGCGATTGTCGGTATAGACGGCGCTCGCGCCAGGGCCAATGCGAGGCATACGTCTGCGGCGCGTTGCGTCCTAAGACGAGCAGGGCGTCCCGGCCAGCGCGCGAGGCTGGCGGTGATTTCGGCGCATCGTTTTTAGGGACGGCGAATTTCTGGATCGCCGCGAAGGCGCTCAGCCCGGTTTGCCTCGGGTCCGTCGTCGTTGCGCCGGCAACAAACGGAATGCGGACGTGCGACATCGCATAGCCCCCTTCGTCGCGTCGCTGGCGCGGCGCGTGCGCTCAAGCTAACCTCAAGCCCGCTTAAGCGCCCACGGCTGATCACCCGATCGCGAAAAGGCGCGCGCCGTCGCATTTGCGGAGACGCAAAGATGGTTGACGCCGCGGATTTTGTTCGTCTCGCGCTGGCCTTGCCTGACGTGGTCGACGCGCCGCATTTCGATCGACGCGCCTTCAAGGCGCGCGTCACCTTCGCGACCCTCGCAGCGGACGGCCTCAGCGCCAACATCAAGTTGTCGCCCGACGATCAGCAGTGGAAATGCGCGGTGGCGCCGGAAGCGTTCGCGCCGCTGGACAACGCTTGGGGCCGCAGGGGGTGGACCTCAGCGAGTCTCGCGGCTCTGAGTGAAGCGGAGCTCGCGGCGGCGCTGGATATGGCGTGGCGGGCCGCCGCCGCGCCCAAGCCGCAGCGGCGTTGAGGCGTTCGTACGCGCGCGATAGGATTGCGCTCGGACGCGCAAGAGCGCGTTGGCCGAAGGAGCCAACATGTCGGGACAATCCCCTCGGGTCAGCTACCAGGATTTCACCAAGGCGGCCCCCTCCGTACACGCGGCGCTGCTCGCGCTCGGCAACGCTGTCGACGAAAGCGGCCTCGAAAAAGAGCTTACCGAGCTCATAAAACTGCGGGCGTCGCAGATCAATCAATGCGCCTTCTGCCTTCAGCTTCATCTCAATATGGCGCGCAAGCTTGGGATCGGCGCGCCAAAGCTCGATCTCGTCGCCGTCTGGCGAGAGGCCGGCGTGTTCACCGCCCGCGAGATGGCGGCGCTCGCGTGGACGGAGGCGCTTACGATGGACGCCGGAAGAGGCGCCTCGGATGCGAATTACGCCGCGCTGCTGAAGGAATTTAGCCAGAGCGAGGCGATGTTCCTGACCGTGGCGATTGGCGCGATCAACCAGTGGAACCGTATCGCCGCGGCGCTTGGGTTCACGCCTCCGATCCCGCGCGACGCGGGCGCGTCATGACGCAAGCGCTTCGCTCGCCGCCCACAGGACGCGCGCGGAATTGTCGTCGCGCGCCGCCGCCGATGGTTTTGCGATCTTGCGCTTGACGAAATATTCGCCGCTCGTCGTCGCGACCGTCGGCGAGGCGACGAGATGGACGATCGTATCGGCGCCGTCGTCGGGCGAAATGGCGAAGGTTTTGGCGAGCGAAAAGAGCGGCGCCGTCCAGCCAGCCATTTCCTCGCCGAAGCGTGAGGCGACAAACCCGGGATGCAGGCAATTGGCGGTGACCCCGGTGCCCGCGAGTCGGCGGGCGAGTTCGCGCGTGAACAGAATATTGTAAAGCTTCGAGCGTGCGTAAGCTTTCCATCCGCCGTAGCGGCGAGCCGATTGCAGATCGCCCGGATCGAAGCCGGCTGCCGCATGCGCGGCCGAGGCGGTCGAGACGACGCGCGCAAGCGCCGTGCCGACAAGCCGCTCGCGCAGCGCGCAGGTCAACACGAAATAAGCCATGTGATTGAGCGCAAAGGTCATTTCCAGACCCTCGGCGGTGACGCGCCGCTGCGAAAAAATCGCGCCAGCGTTGTTGACGAGCGCGTCGATCCTCGGCTCGCTCGACGCGATCGCCTCGCCGACCCGTCGCGTCTCGGCCATCAGCGAGAGATCGGCGTAAAGGACGCGATGGCCAAGGCCCGGCGCGACGCGCTCGAGCTTGGCGAGCGTCGCCTCGGCGCGCCGCGCGTCCCGCGCGATAAGCAGGACGCGCGCTCCCATTGTCGCAAGCTTGACCGCCGCCACTTCGCCGATGCCCGACGTCGCGCCGGTCGCAACCACCGTCTTGCCTTGCATGAAAATGGACCCGATGGCGCACGTTGGAAAGCCGCGCGCCGGCGTCGCGAGCGCGAGGCGCGACCCTCGCCCGAATCGCTCCGGCGCGCAACAGCTCAGCGAAATTCCAGCCAAACCACAATTGAACCTGTCGATCTTGACGGGAGGCGACCTTGGCGCCGATTGTCGTCGACGTTTCCCCGCGCCGCGCGCAAGTCGGCCTGGGCGCGGCTTCGCGCGGGCAAAGGAGTTCACACATGGCCAGGGATCAGCAAGGCATCAGGCTTGCCGGTTCGCCCGCCTCGGCGCAAGCGTTTGATCGCGCCATGGCCGACTATTTCGGGCTCGGCGGCGACCCGGTCGGCCGCCTCAAGCGGGCGCTCGCCGGCGATCCGGCGTTCACGCTCGGCGCGACCGCGATCGCCGCTCTCTTCATGATCGGCGGCTTTCCCGGCGATCATCCCGAGGTCGTCGGCGCGCTTGGCGCGGCGCAGGCCGCGATCGCCGGCGCGTCGCCGCGCGAACAGCGGCACCTCAGGGCCGCCCAAGCCTTCGCGGCTGGCCGGATCCGTGAGGCGACGCTGCTGTGGGAGGACATTCTCGTCGATCACCCGGTCGACGCGCTGGCGCTGCGCCTCAGTCAGGACGCCTATTTCTTTCTTGGCGAATCCGCCGCCATCCGCGATTCCATCGCGCGCGTGTTGCCGGCGTGGGAGAGCGACAATCCGCTGCGGAGCTTCCTCGACGGCCTCTATGCGTTCGGTCTCGAGGAGACGGGCGAACTCCTCGAGGCCGAACGCTTGGCCCGCGCGGCGCTGGCCGCCAATCCGGCCGACGCCTGGGCGGCCCACGCCCTCGCCCATGTGATGGAAAGCGGCAACCGCCAGGAGGAAGGGATTGCCTTCCTCAAAGCCTCGAGCGCGTCGTGGCGCTCGGCGCATTTCATGGCCGGCCACAACGGCTGGCACCTCGCGATCTACCTGATCGAGGAGGGGCGCTTTGCCGAGGTGCTCGCCGACTACGACCGCTTCGTCGTGTCCAAGCTCGGCGACGACGCGACGCTTGACCGCATCGACGCCGCCTCGCTGCTCTGGCGCCTGGAGCTCGCCGGCGTCGACGTCGGCGAGCGCTGGAGGCCTGCGGCGCGCGCCTGGATGGCGCATGTCGAGGATCACGTGCTGGCCTTCAACGATCTCCACCTCGCGTTCGCCGCGGCGCGCTCCGGCCAGCGCGACGATGCGGCGCGGTTGAGGCGATCGCTCGACGACTACGAGCGCTTCGGCGCCGGCGACAACGTGAAGGTCACCGCGGAGGTCGGGCGGCCTCTGATCGAGGGCGTGCTGCGCTTCGCGGACGAGGATTACGCCGGAGCCGTCGAGGCGATCCTGCCGGTTCGCTATCAAGCGTTCCGCATCGGCGGCAGCCACGCCCAGCGCGACGTGGTCAACCAGACGCTGATCGCCGCGGCGGAGCGCTCGGGCCAGTGGAATCTCGCCCGCGCGCTGCTTGCCGAGCGGGTCGCGATGCGGCGGACCGCACACACGAGGCAGGCATACGAGCGGGCGGTCGGCCGAGCGGCGCCGCATTGACGCTCGGTGTTTGGTCTCGGAGAGTCGTGACGTTTTTCTGAGCCGAGAGGCGGAGGAAGCGTTGTGGCGGGAGGTCTTCTCCGCGGCGCCGAACGACGCCGCGAATTCTATGGGCGGAAGCGGACATCAACCAACCGACAATCCGTGTCGAAGCCCTAAAAAATGATCCGAGGCCGACACTGAGGAGCTGTATTGACGGCGACGCGCGTGCGATGAAGGATTCAGTTTTGCGGGCGCAGGGCCGCTTCGGCGCGCTGCATCATCCGCCGCCATCGCTCGCTTGTCGGCCCGCCCATAAGCAGGAAGTAGCGGACGATCGCGATCGGCAGCCAGGTCTCCATCGCTTGCCTCAGCGCCTCTACCGGTTCGCCCGACAGTCGCGCGTACTCGGATTGCGCGGCCGCATTGACCGCAAGCGGCCGCTGCGGGTTGTCGGCGACGTCGAGGGCGAATTCGGTCAGGCTGATGTGGGTGAACCCATGATCGAGGGCCGCGGGCGCGCGGATCGAAAAGGTCCAGTCGATCAGCCGCGGACCGTCCGCCGTCATGATCACGTTGTCAGGGTGGATGTCGCCATGGCACAGGCCGTCCCCCGGCTGCTGCAGGCGGTCGATCAGCGCGAGGACGCCGGAGGCGATGGGCCCGGGCACGATGTCGCCCGAGAGCCTGAAGGCGGCATCCATCCACCCGCGCAGAGGAAAGGCCTCCGGCGGCGGCGCCATCCTGTGAACGGACAGGGCGAGGGACGCAAGGATCGCGCCCGCCTGAGCGAACGTCACGGCGCCGCCGCGCGTGACCTGCAGCAGCGTCGGTCCTTCGAGGCGGCCAAGCACGATGCCGAAGCGGCCGTCGAGCGTCACCTCGCCGAACATCTCCGGCGCCGGCGCGCCGGCGGCGAAGACCGCCTGGGTCATCCGCGCCTCTTGCCGGCTGATCCACGGCGGGAAATCTTCCTTGAACAGTTTTACAACCTGACCTGGCGCCCACGCGTGGATGTCCGCCGTGCCGCCCTGGTTGATCTTCTCCCCGAGGGATCCCCGCATCGCCCGACCTCCCGCCGGTCCTAAGCAAACACCGACTGCGGGCAAAAGAGAACGCTTCCGCGATCTTGGCCGCCAGCCATGACGTGGCTTGTCCCCGCCGCAGCGTTTGCGAGAATTACGAAGCGACGCGCGGTTTGAGACAAGGCCGCTTCTGGCCCGTCGCGCCAATTGCCGCAATTGCACAAAGGTGGTCGGCGTCGGGCGCGAACCGGACATCGACGAAAAGTTATGAGCACGCGGCCTAACGCGCCGCACGCTCGCGCAAGCGGGCGCGGCGGTCGCTCAGCCGTCCTCCCGCTTCTGATAATCCTTCACGTCGGCGAAGGCGATCTTCGGCCAGCGCTCCTGCTCGTAGCGCAGATTGAACGCGCTCGAGGCCATGAACACCGGCGCCCCGTCGAGGTCGGCGGCGATCGAGGAGGGGTAGGCGGAAATGAATTTCTCCAACTCCGCGCGTTCCGGGGAACTCACCCAGCGACACACCTCGAACCGGCTCTGCTCGAAGGAGACCGGCAGGCCGTATTCGGCGTTGAGCCGTTCCACCAGCACGTCGAGTTGCAGGGCTCCGACGACGCCGACGATCGCGCTCGCGCCGTCATGCGGCAGGAACACCTGCACGACGCCTTCCTCGGCCATCTGCTGGAGCGCCTCGCGCAGCTTCTTGGCCTTCATCGCGTCGGCGAGCTTGACGCGGCGCAGGATCTCCGGGGCGAAACTCGGCACGCCGCGAAACACGATCTCCTCGCCCTCGGTGAGCGTATCGCCGATGCGCAGCAGGCCGTGGTTAGGGATGCCGACGACGTCGCCGGCGAAGGCTTCATCCGCGATCGAGCGATCCTGCGCGAAGAAGAATTGCGGCGCGGAGAGCGTGATCGACTTACCGGTGCGCACCAGTTTGGCGCGCATGCCGCGCGCCAGACGCCCCGAGCAGACGCGCATGAAGGCGATGCGGTCGCGGTGGTTGGGGTCCATATTCGCTTGGATCTTGAAGACGAAGCCGCTCATCTTCGGCTCATCCGCCTTCACGCTGCGGGTGGAGGCCTCCTGCGCGCGCGGCGGCGGCGCGAACTCCGCCATCGCGTCGATCAGGTCGCGCACGCCGAATTCCTTCAGCGCGCTGCCGAACAGCACCGGCGTCAGATGTCCCTCGAGGAAGGCCTGCTTGTCGAACGGCCGGCAGCCCTCGACCGCCAGCGTCATCTCCTCGATCGCGGCGGCGCGCTCGTGCTCGGGCAACAGCGCCCAGACCGCCGGGTCCTCGGGGCCGGAGACCGAAATCTCGGCCGCGTCCTTGCCGAGCGCGCGCACCGTCTTGCGGCGGATGTCGTAGGCGCCGGCGAGCGAGCGGCCGCGGCCGATCGTCCAGGAGAGCGGCGCCGTGTCGAGGGCGAGCGTCTTCTCGATCTCGTCGAGCAGGTCGAAGGGATCGCGCGTCTCGCGGTCCATCTTGTTGATGAAGGTGACGATGGGAATGTCGCGCAGGCGGCACACCTCGAAGAGCTTGCGCGTGCGCGCCTCGATGCCCTTGGCCGCATCGATCACCATGACGGCCGAATCGACCGCCGTCAGCGTGCGATAGGTGTCCTCCGAGAAGTCCTCGTGGCCGGGCGTGTCGAGCAGGTTGAAGACGCAGTCGCCGTATTCGAACGTCATCACCGAGGTGACGACGGAGATGCCGCGCTCCCGCTCGATGCCCATCCAGTCGGAGCGGGTCTGGCGCCGGTTGGCCTTGGCGCGCACCTCGCCGGCGAGCTGAATGGCGCCGCCGAACAGCAGGATTTTTTCGGTCAGAGTCGTCTTGCCGGCGTCAGGATGCGAAATGATCGCGAAGGTGCGCCGACGCGCGACGGGGTTGGGAGAAGTCATGGGGCCTGGAATGTGGTAAAGCGAGGCCTCCTTTAGCGCGAGGCGGAGGGGAGGGGAAGGGCGGCGAGGCGGACGGTACGGGGCTAGACCGAAGCGGCCGGCCGACATCTCGACGCGTCATGCCCAGATGCGATCGGCGTATCTTCAAAATCAGGTTTCGCGGCGCGCGGATGCGGACGATGGTGCGCGTCAATCAAATCAGCCGGGCGATTATCTGATGAGCATCACGGAACTCGCGCGACTGCCGCGCATTACGGCGGGAGTCGGGGCGCGCGAGCGGGTCGCCGCGCTCGCGGGGCAGGGCGGTCCGGCGCTGCTGGTCGCCGATCCAGGCCTCAGGGCCTCCGGCATCATCGACGAGGTCGCCGCGGGCCTGCGTAAGGGCGGCTTCACCGTCGCTCTTTTCTCCGACTTTCAGAGCGACCCGACGATCGCCCAGGCGGATGCCGCCGCCGCGCGGGCGCGCGAGACCCAGGCTGTGGTCGTCGTCGGCCTCGGCGGCGGCTCGGCGCTCGATCTCGCCAAGGCGGTCGCCGCGATCGCCCCCGCGCCCGATACGGCGGCGCGCTATCAGCTCTTCGCGCATCCCCTGCCCACAAAGCCCCTGCGCAAGATTTGCGTGCCCACCACTTCGGGCACGGGTTCGGAGACGACTCGCACCTCGATCCTGACGCGCGACGACCACGCCAAAATCTGGCTGTGGGGCGACGAGATCAAGGCGGACGAAGTCGTGCTCGATCCCGAGCTGATCCGCAGCCTGCCGCCCGGCATGACCGCCGCGACCGGCGTCGACGCCCTCGTCCACGCGGTCGAGGCGGCGACCAACCGCAACGCCAATCCGGCGGCTTCGCTCCATGCGCATGAGGCGATCCGCCTGGTCGCCCGCCATCTCGTCGCTGCGGTCGAAAACCCGGGCGATCTCGAGGCGCGCGCCAAGCTGCAATGGGCCGCGGCCTATGCCGGAATCGCGATCGACAATTGCGGCACCGCGATCGCCCATGCGCTCGGCCACGCCATGGGCTCGCTGCGGTCGATCCACCATGGCCGGGCGGTCGGCATCGCCATGCTCGCGAGCCTGCCGTGGAACGTGAAGGACAATGCGGCCTTCGCGGCCTGCGCGGCCGACATGGGCGCCGAGCCGAGCGCCCGCGGCTTCGTCGCCGCCTATGAGGCGTTGCTGCGCGCGAGCGGCATGAAGCTCTCGCTGCGCCAGGAATTCGAAGGGGTCACCGCGCGGCAGCTCGCCGCCCAGACCGCGCGCCCCGAAAACGCCGCGATGCGCGACGCCAACGCGCGCGCGGCGAGCGAGGACGACCTGCTGATGCTCGCGCGCGAAGTCCTGTCGGTCTCCTGAGGCCCCCCATTCCCTTCTCCCGCTGCGCGGGCGAAGGTGTCATGCCCAGCATGACGGATGAGGTCCTCGAAGCCGGGTGCAAAGAAATGCCGCTTGCGCGCCGCAAGGCCCTCATCCGGCGCTGCGCGCCACCTTCTCCCGCAAAACGGGAGAAGGGATTCTCGTTCCCACGGAGCCCGTGATGTCGGAAGCGCTCAAAGTGCTCGCCCACGCCCCCAAGGCGATCATCGCCGCGATCGAGATCACCCGCCATCGCCATCGCTTCGATCCGCCGTTCAACGCGAGCTGGGATTCCAAGCCGCGAACGTTCTGGGACGCGGCGATCGTGCGCGTGCACACCGATCTCGGCGTCACCGGGATCGGCTCGGGCGACATGATGCTGGGGTTCGAGGGGCACGAGCATCTGTTCGTCGGGCTGGACGCGCTGATGCTCGAGCGGCACTGGCGCATCCTCAACAACATCAGCTTCCACTGGGGCCGCTGCTGGCCGCTCGATATCGCGCTCTGGGATCTCGCGGGCAAGATCGCCGGGCAGCCGTGCTGGAAGCTGATCGGCGGCCTCTCCGACCGGGTGCGCGCCTACGCCTCGTCGGGCACGCTGCGCGGGCCCGCGGCGCTTGCGGACGCGGCGCAGCGCTATCTCGCCGAAGGATTCACGGCGATGAAAATCCGCTTTCATCGCGGCGACTGGCGCGCCGACATCAAGGCGCTGGAGGCGGTGCGCGCGCGCGTCGGCGACCGGCTCGAACTGATGGTCGACTGCAACCAGGGCTGGCGCATGTCTTGGGACACCTATGCGCCATGGTCGCTGAAGGACGCGATCAAGGTCGCGCGCGAACTGGAGCGGCTCGGCGTCTACTGGATGGAGGAGCCGCTGCATCGCGGCGACCGCGCGGGCATGCGGCGGCTGCGCGAGATGGTCGACGTGCGCGTGGCGGGCGGCGAGATGACGCGCGAGCTCTATGAGTTCCGCGATCTCATCGCGGAGGGCTGCCTGGACGTGCTGCAGCCGGACGCCGCGCTGGTCGGCGGCCTCACCGGCCTGCGCCGCGTCGCGCTGATGGCGCAGGAGCACAATCTCGTGTTCACA
>Ga0302279_10008377_pt1 | contig 10176 bp, 7 predicted proteins | sample III_Bog_N3_3_FD_194541 | JGI IMG/M metagenome (GOLD analysis project Ga0302279, IMG submission 194541) | Peat permafrost microbial communities from Stordalen Mire near Abisko, Sweden - III_Bog_N3_3 | ecosystem: Environmental > Terrestrial > Soil > Wetlands > Peat | place: Sweden: Abisko...
GCGGGCGTGACGGGCGGCACGGGCGTGGGAGCGACGTTCTCCGTCCTCTGGGGTATCGCCCACCACCCGTCCGGTGTGGTCGACGTGCTGCGGTCCCGGCGGGACGAGATCGTGAAGTTCGTGGCGTCGACCGGGACCGTCGGACTGCTGTCGGCGCTGGGGGTGGGGATGTTCCTGGTCGTGCTGGTGCCCAATGCGCTGAACCAGGCCCCGGTCTTCATCGGGGCCACGGCCGCGTTCCAGAACCTCGCGGCCGTGGTGTTCCTCATCGTCGGCGGTGTGACGTTCTTCACCTGGCTGGCGAGGCGGGGCCGGTGGGGCCCGGTCGCCATGTGGGTCGTCTGCGCGCTGGCCGCGGTCCAGGTGGGGGTGGTGGCCGCCCAGTGGATCCCCAGGATCCCCACGGAGTTCCTCCGGGTGGACACCGTGACCGCCGGACAGCTCAGCCAGGTGCAGGCACGGATCCCCGGCTCCGCCGAGGTCATCGCCTCGCAGGGTGTCATCGGACGGTTCGGCGGCCGGCAGTCCCTCTATCCGTTCCTGGACTCGTTCGCCGACGGCCAGACCGTCCCGGTGACCTCGTCGACGGTGGCGTTCGTGTTCGCGCCGAACCAGGGGATCGAAGCGGCCACGCCCGCCCAGACACAGGCCGCCATCGAGCAGGTGAGGACCGGCCTCGGCGCCCGGGAGATCGTCTCCACGTCGAACGTGTCGGCCTTCCTGTGGCACCCCCCGCCGGGGACCACCTCGGTCCGCTTCCGCCCGTGAGCCCGCCGCGGGCCGCCGGTAGGGTGGCGCCATGGAACTGCGACTCGACGGCAAGACGGCACTGGTCACGGGCGGCTCCCGGGGCATCGGGCAGGCCATCGCCCAGGCGTTCGTCGATGCCGGTGCCTCGGTGATGCTCTCCTCCCGGCGGGCGGACGGGCTCACCGAGTCGGCCGCGGCCATCGAGGCCTCCCGTGGGAACCGGGCGGGCGAGGTGGCCTGGACGGTGGCCAACGCCGGTGACCCCGAGCAGGCGGCCGCCTGCGTGGCGGCGACGGTGGAGCGCTTCGGATCCGTCGACATCCTCGTCAACAACGCGGCCACCAACCCGTACTACGGGCCGATCATCGACATCGACCAGGGTCGGGCCGACAAGACCGTCCGGGTCAACCAGACCGGCTACCTCGAGTGGACCCAGGCCGCCTGGCGGGCGGGCATGGCCGACCGCGGCGGGGTCGTGCTGAACCTGGCGTCCATCGGCGGGCTCACCGTCGAGGGAGGGATCGGCTGGTACAACGTGACCAAGGCGGCCGTCATCCACCTCACCCGGCAGTTGGCCGGCGAGCTCGGGCCCGCCGTGCGGGTGAACGCCATCGCCCCGGGCCTGGTCAAGACCCAGCTGGCCCAGGCCCTGTGGGAGGCGGGCGAGGAGAAGATCAGCGCCCGTCTGCCGACCCGCCGACTCGGTGTGCCCGAGGACATCGCCAACGCCGCGCTCTTCCTGTGCTCGGACGCCGCGTCGTGGATCACCGGGGAGACCCTGGTGGTCGACGGCGGCTCGCTCTGCATCGCCAGCGGCTCCCTGTCCTGACCCCGCCTCGGTACGGGTCGGCCGCGGGGTCCGCCCCCGCCGCCCTCAGGCGAGTTCGGCCCGGCGGACCTTGCCCCCGGGGGTGCGGGGCAGGGACCCGACCACGACCACCTGCCGGGGCGCCGCCCAGCGGGCGACCTGCGCGGCCACCAGGTCCCGGAGTTCGTCGAGCTCGGGGACGGGCGCCTCGTCGGTCGGGACCACCCACGCCACGACGCGTTCGCCCCACACGGGGTCGGGCCGCTTCCAGACCGCCACCTCGGCGATGCCGGGATGGGCGGACAGCACGTCCTCGACCTGCGCCGGCCACACCTTCTCGGCCCCGGTGACGATCACCTCGGCGATCCGGCCGAAGACCACCAGGGTGCCGTCGTCCCCGAGCCGGCCGGCATCGCCCGTCGGCAGCCAGCCACCGGCGATCCTCGGATCACGCCCGTCGCGGTAGGCGCGGAGCAGCATGGGCCCCCGGACCAGGATCTCGCCTTCGGCGCCGATCGAACCGTCACCGATGCGGAGCTCGACCCCGTCGAGCGGTCGACCGTCGTACACGCACCCCGACCCCGTCTCGGTCATGCCGTACGTCGTCACGACGTTGGCGGACAGCTCGGACGGGGGCGCCGCCCCGCCGAGCAGGACGGCCCGGAAGCCGGTCACGTCCATCCGCCCGAGCACGGTGGCCACCAGGGACACCAGGGTGGCGCCGTTGTCGGCCTCGGCCTCCACGGCACGGGGGTCGAACCGCTCGAGCACGGTGCACGGCGTCGCGGTGACCAGCGAGCGGGTGATGACCGAGAGCCCCCCGATGTGGGCGAGCGGCAGGCACGCCACCCACCGGTCGCTGGCCGGGTCGACGCCGAGGCCCGCCGACGTGGCTCTGGCCGAGGCTTCGACCGAGGCGTGGGTGTGCACGACGCCCTTCGGCTCACCGGTGGTCCCGCTGGTGGCCACCACGAGGGCGTCGCCCGGCTCGGTGGGGATGCCGTCGGTGCGACGGTGGACGCCCCGGGCCGAGACCACCCGGCCCGGTCGCAGGGTGTCGAGCAGCCGGGCGGCTGCCGGGGCCGGGAGCCGGGGGTCGACCGGCAGGACGGCGTCCCCTGCGTCCCATGCCGCCCGGAGGGCGTCCACGAAGCCGGGTCCGGCCGGCAGATCGAGCGCTACCAGCTCATGCATGCGGGTAGCCTAGGCGACCGTACGAGTAGCGACTCTAGGAGTGAATGGTCGAATGGTTACCGGTGAGCAGGACGGTGGGGGCGGAGGATCGACGGCATCACCGGTGGAGACGGTGATCACCGGTCCGCCGCTCGACCCGGTCGACCGCTTCCGGGACCTGCCCCTGCCGGCCTGGGAGTCCCGCGGTGACTACCGGGACATCCGGATGGACGTGGCCGACGGGATCGCCAAGCTGACCATCTGCCGGCCCGAGGTGCGCAACGCGTTCCGGCCGCAGACCCTCTTCGAGCTGAGTGACGCGTTCAACGCCGCCCGGGACGATCCGTCCGTGGGGGTCATCGTCCTGACGGGGCAGGGCCCCGATGCATTCTGCTCGGGCGGCGACCAGAAGATCCGGGGCGACGACGGCTACATCGGCGACGACGCCGTCGCCCGACAGGGCATCGGCCGCCTCAACGTGCTCGACCTCCAGATCCAGATCCGCCGTCTGCCGAAGCCGGTGGTGGCCATGGTGGCCGGGTACGCCATCGGCGGCGGCCACATCCTGCACCTGGTGTGCGACCTGACCATCGCCGCCGACAATGCCCGGTTCGGCCAGACCGGGCCCAAGGTGGGGAGCTTCGACGGTGGCTACGGTGCCAGCCTGCTGGCCCGCTCCATCGGATTAAAGCGGGCCAAGGAGGTGTGGTTCCTCTGCCGCCAGTACGACGCCGACACCGCCAAGTCGTGGGGCCTGGTGAACGAGGTCGTGCCGCTGGCCGCACTGGAGGCCGAGACGGTGGCCTGGTGCCGCCAGATGCTGTCGCTGTCGCCCCTCGCCCTGCGCATGCTGAAGGGTGGGCTGCACGCCGCCGACGACGGGCTCGCCGGACTCCAGCAGTTCGCCGGCGACGCCACCATGCTCTTCTACATGAGCGAGGAGGGCCAGGAGGGCCGCAACGCCTTCCAGGAGCACCGTCCGCCCGACTTCGGCCGCTTTCCCAGGCGCCCGTGACCGGACCCGGCCCGACCGGTCCGGGCGGTCCGCCGACGGCCCCCGGTCCGGTGGGCAAGTGGTGGCTCGGGGCCCGGCCCCGCACGCTGCCGGCCGCGGTGGTGCCGGTGGTGGTGGGAACGGCGGTGGCGCACTTCCGGCACCGCCTGTCCGAGGTGGTCGTCCATCCTTTCTCGTCGGCCGCCGGGGCGGGCTACCACGCGGTCACGGGTGGCCCCGGCCCGGCCTACGCCTCGACGGTGACACTCCACCTCCCGGTCCACGGACCGAAGGTGAACGCGTGGTGGTGCGCGCTGGGTGCACTGGTGGTGGCCCTGGCCATCCAGATCGGCACCAACTACGCCAACGACTACTCGGACGGGATCCGGGGGACCGATGACGCCCGGGTCGGCCCCGTCCGGCTCACGGCGACCGGGCTGGCGTCACCCGGTGCGGTCAAGCGGGCCGCGTTCTGTGCCTTCGGCGTGGCCGGCGTGGTCGGACTCGGCCTGGCCTGGGCCACGTCGTGGTGGATCCTGCTGGTCGGCGCCGCCTGCCTGCTGGCCGGGTGGTTCTACACCGGCGGCCCCCGCCCCTACGGGTACGCCGGACTCGGCGAGGTCTTCGTCTTCGTGTTCTTCGGGCTCGTCGCCACCGTGGGGACCTTCTACGTGCAGACGCTCCGACTGAACGTGGGGCAGGTGTGGGTGGCGGCGGTCATGGTCGGGCTCCTGGCCACCGCCCTCCTGCTGGCCAACAACCTGCGCGACATCGCCACCGACCGGGTCACCGGCAAGCGGACGCTCGCCGTCCGGGTCGGGCGGCGAGCCGGGGGCTGGTGCTATGTGGGCTGCGTCGGGCTGCCGTTCGCCGGCGTCCTGGTCTGGGCCCTCCTGGCCGTGGCCGGGTCGATCCCCGCGGCATGGCCGGCGGCGCTGCTCCTGCCGCTGCTGGCCCTCCCGCTGGCCGTCCCACCGGTCCGCCTGGCCCTGGGCGACGCCGAGAGCCGGGCGCTCCTGCCCGTCCTGGCCGCCACCGGGCGGCTGCAGCTCGCCTTCGGTGCCCTGCTGGCGGTGGCACTGTGGGCGACGCTCCCCCCGTCGGTGGTGTTCGGGTGATGCCCGGGCTCCGGTCAGTCCGTTCCGTCGAGGAACGTCGACACCGCCTCCGCCACGTCGGCTGTGCGCTGCAGATGGGGCGCGTGGTCGGCGTGGTCGATGGTGACATGGGTGACCGGCCCACCGACCGAGTCGGTCAGCCGTCGACCGAGCTCGGTGAACTTGCCGTCCCGGGCGCCGGTGACGACGAGCACCGGCATGGTCAGGCCGCCGAGACGGTCCCACAGCGGCTCCTGGGTACCGGTGCCGGCCAGCCGCAGGCTCGACGCCAGTCCGGCCGCCGAGTTGGTCCGGCGCTCCTCGACGTCGTTGGCCCATGCCGGCACCTCTCCGAACATCGGGTTGGCCACCCACCGGTCCACGAATTCCGCCACCGTGTCCTCAGGCTCACCGCCGGCGACCGGGTCGAGCCGCTCCGCCAGCCACTCGTCGGCCCGACGGCGCTCCGCCCGTTCGTCGGCGTCGTCGATCCCGGCCGTGCCCGACACCAGCACCAGCCGACGCACCAGGTCGGGCCGGGCCACGGCCAGGCGGAGGCAGAACCGGGCGCCCATCGAGTAGCCGAGGTAGTCGGCCGGTCCACCCACCTCGCCGAGAAGGACGGCGCCCGCCACCAGGTCGGCACGCACGGCGCCCGAGCCGCCGTGGCCGGGCAGGTCGACCGCCACCACGGTGCGCCCGCCGGCCAGCTCCGCGTCGAGGCGACCCCAGATCCGATGGGTCTGGGTGAACCCGTGGGCCAGCACGATGGGCGGCCCGTCGCCCCGGCGTGCGGCGTGGAGCCGTGCGCCCGGAGCCGCAGTGCAGTCGTCAGGTGTGGGCATAGGAGGACACCGTGAGCGTACCGACAGGGCAGGCCATGCCCGGTGACGCCGACCGGCAGGCCGCGTTCGCGGCCACCCTGGTCGACGAGTGGGCCCGGGCCGGTGTGACCCACGCCGTCGTGTGCCCCGGGTCGCGGTCGACGCCCCTGGCCCTGGCCGTGGCGGCCGAGCCCCGCCTGGCGCTGCACGTCCGCCTCGACGAGCGGTCGGCCGGATTCACCGCGTTGGGGATCGGGATGGCCAGCGGCATGCCCGCGGCGGTGGTCGTGACCAGCGGGACCGCGGCCGCCGAGCTGCACGCGGCCGTGGTCGAGGCCGACCTGGCCCGGGTGCCCCTGCTGGTCTGCACCGCCGACCGCCCGCCGGAGCTGCGGGACGTGGGGGCGCCCCAGACCATCGACCAGGTCCACCTCTTCGGGCGGTCGGTCCGGTGGTTCGCCGACCCGGGCGTGCCCGACGACGCCTCGCGCCGCTCGTGGCGCTCCCTCGGCTCCCGGTCGGTGGCCCAAGCGGTCGCCGGCCCCCACGGACCCGGGCCGGTCCATCTGAACCTGCCGTTCCGGGAGCCGCTCCTGGGCGACGCCGACGCCGGCGGGGTCCCCGAGGGCCGGCCCGGAGGCGTTCCGTGGCACCGCGTCGGCGCCGGACCGGTGGCCCCCTCCAAAGCCGTCCTGGTCGATCTGGCGGCGTCGGGGTGCGTCCCCGGTTCCCGGGGTCTGGTCCTGGCCGGTGCCGGGTGCGGTGACCCGGCGGCCGTGTACCGGTTGGCCGGGGTGCTGGGGTGGCCCGTGCTGGCCGACCCGCGGTCGGGGCTGCGTCGTCCGGGGTCCGATCTGGTGGTGTCTGCCGCCGACGGCATCCTGCGGGCTCCGGCGTTCGCGGCCGACCACCGGCCGGAGGTGGTGCTGGTGCTGGGGCAGCGGTGGGCGTCCAAGGTCGTGACGGGCTTCGTGGCCGGGTCGCCGCGGATCGTCGTGGACCCGTTCGGGTCGTGGCCCGACCCCGAGCGGTCCGCCGACCTGCTGGTCCGGTGCGACCCCACCCTCCTGTGCGAGGCGCTGGCGGCCGCCGTCCCCGATCTCCCGTCCCCGCCCGGCGAATGGGCGGCGGAGTGGATGCGGGCGGAAGCTGCCGCCCGCAGTGCGATCCGACTCCAGACCCAGAGCGGCACCGATGCCTGTTCTCCGTCGGCACCCGAAGATGCGGCGCCGTGGTCGGAACCGGCCCTGGCGGGGCGGCTGGTGGCGGCGCTGCCGGCCGGGACCAACCTGTTCGTGTCGTCCTCCATGCCGATCCGGGACGTCGAGGCGTTCGGGGCGCCCCGGTCCGATCCGCCACCGGTGTTCGCCAACCGGGGTGCCAACGGGATCGACGGCGTGGTCTCCACTGCGCTCGGTGTGGCGCTGTCCGCCGGGCCCACGGTGTGCCTGGTCGGGGATCTGGCCTTCCTCCACGACGTGTCGGCCCTGGTGGGCCCCGTCGACCAGGGCGCCCCACTGACGGTCGTCGTGGCCGACAACGGCGGAGGAGGGATCTTCTCGTTCCTCCCTCCGGCCACGAGCCTCGACGTCGACACGTTCGAGCATCTCTTCGGGACGCCCCAGTCGGCGGAGGTCGCCGCGGTGGCGGCCGGATTCGGCTGGGCCGTCGAGGTGATTGCCGGGTCGTGGGACGCCGAGGCCCTCGGGGGTGCACTCGGACGGGCGAGCGACCGCGGCGGGCGGACCGTCGTCGTGGTGCGCCTGCCCGACCGGACGGCCAACGTGTCCGCGCACGACAGGGCGAACGCCGCCATCGTGGCCGCCGTCGACGGCTGAGCCGGCTACACCCCGGCGTGCCTCAGCAGGGCGTCGGGTCGAACGAGGGGACCCCGTTGCCCGGCGTGGCCACCGTGGTGGTTCCGGTGGACGAGGCCGGATGGGCGGTCGTGGCCGGAACGGTGTCGGTGACGGGCAGCGTGGTCGTGGTCGGAGGGACCGTCAGCGTGAGCGGGTTGCCGTACTGGTTGATCGGTGGGGTGAGGATGGTGCCGAAGGGCCCGCCCAGGAACTGGGTGATCAGGGCCGCCGCCGCATCGGGCTGCACGACTTCGACGTCCCCGGCGTAGGAGGACACCGCTCCGGCCGTGGGCAGCGTGTACGACTGGAGCGAGGAACCGCTGAAGGCGTGGTAGCGCTCGGCGAGCGCCAGCAGGTCGGAGGCGGACAGGTTGTCGTCCTTGGAGAAGTCGTGGACCACCGACGACAGCAGGGAGTTCAGCTGGAGCGGGTTGTACGTCGACTTGGCCTTGTTGAGCGCCGCCTCGATCACCAGGTTCTGGCGTTGGATCCGCCCGATGTCCGAGGTCGGGTCGGAGTGCCAGTAGCCGTCGGTGTAGTACTGGTAGTACCGGGACCGGGACAGGCTGAGGGCCATCGACCCGTCGAGCACCTGGCAGCCGGCGGTGGGGATGTCGAGGCCGGAGTTGTTGTAGCAGGTGCCCGAGGAGCAGTCCTGGTCCCGGGCCGGGTAGGGGAAGTCGAGGGAGATCCCGCCGAGGGCGTTGACCGCGTCCTGGACGCCGAAGAAGCTGATCACGATGTAGTGGGCGATGGGGATGCCGAACGTGTTCTCGACGGTCTTGACCGTGGCGTCGGGACCGGCCGAGAAGGCGGCGTTGATCTTGTTCTGGGTCGACAGAGGTGAGTTGGCCGGCAGCCCGGTGATCGTCACGAAGGTGTCACGGGGGATCGACAGGGTCGACGCGGTGCCGGCCGACGGGTCGATGTGGATGATCTTGAGCGTGTCCGACCGCTGCCCGCCGGCGACCTGGGCCGAGCCGAACTGCTGGGCCTCGGCGGCGGTCTCCCCGGCCCGACTGTCCGAGCCGATGAGCAGGATGTTGTAGGGGGCGCCGCTGGCCGGGGCCACGCAGGTCGAGCACGGGGCCGACGCGATCTGGCCCCACTGGTAACGGAAGTAGCCGTAGCCGGCGGCCACCAGCACCAGCAGGACGACCACCAGGGCGACGAGCCACCGCAGGATGCGCTCGGGCACGCTCCGGCGCTTCTTGCGGGCCCTGCGGAGTTCCCGACGGGTGGGGATGGCGACCTCGCCACCGAGGATCGGACCGCTGAACTGCGAGGCGCCCCGGCCAGACCCCGGCGTGGTCCCCCTCGGTCGACCGGTGGGCTGGGGCGCGGACCGGCCGGTGGGTCGGGATGGGCGCGGTGTCGAGTCGTCGGGTGCCAAGGCGGTCGGGTCAGGCGGTGTGTGCGCCCCGGACGGCCGTGACGGTGCCCGGGTCACCGGGCGTGCACCCGGATCGGTGTCGCCAGTTTTCCACGGCGGCGCCCGCACCTGGTGTCACCCGCACCCGCACCCGCACCTGCACCTGCAGCCGCACCCCAGCGACCGCCCGGGACGGTGACCGGGCCCGGGCCGGTGGTGGCCGGTCAGGAGTCCGACGGGACCCACGAACCGTGGAACCCGAAGGGGACCCGGGCCGGCAGGTGCACGGTGGCGACCGGCGGGCCGGCGAACGAGGTGGCGTCGAGGATCACGAGGTCGCTGGCGCCCCGGGCGGCATCGAAGACGACGGACAGCACCCAGCCCTCGTCCTCTCCGTGGCCGTCCGCGGCCCGGACGAAGACGGGCTCGCCCGGCATCCGGCCCGGGCCGGGATCGAACCGGACGGCCTCGTCCCGGACGAGGTCGTACTTGACCAGTCCCTCGTAGCTCGGCTGCAGCGGGTCCTCGCCCTGGCGCACGGCGTAGGAGTAGCGGTAGGGCAGGCCGGCCGAGGCCGGATCAATGCGGGGGAACTCGACGGGCAGGTCGTCCAGGCGCTCCTCGAGCACGCGGTTGGCGTCCGGGTCCACCGTCCAGCGGTGGAGTGAGGGCAGCGAGCGGGTCAGGACCTCGCCGGGTGACGTGTCGAACACCGAGTCGTAGCGGATGACGTCGAGGACGGTCCGGTCGCCGTCGTCATAGGCGTTGACGACGTGGAAGACGAAGCTCGGGTCCATCGAGACCCAGCGGACGTCGGCGCCTCGCCCCCCCCGGGGGAGGACCCCGACCCGGGATCCGGCCTCGGGGGCCCAGCGGTACGGGAGCGACCTCCCCTGGGAGGCCAGGGCCAGGTCGAAGACGACGGGCTGGTCGAGGAAGACGGCCCGGGTGGCCGTGACCCCGAAGTCGTGGATCATGGTGGCCCGCGGGATGTCGATGTCCTCCGTCGTCGTGAGCAGGCCGGTGGCGTCGACCACGTGGTAGCGGAGGAACGGCGGGCCGAACGCGTCGTAACCGAAGAACACCAGCTCACCGGTGTCGGGGTCGAGCTTCGGATGGGCGGTCATCGGCGAGGAGAGCGCCCCGTCGAAGTCGTGGATGCGGGCCCGGTCGAGGTCGGGGGAGACGGCGTGGGGGAAGCCGGACTCCGCCAGCGCCAGCGTGGTCCCCGCGTGGCGGATCACGTGGGTGTTGGCCGGCCCGTCGATCGGCTCGCTCGGCCCGTTTGGACGGGCGGTC
>Ga0302279_10008381_pt1 | contig 10172 bp, 5 predicted proteins | sample III_Bog_N3_3_FD_194541 | JGI IMG/M metagenome (GOLD analysis project Ga0302279, IMG submission 194541) | Peat permafrost microbial communities from Stordalen Mire near Abisko, Sweden - III_Bog_N3_3 | ecosystem: Environmental > Terrestrial > Soil > Wetlands > Peat | place: Sweden: Abisko...
AGCACGTCGACGCGCGCGCGGACGTCTTCGCAGCCGGCATCCTCCTCTGGGAGCTGATTGCCGGCAAACGCATGTACCGCCAGCGCGACGGCTCGCTGCCCCTGCTCGAACAGGCGAGGCGCGCGGACGTGCCGCCGCTTCCCGACAAGGGGATGCCCGACGCGCCGGCCATCGAGGCCATCCTCGTCAAGGCGCTCTCGAAGAACCGCGAGGACCGGTACGCGTCGGCGGGCGCCATGCTCCGCGACGTCGAGCGCTACATGTCCGACATTGGCCTGGTCGTGAGCCCCATTCGCCTCGGCGACTGGCTGGTCGCGAGCCTTGGCAGCGATATCGTGCTCGAACGACGTCGGCGCCAGCGGGCTGCCGAGGCTCTCGAGCTGGGGCCGCCCGTGAGGCTCACCCCCGTGCCGTTCCGACCGCCGACTCTTGCCGCCGAGCCCGCCGTTACGGTCGCGCCCGAGCCCCCGGCGCTCGTCGTGCCCGCAATAGATCCCATCGCGGCCCCCTCGACCCTCGCGCCGGCCTTGCCGCTGGCGGTCACTCCGCCCAGCGCGCCCGCCTCGCGCCGCATCTCGATGCTGGCCAGCCTCGTCGGACTGCTCGCCGTCGCGCTCGCCTGCTTCTATGCTCTGCGCGGCCCATGACCGACGCGGACACCGGTGAGATCCTTCTCGCCGACGTCGCGCTCCCCGTTCCGCTCCGCCGCTTCTTCACCTACGAAGTCCCCCGCGCCCTGGGCGATCGCCTGCAGCGGGGAATGCGCGTGGTCTGCCCGCTCGGATCCCGGCGGGTCATCGCGGTCGTCCTCGCCACCCGCAAGGCGCCGCGTCCGGAGGGGCTCAGGGCCATCGCCAGCATCGTCGACGAGAGCCCGGCGCTCCCCGAGGAGCTCCTCGACTTCCTGCTCGAGCTCGGTCGCTACTACCTCGCCCCCATCGGCGACGTGATCCGCCTGGCGCTGCCGCCTCTCGAGCGCCACGTCGGAGATGCGGTTCGTGAGCCTCTTCTGTTTCGCGAGGGAGCCTCCGGGCTCGCGACCCGCAAGACGCAGTGGGCCGTCGTGGTGGCGGCCTCGAACGATCGTGTGATCCCGCCGCTGCGCGGTCAGGCCCTCGAGGTGTGGGAGCATCTCGTAGCCCATCGCGAGGCCGAGCTGTCCCAGCTGGCAAAGACGTGGAAGAGCGCGCGACCCGCCGTCAAGAGACTCACCGAACTCGGGCTCGTCAACCTCGAGACCCGCGACCAGCGTCGCGATCCGTTCTTCGCGGGGCCGGTCGCGTTCGAGCCCGCGCCCGAGCTCACCCTTGCGCAATCGACGGCTGCGTCAATTATCGGGTCCGCGCTGGCGGAGGGGGCCGCGCGGACCTTTCTGCTCCACGGAGTCACCGGCTCCGGCAAGACCGAGGTCTACCTCGCGGCCATCGCCGCCGCCCGTCAGAAGGGCAGGGGGGCGCTCGTCCTCGTGCCCGAGATCGCGCTGACGCCGCAGCTCATCGTCCGGTACCGCGCCCGCTTCGGCGACGACCTCGCGGTGCTTCACTCGGCGCTGACCCAGCGCGAGCGGTACGACATGTGGAGCCGCCTTCACCGCGGCGAGGTCGACGTCGCCATTGGAGCGCGGAGCGCGCTCTTCGCGCCGATCAAGAATCTCGGGCTCATCATCGTCGACGAGGAGCACGACTCCTCGTTCAAGCAGGACGAGGGGGTTCGCTACCACGCGCGCGACATGGCCATTCTCAGGGCGCACCGGGGCTCGGGGGTCGTCATCCTGGGCAGCGCTACCCCATCGCTCGAGACCGAGCACCTCACCCGCACCGGCCGCGCCGAGAAGCTTCGGCTCCCGGGCCGCGCGCGGGCTCAGTCGATGCCCCGGGTCGAGCGGGTAGACCTTCGTCGTATCGGGGCCGGGCCCACGGGCGACAAGCGCATCAGCGTCACGCTCCACCGTGCCCTCGAGGAGGTCCTCGCGAAGAAGGAGCAAGCGATCCTCTTTCTGAACCGGCGAGGCTTCGCGCCCAGCGTGCGGTGCGAGGCGTGCGGGAACCTTCACGCGTGTCCGTCGTGCTCCGTCGCGCTGACGTTCCACAAGCGTGAAGGCGGCGTCGTTCGCTGCCACTACTGTGGATACGGGCGGCCGCTGGGGCTCGGATGCGGCAAGTGCGGAGCGAACGCGCTGGTGCTCGAGGGGCTCGGAACCGAGAAGCTCGAGGAGACGCTACGCGCGGCGTTTCCCACGGCCCGGATCGCGCGCCTCGACCGGGACGTGGCTTCCGGAAAGGGGATCGAGAAGGTCATCGATCGCGTCCGCACCGGCGAGGTCGACATCCTCGTGGGAACGCAAATGGTGACCAAGGGCCACGACCTGCCGAACGTCACGCTCGTGGGGGTCATCAACGCCGACGCGGCACTCTCGATTCCCGATTTTCGCGCGAGCGAGCGGGCGTTTCAGCTCCTGGTGCAGGTCGCCGGTCGCGCGGGCCGCGGCGACCTTCCGGGCAAGGTCCTCGTGCAGACGTACGACCCCGATCATCCCGCCATCGTGTTCGCGGCGACCCACGACGTGGACGGGTTTCTCGAACGCGAGATCGAGGGACGACGCGAGCTCGGGTATCCTCCGTTCAGTCGCATCGCGCTCGTGAGGGTCGAGGCGATCCACGAAGCCGACGCGAAGTCTGCGTCCGATGCGCTCTCGGTCGTCGCGCGCCGCGTCGCGGCCGGCGGCGTCGAGGTGCTGGGGCCCGCGCCGGCTCCGCTCGCGCGCCTCCGGAATCGCTTTCGCTATCGCATCATGCTGCGCGGCAAGGACCGCCGCGCCTTGCGATCGATCCTCGGCGTGCTCGAGCGCGAAGCGAGCGTCCTGCCCCGATCGGTGCGCGTCCTGTTCGACATCGATCCGATGCAGCTCCTTTGAGCTTTCTCTGAGGAGGAGCCACAGGCTTCCGATACCATCGGTCCCATGGACGACACGACGCAGCTCGACTGGGTCTATGCGCACGAGCGTGAGCGCCCCGAGGTCATCTGGCTCACGCAGCCGATGGGTGGAGGCGCGATCCGCGAGCTCACCTTCGCGCAGGCGCTCGACGAGGCGCGCCGCATGGCGACCTACCTCGTGGGGCTGGGCTTGCCCAGCGGTGCCCGCGTCGCGATCTTCTCGAAGAACACGGCCTGGTGGCTGCTCGCCGACCTCGCCATCTGGATGGCCGGGCACGTGTCGGTGCCCATCTATCCGACGCTCACGCCGGACAGCATCCGTCGCATCCTCGAGCACTCCGAGGCGAGCCTCATCTTCGTGGGGAAGCTGGATCGGTTCGCGGAGATGGAGCCCGGGCTCCCGAAGGGGCTTCCGCGGGTGAGCCTTCCTCTCGCGCCGTTCGGCGCGGCGGGCGAAGGCGGACGCTCGTGGGAGGACATCGTCAAGGAGTCCGCGCCCATTGCGGGAGAGCCGCGTCGCGCCGCCGACGATCTCGCCACGCTCATCTACACCTCGGGCTCCACCGGGGAGCCGAAGGGGGCGATGCACAGCTTCCGCTCGATGAGCGCCGCCACCGTCGTCGCCGAAGCGTTCGACTTCACCAGGAACGATCGGATGATCTCCTACCTGCCGCTGGCGCATGTCGCAGAGCGCGCCTGCATGGAGACCATCAGCTTCAAGCTGGGCTTCCACGTCTATTTCTCGGAGAGCCTCGCGACCTTCCCGCAGGACTTGCAGCGGGCTCGGCCGACGATCTTCGGCAGCGTCCCGCGCCTCTGGCAGAAGCTTGAGGCGGGTGTGTACGCAAAGATCCCGCCGTCGCGGCTCGCGCTGTTGCTTCGCCTCCCGATCGTCGGGCGCATCGTGCGCCAGAAGGTACGCGCCGGGCTCGGACTCGACCAGTCGCGGGGCTTCATCACCGGGTCGGCCCCGACGCCTCAGGAGCTCGTGAGCTTCTACCGCTCGCTCGGCATGGAGCTGACCGAGCTCTACGGGATGACCGAGAACTTCGCGGTGAGCCACTACGCGCGGCCGGGCGAAGCTCGCGTCGGGTACGTCGGGACGCCGGCGCCCGGGGTGGTCGCCAAGCTCGCCGCCGATGGCGAGGTGCTGGTGAAGAGCCCGGGGACGATGCTCGGCTATTACAAGAACGAGGCGCTCACCCGCGAGATGATCGACGCCGAAGGCTTCCTCCACACCGGCGACCGCGGGGAGACCGACGAGCGTGGGCGCCTGCGGATCACCGGGCGCGTGAAGGAGCTGTTCAAGACGTCCAAGGGGAAATACGTCGCCCCTGCGCCGATCGAGGGGGCGCTCGTCGCGCTCCCCGAGGTCGACCAGGCGTGCGTGTCGGGCGTGGGGCGGCCGCAGCCGCATGCCCTCGTGGTTCTGTCGGCGACGGTGCGTGTCGACGGAGCAACGCGCGACGGCATCGCCAGACAGCTCGAGTCGCACCTCGAAGCAACGAACGCCACCCTCGACCCGCACGAGCACCTCGACAAGCTGTTCGTCGTGCCCGAGGAGTGGACGGCCGAGAACGGCCTCCTGACGCCGACGCTCAAGCTCCGGCGCGCGATCATCGAAGAGAAGTACGCGACCCGACTTCCGCCCCTGTTCACGCGGCCCGAGAGGATCGTCTGGGTCGAGCGGGAGGGGTGAGGCCTCGCTCGCGAGCTCCGTGCACAGGCACTCTCGAAGTCCCGTGCGTACGTCACTCCCTGGCGACCGCTGCCTGCTCCTTGCGGTCGTCTCGGCAGACGGGGACGGCGTCTCGCCGCTCCGAGGCGACGGTCACGTCGTCTCGACACTCCGATACGATGCCGCGTTATTCGCTCGCCGGCAGACGCTCCTACCCTTCGACCCGGTTACGCCCCGCGGCCTTGGCTCGGTAGAGGAGCGCATCGGCCGCCGACAGCAGCGCGGGTCCATCCATGCCATCGCCAAGCTCCGCGACGCCGATCGAGATCGTGACGGGAGGAAGGCTCCGACCGTCGGCAAGCGTGATGGGGCTCGACGCGATGGCGAAGCGCACGCGCTCCCCCGCGGTGCATGCGCCCACGAGTGGCGTGTCGGTCAGGAGCACGACGAACTCCTCGCCGCCGTAGCGGGCCACGAGATCGGTCGGGCGGAGCGACTTGAGAAGCACCGACGCGACCATCTGGAGCACGGCGTCGCCCGTCGCGTGCCCGTAGGTGTCGTTGAACTGCTTGAAGTGATCGATGTCGAGCATCAACGCGGCGAACGGATGAAGGCTTCGCCTGTGGCGCATGACGAGACGAGGGAGCCGGTCGTCGAGCCAGCGCCGATTGTAGAGCCCGGTCAGCCCATCGAGTGTCGCCTCGCGCTCGTACTGCCGCCTGAGGCGGGTCCCCTCCGAGATGGCCGCGCTCGCCGCTCGCATGCGCTGCGCCAGGAGCAGCAGCAGGTTGGTGGAGAACTCGTGCGACGCGAAGACCATCCGCCAGAACGTCTGCTCGTCTACCGCAAGGACCCTCGAGCGCACGGCGGCGCGCACGTGGGCTGTCACGGGACTGTCGTCGAGCACCGAGATCTCGCCGACGGTCTGTCCCGCGGGGAGCAGGGCCAAGGGCTCGGCATCCGACAGGTCCAGGCGGACCTCGAGGCTGCCACTGAGCACCATGTACATCGTCTGGTTGGACTCGCCGGCCGTGAGGAGCGTCTCCCCCGGCTCGAGCGTCCGCACGGGGCACCGCTCGAGCAGCGCCCAGATCGTGTAGAGCGACACGCGCCGTAGCACCTGCAGGTCGGTCAGCTCCTCGGGGCGCAGGGTGTCGGGGCCTGCCGCGGATGGGCGCAAAAGTTGCGGGTCGACCTTCGACGAGTCGTCAGGTGAGGCCATCCGACGCATCGTAGGCGGCCCACTGGCGCAGAGAACATCACTGAACAGCCCCTTTCGATTTTTCTAGGAAGCTCCGCCGACGGGTCGGTTTCACAGCACAACAGGCTGCACGCGCGAAAATCGCGACTACAATCTGCTCGTAGACCCGGAGGACTCTGTGTCACGTCGCAAAACCTCTCTGACCCTCGCCCCGTTCACCGTCGTCGCAGCTCTTCTGCTCATCGCAGGCTGGCCGCTCACGGCACACGCTGCCGAAGGGGCGCCGGATGCCTTCGCTGCGGCGCTCGCCCGCGGGCCCGCGTTCGCAGCCGGTGCGGCGTTTCTCGGCGGGCTTCTCGTGAGCCTCACCCCGTGCGTCTACCCGATGATCGCGATCACGGTCAGCGTGTTCGGCGCGAACGAAGCCAAGAGCCGCATCCAGGCGGCGGGGCTTTCGTCGGTGTTCGTCCTCGGGATCGCCGTGATGTTCACGGCGCTTGGCGTCGGTGCGGCGCTCTCGGGCGCCATCTTCGGCAAGTTCCTGTCGAACCCGTACGTCGTGGGCGTCATCGCCGTCGTCTTCCTGTCGATGGCCGCATCCATGTTCGGCGCCTTCGAGCTGGCGCTCCCGAGCAGCCTCAACAACCGCATCGCGTCGGTCGGCGGCATCGGCTTCGGTGGCGCGTTCGTCCTCGGTCTCGTGAGCGCGCTCGTGGCCGCGCCGTGCACCGGCCCCGTGCTCACGGGAATCCTCCTCTGGATCGCCGCGTCTCACCAGGTCCTGCTGGGCACCGGCGTGATGTTCTCGTTCGCGCTCGGGCTCGGGCTTCCGTTCTTTCTCGTGGGCACGTTTGCCGTCAGCCTGCCGAAAGGCGGCTCGTGGATGCTCGCGGTCAAGTGGTTCTTCGGGGTTGTTCTCGCGATCGTGGCGCTCTACTTCTTGCGCAACGTCATCCCCGCGCTCCAGCACGTGGCGCGTCCGGGGAGCCTCTTCGCCGCCGTGTCGGCCGCGCTGGTCGCCGGGTCGCTGGTGCTCGCCTACGTCCACGTCGGCGCCGAGAAGCGAAACGCGAAGCACCCGACCTGGTCCAAGCCGGCCAAGCTCACGTCCATCCCGATGGCCATCGTCGGCGGCTTCCTGCTCGTCGCGTGGATCCAGCTTCCCAAGGCCCAGCTGCAGTGGATTGGATCCGAGGCCGACGGCAGCCGTCTCGCGCAGGCCGAGCACCGGCCGCTGATCGTGGACTTTGGCGCCGAGTGGTGCGGCGCCTGCAAAGAGCTCGCGTCGCATACGTTTGCTGACGACAAGGTGCGAGACGAGGCCGGGCGATTCGTGGCCGTGCGCGTCGACGCGACGGATGAGGACGATCCGCAAGTCAACGCCGTGAAAGGCAAGTACCGCGTCGTCGGGCTGCCGACGGTGGTGGTCTTCGATAGTCAGGGCAAGGAGCGGGCGCGCTTCAACGAGTTCGTTCCGCCCGACCGGTTCCTCGCCGCGATTCGCGCTGTCGACTAACGCCGAGCCGACCGCGGGAGCGGCTCCTCGTTACCCGCCCGGACAGACCACGGGGATCGCGACCACCGAGCCGACCCCGGCGGCGGGTGACGCCAGGAACACGATGGCGCCTCTTCCGTCCGGCGTGAGGACCGGCATGCCGCCGCCGGCGTTGACCCCGTCACCGGATACCGTGAGCGCCGTCCCGACCGGTTGCCCTGCAGGATCAAGGGCTTGCGCGCGGACCTGGTAGCCCGCGTGACCCCCCTCGGTCCAGACCATCACGAAGCGACCGCCTTCCAGCGAACCGAGCGCGGGCCCTTGCGTTGGGCCGCCACCGCCGCCCGCCGGAACGGGGAATGCGCTGGGTGCATCGGGCTCCTTGCCCGGTTGCCAGTGGAGCCACCGGATGCCCCACGGGGTCGTCGCGGCCGGCCGGTCGGCCCACGCCACGAGGACATCGTGCGTCCCAGCGGCGAGCGTCGGCGCCCCGACCTGCGGTCCCAGGCCGGCAAGTCGGGCGAGGTCTCCGTTGGCGGAGAGGTCGGCGTGAAGCGCTCCGAGGAAGATGTCGGACCCCTGACGGAAGGCGACGCCGTAACCCCCGTCGGGCAGCGGCACGACGTGCATCGCGTCGACGGGCGCTTCGCTCTCGAGGTCCCAGAGCGACTTCGAGGGCGCCGCCGTCGCGCGCGTCCAGGAGAGCCTGTGGTGCGTCACTCCCATGAAGAACGCGGGATTCGCGGCAACCGGGTGCGCGTCGTCGAGGATCGTGTGCCGTCGCGTGGTCTCGAGGAAGATGCTCACGTCGGCGCCCGGGGTCACCATCGGAATGACTCGACGAAGCGTGTCCGGAGCCCGGTCGTGCGCGGTACGAACCGCCGACATCGTGGACGGGTCGAGCTCGACCACGAGGCCTGTGTGCTCATCGGTAGCGAAGCCCAGCGCGAGGCGCTCGGCCGTGATTGCCACTTCGATCGTCTGCTTGAGCATCGCATGCGGGTTGATGACGTGAGGGGCTCCTGCAAGGACGCACGGGGCGCCCGTCGTGAGATGCGGAGCGGCGGACGGCGGGCTCGAGGGGACGACGGTCGGGGCCGCGGCGGAAGCCGATGCGGCAACCTCGGTCTTGTCGGGCTTGGAGGTGGCCTTGGCGTAGGCCCACCGGGCGACGAGGATGAAGACGCTCCCCGCGACGGCGAACGCGGCAACAGCACCGACCGCCAGCGCAGGAATCAGCCAGGGAGGCCGCGGAGGGGGCAACGATTGCGGCGGGACGCTGTGGACCAGGCGTCGCGGCAGGAACGCAGGCCCGGTCGGAATCTCGAGGCGGGACGACGAAGTTGCGCCGCCGCGGCCCGGAGGCATCGTGTTCGCGGTGCGAGAGTTGGGCGAGGGGGGGGCGAGTGGAGCCGTCTTGGGCGGGACGTGGCCCGTGAACTCGCGCGCGGGCTCGACGTCGGCCGCCGGGCCCAGGTTGGGCGCCTGCAAGAGTGCAGGCGTCGCGCCGAGGCCCGCGGGCGCCGACGGGGCGTGTCCCGGTATGGAGAACGAGGGTGCAGCGGGGGGCGGCGGCAGCTCGACCGTGGGCTGAAGATCCGGGCTGGAGTCGGCCGCGTCGATGAGCGACGAGCTGCTGATGCGCTCTGCGGCCGGTGCGCTCGCCTGGATCGGCTCACTGCTGTCGTCATCGAGCAGGTCCGAGTTGAGCTCCTCGATCAACTCGAGACGCTTGGGCTTCGGCGCGGGCGCCGGACGAGCTGATGCAAGACGTGACGGGGGAGGCATCGCGCGGAGCGACGGGGGTCGCTGGGTTGGCCGATGGGGACCCGGCTTGGGCGGCGGATCCGGCATTCGCGGTCGCGCCAGCATCTCGCGAACGGCCTCCATTCCTGGTGGAGGCGGCACCGAGTCCGGCCCCGTCCCCCCGCCGTACAGCAGCAGCGTGTTGCCGCGGGGCGGTGGGGGCGGAAACGACGATCGACTCTTCTGGATCGGCGCAGGCGGGCTCGATACCGCCCGGGTCCCCGGCAGGGGCTCCAGTGCCGCGATCGACCCGCGCGGATTCGGCGAAGCGGCGGGCGGTGGGCGAGTGCTCGGTCGAAGGGGTGGCGGCGGCGGGAGCGACTTCGGAGGCGAAAGCAGCGTTCGCTTGGGCGGGGGCAGGCCCGCATCCGCCGCGGCGATGATCCGCTCGGCGTCTTTCGGGCTCAGGGCGCCGACGTCCACCGCCGTGTTGGCCTCCTCGGCCGTGTGGAGCGGCCCCTCGGAGCCCACCATCGTCTCGGACGGTCTGGGAGGCGGGACGGCCGCCGGAGGCAGATCCTCGGATACGGGGTCCGGGGTCGGCAGGGGCTCTCGACGCACCTCCGGAGCAGGCGCCACCTCCGTCAGTGGCGGTGGCGGCACCTCGCCGAGCTCGGTCTCCCAACCCAGGCCGATGCCCGGGCTCGTCTGTGGCCGCGCGACAGCCTTCGGGGGAGACTCCACCTGGGGTTGCCCGGGACCGATGGACCGCCCACCCAGAGAAGGAAACACGCTGCGCTCGTCCGGTGCAGAGCGCGGAGGCGGCGACGGGGGCTCGTTCTCGTGGCTCACAAAGATGGGCGCTCCTTCGGTCATGATAGCGCGGCAGGCTCCCGGATGCGCCCTTCTCGACGCCGGCTCAGCCTCCCGCTCGCGCGACGACGAGGGAGCGGATTCCCAGGATGTCGCACCGTTCGAGCGCGGCGCGGCATGCGCCCAAGGTGGCCCCGGTCGTCTCCACGTCGTCCACGAGGATGATGCTTCGTCCAGAGAGAGCGGAGGGATCCGCGACCGAGAACGCATCTCGGACGTTCGAGGCGCGCGCGCTCCGGTCGAGC
>Ga0302279_10008385_pt1 | contig 10170 bp, 9 predicted proteins | sample III_Bog_N3_3_FD_194541 | JGI IMG/M metagenome (GOLD analysis project Ga0302279, IMG submission 194541) | Peat permafrost microbial communities from Stordalen Mire near Abisko, Sweden - III_Bog_N3_3 | ecosystem: Environmental > Terrestrial > Soil > Wetlands > Peat | place: Sweden: Abisko...
GCATTCCACCAGTCCGTTCCGCACCCCGACATACCAGTCGAACTTGTCCACCGTCGGATCGCAATGGCCCGGCACCAGGCGGAGTTTTTCCCCCAGCACCGGCATCGCCGTCTCGCTGCCGACGTCCAGCTTACCGTGCTCGTCCGACGCGCTGACGTAACGGATATCCGGCCGCTGCCACACCACCGGCAGCCCGCTGTCCACCGCAACCGCCTTGTGCCCGGCGTCCAGCACCGCCAGGCCCACCCGGGGTGCACTCATGACCGTTGCCAGAACAAACAAAGCGTGCCGGAAGGTGGTCACCGGCGCGCCTGCTTCATCCAAATTACGAGCATAGTCGGCGTCCATAAAGACGTAGCTTCCAGCTTGCATTTCGGTGTAAACGCCGGACGCGGACTCAATTTCGAACGTGCCGGTTCCGGCGCCGCCGACGATCGGGCAGGCCAGGCCTTGCTGGCGCAACTGCTCCACCGTGCGGCGCGAGGCGTCGATCGCGCCGCCGATCAGCGTCCGCCGTTCCGCCGGGGTCCGCTTGTGTTGCGCGCTGCCCTGATAGGCTTGCAGACCACCGAAGATCAGATGCTTCGATCCAGCAATCTTCTGCCCCAGCGCCACCGCATCCGGACCCGGCGCGACACCGCATCGCGCCGCGCCGACATCGATCTCCACCAGCACCGTCATCCTGGTGCCGGCGTGCGCCGCGGCAGCCTCGATCGCGTCCACCTGGGCTGCGTCATCGGCGCAGACCGCGACCTGGCTGATCCGGGTCAGCGCGCACAGCCGCGCGAGTTTCGCCGCACCGACGACCTCGTTCGACACCAGGATGTCCGGCACGCCGCCCCAGGCGAGGATTTCCGCCTCGGCCACCTTCTGCACGCAGTTGCCGACCGCGCCGCGCGCGATTTGCAGTTTGGCGATGACCGGGGATTTGTGGGTCTTGGCATGCGCGCGCAGCTTCACCCCGGTCGGTGCCAGCAGCGCGGCCATCCGGTCCAGGTTGAACTCGAAGGCGTCGAGGTCGATCACCAGGGCGGGGGTGTCGATCTCGTCCTCGCGCATGCCGGGCAAAGCGGGGGGTGATTGCAGCATGGTTTCATCCCTTCCAACGCGCATCCCATCGGCGGTGTGTGCCGCCGGGTGCGATCCAGGTCCAGGCCGCAGTCTTGCCGGTTGGCGTGGTGGCGACAACCCGGGTCAGGCGGTAGGCCGGCCCCTCATAGGCGGCAAGCCGGCGCAGGGCGGCCGCATCGGCCTCCACGACGACCCCACGCACCACGCCGCCGCGCGCACGCCGCAAGGTCGGCCAGGGGAGACAGCCGATCCCGACCCGCGTCCAGCCGGTCAACGATGCCGCGATCCCGCTGGCCCGCAGCGCCGGATCGCCACCGCGCCGCGCCAGGACCGCCGGGTCCAACAGAGTGCCATACAGCAACAATCGCATCCCGGCCCTGTAGCCGAAGCCACCGATCCCCGGTAGAGGATCGGCAACGACGAAGATGGAGTGTGCCCCATGGCCCAGCCGATCCTGTTCACCCCTCTGACCATCCGCGATGTCACCCTGAAGAACCGCGTGGTGCTGGCGCCGATGCACCAGTACGCCTCCAACCAGGGCTTCGCCACCGACTGGCACTTGATGAACGCGGGCAAATTCGCCGCCGGCGGCTGCGGACTGGTGATGGTCGAATCGACCAAGGTGGAACGGCGCGGCTGCGGCACCGTCGGCGACCTTGGGCTGTGGAAGGACGACTTCGTCCCCGACCTGAGGCGCATCACCGACTTCATCCGGGCCCAGGGTGCTGTGCCGGCGATCCAGATCGGCCACTCCGGCCGCAAGGCCCGCCTGACCCGCCCGTGGGAGGGCCAGCAGCCGCAAACCCCGGACCACCCGGAGATGTGGGACTGGGACGGCTGGGAGCTGGTGGCTCCCAGCGCCATCGCCCACAGCGACCGGATGCCGACGCCGCGCGCTTTCTCCCGCGACGAAATCCCGACCGTAGTGACGCATTGGGGCGAGGCAGCAGCGCGCGCCGACAAGGCCGGGTTCGACATCCTGGAGATCCACGGCGCGCACGGCTACCTGATCCACCAGTTCCTCTCCCCCGTCGCCAACCGCCGCAACGACGAATATGGCGGCAGCGACACCAACCGCATGCGCTTTGCGCTGGAAGTGGCGGAATGCGTCAGAGCCAACTGGCCGGCGCGCAAACCGCTGTTCATGCGCCTGTCCTGCGAGGATGACGCGGGCTGGGGCCCCGACCAGAGCGTCGCGTTGTCGCGCGAACTGAAGACCAAAGGTGTGGACGTGATCGATTGCAGTTCCGGCGGCATCCTCGAACGATCCCCCATGGACAGCGTCCGGGCGCGTCATTACGGCTACCAGGTGCCCTACGCGGACCGCATCAAAGCCCAGGCCGGCATCATGACCATGGCGGTCGGGCATATCGTGCACGCCGACCAGGCGGAGGCGATCCTGCAAGCCGGCCAGGCCGACCTGATCGCGCTGGCGCGTGAACTGCTGTATAACCCCAACTGGGCGCTGGATGCGGCGCAGAAGCTGGGGGCCGATCCGGATTTCCGCCAAATCCCGCCGAACTACGGCTTCTGGCTGGGCAAGCGTGCGAAGTCGGCGTTCGAGGGCGTTCCCTCCACCTTCAAGCAGGGCATGCTGGCGGAAGTGGAATGATCCTGGGCCGTCGGATTGGCGTGCCGATCACTGTTCAACACGGAAGGCCGGATACACATGAGCGAGACCGCAGCGCCAGAACGAACCGTCACCGGGCAGACCGAACATTTCGATGTGCTGATCGCGGGCGCCGGCATTTCCGGCGTCGGCGGCGCTTACCACCTGACGCAGCAATGTCCGGGGACAAGCTTCGTCGTCCTGGAATCGCAAGCGAGCTTCGGCGGCACCTGGCTGACCCACCGCTATCCCGGCATCCGCTCCGACAGCGATCTTTACACGTTCGGCTACCGGTTCAAGCCCTGGACCGGCACGCCGATCGCGACCGCGGCCGAGATCCTGTCCTATATGGGCGAGGTCATCGCGGACAACGACCTCGCCCCGCACATCCGCTACCATCACCGCATCGCCTCGGCGGACTGGTCGAGCCGGGACAAGCAGTGGACGATCGAGGCGACGCGCACCGATACCGGCGACGCCGTGCGCTTCACCGCGAATTTCCTGTGGATGTGCCAGGGCTATTACCGCCACGAGCAGGGCTACACCCCGCACTGGGACGGGATGGAGAGCTTCAAGGGACAGATCGTGCATCCGCAGACCTGGCCTGATGATCTCGACTACAAGGGCAAGAACGTCGTCGTCATCGGCTCCGGTGCAACGGCCGCCACTTTGATCCCGGCCATGGCGGCCGACTGTGGCCACGTCACCATGGTGCAACGGTCACCCACCTATTTCCGCACCGGCCGCAACGCGATCGTGATCGCCGACGAATTGCGCGCACTGGGCATCGATGAGACCTGGATCCACGAAATCGTGCGCCGGAAGATCCTGCACGAACAGGCCATCTTCACCCGCCGCGCCTTCGAGGAACCGGAGAAGGTCAAGCAGGAATTGCTGTCGGGCGTGCGGGCCTATCTGGGCCCCGACTACGACGTGGCCACCGATTTCACGCCGAGCTACCGGCCGTGGCGGCAACGGATCGCTTTTATTCCGGATGGGGACCTGTTCCAGGGGATCGCCGCCGGCAAGGCCTCGGTGGTCACCGATGAAATCGAGCGTTTCACCGAAACCGGCATCCTGCTGAAATCCGGCAAGACGCTCGATGCCGACATCATCATCACCGCCACCGGCTTCAATTTGAACGTGCTCGGCGATATTGAATTCGTCATCGACGGCAAGCCGCTGGTCTTCGGCGACACCGTGACCTATCGCGGCATGATGTTCACCGGCGTGCCCAACATGGCCTGGGTATTCGGCTATTTTCGCGCAAGCTGGACCCTGCGGTCCGACCTGGTCGCGGATTTCGTGTGCCGGCTGCTGAACCACATGAAGGCGAAGGGCGCACGCTCTGTCACGCCGACCTTGCGGCCCGAGGACCATGACATGCCGCTGCTGCCCTGGATCGATACGGAGAACTTCAATCCCGGCTATATGCTGCGCGGCATGCATCTGCTGCCGAAGCGCGGCGACAAGCCGGACTGGGCGCACACGCAGGATTACTGGAACGAAAAGGACGAGTTGCCGGCGATCGATCTGGATGACGCGGCCTTCGTCTATCGCTGACATGAACAACCAAGGAGGCGTTTCGCATGGCCCGAGTCCCGTATCTGGATAAATCCGATCTGGCGGAAGCCGATCAGGACCTGCTGAAACGCCCCATCGCCCTGCATCGCGCCCTCGTCAATTCTCCCGCAGCCGCTCGGGCTTTTTCGGGTCTGGGCAGTTTCATCCGCTATGGCAGCAAGCTGGACGCACGGCTGCGCGAGCTGGCGATTTTGCAGGTCGGCTGGCTGGCCCGCTCGCCCTATGAATGGTCGCACCACGTCAAGATCGGCCACGACTTCGGGGTCAGCGATGCCGACATCCAGGCGCTGATCGACGACACAGCGGGCAAGCCCACCGAACTGGACGAACTGGCGAAGCGGGTCCTGCACGCTGCGCGTGAGATCACCGGCGAGGGTGCCATGAGTGACGCGACCTTTACCGAACTGCAAGCTGCGCTCGGCAACGAACAGGTGGTGGATCTCACGGTCACGATCAGCTTCTACAATGCCGTGGCGCGGGTGCTGGGGACATTGCAGATCGACGTCGAGCCGGATTACCTGCCATACCTGCAACGCTGGCCGCTGCCGGCATAGGCCGGGGCTTGTCCCACAGGCATCAGATCACGGCGGGGCCGGAGAAAAAATCCTTCGACTCCCCCTCCCCTTGAGGGAGGGGGTTGGGGGGAGGGGTCGGTGGGAGTCTGCCTGTGGCGTCGGCGCTTCTCCTGACGGAGCCCCCTCCCCCTGACCCCCTCCAACGAGGGGAGGGGGAAAGATTTTGCCATGGCCCCGACATATCCCAATGCCACCGGGGGCTTGTTCCGCCCCGCAGCCGTGGCATGGTGTTGACCACAAAGAAGAACCCGGACCCCAGGAGAGACCCCATGAACGACACGCCGACATTCTCTGAACGGGCCGACGCGCTCGAAGCGAAAATGAGCCGCGAACTGGACTACATCGTCGTCAAGTCGCGGCTCTACAGCCTGGCCGAGGGCGATACGGGCCCCGCGGTCAACGCCAACGCCATCATGGCGAAGAACCCGAATGCCCGTGTTCTGATGGGTGACGATCCGCGGCTGCCGGCAATGCCAGAGAAGCCCAGCTTGATCGACTTCTTCAAGTACCGGTTCGGCCCCGCCGCGCATCTGCTGCAAAGCGCGCGGCACGCGGTCAAGGGCGGGTTGTCGGAGAAGATGGTGCTGGCCTGCCTGCTGCACGACATCTCGACGATCGGCTTCATCCGCGGCGACCATGGTTACTGGGGCGCGCAACTGGTCGAGCCTTATGTCGACGAGGAAGTGACCTGGGCAATCCGGGCCCACCAGGTGCTGCGGTTCTATCCCGACGAGTCGGTCGGTTACGAATATCCGCAATCCTACATCAAGTCGTTCGGCGCCGACTACCGCCCCGATCCCTATGTCGAGGACGACTACAAGCGGATGCGAAACCATAAGTGGTACATGTCCGGCCGGATGATCACCGTGCACGACATCTACTCGTTCGATCCGAACGTCGTGGTGGAACTGGACGAATTCACCGACATCATCGGCCGCAATTTCCGCCAACCCGAGCAGGGGCTTGGTTTCGACAACAGTCCGGTCGCGCATATGTGGCGGGCGATGATCCGGCCGGCGAAGTATTTGTAATCCGACCGAATCAGAGGACTCTGTTACGGCGGTTCAGCCGCCGAACGTGTCTCGATACGCCGGTCGGGGACCAGCCAGAGCAGGGCGATCGCCACATACAACACAATCGCAATCCAGGGACTGACAAAAGCCGCTGGAATCGCGACGAGATAAGCAACGATCGAAACCTTGCCCTTCATGTCCCGGCCGATCGCCGAGGCCAGCCTGGAACTGCGGCCATTGCAGGCAATGATCGCGCGTTGCAGTTGGTCGTAGCCGACCGCCGACATGCTGAGCACCACACCATAAGCCGCAGCCGGCAGCGGCGTGATGCCGGTCTCATCGATCCAGCGGATGACGAAGGGCACCAATGACAGCCAGAACAGCAGGAACAGGTTGGCCCACAGCACGCGACCGTTCACCCGTTCCGCCATATGCAACAGATGGTGGTGATTGCTCCAGAATATGCCGACGTTCACATAGCTGAGCACATAGGCCAGAAACACCTGCACACCCGATTCCAGGGCGGCGAGATCGGCGCCCTGCGGCGCCTTCATCTCCAGCACCATGATGGTGATGATGATCGCGATCACGCCATCGGTGAACGCTTCAAGCCGGCCCTTGGTCATCGCCGAACCCGATCGCGCCGCCGGTCGCTGTCCGGGGCCGTCCTCAGCGTTGCTCGCCCACGAACCCCGCCCGAAGGTCCGCCAGCCGCTGCAAGGCCGCCGCCGGCAAGGGCCCTTTCAGCACCGCGGCCAGTGCGGCCTCGAACTCGTCCACGGTTGCCATCCCCACCAGGATCGTCCCCATCGCCGGGTGCGAGATCGCAAACCGTGTCGCAGCCTCCGGCAAGGAGCCGACGAACCCCTCCGACACCAGAGGCGCCAGCCGGCGGGCCCGCTCCAGATCGGTGCCATAGCTCAAAGCCGACCCGATCGGTTCCGGTGGCGGACTGGCGATCGGATGTCGCGCCGCCGACCCGCTCAGCGCGCCGCCAGCCAGCACGCGGATGCCGACCACGCCGACGCCGGCTTTCACCGTGTGATCGAACAGACGCAAGTAATCCTGCGCCGGATATCCCGCGGGCAGAGGCTCCGCGGCTGACGGGTTCAGCATGTTGTAGCTGACCTGTGCGCTGTCGAAGGCCTGCGCATCGATCACCTGGTGCAGCGCTTCCGTATCCCCCACCGCGGTGATCCCGAGGAACCGGGTCTTTCCCGCCGCCCGCAGTTTTTCGAAGGCCGGCACGACCTCGCCCAGCACCTGCGCGGCACTCAAGGTATCGTCGCCGCCGCCTACGGTGATGGCATTGTGCAGGTGGAAGATATCGACATGGTCCAGGCCGAGCCGGCCTAGGCTGCCGTCCAGGGATTCAGTCACGGCCGCCTCGATCCGGCCGAAATCGGCGGCGGGCAGGCGGACCTTGGTGCCAACGATCGCATTCGCCGGCTTCAAGGCGGCGAGCGCGCGGCCCAGGTTGGTTTCCGATGCGCCCATCCCGTACTGCACCGCGGTGTCGAAATAATTGATCCCGACCTCCAGCGCGCGCGCAATGGCGCGTTGCTGATCCGCGGCGGAGCCTCGCACCATCAGTCCGCCCACCGCGCCGCAGCCGAAGCCCAGCACCGAGACCTGCATACCCGTCCGGCCAAATACCCGCATTTCCATCGTTTCAGCTCCCGTACAGCCCGGCAGTGCGGGCCTTCAGTTTGCACAGCGCCACCAGCAGTTCCAAGGTCGGGGCCTCCACCCCACCCAGACGCGCCAGGACCAGCGGTGCATCGAACATTCCATCGATCTCCATCGGTCGCCCGAGTTCAAGGTCCTGCAAGATGCTTGGCTTGTGGTCCATCGATCCCTGGCTGGCGACGCGGGCCGCGTGATTGGTGTTCGGACGCGCGCCCAGCGCCTGCGCGATCGCCGCGGCTTCCTGCATCATCCGCAGCGCCGCCTCGCGCGCCGCCGGTTCGGTATAGACGGTCCGGGGCGCCGAACCCGAAAGCACCGCCAATGTCCCGCCGGCCAGATTGCTGATCAGCTTGTTCCAGATTTCCGACCGGATTTCGGTGGTGGCCTCGCCGCTGATGCCACCTTTGGTGATCAGCCCGGCCAGGGCCTCCAGCCGCGGCGAGAGCACGCCGTCGATCTCGCCCAGGATGACGCGGCTTTTCGGCTGTTCGACCTCGATGATGCCGGGGGCGATGACAGCCGAGGCGGAATAGACCACGCCCCCCAATGTCCGTTCGGGACCAATCGCGCGCAGCAGGGCGTCGCCGGGGTCCACGCGCGGCAGCGCGGCCCCGTCGTGCGGCCCGCCGAGGCGCTTGAAATACCACCAGGGTATGCCGTTCATCACGAAGGCGACTTGCGTGTCGGGCTGCAGCAGCGGTCCGATCCCGGCGGCGACCTGCGGCAGGGCAGGGGCCTTCACGGTGACGAACACAGCGTCCTGCGGTCCCAGAGTGGCGGGATCGTCCGACGCGCGCACGGCGTGATGATGTACGCCGTCGACCGCATGAACCGTCAGTCCGTTCGCCTGGATGGCGGCCAAATGGGCGCCGCGCGCCACGACCGAGACGTCGGCGCCGCCACGTGCCAGCCGCACCGCCAGGTGGCCGCCGATGGCGCCGGCGCCGTAAACGCAGATCCGCATGGTCCGATGATCCGGTTGGAGGTTTAGCGTCTATGGGACGGGGTTTACCGCAGGGGGTCAAGGGCATTGGCGTCAAATCACGCGGTTGGTGGCAGGTCGCCGTGCCCACACCCGTCATGGTGCGCGAATCATGGCACACCGGTTGCGCCCGCTGATCGCTGCTATCAACCGGCTGGGCGCGCTTGGTCCCGGACGGCCTTCATTCTTGTCCAGGCCGGCGAATATTGACTATCATGCCAATTATTCCGTCCGTCGACATAAGCACGCCCTGCCTGCGCATCATGCTCAACGCCGTACTGGCGTCCCTGACGCTTGATCCCGACTGGAGTATCGAGGACCTCCAGATTGAGCGTCAGGCCGCCGCCGCCATGCTGGCGGCGGTGACGGCTGGTCAGGTCAACCCCAACAAGGCGGTGGCCCGACCGGACTGGGGAACCCGCTCGCAGCGGCGATGGCCGCGTTCGGCGACCTCGGCCCTGCACAGCATGCCCTCGGACCAGAATCCGGGGACGGTGGCTCAGCCGGGGCCGCCATCGCCGCAATGGGTTGGAACAACCCCATGGAAAAGCGTGCCCCCGGACGACGATCCGGGGCGGGACACCGGGTGAGCAACCCATCCCAACCAGCATCGCGTGTCTGGCGCCGACCCCGGAGGGGCGCGAGGCGGTCGCCTGCTTCGCCGCCGCCATGACCCAGACGGCATGATGGCCGCCAGGCCGTGTGGGAATCGCCTGGTACGCGCCGAATGAACCGATCCGCGGGCACGACCGGTGCCGGTTCGTCACGCCGGGTGAAGGTGCGGGCGAGGAGCGGGCTGGCAAGAAAGAATTTTAACGCAGATGAGGAAAGCCGTTACCAAAAATATCGGGTTGTTTATATCAGAATATTCAGGACACATTGCGCCACAGTACGCAAGATTGATACCGCTGTTATCTGCGTCAATCCTCCTGCAACTGTAACAGGGGCAAAACCCCGGGCACGGCTGCCACATCCTACATCGGTTCTGGATCGGCAGACCGGCCACCACTCGGGCGGTCAGTCCAATCCAAAGTGGTTTGGCACAGGGTGAGCGGCTCCCCGTGGTGAGCCGGAAATGTCACACTGTTCGGACGATCGACCGCCAACACGATTTTCCGGATTCGCGCCGGCGCCAATCTCGGATTCAACCTGTGTGTGAGCACCCCGCCCGGCCATCAAACCCCGCGGCATGGAGAAGGCAACCCTGCCACCGCCGGCCAAGCCGTTGGAACAGAAGCGGCGGGGTGGCAAGGTCCGGCCCCCGCGTCGTCGTTGAGGACCGCATTCTGAAAGTCGCCGTTCCACCAGGATCGCGCGTCAAGGGCCACGAAACCTATACGGTTCAGGAACTGGTGCTGACGGTGCATGCGGTCCGCTACCGCCGCGAGCGTTGGTTGACACCCGACGGCAAGACAATCGTCGCGCCGCAGCCCGCGGGGACAAAGGGATACTTCGGCCCCAACCCGCGCCGCTCCGTGTTGAAGCCATATCACCCGGGCCAATCCACTCCTCCAGTTGCCGGGTCTTCCAGACCGGCTGTGTGCGAGCCATGGCCGGTGAGGCTACAAGGCTGCGCCCCGGCTGGCTAGCGAGCGGGCGGGGCAAGGGTCTGCTCCTGCACGGGTGGGCGGCCGCCGGGCGGCGGTT
>Ga0302279_10008389_pt1 | contig 10165 bp, 6 predicted proteins | sample III_Bog_N3_3_FD_194541 | JGI IMG/M metagenome (GOLD analysis project Ga0302279, IMG submission 194541) | Peat permafrost microbial communities from Stordalen Mire near Abisko, Sweden - III_Bog_N3_3 | ecosystem: Environmental > Terrestrial > Soil > Wetlands > Peat | place: Sweden: Abisko...
GGTCTGGAAAACCTACACCGAAATCGTCCGTGCCTGCGCCAACGCCTGGAACTGGTTCGTGTCCGACGCGCCGCGGATCGCATCCATCGGCGCCCGCAAGTGGGTGATTCTTTAGGCGGATTGGTATAAGACGATCGATCAGCGCGCGGATGGTGGCGAGGCGCTTGAGCCGCTCCGAATAGAGCTCGGCGTCACCCAGGCTGGAGAGCAGCAGCGACACGACCTGACCAATCATGTCAGCGACCGCCCGCAGTTCCGGCCCCGCAACCCGCGGTGTCGCGTGGTGGCACACCAGCATACCCCAGAGGTTCGGCCCTTGCGCGAGCCCAATGGTCAGGCTCGCCGCGGTCCCCATGTTGCGCATGTATTGGCAATGGATGGGCGACACGCTGCGCAGGACGCTCTGGGTCAGATCGAGCGGTGTGCCATCGTCCACCTTTGGATCGACGAGCAGCGGTACCGGCCGGTAGCTGGAATTGGCGATTGCGCCGACGCTTTGACGCAGATACAGCCGCCTGGCCTGCGGCGGGACGTCGGTCGCGGGGTACCGCAACCCGATATACGGCTCGAGAGTCGGCTCGCAAGCCTCGGCAACGACCTCGCCATGCCCATCTTCGCCGAAGCGGTAGGCCATCACCCGGTCATAGCCAGCGATCGTCTTCATCCCGCGAACCGCGAGTTCGCAGAGCTCAGTGCGCGTGGTCGCCTGCTTGAACGTCTTCAGAACCGACTGTGCGATGGTGACCGGCAATCTCTGCCAGGGCTCGGAGCGCATGGGCTCGATGTCTACGCAGATGGAGCGGCCAGATCGATGGGCTTGCAGATGGCATGTTCTGCCATCCGGCCCTGGAAGGAAATATTCCTGGCCGGGCGCGGTGCCTTCGTGCAACCCGGCCCCCAGCAGCACGCGGCAAGCCGCCGGGCCGAGCACTTCCTCGAGCGGCCGCCCCAACACCGCCTCGGCTGAATAGCCAAGGATCTCAGCAAGGTTGGCGCTGGCATGGGTTATGCTCAGTCCGTCAGCCAGGACCGCAAGCAGTGCGCCGTGCGGCTGAATGGCACCGGGAACATGGATCGGTTCCCGCTCACAGAGCGACGTATTGAATCTCTGTGGCGCGCCAAGAACGCCCTTCTGTTCGCCGCTCATGGCCGATCGCCTGCGGCAGCACAGAACGGGGAAAACCAATCCAGCATCGCCTGGAAGGTGCGCTCTCCGCCGATCACCACGTCCGGACGCCGTTGCGGCTGCTCGCGCCCGAAACCGTCCAAAGCTGCCTGGAAACTCCGCCACATCGGGCCGACCGCGTCGCCGCGGCCGCCAAAAAAGCTCGTCGCCCCGGCGATCGCGCTGCCGATCCGCGCCTCGAGGTCGCGCAAGATCACCGACCCGCCGAGGGTCGCGCCTTCCAATACATACAGCGCGCCCAAGGCGTGCGCGAAGGTCGGCAGATCCGGAACCATCTGGATTTGCATGCGCGGCACATCATCTGGTTCGGCACCGAGCCCTGCCAGATCGCTGACGAGGCACCGAGTGTGCCAGCGCGACGGCACCGCGACGCCGAGCGCTTCCCATTCGGGAAACAACACCAGCGAGCGCTCGAGCGGCTCATAACACCCAAGGATGCGGCCGAGCCAGGCGATGTAGCCGTCGCGATCGCGAACAGCGCCGGGCAACCGCAGCAAAGCCTCGATCCGCCGATGCAACGGCGCTGTTCGAGCCCGGAGCAGACACGATAGCGACGGCGGTGCCGCCGCTGGGCTCGGCGTGACAAAGCCCAAATTAGCGCTGGCTGCCGCCTCTTCCTCAAGCACCAACCGGTGCAAGGACCCGAACAGGGCGCCGCCCGTCATGCGTGACGGATCATAGCCGGTCTCGGTGGCGACGCCGTCATACCGGGCGACATCGTCAATCGAGGTACCAACGAACGCCATCGACCAGCGATCGAATGATCGTCCGGCAGCCGGACCAAATCCGAGCACCGTGGCGTCGCCGTGGCGCTCGTCCCGCTGAATTCGCTCAAAGATGACCTCCACGGCGGCGCTGGGTCCCTCCAGCACCTGGGCGAAGCAGCCCGCATTGAACATAAGGGCGCCAGTTACGCCCATCTGGGCGTTGTTGCGCCGGCTGGCTGCCAGGATGTTCCGGATGGCATCGGCCAGTTCACCGGGGGATCCGGAGATGCGGTTCCGACTGTAGTAGATGAGCCGTTGCACCGTTTCGTTCATGACGGTTTGTCCGGCGGGTTGGTGGGCGCTGTGCCGAAGAGTTTGCCAGCGCCCGCGGCAGACAGCGGGCTTCCGGTAAGATAGCCTTGCACCTCGTTGCAGCCTTCGGCCTTAATTCTGGCAAGCTGTCCGGGAGTCTCAACTCCCTCCGCAATCGTCGTGACGCCCAGGCTGGCGCTGAGGGTTGTCACGGCACGCACGATCGCGAGACACTGGGCGCTATGATCGGCACCGCGCACGAACGACTGGTCGATCTTTATCTTGTCGAAGGGAAACTTTTGCAGGTAGCTCAGCGACGCATAGCCGGTACCGAAATCATCCAGCGCTATCCTGACGCCAAGCGCCTTCAGCGCATTCAGTTGCCGCAAGACCGCGTCAGTGTCATCCAGCAGAACGCCTTCGGTGATCTCCAGTTCAAGCAGCGCAGGGTCAAGCCCCGATGCCGTCAGCGCTGATGTGACCGTCTGCACCAACGCATTGTCGCAGAATTGCACAGGGGAGATGTTCACGGCGACGGAAACGGGACGCGGCCAGCGGGCTGCCTCCTGGCAAGCGGCCCGCAGCACCCAGGCCCCGATCGGCACGATCAGGCCAACCTCCTCGGCAAGCGGGATGAACGCGGACGGCAAAACGGCGCCGCGGGTGGGATGGGTCCATCGTAGCAGCGCCTCGAATCCGACCAGCGCATGCGGCTCCAGGCGAAATTGTGGCTGATAGGCCAATTCGAATTGTTCCAGGGCCAGCGCGGCGCGCAGGTCTGCCTCCAGCAGCCGCCGCGCCTGCATCTCGACGTCCATGCTGGCCTGAAAGAATCTGACCCCGCCCCCCGGAGTGGACTTCGCCCGATGCAGTGCAAGATTGGCGTATTTCATCAGCTTGCCGGCGTCTTCGCTATCGTCGGGCGCGATGGCGATGCCTACCTGCGCGCCAATATTGACGACGTGGCCAGACACGACGTAGCTCCGTTCAACCAAATCCATCAGACGCTTTGCCAAGATTGCCGCGGCCTGTGGCTGTGGGGCGTCGCTTTGGATGATGGCGAACTCGTCTTCGTTCAGCCTGGCCACGATGTCGGTCTCGCGCGCGGCGCCACGGAGCCGCGCGGCGACCCTGGTGAGCAGCGCATCGCCCACGGGATTCCCAAACGCATCGTTCACCGTCTTGAACCGATCAAGGCCAAGGCAGATGACCGCGAATGAGGAGCCTTTGCGCTGGGAACGGGCCGCGAGCTCCACCAACCGTGCGTTCAGCCCGCCGCGGCTGGCCAGCCCGGTCAGGGTATCGGTGGCGTCTCTTTCAGTCGTATGCACATGGCAGGTGACATCGAGCAACGTGACAACCGTGCCCCCGCTTGGCAACGGGCGGCTGCGGCCGTCCAGGGTGCGACCGTCCGACAGTGCAATCCGGATCGGGGCGCTGACAGCGCCAGTTGCGGCCGCATCGGCGAGTTTGCCGTCATCGGATCCGCCTGACAGACCGAGCAGGTTCCGGAGGTTAAGCCCGACGGGGCGCACCGGCGCAAAGAGCGCGTCCGCGCTGCTGTTGGAGAAATCGATCTCGCCGTCAACACCCACTGTGAGCACGGCGGCCGCGAGCTCGGCCAGCACGTCCGCAGGAGCATTCGCCGACCCTCGGACCCGGGGCAGGAGTGCTATGGGCATACTTGATGCGAGCTCCGGTTGATGCGAGGTCATGCTCCATAAGAATTACGCCGAATATCCTAACAGGACGTGGTTCAGTGGATTCGAGTCCTGGGATCGTGTAGCGCTCCCCTGAAGCAGGCAGGGATGCCTGCACCGTCAAGCCGGTTGATCCGACAACAGTACTGGACATCATCGGCGACGTCGTGCCCGTGTGTGGCGACAAGGGTGATGGTCCGTCGCTTATCACTGAGACTTCCGTGCCAATCCAACTGGACGCGCCGGGCGGCGGGTTGACTATCAACGTGGTGGGCCAGATCGCGGCCCCCACGGCCGTCGCTTAGCCCCACACCTGGGGCAGAACGGCGTTGGGCTGAAGGAGCGCCTCGACGCGAGGCGCGGCACTGGCGCACCCAAATGCGGCAACCGGCGATCGGAGGGATACACGGGGCACCGGCTGCGCCGCCGCCAGGTTAAATCGCGCGCCGCCACCATAGCCAATACCAACCACTAAACCATAAGAGCCACTTCCGCACGCTGCGGGATCTCGACCGAACGCTGTTCCTGCGCCTGCCCAGCTGCGACTGGATCCGCGAGCACCGGCACTGCCTGATCGCCGGCAAATGCGATTTGGCGACATGATGCACCATTTCTCCATCTTTGCTGGCCTGTTCATGCCAGAGTCGTGCAACGCTCCAAGCATGCATGACTTGCATATAGGCTGACCAGGCATGTCAGCAAAGCATGCCGCCGTGTGGCGTGTTCTGCCGCGGCCGACCGGGACATCAGCGTTCACAGGCAGCTTTCCGTTGCCTGGGATCGGGCGTTGAACAGCCTGGTTGCCGGGCGGACCGGGCTTCAGGGAAACAGCCTGACAAGAGCGAGGTGGAAACTGTTAACTGCCTTCCTTTTAAAATACCGGCGCTGTTAAATGGACAGGTTCGATGAGCATTTTTGGACGTCAACGAGTTGCGGTGCGCCGAGCTGAGATGCTGACGGTGCTCGGGAAACATAGCGGCGTCGGTTTGTGGGATGCCATCCTGCATAACGGCGATGCCATGCATCCACAGTCACGCTGGACCTGGTCGCCCGAGTTCCGCCGGCTCTGCGGCTTCGCCGATGAAGCCGAATTCCCCAATGTCGTGCAGTCCTGGTCGGATCGCCTCCATCCCGACGACGTGGAAACCACCTTGTCAGCTTTCGGCGGGGCGTTGCAAACCGGACGGCAGTACGAAACCACCTACCGGCTGCGGGTGAAGAACGGTTCCTATCGGTGGTTCCGCGCCACCGGCGGCGTAATCAAGGACCAGAACGGCGTCGCGCGGCGCGCCTGCGGCTCGCTGCTGGACGTCCACGAAATGAAAGAGGCCGAGGCCGCCGATCACCGAAAGCAATCCGCGATGGACCGCCACACCCAGGATTTCGGCTCCTCGGTCTCCGGCGTCATGTCAGGACTGGCGGCAGCCGCCACGGCGATGCGGAGCGCCGCGGAGGCGATGGCCGGCGCAGCCGGCGGCGTGCATGACGAGGCCAGCGCCACGGCCGGCACGGCCGCGAAGTCATCGCGCGATCTTGTTTCGGTGGCCGCCGCGGTCGAGCAACTGACCTCGAGCGTTGATGAAATCTCGCGCCAGATTGCAGTGGCGGCGGAAGTATCACGCCAGGCGGTGCAGCGGGCGGAAGCCGGCCAGAACAGCATCCACGGCCTGGCCGATTCGACGTCGCGCATCGGTGACGTGGTGCGCCTGATCAGCGACATCGCCGGGCAGACGAATCTGCTGGCGCTGAATGCCACCATCGAGGCAGCACGCGCCGGCGAGGCCGGCCGCGGCTTCGCCGTTGTGGCCGGGGAAGTGAAGGCGCTGGCAACGCAAACCGCCAGGGCCACGGCGGAGATCGGCCAGCAGATCGAGACACTGCGCGGCGCCACCGAACAGTCAGTCACGGCCATGACCGAAGTTTCCCATATTATCGGCAAAATGGACGAGGTGACGGCAGCTATTTCGGCAGCGGTGGAGCAGCAGAGCGCGAGCACACGCGAGATCGCGTCCAGCATCCAGGATGTGTCCCGTGCGACCGCCGGCGCGGTGCAGGCGATGGAGCATGTGGTTGCCGTGGCCGGCGATGCCGGCGCGGTCAGCCGCGACGTGTCGGACGGGGCGGCCACTATCGGCCAGCAGGCTGAAACGCTGCGCACCGAAGTCGACCAGTTCCTGGCCGCGGTCAATGACAGCGGTAACCGGCGCCGCTATGAGCGGATCCAGACCAGTGGCGCAATCGCCGGCTTGCGCACAGCCGGTCGCGAGCCGATCCGGGCAGGACTGCACGATCTTTCCCGTGGCGGCGCCGCCCTGACATGCGAGTGGCCCCTGGCGCCAGGAACCGCCGTGACTGTCGACTTGCCCAGCGCTGGCGGTGAGGTGGCCGCACGGGTCGTGCGGCGCGATGCCGGTGGGCTGGCTGTGGTATTCAGTTCGGAAGCGACCGCTCTTGCACGAATCGATCGTGCCCTGAGCGCGCTTCAGCAGGTCGCCCGGGCGGCATGAAGCCACGGCGCGGAAGTCGCAACTTCCGCGCCGCCCTGCCATTATCTGTTTCGCGGTGGAGGCGGCATCTGGTGTCTGTGGTGCAGCCAAGTGCAGCGGAATCGCGATCCTATCGGCGACACCCTCGGCCCACTCGACGCCGAACGTGTATGAAACCGCGTAGCGAACGTAAGCGTTGGACGGAACGGCTTCGCCGAGGCGACCCGGGTCAAGGCTGAACTGACCCGGCCGGAGGTATCCCTTGGGCTGGCGGGCGGAGGTCGCTCGCCGGGGCATCAACCGAGGGAGACCACCATGTCGCCGCTGCGTGCACGCATGATCGAAGACATGATCCTGGCCGGACTGTCCGAGGGCACCCAGGAAGACTATCTCCGGGCGGTCTGGCAACTGGCCAAGTATTATCGGCGCGCACCGGACCAGCTCAGTGAAGAGGAGGTCCGCGCCTATCTGTTTGCCCTGCGCCAACGCGGGGTCGCGTGCGGCACCTTCAAGATCGCACACTACGGGCTGAAGTTCTTCTTCTGCCACACGCTCGGCCGGACCTGGGACCTGTTCGGGAAAAAAAAGGATCGCCACGCCGGTGCAGAAGCGGCTGCCGCACGCGCTGGCGGAGGCGCAGGTCCGATGCCTACTCGGCGGCGTTCGCAACCCGGTCCACCGGGCGTGTCTCGCCGTCATGTATGCGTGCGGCCTGCGCATCAGCGAGGCCATCACGGTGGAGGTCACGGCCATCGACCGCGCCCGGCGGGTGCTGCACGTCATCGGCAAGGGCAACAAGGAGCGGCTGGTGCCGCTGCCGCAGCCCATTCTCGACGACCTCGGCCGGGTGTGGCTGACCCATCACAACCGCCGCTGGCTGTTCCCCAACCGCCACGGCGACGCGCCGCTCAGCCAACGCGTCCTGGCGCATTCCTTCGCTGACGCCGCCGCCGCGGCCGGCATCCCGCCCGGGGTGGCGACGCCGCACACCTTGCGCCACTTCTATGCGACCCGGCTGTTCGAGCACGGCGTGGATACCCGCGTCGTGCAGATTCTGCTCGGCCACGCCCGCATCACCACCACGGCGATCTACACCCACCTGACCACGCCGACGCTGACCTCGCTGCAGGGGCTGCTCGACCGCCTGATGGCCGGTCTCTGAAGGAGGCGGCCATGATCGAGGTCGCCGACGTGTTCCGCCGCTTCGCGGCGGACTACCTGGATGCGCACGGGGCGGCGATGCCGCCCTCGCACCGGCGCGCCATCGAAGACATCCTCGACTGCCGCACCGCCGCCCTCGGCGGCCAGGTGTGGCGCTGCGACACCTGCGGCGCGGAGGTGTTCTCCTACCATTCGTGCCGCAACCGCAGCTGCCCCAAGTGCCACACCGAGCAGACCCAGGAATGGCTCGGCGCCCGGCAGGCGGAGCTGCTGCCGGTGCCGTACTTCCACATCACCGTCACCGTGCCGGCCGAACTGCGCGCGGTGCTGCGGGCGCATCAGCGCGACGGCTACGCGGTGCTGATGCAGGCGGTCGCTGGTGCGATCATCGAACTCGCCCGCGACCCGCGCTTCGTCGGCGGCACCGTCGCCGTGCTCGCCGTGCTGCACACCTGGGACCAGCAGATGAACTTCCACCCGCACGTGCACTGCCTGGTCAGCGGCGGCGGCGTCTCCGAGGACGGCACCACCTGGCACCCGGCGCGACGCCGCTTCCTGCTGCCGATCAAGGCGCTGGCCCGCAAGGTGCGCGGCATGTTCCGGGCGCTGTGGCAGCGGCGCTGTCCCGGCGTGGCCGTGCTGGAGGTGGTGTGGCGCAAGGACTGGATCGCCCATGTCACCGCCTGGGGACAAGACGAGCCGGCCGTGCTCGCCTACCTCGCCCGCTACGTCTTCCGCATCGCCATCACCAACGCCCGCATCGTCGGCCTCGACGCCGCCGGCGTCACCATCGCCTACCGCGACCGCAAGACCGGGCGGCGGCGCACCTGCCGGCTCAGCGGTGCCGAGTTCATGCGCCGCTTCCTCCAGCACGTGCTGCCGCGCGGCTTGCACAAGGTGCGCTACTGCGGCCTGTGGCACCCCAGCCGCCGCGCCGCCGCCGCCCGGGTGCGGCAGATGCTGCTGCTGCAGGCGCCGGCGCCGCCCGGGCCGCTGCCGGAAACCGTGGTGCCGCCGGACCCGGCCAAGGCGGCAGCTGCCGCGCCGCCGAGTGAACCCAGGATCTGCCCGCACTGCCAGCAGGGGCGGCTGATCCTCATCCGCACGCTGCCACTGAGATCGGCCATGGGACCGTGATCCGCAGCCCTCTCCCACGGCCGTTGCCTGGTCTGGCCCCCGCGTGCTCCGGCACGCCACGGGCGCCGCTGTCCCCACCACCGCCGAACGCCGTCACCGTGAGCCACAGGATGCCCGCAACCCGCCCGACAGCCCCGCGCCGGAGCATGGCGCACTGCCAGAGCGACCGATTTGCGCCGTTCCGGCACGCGGTGGCCGGCCGAGCCATCGCGCGTCCGCGGTGAAATCTCCATAGCCGCACCGTCCGAGCTCCACGCCCCCGCGTCCGTCCAACGGAGCTTCCGCGTCGGCTACGCGACGCAGAAACTCTTAATTCGTTTCCCGTCCGCTTCCAAGACGGGGCGACTGGCCCAGAAGCGGGCGGTTTCCAGCATGATCCCGGCGCCGGTTTCCAGCATGAACGCGTCGTCGCCGGTGGCCAGCCAGTACTGCCACACGGCAAATGCAACGTCGTCGCTGATATGGTGTTGCTGCTTGCCGGACATCACCTCCACCGGCGTGCCGTCGGGGCCGATCACGTGCTCGGGCGTGGTTTCCGCGCCGGTGGTGGCGGATTCCCACGCATACAACGCACCGTTCCAGCCGCGGCGTGCCGCCGTTTCACGCGCGCCCGGCAATGTGTGGAAACGGTACATCAGCAGCGCCCGCGCCGCCTCCGGCCAGGTGGCGATTTAGAAGGGCAGCAGGTAGATTTCGGTGTCCCAGAACACGTGGCCGAAATAGGCATCGCCGGTCAGCCCGCGGGCGCCGATGGAGACGCGGTCGTCCTCGGGGTTGGCGGCGATGTTGAGATGATAGGCGGCGAAGCGCAGCGCCTGTTGCAGCGCCGGATCGCCTTGCAGCACCACGTCGCTTGCGTGCCAGCGCGTGGCCCAGGCCGCCGCATGCGCGGCCAGCATGCCCGGTCCGCCGGCCTGCCGGGCGCGGCCGAGGGCCAGGCGGGCGGCGGTACCAGCGTCCTCGCCCCGCCGGTCAGCCCGCGCCACTGCCAGCAGCCGCTCCAGCGCGGCCTCCTGCCCGGCCACCGAGCGCCAAATCCAGGTCCACCGAAGCTGCCCGGTGGCGGCCGGCGCCCGCGCCTGCCCGTCGAGGGTGAGCGTCGCGGCGCCGGCCATGGCCACTCCCCTGATGGCCGAACTGATGCGCCATACGCCGAGCTCCTGCTCCAGCAGCTCCGCTTCCATGCCCAGCCCGGCCGTTTCGAGACCGGCCTCCAAGGTCACGTCCACGCCGTCGCGGTCGAGTTCCACGCTCAACAACTGCGTGTTGCCTCATTCAAAAATGCTCCCGAGCGACAGACATCGAGGCGGCGTTCCGCGACCTGAGGTGATGACGCCCGGTAGTGCCGTCCTAGTGGCCCGCGTCCTTGATTTTGAGTTGGATTCGTGAGTCCATCGGCCGGTACCCCATGGCGGAGGTGATTCGTGGCGGCGGCGGTGATCAGCGTGAAGAAGTACGTGGTGAATCTGACCGAGG
>Ga0302279_10008391_pt1 | contig 10160 bp, 14 predicted proteins | sample III_Bog_N3_3_FD_194541 | JGI IMG/M metagenome (GOLD analysis project Ga0302279, IMG submission 194541) | Peat permafrost microbial communities from Stordalen Mire near Abisko, Sweden - III_Bog_N3_3 | ecosystem: Environmental > Terrestrial > Soil > Wetlands > Peat | place: Sweden: Abisko...
ACAGGGCGGCGGCGGCGTCGCTGCGCACCAGGGCCACGATGCGTGCGGCCGGAACGGTCTTCAGCAACTCGGTGACAACCAACTGGCCAAGCTGGCCGCTGGCACCGGTGACGAGCAGAAGGTCGGATTGGGACATGGCGTTGCTCCGTTGAAAGTCTCGGATTAAGACATGGTCTTGTATAGAGACCGCGTCGGCGTCATGAAAGAGGGCAGGTTTTCCTGCGCAGGTGACCCGGAAGGAACCGACTATGCCGGCCACCAAGGCGATGTCCGCCAACTTCCGCGACTGGCAGGCGCAGGGCTTCGACGCCGGCGCCTGCCCGGTGCGCAACGTGCTGGACCGCATCGGCGACAAGTGGACGACGCTGACCGTGGCGGCGCTGGCGGCGGCCCCGCGCCGCTTCAGCGAGTTGCACCGGATCATGCCCGACATCTCCAAGCGCATGCTGACGCAGACGCTGCGCGACCTGGAGCGCGACGGCCTCGCCACCCGCCACGTGTTCCCGACCAAGCCGCCGAGCGTCGAATACCGCCTCTCGCCGCTCGGCCAGTCGGTGCTGGCGCCGCTGGCCGCACTGGTCGCGTGGGCGGAGGCGAATTATCCGGCGATCCAGGCCGCGCGGGCGCGCTACGACGCGGCGGCGCGCGGCGACGCGCCGGTTGCGCTCGGCCCCGAACTGCGGGAGGAAGCGGCGGCGAACCCCGGAGGCTGAGCCATGACGCGTGCGCTGACCATCGCCGTCCAGATGGACCCGATCGAGACCATCAACATCGACGCCGATTCGACGTTCGCGCTGATGCTGGCCGCCCAGGCGCGCGGCCACCGGCTTTGGCACTACGAGGTGCGGCATCTGTCGCTGTCCGAGGGCGTGCAGAAGCAAGGCGCGCATCGCGAGCATCGGCTGCGCGCGGTGGCGCGGCCGGTGACGGTGCAGCGGGTGCGCGGCAACCACTACAGCTTCGGCGCGCCGGAGATTCTCGATCTCGGCGGCATGGACGTGGTGCTGATGCGCCAGGACCCGCCGTTCGACATGGCGTACATCACCGCGACGCACATGCTGGAGCATATCCATCGCGACGACGGGCGCGGCGGGCCGCTGGTGGTCAATCAGCCGGCCTCAGTGCGCAACGCGCCGGAAAAGCTGCTGGTGACGCATTTTCCCGAGTTGATGCCGCCGACGCTGGTGACCTGGGACGTCGACGCGATCAAGGGGTTTCGCGCCACCCACAAGGACATCGTGGTCAAGCCGCTGTTCGGCAACGGCGGCGCCGGCGTGTTCCTGATCCGCCACGACGACCCGAATTTGAATGCGCTGCTGGAGATGCATTTCGCCCGCTCGCGCGAGCCGTTGATGATCCAGCGTTATGAGCCGGCGGTGCGCCAGGGCGACAAAAGAATAATCCTGATCGACGGCGAGGCGGCCGGCGCGCTCAACCGCGTGCCGGCGCTGGGCGAGGCGCGCAGCAACATGCATGTCGGCGGCCGCCCGGAAGCCAGCGGCCTGACGCCGCGCGATCTGGAAATCTGCGCGACCATCGGGCCGCTGCTGAAAGCGCAAGGCCTGATCTTCGTCGGCATCGACGTGATCGGCGACTGGCTGACCGAGATCAACGTCACCTCGCCGACCGGATTGCAGGAAATCGCCCGTTTCGACGGCATCGATTTGGCCGGGCAGATTTGGGATGTGATCGAGGCGAAGGTGGGGTGAACCGACGGCCGCATCCGCCGGCAACACCATACCGGTTCTAGCTCCATGCGATTGAGCGTATGAATCAGCGCGGGATCAACCCGCCGCAAGTCCACGAGACATTGACGCGGCCGGTTGACGTCGTGGCACAGTCGAATGGCAATTACCTGTTTGTCGGTGGCAACGGCGTTGGCGTGGTCGTTGACGGCGGCACGGATGAGATCGTCACCGTGCTGAATTGACGGCACTCCAGGGAGGAAAGGATGGCGATGGCGCAGGCGATGCTACTTCAGTCCGAACTGGCCGACCTCGTCCGAAATATCCTGTTGCGCGACTGGGACCCGGTCGGGATTCAAGGCCTGCCGGAGGTATTTCGGCTCGCCAATTAAAACGTATACGATACGTATATCGAGCCGATCGTGCAAATGATCGCGGCAGGCCGCGACCGGGACGCCTTTGAGCAACACCTGAACGACATCGAGACAAAAACCATGAGCGGTCGGCCCCATCGCGACCGCGCGGCCGCCGCAGCAAAGGCGCTCTGCGAGCGGCAAGGACGCTACGCGACCACGGGCTGACGACACTGCAGCAAACGTCAGGTGCAATGCCGCTCGGCACTGCACCCAGTTGCACCGCGCGCGCTACTCCCGCCGCAACACCCTATCCGTGATAAAACTGGAAAGCCCGTGCGCGCGAAAATTCGCGCGCAAAGCCACCTCGTCGTAATCCTCGCGCACCCAGTCGATGAACGGTTTCTTGCCCTCCGCCACTTCGGCGTAGTGCAGGAAAAACGCGTCGAGAACGCCGGTCGGCGAGCGGGAAAAATGGCCGTGGCGCCAGGACAACTGCGCCCGCGCCTGCGCCGCCGTGCCGCCCTCGAACAGCAGCGCCAGCCCGGCGGCGAGGCCGGCGCGGTCGGCGCCGGATTTGCAGTGCATCAGCGCGGGGAACGCCAGCGACTGGTACAGGCCGTAAAAGCGGAGAATTCTGTCCCGGTGCGGCGCGCCGCGGCTTTCGAATGCCATGTCGATGTGATGCAGGCCGAGGTTTTGCGCCGCCTCCCGCGACAGCGCGTCCGAGCCGCAGCGGCGATGGCCGCGCAGGTTGATCAGCGTGCGCAGCCCGAACCGCTCCTTGAGGCGCGCCAGCCGGCCCGGCGTCGGGTGGTTGCAGCGATACAGTTTGCCGGGGATGACCGGGACAAAATTGTCCCACACGGTGCGAAAAATCGCGTGGTCGACGAACAGGCTGTCGAGCCACGCGGCGCGGCGGCGGGCGCGGTCGGTGATGGTGCCTTCGAACATCCGGCGCCCTGCCCCGCCAGACCCGTCACCCAGCGCGCTCGGCAATCAGCTGCTTGATCGTGCCGATGGCTTCGGCCGGGTTCAGCCCCTTCGGGCAGGTCTGCGTGCAGTTCATGATGGTGTGGCAGCGATACAGCTTGAACGGGTCCTGCAACGCGTCGAGGCGCTCGCCGGTGCGTTCGTCGCGGCTGTCGGCGATCCAGCGATAGGCGGCCAGCAGCACCGCCGGACCCAGATAGCGGTCGCCGTTCCACCAGTAGCTCGGGCAGGAGGTGGTGCAGCAGAAGCACAGGATGCACTCCCACATGCCGTCCAGCTTTGCCCGTTCTTCCTTGCTTTGCCGACGCTCGGCGTCGGGCGGCGCCGGCGTGTCGGCTTGCAGCCACGGCTCGATGCTGCGCAGCTGCGCGTAGGCTTGGCTCAGGTCCGGCACCAGGTCCTTCACCACCGGCATGTGCGGCAGCGGGTTGATGCGCACGTCGCCGCTCACCTCGGCGATCGGCTTGAGGCAGGCGAGCGTGTTGGTGCCGTCGATGCTCATCGCGCAACTGCCGCAGATGCCCTCGCGGCAGGAGCGGCGGAAGGTCAGCGTCGAATCCACCTCGTTCTTAATCTTGATCAGCGCGTCCAGCACCATCGGGCCGCAGGCGTCGAGGTCGATCTCGTATTTGTCGGTGCGCGGGTTCTGCCCGTCGTCCGGATTCCAGCGATAGATGCTGAAGGTGCGGACGCGCTTGGCGCCAGCCGGCGCCTTGAACGTTTTGCCGGGTTTGACGCGGCTGTTCGCCGGCAGAGAAAATTCGACCATGTCGGATTGCTGCCTTCACGTAACGTCGGGACGGGCCGATGCCACGGCTGGCATCAGGTCGTTGGAGTCCTCGATGCGGAGCATGCGTATGTCGCGCACCGAGGCGGAAAACCAGACGAAACTTCGCGTCAGGTCCTGCACGGCGATGACACAGCGAACGGCGTCTACCGTGTCGTCGCCAAAATAGACGCTGCCCTGCTGGCGGATAAAGCCATGCCGTCCCAGTACGCGGGCAATGTCGTTATAGGCATTCTGCCACGACGCATTCTGATAGCTGGCTTCGAGGGCGGTGGTGTCCATATCGAATACGATCGAATACATCGACGGTCTGAACCTTGCCCCGGAGTTGTGACCCTTGCGGGCGACGCCGAAGGTCGCGAGGAGCGTCGCCGTGCCCGGCGGGCGTGATGACTGGTGCATCGGGCGTCCCTCAATAAACCCGCTTCTTCGGCGGAAATACGGACACTTCGTTGGTCAGCGTCTGCATCCGCACCGGGCGATAGTCCAGCCGCACCGCGCCGTCGTCGGCACACCACGCCAGCGTGTGCTTCATCCAGTTCACGTCGTCGCGGTCGGGGAAATCGTCGTGCGCCTGCGCGCCGCGGCTTTCGGTGCGTGCCTCGGCGCCGACCATCGTGGTGGCGGCGTTGGCCATCAGGTTCTGCAACTCCAGCGCCTCGACGAGGTCGCTGTTCCAGATCAGGCCGCGATCCGACACGCCGATGTCGGACAGGCGGCCCCACAGCGCGTGCATCTTGGCGACCCCCTGCGACAGGCTCTCGCTGTTGCGGAATACCGCCGCGTGCGCCTGCATGGTGCGCTGCATCTGCAACCGCAGGTCGGCCACACGGGTGCCGCCGCTGGCGTGGCGCGCGGCGTCCAGCCGGCCAAGCGACGCCTCGCCCGCCCGCGCCGGCAGCGTCGGCTGGGCGGCACCCGGCTTTAAAATTTCGGCGGCGCGATGCGCGGCGGCGCGGCCGAACACCACCAGATCGAGCAGCGAATTGGTGCCGAGCCGGTTGGCGCCGTGGACGGAGACGCAGGCCGCCTCGCCCACCGCCATCAGCCCGGGCACGATCGCGTCCGGGTCGTCCCTGGTCGGGCGCAGCACCTCGGTGCGCACGTTGGTCGGGATGCCGCCCATGTTGTAGTGGACCGTCGGCAGCACCGGGATCGGCGCCTTGGTGACATCGACGCCGGCGAAGACCTTCGCCGTTTCCGAGATGCCCGGCAGCCGCTCGTGCAGGATGTCGGCGCCGAGATGCTCCAGATGCAGCATGATGTGGTCCTTGTTAGGACCGCAGCCGCGCCCGGCGTTGATTTCCAGTGTCATCGAGCGGGAGACGACGTCGCGGCTCGCCAGATCCTTGGCAGTCGGCGCGTAGCGCTCCATGAAACGCTCGCCCTCGCTGTTGGTCAGGTAGCCGCCCTCGCCGCGCGCGCCCTCGGTGATCAGGCAGCCGGCGGGGAAGATGCCGGTCGGGTGGAATTGCACGAACTCCATGTCCTGGCACGGCAGGCCGGCGCGCAGCACCATCGCGTTGCCGTCGCCGGTGCAGGTGTGGGCGGACGTGCAGGACAGGAAGGTGCGGCCATAGCCGCCGGTCGCCAGCACCGTGGTCTGCGCGCGGAAGCGGTGGATGGTGCCGTCTTCCAGGCACCACGCGATGACGCCGCGGCAGACGCCGTCGGCGTCCATGATCAGGTCGAGCGCGAAATACTCCACGAAGAACTCGACCTCGTGCTTCAGGCTCTGCTGATACAGCGTGTGCAGGATGGCGTGGCCGGTGCGGTCGGCGGCGGCGCAGGCGCGCATCGCCGGCGACTTGCCGTAATCCTTCATGTGGCCGCCGAACGGGCGCTGGTAGATTTTTCCGTCTTCCGTGCGGCTGAACGGCACGCCGTAGTGCTCAAGCTCATAGACGGCCGGGATCGCCTCGCGGCACATGTATTCGATGGCGTCCTGGTCGCCGAGCCAGTCCGAGCCTTTCACGGTGTCGTACATGTGCCAGCGCCAGTCGTCCTCGCCCATGTTGCCGAGGGCGGCGCCGATGCCGCCCTGCGCTGCGACGGTATGGCTGCGGGTGGGGAACACCTTGGTCACGCACGCGGTCTTCAGACCGGCCGCCCCCATGCCGAGCGTCGCCCGCAAGCCCGCCCCGCCGGCGCCGACGACGACCACGTCATAGGTATGGTCGATCACCGTGTAGGCGCCCACGGCGGGTTTGCTGATCGCGTTCATGGTAGCTCCGTCCAGGATCGGCCGCCGGCGGCGGCCAGAACAATCAACCGGTGAAGGCCAGCCGCAGCGTCGCGATCACTGAAATCAGCGCGAGCAGGAAGGTGCCGCCCTTGATCAGCAGCGCCAGCACCAGATGCGCGGGCTCGCCGTGGACGTAGTCGTCCACCACGACCTGCAAGGCCAGCGCCATGTGGCGGAACACCGTCAGCAGCAGGCCGACCATCAGCGCAGCGTTGATCGGGTTGGCCGCCCAGTGCGCCACGTCGGCGCGCGGCAGGCCGGCCAGATGCAGCGCGGTGTAGATGAACCACAGCGTCAGCGGCACCAGCGCCACCGAGGTCAGCCGCTCGACCCACCAATGCTCCAGCCCGGACTTGGCCGAGCCGAGGCCGCGCATCTGGCCGAGCGTGCTGCGCATCACCCGCACGCTGGCCTGCGTGCCGGCCGGCGCCTTCGCGGTTTCGGACATCGGGGGGCTCCTACAGCCGGGAGAACAGGGCGATCCAGGTCAGCAGCGTCAGCACCGCGGCCGCACCCAGCACGACCAGCGTGCCGCGGTCGACCGCCGGCTTGGCGAACCCGTAGCCGACGTCCCAGACCAGATGGCGGATGCCGGAACAAAAATGATACCAGAGCGAGGCGACCCAGCCGAGCAGCAGCAGCACGCCGAACGGCGAACGGATGAAGCCGGAGACGGTCGCGTAGGCCGCGTCCGAGCCGGCGGCGGCGACCAGCCACCAGACCAGCAGCAGCGTGCCGACCGACAGCGCCACGCCGGTGACGCGGTGCAGGATCGAGGTCGCCATCGACAGCGGCCAGCGATAGATCTGCAGATGCGGCGACAGCGGGCGCCGCACCAGCCGCCCGTCGGAGCTGCGCCCGACCATGATGGCATCGCGGATATCGGTCATGTCGGCCATACTCCTCGCGCGCTGCGCGTCCGTCGCGATCCCCATAGCCGCGTGCCGGTGGAGGGTCAACGCAAGCGGCCCGCATTTGCCGTCAGCAAAGATTGCGTCAAGCCGCCACGGTCAGGAGCCGAGCCTGAGGCCGATCACGCCGAGCAGAATCAACGCGACACACGCCAGTCGCGGCGCCGTCAGCGGTTCGCCTTCCATCGCGATGCCCCAGACCAGCGCGCCGGTGGCGCCGATGCCGGTCCAGACGGCATAGACGGTGCCCATCGGCAATGTCCGCAGCGACTGCGACATGCACCAGACGCTGGCCATGATCGCCAGCAGGCACAGTGCCGCGAAGCCGAGCCGGGTGAGGCCGTCCGAGCGTTTCAGCAGCACGACCCACACCACTTCCAGCCCGCCGGCGACAGCGAGCCAGAGCCACGGCACCCCGATCCGCCCCGCTCAGGCGGCGCGTTTGGCGAGCAGGCCCATCGCGATCAGCGTTTCCGCAATTTGTACGGCATTCAGCGCCGCACCCTTGCGCAGATTGTCCGAGACGACCCACAGGGCCAGCCCGTGTTCTACCGTCGGGTCCTTGCGGATGCGGCTGACGAAGGTCGCATCCTCGCCGACGCAGTCGAGCGGCGTGATGTAGCCGCCGTCCTCGCGCTGGTCGAACACGTTCACCCCAGGCGCGTCGCGCAGCACTGCGCGCGCTTCCGCGACCGTCACGGGGTGTTCGAACTCGACGTTGATGGCCTCGGCGTGCCCGATGAACACCGGCACGCGCACGCAGGTCGCGATCAGTTTGATGTCCGGGTCGAGGATCTTCTTGGTCTCGACCACCATCTTCCATTCTTCCTTGGTCGAGCCGTCGTCCATGAACTTGTCGATATGCGGGATCACGTTGAAGGCGATCGGCTTGGTGAACACCTCGGCCTTCAGCGGGTCGTGGACAAAACTGCCCTTGGTCTGGCTGAACAGCTCGTCCATGCCTTCCTTGCCGGCGCCCGAGACGGACTGATAGGTCGAGACGACGACACGCTTGATCTTGAAGCGGTCGTGCAACGGCTTCAGCGCCACGACCATCTGGATGGTCGAGCAGTTCGGGTTGGCGATGATGCCACGGCGGATTTTTGTCAGTGCCTGCGGGTTTACTTCCGGCACGACGAGGGGAACGTCGTGGTCCATGCGGAACTGGCTGGTGTTGTCGATGACAATGCAGCCGGCCTCCGCCGCGCGCGGCGCGTGGACGGCGGAGATCGCCGCCCCCGGACTGAACAGGCCGATGTCCCAGCCGTGGAAATCGAATGCGTCGAGGCTCTGGACGGTGAGAATGTCCTTGTCGCCGAAGCTCACGCGGGTGCCGGCGGAGCGGCCGGAGGCGAGCGCTGCGACCTCTTTGACCGGGAAATTCCGCTCATGCAGGGTTTTCAGCATTTCGCGCCCGACCGCCCCGGTGGCGCCGACGACCGCGACCCTGTAGCTCATGCGACTTCTCCCGCTGAAACGGCCCGATGGCCGGCAAACGTTTTTGCCTAACCGCGCGGCGGCGCGGAGGCAAGCAACGTTCGTGCGCGGCAGGGATGTAGGACGAGAACGGCGCCGCCTATGCGGGCGGTGCGCCGATCTGCCCCAAGACTTCCAGATGCGCCGCCGCCGCCGCCTGCGCCGCCGCTTCCAGGGCGCGGTACTGCGCGATCAGAGTCGCGCCCGCCTCGGTCAGCCGCGCGCCGCCACCGCCGGTGCCGCCCGCCGCCGTCGCCACCACCGGCGTGCCGAGGCCACGGTTCAGGTCCTCCACCAGTTCCCAGGCGCGGCGATAGGACATGCGCAACGCCCGCCCGGCGGCCGAGATCGAGCCGGAACGGGCAATCGCCTCCAGCAGCGCCACCTTGCCGGGGCCGACCCGCGCGCCGGAGGCGAGATCGACGCGCAGGATCAGGCGATGGCGGTCGGCCGGGGCAGCGCGGGATTTCGAGGGCGTGATCGTCATGCTGCCGCCACGCTCCCACGCCGGCGGCGGCGGAGCAATCGCCGGCCAGCATGATACGAGAACGGCCCGCGGGATCGCTCCCGCAGGCCGTGCGTTGCAGGCGACAGGCGTTACTGGAACGGCGAATAGCGCACGGTGACGAGGAAGACGTTTTCGTCGGTGGTCGGCGCGCCGCCGAGCTTGTTGTCGAAGACCTCGCGCTTATCGTACTGGTAGGACACGCCGGCCTTCAGCGTGCCGAAACCGCCCCGCAGCGCCGTGTACCAGGCGCCGACCTGGATGCCGGTGGCGGCCTTGGTGTTGGCGGTGCAGGCGCCCGGAGCCGCGGCATTGTTGATCACGCCGCAATCGGCGTTGCTGAAGTTGGTTGCCGTCGGGTTGCCGTAGCCATACCCGGAGGCGCCGGTGCCGCCGAATTTCCGCCCCTCCTGTTCGGTGCCGCCATACGCGAACAGGTCGAGCGCCGGCGTCACGTGGCCGATGACGCCGAGCATCGCCTCGATTTCGGGCAGCGGCTGCGGCGCTCCGTTGGCCTTGTAGGTCGCATCCGGCAAACCGGCCGAGCCGTAGCGGCCGATGCCGTAGCCGGCCAGCACATTGCCGGATACGTCGATCAGGCCGGGCACCAGGGAGACGAAGGCCGAGGCGCCGATACCGCCGCCCGCCGTCGTCGCATCGCCGCTGGAACCGTCGAAGGTGGCAACGGTGGTGCCGGTGATCTTCTCGTCCTTGAACGAGCGCGCGATGCCATACAGTTCGTAATGGCCGAAGCCGGGCTCGATGGCGACCTTGGCGATCAGGTCCGGCAGCGTGTTGTAGCTGTAGGTGGTGATCGGGTTGAGGCCGCCGCTGGCGACCGTGCCGGTGTTCACCGCCGGGGTGGCGCCGGTGTAGGTGACGCTGGTGGCCTGGAGCGATTCGTTGGCGATGGTCGGCTTGGTGCCGCCGAAGGTCGTTTGCGGCGCTTCCAGCGAGACGCCGAAGAAGGCGACGTTGCCGACGCTGGTGCTGACGCGCAGCTGCGGCTGGCGGGCATAGGCAAAGCCCTGGACGATGCTGTTCTCCAGCACCGGCGGCACGTTTTCGGCGCGCGGCGTCAGGCCGGACTTGAACGGCGTCAACAAGCTCCAGGCCTGACCGCCGAGGAAATGCAGGTTGTCGTTGCTGTCGTCGAACTGCACATAGGCCTGCCGCACGCGCAGCGTATAGCTGTTGGTCTGCTG
>Ga0302279_10008393_pt1 | contig 10158 bp, 8 predicted proteins | sample III_Bog_N3_3_FD_194541 | JGI IMG/M metagenome (GOLD analysis project Ga0302279, IMG submission 194541) | Peat permafrost microbial communities from Stordalen Mire near Abisko, Sweden - III_Bog_N3_3 | ecosystem: Environmental > Terrestrial > Soil > Wetlands > Peat | place: Sweden: Abisko...
ATGCGTGGCTAGAAGCCGTCGTCCGCGGCTTCTTGGCGAGTTCCGGCCCAATCGAGCATGGCGAGGATTAGCAGCAGGACGCGGCGCAGGCCCAATTCGCGGTTGATGGCCGAGTACCACTCTCCCTGGGTGTGCGCGCCGCCGCCCTCGCCTCCGGCGCCGAGGGACGCGGCTGGAATGCCCAGCGAGAGGGGGATGTTGGCGTCGGTGGAGCCGAGGCGGAGGTCGGTGCGCAGGCCGAGGTGGCGATCGACGGCGCGGAGGGCTTCGAGGAGCGGGGAATCGCCGGGGAGCTCGGCTGCGGGGCGGTCGCCGATCTTGTCGATTTGAAAGTTGAGCTGCCCGCGCGGGAAGCGGGACCGCTCGCGCTGGGGATCGCGCAGGGCGGCGCGGAGGCTGGCGCGCTCATTGGCTGCATCGACCGCGTCTTCGGCGGCGCGATGGAGGGCCACTTCGAGGCGAACGAGCTGGCGCAGATCGGTGGAGCGGAAGTCGACGGCGGCGGTGGCCGACTCGGGAATGGAGTTGACGCTGGTGCCGCCGCGGATGGTGCCGAAGTTCATGGTGGTGCGTGGGTCGTCGGGAAGCGGGGTCTCGGCGAGGCGGGCCAGCGTAGTTGCCAGAGCGGCGATGGGGTTGGCTACGCCGGCGTCGGTGAAGCTGTGTCCGCCGGGGCCGCGGATGGTGATCTGGAAACGCTTGGAGCCCAGCGCCTGGGTGACGGCCGTTTCGCTTCCCGCGCCATCGAGGACGATGTGCGCGGCGATGCGGTTGGCGAAGGCTGCGCTCTGATAGAGATGGCGGATGCCGCGCAGGTCGCCTTCGCCTTCTTCGCCTACGTTGCCGACAAAGATCAGGGTTGCGGGCAGGGTCATGCGGGATTGAACCAGCGCGTGGGCCAGAGCCAGCATTCCGATGACGCCGGCGGCGTTGTCGCAGACGCCGGGGGCCTCGATGCGCTCATCCTTGATGACCGGATTGAGAGGGGTGCCGGCGGGGAAGACGGTGTCGAGGTGAGCGGAAACGAGGACAACGGGGCTGGACGGATTGGCGCTCTGCGGTCCGGGAACGACTCCGATGACGTTGCCGATTTCGTCGGTTGACAGCGGTTGGAGGCCGGCTTTGCGGAACTCCTCCGATATCCACAGGGAACGCGCTTTTTCGCCGAAGGGAGGCGCGGGGATCGCAACCAGCTCAGCCTGCCAGCGGAGCATTTGCTGGTCATTCAGATGGAGCCAGCGAAAAGCCTCGTGCAGGGGCCGCAGTTCGGCGAGCGCGGTGACTCGCGAAAAGGCCGTTCTGCGTTCCGGTTTGTGTGAAAAACCAAGCATTTTGAAGAGGTTGGGCGCAAGCTTAGAATATCAGCCCGGGAATTGAGGGCAGTTTAGGGCCGGATTGCCGAAGCGTAGCCCATCTTTGAGGAGCTTACCGCACAATGGGGGCGAAAGGACCGGATTGTGAACCGGCGAAGGTCTTCGGCGCGCACACAGCTGGGATTTTCAGCGCTGCAGCAGGCCAATCGTGTTTCCGTCGGGGTCGGCGAACCAGGCGAACTTTCCGCCCCTGGGGAGGGGGAGCGGAGGAATCAGCGTTTTGCCGCCGAGGGCCTCCGCTTTGGCGAGATACGCGGCGAGGTCGCTCACTTCCACATAGAAATTGGTGTAGTGGTGGGGTTCATGGCCGAGGCTGACGATGTGGCCGGTGACTGGGCTCTCGGGTCCAGTGCGAATGTCGGTTGCCATGGGGCCGGGCGTGAGCTCCCACTCGAATAACTGGCCGTAAAATGCGGAGGACTTTTCGCGGTCGCGACAGCCAATCTCAAAATGCACGACGGGGCAAGGCATTGGAAGGAGATCTCCTTTGGGAGTTTATTTCAAAGATTCGGGATCGTATTCGACCGAGTGCAGAAAAAGGCCTTTGGCGGGCGCGGTCGGTCCGGCCGTCGCGCGCGAGCGAGCCGCGATGATGCGCGGCATGGCGTCGGCGGGGAATTGACCGCGAGCAATCTCCAGCATGGTGCCTACCAGGTTCCTTACCATGTGATGCAAGAATCCGTTTCCGCGTACACGATAGAGAAGCAAATCGCCGGGCTCTTCGGTCCAATCGCTGGAGAAAATCCGTCGAACGGTGGAACGGGGCTCTGTCGCATTGTCCTCGGCGCGGGCCGTCTGGTCCGGGTCGCTGGCGGCGAGGGAGACAAAATCATGTTCGCCCAGGACTGCCTGGGCGGCGGACTGGAGAAGCGCCGGTTCGAGCGGCCAGCGGCAGGGATGGACATAGGGCGCCAGGAATGGAGAGCAGAGATTGCCTTGAAAGATGCGATAGACGTAGGTTTTGGCCGTGGCCGAGTGGCGGGCATGGAAGCTTTCCGCGACTGGCTGGGCGCTGAGCACCCGAATCGCGGGTGGGAGGGTGCGATTGAGAGCACGCTCGAGGTTCTCGGCCGGAATGGGAGAGGAGAGCGCAAAGCTGGCGACCTGGCCCAGAGCGTGAACTCCAGCGTCGGTGCGCCCCGAGCCCTGGGGCAATGGCGCTTCGCCCAGGACGCGCCTGAGCGCGGACTGCAACTCGCCCTGCACGGTGACCAGGCCGGGCTGCACCTGCCAGCCATGGAAGCCGGTGCCGTCGTATGCGAGGGTGAGCTTCCATTGCCGCATGGACTCCTTCCAGGACATCCCAGGAGCGTTCCGTTCCTGGCCAAGTGGCCGGCGACAGCTCCGAACCTCAGCTTAGACGATCCGGAGCGTGGGTGAGCAAGGAACGCTCTCTGGGATATACTCAGGTTTTCCATGGAATCGATTTTCTCCGCTTTCGGGCGAGGGTTTTTGCCGGAAAAGCGTCGGGAACGAAATGCGGAGCGCGGACGTATTGATTGCGTAGAAGAAAACCGGCCGAATTGGCGGAGCCAAGAGTCTCAACCCCAAATGCGAGAGAAAATGCGTCCGAGGGGTGGGCAGTAACGTCTTGATTAGGGATATCCATGCCTGAAGAGGGAGAGACGCGCAACGCGAACTCTTTGGGCGTCACAGATCTACATTCAGTTGCACAGCTTTCATGTTTTGAGTGGAGAGGATGCATGCATTTGTACGGGAATCGTATACCAGCGCAAGAGAAGGCCACCTCGGACGTTCGCGGGAATGCCGGGCGTCTGCGGGCAGCCGCAGTGGTTCTGCTGAGCTTGACGACCATGCTGCCAACGCAGGGATTTGCCCAAAAGACCGCGGCGCAGACCGGCAATGAAGTGCTGAATGACCTGCCCGCCGCGCCGGCGCCGGTGAGCACAGAGCCGCTCTTCCTGCGGGACACGCCGCGGGACTTCAGCAAGCCGTTCCGTCTTCTGCCCAATCCGCTGAAGATATACACAGGTACCGAGGAGGGCAAGGCCAGCTTTATGAACTCGGTGCGGCTGAGCGACCTGGTGAAGAACGGGAAGATCTATCTGAGCCTGAGCGATGCGCTGACCCTGGCGCTTGAGAACAACTACGATCTGGCCATTGCGCGCTACAACCTGGACATTGCCGATACGGACATTTTGCGGGCGAAGTCAGGCGCGAGCTTGTTTGGCGCACCTTCATCGCTGGTGACCAACACGCTGGGCGGAGCATCGCAAACGCTGACGGCAACCGGAGGAGGGCCAGGCGGAAGCTCGACCAGCGCCGGCTCAGGCGCGGCGGGATTGACGCTGAGCGCGGACGGCGCGGGACCGCAGCCGGAGAACTTCGACCCGTCGATCACGGCGGCGATTCAGTTTGACCGCGCTCACAACCCGAGCACCAGCTTCTTTTCGGGTGGAACGTCTTCGACCAATACTTACAACTTCACCTACAATCAGGGATTTGTGACGGGTACGGCGCTGGCTGTGACGTTCAACAACACCTATGCCACCACCTCCAACACGGTGTCATCCTTTAGCCCGGAGCTGTCCGCCACGTACAAGGCTACATTGACGCAGCACCTATTGCAGGGCGCGGGCATCTGGGTGAACAAACGTCTGATTCAGGAAGCGATCTACGATCGGCGGATTACCGACGCAGGCTTCCGCCAACAGATTCTTTATACGGTCAACCAAGTAGAGAACATCTACTGGGCGCTGGTGAGTTCGTATGAGGATCTGCAATCGAAAGAGCGCGCACTGGAGCAGAGCACGAAGGTTTACGGGGACGACCAGAAGCAGTTGGAGATTGGCACGATGGCTCCGCTTGACGTGGTTACGGCGGAATCCGCGATGGCTTCGGACAAGCAGGCGCTGATCAGTTCGCAAAGCAACCTGAACTATCAGCAACTGATTATCAAGCAGGCCATCGCCCGCAATCTGAATGATGCGGCGCTGATTGCCGCACCGATCATTCCCACCGACCGGGTGAGCCTGGATGAGCTGCCGGAAGAGAAGCAGAGTTCCGACGACCTGGTGCAACTTGCGTTCCAGCAGCGGCCGGAGCTGGAGCAGGCAGTGTTGGCGCTGAAGAAGGACCAGATCACGCTGCGCGGCGCCAAGAACGCGCTGCTTCCGATTTTCGACGTATTTGGGTATCTGGGCGGGTCCGGAATCGCCGGCGCGCCGAACAAGAACTGCACCCAATTTTGCACGGGCACCAGCGAGCCGGCGAAGGGGGCTGGCACGGGTTACGGTACAGCATTCGAGAACACCTTCAACAACTCCGCGCCAGACAAAGGCATTGGATTCAATTTGACGATTCCGCTCAGCAATCGCACCGCGCAGTCGCTGCAGGCGCGTTCGGTGATCGAGTACCGGCAGGAGCAGCTTCGCCTGGAGCAGCTCTATACGCAGATCCGGATGCAGGTGGTCAACCAGCAGTACGCGCTGACCAACGATCGCGCATCGGTGCTGGCCGCCGAGGCGGCGCAGCGCTTTAACGCGCAGAGCCTGGACGCGGAGCAGAAGAAGCTGCATCTGGGCGCATCGACGACGGCGCTGGTGCTGCAGCAATCGCGCAATCTGGCGACGGCGGAGGATAATCTCATCGCGGCTCAGGCCAGTTATGCTCGCGATCGCGCGGCGCTCTACCAACTGCTCGCTACTACGCTGCAGCACTATGGCATCAGTCTCGGCGATGCGGCTGCTGGCGTGGTCAAGGAACAGCCGATCGTTCCTGGGCTGCAACCGGCCAAGTCAGGGAAGGAGCCGTCGCTGACGACTCCGCCGGCGAACTGACCGAGGGGCCAGGGAATAGGGATTCGGGACTGAAAGCGACGCCGGCTTCTTCTTGCGAAGACGCCGGCGTCACCTTGTTTGCTGGAACTGGATAGGCTATCGTTCGGCGACAAAATCGAGCAGGTCGAAGAACTCCGGAAAGCTGATGCCCGCGGCCTCCGAGCCGCGAATCAGTGTATCTCCCTCGGCGCGCAGGGCCGCCACGCTGAAGGCCATAGCGATGCGGTGGTCGCCGCCGGACTCGATCTCCGCTCCGTGCAACTGCTGGCCTCCCGGGACATCCATTCCGTCTTCAAATTCAGTGACTTCGGCGCCCATGACGCGCAGGTTTTGCACGGTAAGGGCGATCCGGTCGGACTCCTTGACGCGCAGTTCCCTGGCATCGCGGATGCGAATGCCGTTGCGGGTATAGGGTGCAATGGCCGCCAGCACCGGTAGTTCGTCGATCAACTGCGCGGCCAGCGCGCCGGTAACGGATGTGCCGCCGAGACCTGCGGCGGGCGAAGTAACCTGCACCGTTCCGACGAGTTCAGCGTGTTTTTCCTCAAGATTGAGAACCGCAATCTGTACGCCGAGCGAGGAGAGAACGTCAAGCAGCGTGGCCCGGGTCGGGTTGAGACCGAGCGAATCGAGCAGCAACTGCGATCCCGGAAACAAGGCGGCAGCGCAGAGGAAGAAGGCAGCGGAGGAGATGTCGCCCGGCACGGCGGCTTCAATGGCCTGAAGGGTCTGCGGCCCAGTGATTGAAACGGAGTCGACGGTGCGGGCAACTTGGGCGCCAAACGCGCGCAGCGCCAGCTCGCTATGGTCGCGCGTCCGCACTGCCTCGCGGACTGTGGTCGTGCCGGGGGTTTGCAGGCCGGCCAGCAGGACGCAGGTCTTGACCTGCGCGCTTGGCACGGGCGTCGTGTAGTCGATGGATGTGAGCGGCCCGCCGTGGATGGTGAGCGGAGCGTGGCCCTCGGTGAGCGTGAGGCGCGCTCCCATGGCCGCGAGCGGCTTGCGGATGCGTTCCATGGGGCGGCGGGAGAGCGATTCGTCGCCAATGAGGGTGAATTCGCCCTCCTGTGCGGAGAGGAGGCCGGAGATCATGCGCATCGTTGAGCCGGAGTTGCCGCAATCGAGCGGGCCCGGGGGCTGGTTGACGCGGCCACCGACGCCTGTCACTTCGACGAGGCCTTCTTCGGTCCGGCGGACGGTGGCGCCCAGCTCGGCCATGCAGGCGAGCGTGGAAGCGCAATCGGCGCCGGTGGAGAAGTTGGAGAAACGGGAAGTTCCCCTGGCAAAGGCGGCCAGCATTCCGTAGCGATGGCTGATGGATTTGTCGCCGGGCAGGCGAAGACTGCCGAAGATGTTCCGGGCGGGGCGGATGAGGCGTTCTTCCGTGGCGGTGTGCAAGGGGGCTCCGTGTGTTGCTATCGTCTTCCAGTTTAACGGAGCGCGCGGGTGTGAGGGTGGACGGACGCCGGTTATGCCGCGGTCTGGCGCTTCCACTGGTCGATGCGCCGCAAACTGGCGGCTGTTTCCGGATTCCTGCGCGCCTGCGCCAGGTCGTATTTGCTTTGCAGGTTCATGAGCATCTCGGCATTATTGCCGAACAATTTGGCGATGCGCAGGCAAAGATCCGCGGTCAGCGGACGGCGCTCGGCGAGGAGTTCTTCGAATGCGGTGACTGGAATGTCGAGGGCCTGAGCGATCTGGCCGACGGTGAGGTTCGATTGGGGAATGATGTCGTCTCGTAGGACGGTTCCTGGGTGAATGAAATGCGCTTTTGCGGACAAGTCTGACTTCCTGTTGTGAGATTTCGTGAAACGAATCAAAGTTTTCCGAACAAAACCCGTACTCAATACAACCGCCATGCAATGCCCGAGGCACTCCGTGACCGCGGGGGCCACGGAACGGAATCGGGACTGGGCGGCGGCCAATCGGAGGACGGGAAGAGCCCTGTGCTGCAAAACGGATTGAGCTGCGTTCGCTCCAGCGTTAGCGGTAACTTTCACAAGTGTATCGAACTTCGATTTTCTTTTGAAATCGATTTACCAACGCGAGCGGGTTTTTAGGTAACCATCGGTAACCCATGGTACTTAGAAAATTCTTGTGTTGTTTTGCTGGGATATCGGCTCTCGCTTATCGCACCCGGAGGACCAGGATGGTCTCGTCGTCGAAGCGATCTTTGCCCGCCTGGAAGCGCGCGACGTCGGCGAAGATCTTCGCCGCGATCTCGCTTGCGGGCAGTTCGCGGTAGCCGCACAGCGCCTCGGTAAGGCGGTCGTTTCCGAACATTTCGCCGCTGGAGTTCTCAGCGTCCGTGATGCCGTCGGAGACGAAGATGAAAGCGTCACCCGGCTCGGCGACGACGTGGAGTTCCTCGTAGCCGATATCCGGGAACATGCCGAGAGGAAAGCCTTCGGCGACCAGGGTGGTTACTTTTCCGGCGCGGCAGTAGATGGGCGGGACGGCTCCGGCGTTGGCCACCTGGAGGGTGCGGGTTTCGTCGTTCCACACGACGTAGAGCATGGTGACGTACTGGGAATCGAGCTTGCGTTCTTGCAGGCCGTCGTTGAGCAGGGTGAGCATCTCGGCGGGGTCTGGCTTTTGGGCGGCGGCGGAGCGCATGATGCCGCTGACGAGCGCGGCGAAGAGCGCGGCGGGGGCGGCCTTGCCGCTGACGTCGCCGAGGACGATGGCGGTGCGGTCCGGGCTGTATTCGATGAAGTCGTACAGGTCGCCCCCGATGGAACGGGCGGGAAGAAAGCGAGCGGCAAACTCGCCATTGACGTGGACCGGGCAGGTGGAGGGAAGAAGGCGCAACTGGACCTGGCGGGCCATGGCGAGGTCGCGGGCCAGTTGCTGTTCGTGGCGCAGGACCTGGCTGTAGAGCCGGGCGTTTTCAATGGCGATGGCGATCTGCGCCGCGAGTGTCGTGAGCGTCCGCTCGTGGCGCTCATGGAAGTAGCCGGGCTTGACGTGCTCCAGGTCGAGAACGCCCACGACGCGGTTTTTGTAGAAGAGAGGAACGACCATCTCGGAGCGCGTTTCGGGGTTGACCTCATGATAGCGGGGGTCCTTGCAGACGTCGGGGACGTTGATCAGACGCCACTCGCGCACCGCCGCGCCGACGAGCCCGGTATCGATCGACAGGGCGCGGTTGGGCGTGGTGGCGTGGCCAAAGCGCCAGTTGTAGCGCGTTTCCAGGCGCTTGCCGCTCTCGTCGAGAAGGAAGATGGTGAACATCTGGTAGTCGATGAGGCGCCGCAGGAGCTGGCCGATGCGCTCGAAGAGCTGGTTTTGGTCGAGGATGGAGGTGAGCTCGACGGAGATTTCGTTCAACACCTTGAGCGCCTGCGCCTGGCGTGTGACGCGGGAGTAGAGGCGGGCATTCTGGATGGCCTGGCCGATGCGCGAGGCGGTGAGGGTGAGCAGGTGCAGGTGTTCGGAGTGAAAATGGCCAGCTTCCTCGCTCTCGATATCCATGACACCGATGACGCGGTTCTTGTTGATGAGGGGAATGGCGAGCTCGGAGCGAACGGAGTCGTTGGCGGAGATGTAGCCTGCGGTTTCCGGGTCGGTGGGGTCGAGGACGTCGTCGAGCAGGATGGCCTGGCGGCTCTCAGCGACCCTGCCGACGATGCCCTCGCCGACGCGGATGCGGATACGCTCGGCCTCGGGAGAATGGCCGATCTGAAATCTCATGCGCAGTTCCTGGCTGTGGTCGTCGAGCAGGAAGATGGCGAAGATGCGGTACTGGATGACGGCGCGGATCAACTCGGCGGTGCGATTGAGCAGGGTGCGCAGGTCGAGCGTGGTGTTGAGCGCTTCGGCGAGCCGGAGGAGGTAGGCGTAGTCGGCGGCCTCCACGCGGGCGTTGACCGGGCGCAGGTGAGCCTCGGGGTGGGAGCCCTCGGCGGGGCGGTAGTCGCCCTCCAGCTCAGGCTCGGGCGTGGCCTCGGGAACCGGGCTGACGAGCGAAACCGGGGGCGAATCGGGGAGGGAGGCTTCTTCGGGCATCGGAGTTGATTGTAGCGGAAAGGGGGCTCAAAGATTCGATTTGAGGTTCACATCCTGCCTTAGAATCGTCTCTATGCTGACGAATCGCTCGGTGCCGACAGATACGATTTTGGCGCACATTCTTTACCAGAACCTGCCGGAGGCGGTGGAGTGGCTTACGCGCGTCTTTGGGTTTCGCGAGCAGTATCGCTATGGTGACCCGGTGCGTGGGGTGCAGGTATTTGCGAGCAGGGCTGTGCTGCAATTGCGCGCCGCGCGTGGGGAGAAGTCGCCAGCGGAGCTGGGATTTGGGACGCAGTCGCTGACGATCTTTGTCGACGATGTGGACGCGCACTACGCCCGCGCCCGTGCCGAGGGTGCGAGGATCGTCGAGGAGTTGCAAGTGACCTGTTACGGCGAGCGCCAGTATGGAGTTGTGGATCTGGACGGGCACCACTGGCTGTTTTCGCAGCACGCACGGGACGTCGATCCGGCGGAGTGGGGCGCGACGGTCTCGGGCACCTAAATCAGGCCACTACTCCGCGCCGAGTTCGCGGACGATGGCGACGGAGGCGGATGCGCCAATGCGGTTTGCGCCGGCTTCGAGCATGGCTTTGACGTCGGCCAGAGTGCGGATGCCGCCGGAGGCCTTGACGCCGCTGCGCGTGCCAGCTACGCCGCGCAGCAGAGCGACGTCGGCTACGGTTGCGCCGTGGGTGGAGAAGCCGGTGGAGGTTTTAAGGAAGTCGGCGCCGGCCTGGATGGCGATCTCCGAGGCGCGGAGTTTTTCTTCCACGGTGAGCAGGCAGGTCTCGAGGATGACTTTGAGCAAAGCGCCGTTGGCGTGGGCTACTTCGGCCGTGCCGCGGATGGTGCGCTCGACGGCTTTGTGCTCGCCGCTCTTGAGCTGGCCGATGGAGAGGACCATGTCCAGCTCGCGCGCGCCGAGTTTAGTGAGCGCCTGCGCCTCCTGACGGAGCGTGGAGGCGAGCGACGCG
>Ga0302279_10008394_pt1 | contig 10158 bp, 7 predicted proteins | sample III_Bog_N3_3_FD_194541 | JGI IMG/M metagenome (GOLD analysis project Ga0302279, IMG submission 194541) | Peat permafrost microbial communities from Stordalen Mire near Abisko, Sweden - III_Bog_N3_3 | ecosystem: Environmental > Terrestrial > Soil > Wetlands > Peat | place: Sweden: Abisko...
TTTGGCAGAAAGCGATGGAGTTGGCTCGGCAGGTCTATCTGCGGACCGAGGAGTTTCCGAAGTCCGAAACCTTTGGCCTGCGGATGCAGATGCGCCGGTCCGCGGTTTCAGTGGCGAGCCATATTGCCGATGGTCACGGACGGCTCACAGACGCGGATTTGCGAAGAGAGCTGGGGGCTGCGCGGGGAGCACTCTATGAGTTTGAGACGCAGAACGATCTGGCGTGCGACATGGGCTTCATGGAAAAGGAATCCGGCAAGCTGTTGCTTGATCTGGCAACGGAAACCGCAAAGCTGATCAACGGACTGCTGGGGTCATTGGAACCCTGATCGGGATGCCGCTAACTTGCTAACTTGCCCGTGTGCGCGGAGCGCACGCTAACTTGCTAAAAGGTAATCCAAATGAAGATTCTTACAAAATGGTTGAGAGCGTACCTGCCGGGATTGCCGGTGGACGATGCGCGGCTTGCCGAAGATCTGACCCTGCGCGGGATTGCCGTTGAGGGCGTTTCCGATCTCGGCGAGGGGAACGGCTCACTCTACGAGATGGACATCACGACCAACCGGGTGGATGCGATGAACCACTATGGCGTGGCGCGGGAGGCGGCGGCGATCTATGGGCTGGCGCTGCCGGAACTGGAGTTTGCACTGCCTGAGGCGCGGCCGGCGGCGGCTCCGTATCCGGTGCGCATTGAGGCTGAGGATGGCTGCGGGCGGTTCACAGCGCGGGTGCTGCGGGGTGTGACGATCGGCGGCTCGCGGGACTGGTTTGCGGGCGCGGAGGTTTCCACTTATTTTGGGCTGCTGGAGCAGAAGCAGATTTCGAATGCCGTGGATGCAACGAACTTTGTCTGGCTGGCGATGGGGCAGCCGACTCATGCCTTCGACCTGGACAAGATCGAGGGCGGCATCGTGGTGCGGCGGGCGCGCAAGGGCGAGCGGCTGAAGACGCTGGACGGCGTGGAACGCGTGCTCGATCCCGAGGATCTGGTGGTGGCCGATCACGCCAAAGCGGTCGGGCTGGCCGGGGTGATGGGCGGCTGGGAGACGATGATCACGGCGGAGACGAAGAACGTACTCGTCGAGGCGGCGTGGTTCGATCCGATGGCGGTGCGGCGGACGGCGCGGCGGCATGGGCTGCACACTGACGCCAGCCATCGCTTTGAGCGCGGAGCGGACTTCAATGCCGCGCCGGTGGCTTCGGCGCTGGTGAGCGCGATTCTGCTGGCGAATGGAGGCTGGCAAGAGGGCGAACTGGTGGACGTGCGCGTTGCGGCGGCCGAGGCGCGGACCGCGCGGCGCAAGCCGGTCGAGCTCCAGCTTAGCGAGGTGCGGCGGATTCTGGGCGCGACGTTGGATGCGGAAGGCATAACGGCGGCGATGGTCGAGGGAGTGCTCAAGGCGCTGGGGTGTGGGTTAGCGGGGTTAGCGGGGCTAGCAAAGGAGCGAAGGGGCGGGTCGGCGGACGATGCGGCATGGCTGGTGACGCTGCCCAGTTGGCGGTTGGATCTGGAGCGGGAGATCGACCTGATCGAGGAAGTGGCGCGGGTCTATGGGTATAACCGCTTCGCCAATACGCTGCCGGCCTTTGGCGAAGGAGTGCGGGCGCTGCCCTGGGCCGAGAAGGAATCCGAAGCGCGGCAGACGCTGCTGGCGGCCGGATTTCATGAGGCGATTGGGAGCACCTTCTGCTCGACGGCCGAGGCTGCGCTGACTGCGCCGCAGCCGGGGCTCGCGGTTCCGCTGGGCAATCCGCTCAGCGATGAGGCGGGCGTGCTGCGGCCCTCGCTCGTACCGGGCATGCTGACGATGATTGCCGGCAACCTGCACCGCGACGTGAGCGATGTGCGGCTCTTCGAGCTGGGCACAGTCTTCTCCGGCACAACGGAAAAGGTCGACGAGCGGCCATCGCTGGCCTTTGGCGCGGTGGGAACGTTGCCGGAGCAGGGGGCGCTGCACGCGCCGCGAGCAATCGAATTTCACGATATGAAGGGCGTGGTGGAGCAGGTGCTGGCGCTCTTCCAGACGCGGACGATGTACTTCGACCGCTTCGAGGCCGAGGCCGGGCTGACGCCGCAATGGCTGCATCCGTATCGCGCCGCGCGGGTGGCCGTGGATGGCGCTACGGCGGGGTGGTTCGGCCAACTGCATCCGCGCGAGGCCGCGACGCGCAAGATCAAGGAGCCGGTGCTGGTGGGCGAACTCTATCTCGACCGGCTCTATAAACTGCCTTTGCGCAGGCCGGCTGCCAGAGATATTTCGCGCTTCCAGCCGGTTCGCCGCGACTTTTCATTCGTCTTGGACGAAGGCATTGCGTGGGAGACGATTGACCACGCAGTGGCCGGCCTGCGGATTCCCGAGCTGGTGGAGTGGCGGGTGCGCGAGGTCTTTCGCGACAAGAAGCTGGGCGCGGGAGACTATTCGTTGCTGCTGGGTGCGACCTTTCAGGCCGAGGACCGCACGCTGCGCGAGGAGGAGTTGCAAGGCTTTCAGGCGCGAGTGGTGGAGGCTGTTGGCAAAGTTGGGGCGCGGCTGCGGAGTTAGGCTGGAAGCCGAGGGCCTCGGGGTTATACTTGCACGGATAAGTTGCATCTGCGGGGGGAGGGTTTTCAATGTCGGAGTCCTTATGGAAGTCAGAGGTTGTTGAAGAGGCGCAACCGGAGAAGCCGGTCGTGGAGCAGGAAGCGGAGCCCGAGGCGGAATCGCGCGGCGCGGCGTTGAGCATGGAAGATTTCTCAGCGCTCGAAGAGCGAATTCTCCGCGCGGTGAATCTGGTGAAGTGGGAGCGGCAGGCCCGCTCGACGGCCGAGGAGCGCGCCAGCACAGCGGAAGCACAACTGCGCGAACAGGCGCCGCTGGCCGAGAGCCTGCAACGGGAGGTAAGCGCGCTACGCGCCGAGCGCGATCAGGTTCGGCAGCGCGTGGAGCGGCTGCTGGCGCAACTGGATGCGCTGGAATTGTGAGGTGCGGCTTGGCTCACGAAGAATACGGCAAAGCAATGTCCTATGTCACCGTTGAAATCTATGACCAGATCTATCATCTCTCCGGCCAGGACGTGGAGCACATCCGCGGCCTGGCTGAGGTGGTAGATGCACGTATGCGCGCCGTGGCCGCGCAGGGCCGTACCGTGGACTCGCTGCGCGTGGCCGTGCTGGCCGCGCTGAACCTTGCCGACGAACTGTCGCAGGCGCAGCAGGCGAGCAGCCCCGAGGCGCGGCTGACGCACGCGCGCGCGGCCAGCCTCAGCGGGCTGCTGGACGAGGTGCTCGAAGAAGAGCGCAAGACCGGCTCATAGGCTCTGCTCCGTTTCGGGCACAACCTTCCCAAAAGCGGCGGGGCAAGAACGTATCACGCCGCGCCCATGCCGCGCAAGACTTGTAATTTCCCGCGCGGACCCATACTATTCGCAATAGAAACCGGCCTGCAAAGCAGGTGGGTAGTCAACGCTGGTTGAACCAACATTCATGAACAGGGGCTCAACTCGACAATCGGTTCTGTGTGCCGTGTCCGCCAGTCCGGAATGCCTAATGAACCGCGGAGAGCTCCACCGTCTAAGGACGGGTTCACCGGCGCATTGCCCACGGCCCCGTGGGCCGGATTCTGCTTTCTGCTCTCGTGCAAGAGGCAGAAGCCCGTGCCTGAAGGCCTCGCAATTTGACGCTTATTCAGGAGGCTGAAGCCCTCCGCTCCCTCCGGAATCTGCCGCGCGGCCTCTTCGCGCGCTGCCCAACGCGCGTGTGTGAGCATCGCCGCGGCAATTGAAGTGAGCGGCAGGATCTTGTCAACGCCATTCAGCTTGATAGCCTCTTTGGGCATGCCGAAGACCACGCAGGTGGCTTCATCCTGGGCCATGGTCCTGGCGCCAGCCTGTTTCATCTCCAGCATTCCGCGAGCGCCGTCGTCGCCCATTCCCGCGAGAATGATGCCGACTGCGTTGCGTCCCGCATAGCGCGCGGCGGAGCGGAAGAGCACATCGACGGAGGGACGGTGGCGGCAGAAGATCGCGGCGGCCTTCTCCGGGACGCCGTAATCGGCCTCGATGAAATTGAGGCGGCGAAACTCGATCAGCCGCCGCAGTTCCGGCGCCGCCCACTGCTGCTCGGAGCCGGGCTGGCGGCTGCGCATGAAGTACTTGCGCCCGAGCAGAAGGGGGAACTGGAGCTACAATGTCACTTGTGTAAACGCCATGTTCGGCTTTGGCCAGCACGATGCTGGAGATGCTGGAGGCCCACAAGGATCAATACAGGATGGCCAGCCAGACTGTCACCCACCTGGCAGTAGCCGGCGGGCAATCAAGCAAGGAACACGGACGGCCCACCATCGAGTTGTTCTGAGGGGCGCCCCTGAGGTTGCAGATTGCGACCGGGGGACAGAAGGCCGCTGACACTGTATGGAGCGGGAGACCGGGATCGAACCGGCGACATTCAGCTTGGGAAGCTGACGTTCTGCCACTGAACTACTCCCGCATCCTTTTTTTCACATCAACTTGCATAGTTTCAGAGAACTTGCTGACACCATAAAACACCGTTATCGATAGACGGGCTACATCATCAACACCGGGGAGGGTGGCGAGATGAGAGTGAATCGTGATCGGTATCAACATGGCAGCGTCCGTAAAGTTCCCCGTGCCCAAAGTCTTGCTTGGGAATCCAGATTCTATATTACGGCCCCGGACGGCAAACGTAAACTCAAGGTCCAGACATTCGACTCCGCGAAGTACCCAACGGAGCGGGAGGTCCGCAAGGCGGTGGAAGGGCAGCTCTCCGCGCTCAATGCCGGGACGCTCGGGGGTAAGGTTGCCGCTACGCTCGGGACGATCACTGACCGCTGCATGACGGATGAATTCCCCGCCCTTCGCCACTCCACACATACCACCTACAAGAGCCTCATGGACCTTCACATCCGCCCGAAGCGGCAGGACGTGAGCGTCCTACTCGACCCCAATGGGCAGATTGCCCGCTGCACAGATTGAAGGCGCTCGGATATGAAGGCCATCAATATATGGCTGTCGCGCACGACGACAAAAAACATTTTCACATCCAAATCCGGGTGAAGGCGTCCGATGTATTCCGCAACAACTTCGCAGGAAAGATCAACCGTCAGACCTCGGATGCGGCGCCTGACAAATCCGCGCCAACTCCAGCAGGAAAGTGGCGGCAGGTAGCTCAGATCGCGAATATGCGGTCGCAGTCAGCAAGAGTGTCTTGACGAGACTATGTGAATGTGGATTGGACCGGAGTCTTAAGTTTGTGGATGGCTGAAAAATAGGCCACCATCACGCGAAATGTCTTGGACCGATTAACTCCGCCGAGAATCTCGCCGCCAACTCGATCCAGCTCATCGACTATCTGGTGTGTCAATGGGAATACGAACGCGGTATCAATGCTCTGAAATGGGATGTTCAGCCAAGGGCCGTTATAGAACGCAACAAGCTGTGCCTGCGCGGCCTTGGTTTTGAAGCTCATGATGATGTGTTCAGCGAGAGCGTTCTTTCTGCGGATTTTGAGCACAGCGAAAAGCTGCCGGTACTTGAAGACTTAATTGCTTAGGAACTACTTCCGTCCCACCGTGCGCTCCAGTTCGGCGCGGGCTGTGCTTCGCTCCATTTCCGCCTGAAAAAGCCCTGCTTCGGCCTCGGCGAGCTGCCCTTCGGCTTCTTTAAGCGTGGAGGGATTGGCCGTGCTCGCTTCCACCTGATTGGCTGTGATGCGTCGCATCTCGGTTCGCGCAGCCACACTCTCCCGCGCCGCTTCCAGGCCGGTCTCCGCGCGCCGCACCTTGCGCACATCCTTTCCTATATCCATGCGCGCGCGATTCTCGACCTGCCGGAGGTTCTCTTCGGCCTCGGCTACCTGCGCCCGGCGCTCATGCACCTGCCCGCTGCGCTTGCCGAATTCGAGCAGCGTCCAGTTCATTTTGAAGCCCACCAGGCCGTTGTTCTCCGTCAGCAACGGCACGCCATCCTGATGGACGTATTGCGCAAACGCTCCGATCTCAGGAATATACTCCGCGTGCGCCGCGCTCAGGCCCGCGCGCGCTTTCTTCAGCGTCTCTTCCGCGGCTGCAACCTCGGGATTGTGAGCCAGCGCCTCGGTCTCCAAATCGCCGGCGGTTGCATCCGAGGTCTCAGGTTCCGGCGCGACCAGTTCTACGTCGCTGTCCAGCGGCAGGCCGGCCAGATTGTTGAACTCCACCTTCATGTCGGAGATGGCGTCCTCGAGCGATCCCAGCGCATGACGCGCTTCGGCAATCTGCGCCTGGCCTTCCAGGACCTTCAACTCCAGCACCGCCCCGGCCTCGACGCCGTTGCGAGCCTCGCCCAACCGCTCCTCGCCGGCCGCAATGCGCAGCTCCGCCGCTTGCTTGCGCCGTTCCGCCGACAAGAGGCCATAGTAAAGCTGCTTCATTTTCAGCGTGATTTCATCTTCCGCGCGCCGTTCATCGTCGTGCGCAATTCCCGCCTCCGCCCGCGCAACGTTCACCCCGGCATGAATCTTGAAGTACTGGGTCAGCGGCTGAGCCGCCGTCGTGGTGCTGAGAAGAAAGTCATGGCGCCCGAGCGGGAGCGAGACGTTTTTCCCAGGAATAGGGAAAACGTTGGGGATCTGGTAGACGCCCAATGCGCCCATCGGGATTTCCATGTGCTCGATGTTGCGCAGGTGGGCGCCGTCGCTCTCGTTGCTTAGCACCGGAAAGTAATTGGCCCGCGCCTCGGTTACCCTCGCGTCCATCTCCTTGGTTTTCAGATGCGCCAGCCTGGCCGTTGAACTCTGCTTGGTGGCCAGGGCAACAGCTTCATCCAGCGTGATGCGCCGCGCCTGGGCATGCGCAGCGCCGGTAAGCGCAAACAGCAGCAGCAATGCCGCAACGGCTTTTGCCGGAGCTGCCGCCGCGTGCCTGCGATGCGCCACCACAAACAGAACCGGAATGGCCACCAGCGTGAAGACCATCGATCCCAATAGCCCGAAAGCAATCACGCTGGCCAGTGGCGACCACAGGCTGGAGCCGGAGAGAATCATGGGAATGACCCCCACCGCCGCGGCAGCCGAAGTGAGGAAGATGGGCCGCAGCCGGCGTTCTCCGGCCTCCAGAGCCGCAGCCTCCAGTTCCACCCCGTTCTTCATCCTTTGGTGGATGTAATCGATCAGGATGATGGAATTTCTGACCACCAGCCCACCCACGCTGATGATGCCGATGAAGGCCGTAAAGCCGAAGGTGTTGTGGGTAACCAGCAGGCCCAAAGCGGCCCCCGGAAGCGCCAGGGGAAACGCCACCATCACGATCAGCGGATCAATCAAGGTGCGGAACTGGAAGAGCAGGATGAGGAAGATCAGCACCAGACTGAGCAGGAGCGCATTGCGCATCTCGCCGGAGATTTCCTGTTTGTTCTCGAATTCGCCGCCGTAATCTATGCGGTACCCAGCCGGCAAAGCCATGGTGTCCAGTTGCTTGCGGGCGTGGCCCAGGATTTCGCTGGCCAGCGTGCCCCTGCAGGGAAAGGCGCGCACGGTCAAGGTGCGGACACCGTTTCTGCGCACAATCCTGCCCGGCTGCCACTCGGACGCGAGCGACGCCACGGCGGCTAGCGGAACCTTTGCCCCTGTCACCGGGGAGATCACGTAGGTATCGGAGACGTTCTGGAAGCTCTGCCGATCCGCGGGGTCCAGCCGCAGAACCACATCCACGCCGCGGTCGCCCTCCCAGAAGGTGGTCATCGGCGCGCCTTCAAAGCCCGCCGCTAGTTGCTGCGCGATGCCGGCATTGGTCAAGCCCATCCGGTTGGCCACTTCCTCGCGCACATTCATGCCCACCTGCCAGGCGTCCTCGTGCCAGTCAGTGTGGATGTAGGTAGCGCCTGGCGTATGCCGCAAGATTTCCTCGGCCTGGTTACCCAGCGTTTCCAGCGTGGCAATGTCGTCGCCGGAGATCCGCACTTCAACCGGCGCCTCCATGATCTGGCCCTGTTGCAGTTCCTTCACAAAGACCCTGGCCTCGGGGGCCACATCAGGCAGCCGCTCCCGCAGCCGCTCTACCAGCTTGGGCGTCTCCTTTGCGCTGCCGGTGTTGACCAAGATTTGCGCGTAATTCGCCGCTGGAGCCTGGGGGTTCACGTTGTAGTAGAAGCGCGGCGCGCTTTCACCCAGAAAGCTCGCATACATCTTGACTTGCTTTTCCTTGCTCAGGACCGCTTCAATCTGACGAACGGCCGCGTCCGTGGCCTCGATCTTCGCTCCTTCGGGCAGCCACACGTCCATCACAAACTGATCCCTTTCGGCTAGCGGAAAGAACAATTGCGGCACCATGGCCAGAATCCCCAGTCCGGCCACAAAGGCCGCCACGCTGGAGACCAGAACCAGTTTCTTGTTGAGCATGGCCCAGGTAATGACGCGGTTGTAGCCCTTTTGCATATGGTCCAGCGGCGTTAGCTTGCGCGCTTCGCCGGAATCCTCCTGGCTGTGGTCCACCAGGCCCTGGCGGATGAAGTAGCGGGCCATCAACGGCGTCAGCAGCATCGCAACGAAGAACGAAGTCCCCAGCGAGATGGCGACGGCGATCGGCAGCGCGCGAATGAATTCGCCCACTGCGCCGGTCAGCAAGACCAGCGGAGCAAAGGCCGCAATGATGGCCAGCGTGGCGGTCAGCACCGGAACCGCCATCTCCGTGGCGCAGCGTTCCGCCGCCTCATCGATGGGGACCTTGCGGTCCAGCAGGCCCACATAGTAGTCGACAATCACGATGGCGTTGTCCACCACCATGCCCAGCACCACAATCAGCGCCGCAATCGACACCTGTTGCAACTCGATCCCGCAAGCGTCCAGCATGCCGAAGGTCATGGACACCGACACCGGAATGGCGATGGCCGAGACCAGCGCCACGCGCATCGGCAGCAGCAGCATGGTCACCAGAATCACGGCGACGATGGCGATGCCGAATTCACGGAAAAAGTCGTTGATGCGTTCGGAAACCACCCTGGACTGATCCGCCACCAGGTCAAGTTTCACCTCCGGCGGAAGGGTCGTCTGGATCTTCTTCAGCGTGGTGCGCAGCGTATTGCCGAAGTCCACAATGTTGTTGCCCTCGTGCATCTCCACAGCCAGGAGAATGGTCTGTTCGCCGCCGATCCGCGCGTATTCGGCGGGGTCTTGATAGACCCGCTCCACCGTGGCCAGATCGCCGATATAAACCGGCTGGCCGGTGGGCGGGACGTCCACCATGATCTGGCGAATCTCGTCCTCGGTCTGGATCCGCCCGCCGGAGTTGATCGGCACCTTGCTTTGCCCGGCCGGCACGCGACCCGCAAACTGCGGGGTGTTGCGCCCTTGCAGAGCGCCCATCACCTTCAGCGGGTTGACGGAGTACTGCGAGAGCCGCTCCGACGAGGTGCTGATGTCGATCTCCTCCTTTTGATCGCCGATGCGCTTGATCTTGGATACGGCAGGAATGGCGCGCAGCCCGGTTTCCACCGTCTGTGCGTAGTCCTTCAGCTCTCTTGGGCCATAGTGCCCGCCATGCACGGCAATCAGTGCCGCGACGGTGTCGCCAAAGTCGGAGTCCACGATGGGGCCGCGCACTCCCGCCGGCAGATCGGTGGCCTTCAGTTGCGCCATATCCAGGCGCAGCTTCGACCAGAACTCGTCCGAGTCCTTGACCGACTTATTCAAATCCACATTGATGATCACCATGCCGTTGCGGGTTGTGGAAAAGGTCTTTTCGCGGCGAACTTCGGAGAAGCGGAAGAGGCGCTCTTCAATCTTGCGCGTGACCTGGTCTTCCACCTCCCGGGAGGTCGCGCCCGGATAAACGGCGGCCACAATGCCCGTGTGAATGGTGATCTTGGGGTCCTCGCGCCGCGGCATGGTCAACAGCGCATAAAAGCCCGCCACGAACAGGATGCCCGACAGAACCAGGGTCACCTGCGGATAGCGCAGAGCCGCGCGGACGGGGTTCACTGGCCGCCTCCGATAATCCTGGCAAGCGACCCTTCGCGCACATTCTGCTGGCCGGCCACCACCACCTGCTCGTCGCCCGTGAGGCCGCTGAGGATCTCCACCTCGCTTCCAATTGGCTCTCCCACGTCAACCCGCTTGGCATACACCCGCTGCCGCTCCGGCGAGTACACGTACACCAGCGCCACGCCTTGCGGATCGTGGACAATCGC
>Ga0302279_10008399_pt1 | contig 10155 bp, 4 predicted proteins | sample III_Bog_N3_3_FD_194541 | JGI IMG/M metagenome (GOLD analysis project Ga0302279, IMG submission 194541) | Peat permafrost microbial communities from Stordalen Mire near Abisko, Sweden - III_Bog_N3_3 | ecosystem: Environmental > Terrestrial > Soil > Wetlands > Peat | place: Sweden: Abisko...
CCAGACCTAAAAGTACCGCCATCGCCTCTCCGACGGCCGTAACGCAGGGGTCCCCTTCTGGGGAGGGTCGGCCTGAAAGGCCGGGGTGGGGCTCTTTGGGCTAACCACCGCCTATCGGGTTTCTCAGACCTGCCCCGCCCTGGCGGCTTCGCCGCCTGTCCCGCCCCAGGAGGGGCGGGAGGACTCGCCTCAGACCACCGCCATCAGGCCCCGCGTTGAACCGGTGCGCTTCAACGGCTAGCATGCGTGCAACGAACCTATAGGGGTGGCTCATGTCTAAAGTTCTCGCCGTCGCAATGACCTTGGGTCTCGCCGTCGCCGGCATCACGACGCCCGCCGCCGCTCAATACGGGATGGACAAGAACCCGCCCAAGAATTCCGAAACGCCGGATGTTCCCCGTTGCGCCGCGCCGCTTGGACGCGCCGCGATCCAGGAACCGCAGAACCGGTGGTGGGAGGGACTGGGTCTCTCCAATCCCGAGGCCCTAATCAAGCTCTTTGCCCTGCGTTCGGGCTGTCTGCGGATCGTCGATCGCAGCGGGGGCCTGGCCATGCACAATGAGGAATCCGCCCTCAATGCCGGCGGCGAACTTCAGCGCAACTCCAACGTCGGGCGCGGCCAGGTGGCGGCGGCGGACTATTTCATCATCCCGGACATCGCCAATTCCAACAAACACGCCTCGGGCAGCAATTTCGGCGCGGCGCTGGGCGGCTTCATTCCCGGCGGTTTCGGCGCCCTGGCCGGCGGAATCAGCGTCAAGAAATCCGAGGCCCACACCCTTCTCACCCTCGAGGACGCAAGGACCACCGAACAGCTCTACATCGCCGAGGGCAATGCGCAGAAATCCGACGTCTCCTTTGGCGGCGGGGGCGGCATGGGCGGTTGGTCCGGCTTCGGCGCCTTGGCCGGCAGCGGCTATACCGACACCGACATCGGCAAGGTGATCAGCGCCGCCTACTTCAACGCCTTCGTCGACCTCGTCCATTATATGCAGACCCAGGCGCCCGGCCAGGCGGCGGCCAATGCGCCTATCGCCGCCGAGCGCACGCTCGGGCCGGTGACCCTGCACACCAGTCCCTCGCCCGCCGCGCCCGTGGCCGTCAGCCTCGGCGGCGGGGCGCTCGTCTATCCCACCGGCCAGCGCAACGGCGTGTGGATGGAGGTCGACGACGAGCACGGCAACCGCGGCTGGATGCCGTCCACCCAGGTCACGGTCCACTAAGGCCTCAGCGATCAGTGAAAATCACGGCTGCGCGCCAGCCGGAGGGGCGGTGAGCGTGGAGGCGGCAACGCCCCTTCACGTTTCATTTCCACCAGACGGCCGCTCAGATCGGTAAAGCGTTCGGCGACCACGTGGATCACCTCGCCGGCGCGCTGAAGCCGGCCGTGGACCACCAGGAAACGCGACGCCATCACCGTGCGGCGGTTGGCGGCGAAGACATCGGCCCAGACCACGGCGTTGGCCGATCCGGTCTCATCTTCCAGGGTGACGAACACCACGCCCTTGGCCGTGCCGGGTCTCTGCCGGATCAGCACAAGGCCGCCCACCGCCACCCGCCGGCCATCCTTCATCTCCCGAAGCCGGGCGGCCGTGACGGCGCCCAGATCATTCAACAGGGTGCGGAAAAAGGCGCAGGGATGGGCCTTCAGCGAGAGGTGCGTAGTGCGATAGTCCTCGGCCACATGGGCCGGCAGAGCCATGGCCGGCAGAGACGCCTCCGCCTCAGACGGCGCGCCCATGAGGGCCAGCAGGGGCGCCTCGTTCTCCGCCCTGGCTTCCGGCGCCAGACCCTTCACCGCCCAGAGCGCGGCGCGGCGATCCATCCCCAAGGATCGCATGGCGTCCGCCTCGGCCAGCAGCTCCAGACTCCGGCGAGACAGGGCCGCCCGCGCGGCGATCTCGCCCAGGGTGCGCGCCCCCGACCCCCGCGCCGCGATCAGCCTCTCCGCCTCCACCTGCTTGAGCCCGCTGATCTGACGCAAGCCCAGCCGAACGGCGCGCAGTCCGCGGCCTTGCGCCCCCTCCCTCCCCTCCTGGGGAGGGTCGGCCTGTCGGATTTCCTCCGACATGCCCCGCCCTGGCGGCTTCGCCGCCTGTCCCTCCCCAGGAGGGGAGGGGGGAAGAGTCTCAAGCCCGCTGTCCCATCCGCTCAGCATCACATCCACCCCCCGCACCTCCACCCCGTGCTCCCTGGCGTCGCGGACCAGCTGGGCGGGCTGGTAGAAGCCCATGGGCTGGCTGTTGAGCATGGCGGCGCAGAAGACGTCCGGATGGTGGCATTTGATCCAGGCGGAGATGTAGACCAGCTTGGCGAAACTCACCGCGTGGCTCTCGGGAAACCCGTAGGAGCCGAAGCCCTCGATCTGGCGAAAGCAGCGCCGGGCGAACTCCGGATCATAGCCCCGCGCCACCATCCCCTGCTCGAACTTGGCGCCATAGACGCCCACGTCGCCCAGATTGCGGAAGGTGGCCATGGAGCGGCGCAGGCCATTGGCCTCCTCCGGCGTGAACTTGGCCGCCTCTATGGCCAGGCGCATGGCCTGTTCCTGAAACAATGGCACCCCCAGGGTCTTGCCCAGAACGCCCTCCACCTCGTCGGCGGGCCCGTGCTCGGGCGAGGGGGCGGGAAAGACCACCGGCTCGCTGCCCTCGCGCCGGCGCAGATAGGGATGGACCATGTCGCCCTGGATGGGCCCTGGCCGCACGATCGCCACCTCGATGACGAGGTCATAGAATTCGATGGGCTTGAGCCTTGGCAGCATGGACATCTGGGCGCGGCTCTCCACCTGGAAGACGCCCACCGAATCGGCCTTACACAGCATGTCGTAGACCGCCGGATCCTCCTCGGGGACGTCGGCCATGTCTGCGATGCCCAGGGTCTCCATGGCCTTGCGGATGGCGCTCAACATGCCCAGCGCCAGCACATCCACCTTCATCAGGCCCAGGGCGTCGATGTCGTCTTTGTCCCATTCGATGAAGGTGCGGTCCTTCATGGCCGCGTTGCCGATGGGCACGGTCTCGTCGAGCCGCCGCTTCGTCAGCACAAAGCCGCCCACGTGCTGGGACAGGTGGCGGGGAAAGCCGAGAATCTGGGTGGCCAGGGCCGTGGCGCGGGCGATCTCGGGGTTGGTCGGATCCAGCCCCGCCTGGCGGATGTGATCGTCCGGCAGGCCGTCGCCCCAGCTGCCCCAGACCGTGCCGGCCAGGGCGGCGGTGACATCCTCGGTCAGGCCCAGCGCCTTGCCCACATCGCGGATGGCGCTGCGCGGCCTATAGTGGATCACCGTGGCGCAGATCGCCGCCCGTTCGCGGCCATAGCGCTCAAACACATACTGCATGACCAGTTCGCGGCGCTCGTGCTCGAAGTCCACATCGATATCCGGCGGCTCGTCCCGCTCCCGCGAGATGAACCTTGCGAAGAGCAGATCATGCTTGGGCCGGGTGGGATCCACCGAGGTGACGCCCAGACAGAAACAGACCGCCGAATTGGCCGCCGAGCCGCGTCCCTGGCATAAAATCCCCTGATCCCGCGCCCATTTGACGATGTCGTGCACGGTGAGGAAGTAGTTGGGATAGCCCAGCTCCTCGATGAGGGCGAGCTCGTGATCCAGATAGTCGCGCACCTTCTGGGGTACGCCCGCCGGATAGCGCCACGCCGCCCCCTGCCAGGCCAGATCGGTTAGATGGGCGATCGCGCTCTTGCCGGGCGGGACGGGCTCGTCGGGATATTCGTACTTCAACTGACCCAGATCGAAGGCGATGCGATCGGCCACCTCGGTGGTCCGGGCCACGGCGTCCGGCCACTCCGCGAAGAGGCGCGCCATCTCGGCGGGCGATTTCAGGTGGCGTTCGGCATTGGCCTCCAGGCGCAGCCCGGCCTGCGTGATCGCGCATTTCTCGGCCACGCAGGTGAGGATGTCCTGAAGGGGCCGCCGTTCGGGCCCATGGTAGAGCACGTCATTGGTGGCGATCATCGGCGCGCCTGCGCCCTGCGCCAGGCTGTTCAGCTGATGCAACCGGTGCAGATCCCGCGCGCCGTAGGGCCGTGAGGCGACGAGCCACGCGCGGTTCTGGAAATCATCCGCCAGACGCTTCAGGTCATCCCCAAAGGCGCCGTCCAGGCGCGCGGGCGGAACGATCAGGATCAGCTGGCCTTCGCCGTGGGCGCGCAGATCCTGGGCCGTCAGATGACATTCCCCCTTGCCGGCCCGCCGCTGGCCCAGGGTCAGCAGCCGGGTCAGCCGTCCCCAGGCCTCCCGGTCGGTGGGATAGCAAAGCACGCTGGGGGCGCCGTCGGCGAAGTCCAGGCGCGCGCCGGTGAAGACCTTCTGACCGATCTCCCGGCCCTTGGCCCAGGCGCGCACCACGCCGGCCAGGGAGTTGCGATCCGCGATCCCGATCGCCGCCATGCCAAGGACTTTGGCCTGCGTCACCATCTCCCCCGGATGCGACGCGCCCTTCAGGAAGCTGAAATTGGTCGTTGTCTGCAGCTCGGCGTAGGTCATGGGGCGCAGGCCGCCAAGGCAGATAAGATTGTATCCATGACGCCATCGATGTTGGTGTTGATATCGCCATTCCAGAAACGCAAGGTCTGGAAACCGTGGTGTTTCAGCACCTTGTCCCGAAGCGTGTCATGACCGGCCTGGATGCTCTCTCCATGACCGCCGCCATCAACCTCGACGACGAGGCGAGACTTGAAGCACACGAAATCCAAGTAATGGCCTTGGAACGGCGATTGCCTGCGAAAGTGAAATCCTTGCGGTCGCAAGTCGCGCAAATGGAGCCACAAGCGCGCTTCCTGAGGTGTGAGCGTCTTGCGTAGCTGCCTGGCGCGACGCGTCGTTGCCCGCTTCCCACAAATCCTTTCTGCCTCCCTCCCCTCCTGGGGAGGGACAGGCGGCGCAGCCGCCAGGGTGGGGCGCGTCAGGGAAACCCCCGGCGCCATCGAAGCGTCGGACAGCCCCACCCCGGCCTGCGGCCGACCCTCCCCAGGAGGGGAGGGAGGAGGCTGTTGTCTCTCACCCGAACAGGCCATGGAGCCACCATTTGGCGGGGACGCCGGGTTGATGCAGGCCGGCGCGGAAGAGCCAGAAGCGGGCGCCGTCGACGTCCTCGACCCTGTAATAATCCCGCGCCCTGGCGGGACCCGTGGTGTCGAAGGGCTGGCGCCACCACTCCTGGGCGATGCGCTCCGGGCCCTCGGCGCGGGTGACGCGATGGCGGATGCCGCGCCAGCGGAAGAGGACGGGCGGATCGTCCGGCACGGGCGCCACCACCTCAATGGGTTCGGGCCGGCGGAACAGGCGCAGGGGACGAGGCCGCGCCGGGTCCCAGCCGACGCCCGCAAACGGCGACAAAGGCGGGCGCCGCGTCACGGCGCGCTCGGGGATATGGCTGGGAAAGGCCTCCGCGCGCCAGACGGCGCCCGGGCCCAGGCGATTGGCAAGCCGGTCGACGAGGGGCCCGATCCCATCCTCCACCGCCGCCTCGGCCGCCTCGTCCAGACGCCGCTGGCGCGACGAGACCGCCTCCACCTCTTGCGCCAGAAGGGTGACGACATCGATCCCGAAGCCCGGGTCCACATTGTCCAGCAGGGGCGCGAACAGGCGGGCCGCGCGCGCGCCGTCCCGGCCTGGCAGGGCGAGGCCGATGACCAGGCGCTGGATCACGCCGTCCAGGCGATGAAAAGCCAGTTCGAAGCGCCGGGCGCCCTGACCCCGCGTCTCCAGACGCGCGCACAAAAGGGCTGCGATATCGCCGGTCACCCGGGCGAGATCCTCCGGGACGCTGATGGGCTCGACGAAGGCCAGACGCGCGAACCAGGGACTGGGCGGGCGGCGGTAGGTGAGCGCCTCGCCCGCGCGCCCGAAGGCCTGATCCAGGCGCTGGACCACCTCGGCGCCGAACCGGCGGGTGACGGACGCCCGCGGCTGAGCCGCCAGACGCCCGATGGTGGTCAGGCCCAGACGGGCGATCTGGGCCGTGGCCTCCGGCGCCAGTCGAAGCGCCGTGACCGGCAGGGGCGAAAGAAGCGCCTCCTCCTCGCCAGGCGCCGCGATGGTTCCATCCTCGCCAAAGTGGGCCAGAGCCCAGGCGGCGCCGGGGGTGGCGGCGACGGCGGCGCGCGCGGGAAGGCCGTTCGTCGCCAGGCGGGCGATCAGGTCGCCCATCATCGCCGCCTCGCCGCCCCAGAGATGGGCGACGCCGGTGATATCCAGGAAGAGGCCGTCGGGCGCATCGATCGCCACCGCCGGAGAGAAGCGCGCGCACCAGTCCGCCAGGGCGACGAGGGCCGCCTGATCGAGCGCGGGTTCGGCCTCGGCGGTGACCAGCTCCGGCGCCAGGGCCGCCGCGTCGGTAGCCTTCTGGCCCGCGAAAAGGCCCAGGGCCGTCGCGCCCTCGTCCAGCGCAGTCAGCCGCCGCACGCCCGCCTGGGTCGCCACCAGGGCGAAGGCCTCAGCCGGCGAGGCGCAGGGGTTGCGGCGTCTCCAGTTGGCGATCGCCCAGGTCGGCGACCACACGCAGAGGATACGGTCCATCGCTCTTCTCCATGATCCATGCGCCCGGCCGCCCGCCCCGGCAGCGCTCCAGGCTCACCCGCCATCGCGGCGCCCCCAGGCCTGACGTTCCGGCTTCCGCCGCACTGGGCGCCGAGGCGACGAGCCAGCGGGTGGCGGCGGCGGATCCCGACAGGGCGCCCCCTTCCTCGCGTGCTCGGGCCGGCCCGCCAAAGGGACGGCGGCGAAGGACGAAACCGGTGGCGCCCTGCTTTTCGCAGGCTAGCTGAAGCCGGCGCCCGGCGGTGAGATCGACGCCCTCCACCTCGCCGATGGCCGCGGCGACGCCGGCGCTTCCCAAAGCATCCTCCAGGGCGCTCAGGGCCTGGGCCTCGTCACGGACCTGGACCTGGATCAGACGCTCGGCGGGAAATCCCAGGCCCTGAAGTCCCGGCGCGTGAAGGTCCCCGCGCCGCATCACCCAGACCACGGCGCCGCGCGCGGCCAGGGGTGCAGCCAGGGCGGCGACGAAGGCGCCGGCCGCCGCGCCGATCTCGATCTCCACCCCCTCTCCCGCCACTTCGTGCCAGCGGCCAAGCGGCAGCCCTCCGCCGGGCAGATAACGGTCAAGCCTCGCGTAGCCAAAGGGCGTCACGCACTCGGATGCGCCGCCGCGCCCCTGAGTTGCGGCGACCTGCGCTCGAACGGCCATAAAGCGCGCCAGGCGGGACATGGGAAACCCTTTTTGTTCTCTTTTTGTTCTAGTTTGGAGTCACGCAGAGTCAAGGAAGTCCCTGAACGGCTATCGTCCGGCGCCCGCATTCCCGCCTATGGTGCGCGAAACGCGCGCCAAACCGCCAAGAGGAAGCCCATGCCTTTTCGTCACGTCCTGATCGCCAATCGGGGCGAAATCGCGATCCGCATCGCCAGAGCGGCGAGCGAACTGGGCCTGACCACCACCGCCATCTTCGCCACCGACGACGCAGCCTCCCTGCACGTGAAGGCGACCGATCATGCCGTGGCGCTCAACGCGTCGGGCGCGCGCGCCTATCTGGACATCGGGGCGATCGTCGCGGCGGCCAGGGAGGCGGACTGCGACGCCATCCACCCAGGCTACGGATTTTTATCGGAAAACGCCGATTTCGCCCGCGCATGCGCCAGCGCCGGGATCGTCTTCATCGGACCCTCCCCAGAGTCTCTGGACGCCTTTGGAGACAAGGCCCAGGCCCGGGCCCTGGCCACGCGGGTCGGCGTCCCGGTGATCGAGGGCACGCGCGGGTCGGCGGGCCTCGTCGAGATCAAGGCTTTCTTCGCAAGCCTTCCGGCCGGTTCGGCCATGATCATCAAGGCGGTGGCCGGCGGCGGCGGCCGCGGCATGAGGGTGGTGCGGGCCGCGGGCGAGATCGACGCCGCCTTCGCCGCCGCCGGACGCGAGGCCCTCGCCGCCTTCGGCGCGGACGCCCTCTACGCCGAACGCTATATCGAGCGGGCGCGCCACATCGAGGTCCAGGTGGCCGCAGACCGCACCGGCGTCCTGGCCATAGGCGAGCGCGACTGTTCCCTGCAGCGCCGGCGCCAGAAGATCGTGGAGATCGCCCCCGCCCCCAATCTCGACGAGGCGGTGCGCGCGGCCCTGTTCGAGGCCGCCACCACCCTGGCCGCAGCTGTCCGCTATCGTACTCTGGGCACAGTGGAATTCCTGCTGGACGCCGACGGCGCCAGCTTCGCCTTCATTGAAGCTAACGCCCGCCTCCAGGTGGAACACACCGTCACCGAACAGGTCACCGGGCTCGATCTGGTCCAGGTCCAGATCCGCCTGGCGGCCGGCGAGACCCTGGGCGCGATCGGACTGACTGCGACCCCGGTCACGCGCGGCTTCGCCATCCAGGCGCGGGTCAATCTGGAAACCCTGACGGCTGATGGCGAGGCGCGGCCCACCGGCGGGCGCCTCACGGCCTATGAGCCGCCGTCCGGACCCGGCGTCCGGGTCGATGGATATGGATACGCCGGATACGACACGAGCCCGAACTACGACTCCCTGCTCGCCAAGGTGATCGCGGAAGCCCCGAGCCTCGCCCAGGCCGCTGCTCGCACCGCCCGGGCGTTGTCGGAATTTAGAATTGAAGGGGTCGAAACCAACATCGCCGTTCTGCGCGCGGTGCTTGAGCGGCCGGAAGTTCTGGCGGGATCGGCGACGACGCGCTTCATCGAGGCCCACGCCGCTGAACTGATCGCTGCAGCGGCGGACTTGCAGCCACGAACGTTTGAAACGACCCAAACGCTCACCCCGGCGCCGGTTGCATCGGTCCACGCAGCGGCGCAGGCGCCTGGCGGCGCCGAGCCTGTGGGCGCTCCGTTGGCCGCGACGGTGGGCTCGGTGGAGGTGGCCGAGGGGGACCTCGTGCGCCCCGGCCAGCCGGTGGCGATCCTCGAAGCCATGAAGATGGAACACGTGGTCGTGGCGGGAATCGGCGGACGGGTGGCGCGGATCGACGTCTCGAAGGGGGAGGTTCTGGTCCGGGACCAGGCGATCCTCTTTCTCTATCCGGAGGATGTGGACGCCGCCGAGGCCGAGGACGCCGCGGAGATCGATCTGGATTTCATTCGCCCCGATCTTGCCGAAGCCAATGCGCGGTGGGCGATCACCCTGGACGCCGCGAGGCCCGAGGCCGTGGCCCGCCGACGCAGCCGCAATCAGCGTACGGCGCGCGAGAACATCGACGATCTGGTCGATCCGGGCACCTTCCTGGAATACGGCGCTTTCGCCCTGGCCGCCCAGCGACGTCGCCGCTCCACGGAGGAGCTTTTGAAGATGAGCCCCGCGGACGGGCTGATCTGCGGGGTGGGGTCGGTGAACGGCGCGCTTTTCGCGCCGGAGCAGGCCCGGTGCGCGGCTCTGTCCTACGACTTTACCGTCCTTGCCGGCACGCAGGGGCACATGAATCACATGAAGACCGATCGCCTGCTGGAGATCGTGGAAAGCCAGGAGCTTCCGGTGGTCTGGTTCGCTGAGGGCGGCGGCGGACGGCCAGGCGACACCGACGGCATCGGCGCGTCCGGCCTGGCGACACCCAGCTTCAAGGCCTTCGCCCAGCTCGCCGGCCTCGTGCCGAAAATCGCTGTGGTGTCCGGCCGATGCTTCGCGGGGAACGCCTCCTTCGCCGGCGTCAGCGAGATTCTCATCTGCACCAAGGGATCCAATATCGGCATGGGTGGACCGGCCATGATCGAGGGCGGCGGCCTGGGCGTCTTCACCCCGGAAGAGATCGGCCCCATGGATGTTCAGACGGCCAACGGCGTGGTCGACATCCTGGCCGAGGACGAGGCCGACGCCACGCACCTGGCCAAACAGGCTTTGTCCTACTTCCAAGGGACTGTCCGTGAATGGACCGTTGCGGATCAGCGCCATCTTCGCCGCGCGATCCCGGAAAACCGGCTGCGCGTCTATGATGTGCGATCGGTGATCGAGACGCTTGTGGACGAAGGCTCCTTTCTCGAACTTCGGCCGGCGTACGCCCCGGGCGTTATCGCCGGCTTTGTTCGCATGGAGGGCCGGCCCATGGGGCTGATCGCCAATGACCCCCGCCATCTGGGCGGCGCCGTGGATTGCGACGGTGCGGACAAAGGCTCGCGCCTGTTTCAGCTCTGCGATGCAT
>Ga0302279_10008401_pt1 | contig 10151 bp, 13 predicted proteins | sample III_Bog_N3_3_FD_194541 | JGI IMG/M metagenome (GOLD analysis project Ga0302279, IMG submission 194541) | Peat permafrost microbial communities from Stordalen Mire near Abisko, Sweden - III_Bog_N3_3 | ecosystem: Environmental > Terrestrial > Soil > Wetlands > Peat | place: Sweden: Abisko...
GGGAGCAGCGCGGTGCGGGGGAACGAGCTGGCGGTGATCAGGCGGTACAGCTGGGGATTGGCCGACCCCAAGGCCCGGTACGCGGCGAGCAGGTCACCCACCCGATCCCGGTCCGGGCCCTGCACCGCCTCGTGCATGGCCAGTCCGGTCTCGTCGATGCCGATCTCGACCAGTGCCAGTTCGAGCGCAGGCCGACCGTCGACGTGCTTGTACAACGACGGCGCCCGGATCCCCAGTTCTCCGGCCAGTCGTCGCATGGTCAGGCCGTCGCTCCCGACCTCCTCGAGCAGCACCCGGGCCGTGTCGATGATCTGGCGGGCCCGGGGGGTGCGCACCCGGGGCGTCGGGCGCGGTGTGGCGGCCTGCGCCCCGTCGGTCACGGTGCCGGGCGGAGGACGAAGACGGGGTGGTTGGGACCCGCTGCCCGGAGCTCGTCATCGGAGGAGTCGGCCGAGACTCCTTCGAAGAACACGCCGACCTCCGCCTTCCACCGCCTGAGGTAGGCACGCAGTACGGGGGGCTTCTCGTCGTCGGTCAACTCGGTGGCGATGAAGTGCTGGCGGTTGCGGCCGAGGAGCAGGTCGAGACGACCGTCGGCGGCCCGGACGTTGCGGACCCACTGCCCGGTGCCCCGGGCCGAGACGAGGTAGTGGTCGTCGTCGAGGGACAGCAGGTTCACCGGCACCTGGCGCGGTTCGCCCGAGGTCCGCCCGGCCACTTCGAGCACCCGGCTGCCCCACACGCTGACCCCGGCCCGGGTCAGCAGCGCGACCGCCTTGTTGAAGACGTTCTTGGTGAACCACCCTGGCTCGCGGTACCGGGCTGGACTGGGTTCGCTCATCATGACCTCCGGATCGGTAGGGGGTAACGCTGTTAGCCGGAACAGTAGCTAACGCTGTTAGCCTCGTCAACCCCCTGGGAGTCGGTGTGCGTCCGAGGTCCTGTCCACGGTCCGGTCCACAGGCCTGTCCATGGTCTCCACCCATCTGTCCGGACCGGGAAGTAGCGACCCGTGGCTACTGCGGGTGGCCCGCTACTCCGCCACGTAGCAGACGGCCTCGATGTTGTTGCCGTCCGGATCACGCACGAACGCTCCGAAGTAGTCGGGGTGGTACTCGGGCCACAGCCGAGGAGGGTGGAGGGATGGAGCCCCGACCGCCGTCGCCATGCCGAAGAACGCCCGCACGGCGTCGCGGTCGATCGCGCTGAAGGCGACATGGGCCTCGCGGAAGCCGCTCCCGGTCTTCCGGGGCCCGATCCAGAACTGGGGACGTGGCGGCTCGCCGTAGCCGATGACATCCCCGTAGTCGGCAACTCTGGCGAACCCGAGGGGCGCCAGGTCGGCGTCGTAGAACGCGGCACTGGCCACCACGTCAGCGCACTGGATGGGCATGTGCTCGAGCGTCCTGCCTCCTTGGCTTCCGGCGCGCGGCCCCCGACGCCGGCCTGCCCGACATGGTGGTCAGGCGGGCTCCCACAGTTCGACCCGATTGCCTTCGGGATCGGTGACCCACCCGAACCGGCCGACGCCGTCCATCGCTTCGGTAGCCGCATCCACCGCTGCTCCCTTGAGGCGTAGCTGGGTGAGCATGGCGTCGAGGTCACGGACCCGGAAATTGATCATGGTCTGCTGGGTGCGGTCCCCGAAATAGTCGGTGTCGGACTCGAAGGTGGCCACGACCGTGGGCCCGACCGACTGGTGCCACAGACCGTTGTCGTCGGCATCCAGGCCCAGGCACTCCCGGTACCACGCGCCCAGTGCCACCGGGTCGGTCGCCCGCAGGAAGTACCCGCCGATCCCCATCACGTGCTCCATGTCGCAATCTTGCCAGGACCGACCGGATCCCGCAGGAGTGCGACGCCCCCGACGCCGCCGTCGTCGGTGGCCTCAGGATCCGAGGACGTCACCGGTCCGCTCGGACGCCTCGTCGCTGCCGTCGTCATCGGGGGACTGCCGCACCCCTGACGCACTGGCCCGCAGTGCATCGGTATCGCTGGTCCGTCCGATCAGGACCAACTCGTCGCCGGCTTCGAATGTGGTGCTTCCCGAGGGCACCACCAGATCGCGCTGTCGCTGGATGGTGGTGACGATGATGCTCGCGGGAAGATCCGCCCCGGACAGTGATCGGCCGACCAGTGGGGAGCCGGCGTCGATCCGAACCCGATCGGCACCGGTGTCCTCGCCGTCGGCGCTGACCTTCTGGAGGCTGGCCAGGAGGCCCAGCCGGTAGCCCCGGACCACGTCGGAGGTGGCGACGATCCCCACCACCCTGCGGTCGGGATCGACGACCGGGACCCAGTGCTGGCTGGACGCGATGATGGCATCGACGGCGACATCGAGATCGGCCGACTCGGACACGGTCGGTGCCGACACGTCGATGAGCGACTCGAGACGATGGCCGGGTGCCGACCCGTCCTCCCGCAGTCGGTCCAGTGTGATCGCTCCCTCGAACCTGCCGTTCCCGTCAACCACGGGCGCGCCGGTGACACCGGCCTCGTCGAGCTGTGCGCGGGCCGCCGCCACCGGGGTCCCGCCGGTGATCACCAGGCGCGGCTGAGCCATGGCCTGGAGCACCGGAACGTTCCCGAGCACGGGCATGCCGACGAGCATCCGTTGCGCGGGTGCGTCCGCTCTGGACCGGAGCTGGCTGCGGTAGATGGTGTCGTCGCTACGACGCACGATGAACCAGGCGAGTCCGACGGCGATCATGGCGGGACCCAGGATCGAGAGGCTCCCGGTCATCTCGGCCACCATGAGCATCACGGCCAGGGGCGCACGGGAGATCCCACCGAAGCAGCACATCATCCCGATGATCACGTACGGCGCCGGACTGTGGCCCATCGAGGGGACGACCGGCTCGAACAGTCTCCAGACCGACGCGCCGATGAACGCGCCGATGATCATGCCCGGCCCGAAGATTCCTCCGGACCCGCCCGAGCCGATGGAGAGACCGGTGGCGAGGATCCTGGCGAACGGGAGGATCAGGACGATCCACAGCGGGAGGGTCAGCAGCTGCCGGCCGAGGCCCTGCTGGATCCACCCGTAGCCGGTGCCGAGCACCTCGGGGATGGCCAGGGCGATCAACCCCACGATGACGCCTCCGATGGCGGGCTTGATCCACCGGGGGAGCGGGATCCTGGCGAACAGATCGGCGATGCCGTAGAAGCTCTTCGCGTAGAGGAGACCGATCAGCCCACCGAGGACGCCGATCAGTGCGAACCACGGGAGATGGGCCGGGTCGGTGAAGTGGTAGCCGCCGGCGAAGCCGAACAGGGGGGTGAACCCGATGAACGAACCGAAGATCACGTAGCCCACCAGCGAGGCGACGAAGCTGGGCAGGAGCGCTTCGGCGTCGAAGTCGTCACGGTAGAGGATCTCGGTGGCCAGGACGGCGCCGCCGAGCGGCGCACCGAAGATGGCACCGATGCCTGACCCGATGCCGGTGACCACGGCGATGCGGGCGTCGGCCGGGCTGAGGTCGAGCTCGCGTGCCAGCAACGACGCAAACCCGGCACTGATCTGACCGGTCGGACCCTCGCGCCCGCCCGATCCACCCGATCCGATGGTGAGCGCGGAGGCCACGATCTTGACCACGACGGCCCGGAAGCGGATGCCTCGGGGGTTGTGGTGCACCGCCGAGATGGCGGCGTCGGTGCCGTGACCTTCCGCCTCGGGGGCGAACCGGAACACGAGGATGGCACCGAGCAGCGCGCCGAGTCCGACCACCAGAGGAATGGCCCAGGGGCGGGTGAAGCTCGCCGACGCCCGGTGCCCGCCCTCGCCCGCCGGTGTGGGGGGGTGGTACCCCGCCAAGGTCCCGAGGAAGAAGTGGGTCGCGGCCAACAGCGACTCGTAGAACACGATGGCGCCGACGCCGGCCATCGTCCCGATCAGCACTCCGAGGATCAGCCACTTCTGGAGGTACGTCGCGTCGTCGAGCCAGCGTCCGGCACGGGTCATCGCTGCCCGCCAGGCGGTGCGGCCGACGATCGTCACGGTCGTGTCCCGTCCATGTCGAAGCCCCACCCTGCGGACCAGTCCTGCTCGGGGACTTCGCCTGCGCTGTCCGCCAGCCGTTGGAGCGAGTCCACCAGTGCCGCCCGCTGGTCCTGGGGGATCGCCCGCACCAGCTCGACGATCTCCGTGCGCCGCCGCTGGGTCACCTCGTCCACCAGGTCCCGACCCCGTCTGGCCAAGGACAACCGCACGAGCCGGCGGTCACCGCTGGCGTTGCGACGCACGACCAGCCCCTTCTTGACCAGCCGGTCGCACATGCGGGTGGCCGTCGGGGGCGTGACCGCGACCGCCTCGGCCAGTGCGGCGAGGCTCTGCGGACCCCGGGATGCCAGGACGACCAGCGTGCGGTACTGGGTGAGGGTCACCTCCTCGGCGATGTCGCCGAGCGACCGGGCCGCAACCGCTACCAGTGCCCGGCTGGCGGTGAGTACGGCATCGACGATGGCGTCGTCATCGGTGTCGGGGTCCGGTCTTCTGAGTGGCATAGGCTAATCATTGTAGTAGCTAATGATCAGGGTCACGCCCGGTGGATCGCTACCATCGCTACGTGTCCGAGCACGCAGACCTGACCGACCCACTCGTCGTCTCGGTGACGCGGCGCATCGACGCACCGGCGCCTCTGCTGTTCGAGGTACTGCGCGACCCGGGACGGCACCCGCAGCTCGACGGCTCCGGCATGGTCCGTGGCACCGACGCCCCGCCGATCACGGGGGTGGGAGACGCGTTCGTCATGCGCATGCACAACGACGAGTTCGGTGACTACGAGATGCGCAACGACGTGGTCGAGTACGCGCCGGACCGGTCGATCGCGTGGGCTCCCACCCGACACGATGTCCCCGATGACGAGAGCTGGGACCATCGGTGGGGATGGCGACTCTCCCCTCGGGGCGAGGCGACCGAGGTGACCGCCTTCTTCGACTGCACCCGGGTGCCCGAGGACGGCCTGCGCATTCTGGACAGGGGGGAGTGGGGGCGCCCGATCCTCGAGCAGAGCCTCGACAGGCTCCGGGCGCTCGTGACCCGCTGACCTGTCATCCACCCGACCTCTGAGGTGGCGCCCGACGACACGCGCGGGCAACGCGTTCGCCCGACCCGCTCCGCCGGTTCAGTCGAGCGTGAAATTCGGGTTGCGGATGAGCCCGAGGATGGCGCCCTGCGGCGACCGCACCGTCGCCGTGACGATGCCGTCACCCACGTCGGCCACCGGGGTGTGGACGGTGGCTCCGGCCCCCACCGCCGTGGCGACCGCCTCGGTCACATCCGGGACGCCCCAGTACACGAGTGCACCGTCTGGCGGATCGGCGTCGGGCATCAGTGCCAGCTCGTATCCGGCGACGCTGAAGCCGACGTAGAACGGCTGGTCGAAGTACGGCTCGATGCCGAGCACGTCGATCCACCATCGCTTGGCCGACTCGAGATCGGGTGCCGGATAGATGACGGTGCGGAGTCCTTCGAACGACATCGACATGCGCCGATTGTCGCACCGGCCAGCTGCGTTCTCCTGCGGGGACGCGAGGGGGATTCGCCGTGAGCGTGCACGACCCCGAGGAACTGGAGAGTCGGCTGATGGCACTCGCCGAGCAGCTCCCGTTCGAGGTGACCACCCGTCCGACGAGGGTCGGCTCGATCTCGACCGGTGGCCTGGATGTGAGGCTGCTCCGTCCCGACCGGGAGCGGGCGCTCGCCCGGCCCGGTGCGACCAGGAAGAGGCGCGGACACGTCGAGGTACCCGGCGCACTGCTCCGAGAGCCACGAAGGTGGGGGCGCAACCGCTCGTCCTCCCCGCTGCCGCTACCTCGTGGTGGGGTCGGTGGGCAACGGCGGGACAACCATGCGCTCGGTCAGTGCCGTGGTGACCAGGTCCTGCACGTGGTCCCGCAGTACGTGACGGTCGTCCAGCGTCAACCCGTCGGTGGCGATCCCGTCGAGGAACTCGATGGTCACGACTCCCGGGCGTACGAGGAGTCGGCCCTTGGGGCGCAACACGGCGTCGGTGCCGTGGATGGCGACCGGAACGATGGCGCTCGTCGTGCGGATGGCCAACGTGAATGCTCCGGACTTGAACGGCAGACGGACACCTGCCGGAGCGATACCCCCTTCGGGGAAGATCGCCAGGTCGAATCCGTCGCCGGCCCGTCGATCAGCCACCAGCGCGTCGAGCTGACGCTGCGACCGGTCGTGGTCGCGGCGGTCGATCGGCTGGGTGCCGAGCGCGCGCATGGCCGACGCCAACAAGGGGATCCGGAAGAGGTCGGCGGCGGCCAGGAAGCGGATCGATGGGAGGGCGAAGAGCAGGGCGGGGATGTCCATCGGACTCGAATGGTTGGGGGTGACCACGGCCCGTCCCACCGGCACGATCGGACGGGATCCACCGACCACGAACCGGACGCCGCACAGGGCGGCCACCACGGACACCCCCCATCGGGCCAGTCTGCGACCCGTGCCGCGGCGGAGGCGTTCGACCACCACGATGGTCGGCAGCAGCACCAGTAGTGCCCCCACGACGAGCACCCGGTTGTACTCGGCGCGGAGACGCCGTGCGGCCCGTCGGCAGGCGCCGGTGACCGTGCCGTAGGTCCGGTCCGGTCCCGACGGGGGAGTCATCGGTTCGGCGCCGTGAGACCGGGGTCCGGAACGGACCCCGGTCATCAGGCGGCCACGGCCGAGGTCAACAGGTTGAGGCCCTCGAGGCCGGGCAACCGGCTCACCCGTCGGTCGATCCGCTGGGCCATCGTCTGGCCGTCGTCGTCACCGAACAGGTAGGTGCGCAGGAAGTCGACCTCCTCGTCGGGCACGACGCCGGAACCGACCGGTGCCCAGAACTTGCGGAGTGCCCAGCGGGTGACCCGTTGGGCCGCACGACTGTTGGCCAGGCGTCCGTTGGCCTGTGACGCGTAGAAGTCGATGTGGCGACCCTCCTGCTTCATGATCCGCCGGAGGAGCACCGACAGCGTCGGATGATCGGCCAGCTTGATCAGTCGGGCGTACGCAGCCTGTGTGGTCCACTCGTTGACCGCGCCCCAGGTCATGTGCACGGCGGTCAGGTGCGGTGTGATGGCCGACGCGATCTGGAAGCCGACCGGTCGCCACCGGTCGCCCTTGGGTAGGCGCTGGCGCAGGGCCGCGATGCGGGTCGATCCGGCCGTCTCGTCGTGGGCGCTGAGGACCTTGCCGATGGCGTCCCCGTGCCAGAACTCCTCGTAGTTCCACATGGTGAGGAACGAGGTGATGTCGGGATCACGATGGGCCCGGGTGACCAGGACGTCGCGGAGGTAGCAGACGGTGTGGCTCTCCACGTCGTGCATGTAGCGCAGACAACGCAACGCATCGGGTGGCAGTGGGTGCGAACGGAAGGCATCGAAATCGATGTCCTCGATCTCCAGCTTGGCGGAGAGCCTCTGGTAGGTGGTGGCGTCGAAGGTCATGTCTGTTGTTCGATGCACATCGCCGTCGGGATGACGACCGCGTCGGAGTTCACGTCCGCCCTCGTCGCCCGACACGGTGGTCCACCTCGATGGTGGCCGTAGAGTCGGAACCGGGACGGACGTGGATACGCGAACGGTCGTGTGGAGTCCTCCAGGTCACCGCAGTCGAGAGGAGGCGTCATGGACGTCGAAGGTTGGTACGTGGACCCCTACGGGATCCACGAGGCGCGCTGGATGTCCGACGGTGCCGCCACTGCACTGGTGCGGGACGGCACCGCGGAGGGCAACGACCCGCCGCCGGCGACCCCGTTCACCGGGGAGCCGGTCCCGCTGCCCGACATCGGGGCGCCGGACGGCGCCGATCTCCTGCGGGCGGACGACGCCGACGTCCGGGAGTTCGACCCGCAGGCGGAAGAGGACTCGGCCTGGAACGCATTCGGCGCGTCGTCGGGAGGCGACTGAACCGGGACGGACCCGCGTTCCCGGATCGACGGCCGGACGTCAGGGTCGCCGGCAGCGGGCCCGACTGGGATACTGCATCGGTGGACGCGGTCACGATCCGGAGCGCCGAGCCCGCCGACCTGCCCCGACTGGTGGAGCTGCTCCAACTCGGTGCGCTCGTCGACGGCAGGGAGGACCCGGACGACGTGGCCGACTATGCCTCCGCCCTGGCCGAGATCCGCACCACACCGGGATGCGATCTCCTGGTCGCCGAGACCGACGGCCTGGTGGTCGGTGTGTGCCAGCTGATCGTCTTCCGGCACCTGCAGCACCGGGGTGGTCGTTGCGCCGAGATCGAGTCCGTCCACGTCCACCCCGAATTCCGCAGTCGCGGCATCGGTAGCCGCCTGGTGGCCGCGGCCGTGAGGTCGGCACGGGCGGCCGGCTGCTACCGGGTCCAGCTGACCTCGAACGGCCGCCGCGCCGATGCCCATCGCTTCTACGTCCGGGAGGGTTTCGAGCAGAGCCATCTCGGGTTCAAGCTGCTCCTCTGAGTCGGTCGGCCCGAGGCCGGCCCGAGGGGAGGGAGCGCCCACCGCCGGTCTGCGACCTCACGCGACGTGGGACGCGGAGCACGAGCGGTGACCTGCCGGGGCGGCTGGTGTGCCTGGCGACGCCCACGTAACAGAACATTCACCTCCCCGTATGGGCGCGCCTGGCAATTATGTGGTGTCCTGTTGACATGCCGATGACTGTGCCCGAAGCTCCAGGAACCGCCGAATCCCGGCGTGCGCCCCGGCGGCGCAGTGGTGGGAGTGCGCGTGGCGACGTCCCGTCGACGTCACCGCAGACCCTCGGCGACAGGCTCGAAGAGACCATGCGGACCCGGGCCCACACCACCGAGGCGGCGGCCCTGGCGATGGGGACCACGTCGGATCAGGTGAAGGCCTGGGCCGGCGACTTCGAGCAGCCCGAGCGGGTCCATCACGCGGCACTGATCGAGTACCTGCGCATCGACGACGACGAACTGCGCAGGCTCGTACTCCGCGGCCAGATGCGTCGCGCCCAGTCCCGCATCCGGAACTGAGCACGTCGACCGTCGGTCGCTTCGTCGGTAGCCCGGTCGGTCGCCGAGCGGTCTGACCGGGGCGAGGTCCCGAAGTCGCGATCGCCAACGGCGCGCCCGACGGCGATCCGTCGCACCCTGGCACCCGATACGTTGGTCGGGGAACGACGACGTCGCGCCGAGGCCCGGTGGGCGGAAGATCGAGGAGGACGACATGCGGATCGCGGAGGACATCACCCAACTCATCGGCGGGACGCCACTGGTCCGGCTCCGCCACGTGGGGGACGGCGCCGGTGCGACCATCGCCGCCAAACTCGAATTCTTCAATCCGGCCGGCAGTGTCAAGGACCGGATCGCCGTGTCGATGATCGACGCCGCCGAGGAGGCCGGCCTGCTCCGGCCCGGCACCACGGTCGTCGAGCCGACCAGTGGCAACACCGGCATCGCCCTGGCCATGGTCTGTGCGGCACGTGGCTACCACTGCATCTTCACCATGCCCGAGACGATGAGCAAGGAGCGGCGCATGCTGCTGCGCGGCTACGGCGCCGAACTCGTCCTCACCCCCGGACCCGACGGCATGGGCGGCGCCATCGCCAAGGCCGAGGAGATCATCAAGGGCGAGGGCGACTTCTACATGCCCCAGCAGTTCGAGAACCCGGCCAACCCCGCCGCCCACGCCAGGACCACGGCCGAGGAGATCTGGTCGGACACCGACGGCGGGATCGACATCCTGGTGGCCGGTGTCGGTACCGGGGGCACCATCACCGGCGTGGGGGAGACCCTGAAGGCGCGCAAGCCCGGCCTCCAGGTCGTCGCCGTGGAGCCGGCCGCGTCGCCCGTACTGTCGGGAGGGGTCAAGGGCCCCCATCCGATCCAGGGGATCGGCGCCGGCTTCGTGCCGGCCATCCTGGACACCGACGTCTACGACGAGGTGATCGCGGTGGAGAACCAGGATGCCTTCGACGTGGCGCACCGCATGGCCCACGAGGAGGGTCTGCTGGTCGGGATCTCCTCGGGTGCGGCGACCTGGGCGGCGGTGCAGGTGGCCCAGCGCCCGGAGAACGCAGGGAAGCTCGTGGTCGTGATCATCCCCTCGTTCGGCGAGCGCTACCTGAGCACCGCCCTCTTCGAGGGCCTCGGCGACTGACCGTGCTCGACGCGGTCCGGCGGGACGTGGCCATCGTGCGCGAGAGGGACCCGG
>Ga0302279_10008403_pt1 | contig 10150 bp, 9 predicted proteins | sample III_Bog_N3_3_FD_194541 | JGI IMG/M metagenome (GOLD analysis project Ga0302279, IMG submission 194541) | Peat permafrost microbial communities from Stordalen Mire near Abisko, Sweden - III_Bog_N3_3 | ecosystem: Environmental > Terrestrial > Soil > Wetlands > Peat | place: Sweden: Abisko...
CAGGATGAAGCGCGGGTTCGCTCCCTTCTCCGTGTGCTCGGCCTTCGCGATCACCCAGCGCGGGTTTTTCCAGGTCAGAGCGGCATAGTCGAAGGCGGCAAACAGCCGCTGCTTCTTTCCGGTCCGCTTAAATTCCTTCTCGGCCTGCCGCATCAGCCCGCCGGCCTCCTCGACCAGACGGCCGTTGCGGGCCATCCCGATGATGTATTTCACCTCGTGCTGATCGCACCAGGTGAGCATCCGGTCGCGGCAAAAGCCGCTGTCCGCCCGGATCACGATCTTCGTCCGCGGCCACGCTGCCTTCAGCCGCCGCACGAGCAATTTCAGGATCGCCCAAGCGTGCTTGGCCGCGTCGATATTGCTTTTCCTCAGGTACGCCACCAGCAGCTGGTCGCCGCAAAAAACGTACAGCGGCAGGAAGCAGTGGCAGTTGTAGTAGCCGTGGAAGAACCGGCCCTCCTGCTGCCCGTGCACCGGAGTGTCCGTCGCATCAAAGTCCAGGATCAGGTACGCCGGCGCCTTCGGCTTGGAGCGGATGAACTGCTCGACCAACTCTTGGTTCACCGCCCACGCGCTCGCCCGGTTCTGCGCGTTCTCGAAGCGCGATAAGGTCGGCACGCTGCCGAGCTCCTCCTCTCCCGCCGCCATCTGGTGCACCGGATCCTGCCCCAGCTCCTCCGCATCGTTGAGATCCTCCCAGCCCGCGGACAGCGCCATCACCCGCTGCCGCAGCAGCGTCGCCGCTTCGTGCCGGACCTTCCCCTGCTGCCGCTTGTCGCTCAGCCGACCCGCCACAGCTTTGATTAAACCGAGCCGCCGGTCCGCTTCTCGCATCAATAGTAAACCGCCGTCACTGCTGACTTCCCCTCCATCAAAACGCCCTTCCACTTTCCGCCGTTTTGAACTTGTGAAACAGATTTTTTTCGGTGAGTTTTTCTGCATCGCGTAGTCTTGTTTGATTGTTTGCACCTCCTTGATAACCAAGGAGTAACAAGATACGCGATACATTTTTCACGAAATATTCGGGTTAATCTGGACAAGCCGCGGACGATGGCGTTGAAGGTTGGAATGACTTCATTTGGGGCGACGGGGTGGCGGGTGGCTTCGTTCGCGCGGGTCCTTCTGGCCCTTTTCGCCCTGCGGGGTTGCGCCGGGCTGTCCGGCGCCCCCGAGGCCCCGGATGCCCGGGGCGAATGCGATGCAATGAAGGCCTGGGCCGGCGATGCGTTTTCCCTGTCGGCCTTCCGCGGGGCGGCCGGGCCGGCGGAACCGGGGAACGGGTGCTCCAGGAGCCTGCCCTTCTCCTTTGTCTATGGGGGAAAGGCGTCGGCCGGGCTGCTCCCGGGATGGACGATTCGGGAGAGGACGGAGCCGACCCCCGACGGGCGCGAAAAGAGGATCATCACCCTGACGGACCCCTCGACGGGGATGGAGGTGTGCGCCGAAGTCATCTGTTGCGACGATTTCCCCGCCGTCGACTGGGTGCTCCGCTTCACGAACAAGGGTCGGGTCGACAGCCCGATCCTCGAGCAGGTCTTACCGCTGAACCTGGACATTGGCATTCCGGCGGGCGAGGTGGTGCTCCACCATGCCTACGGCAGCACGGCACAGGCGACGGATTTTGTGCCGATCGACGATCCGCTTTCCCCCGGGGCCCATGTGACCGTCGCCCCGCACGGCGGCCGTTCCTCCAACGGGGCCCTGCCCTTCTTCAACATGGAGTGGCCGCGGGGGGGCATGGCCTGGGCGGTGGGCTGGTCCGGGCAGTGGTCCCAGGACGTGCGGCGGGTCGGCGCGACGACGATCCGGCTCGCGGCCGGACAGCAGCAGTTTCGGGCGGCGCTCCACCCGGGCGAGAGCGTCCGCACGCCGCGGATCCTCCTGCTCTCCTGGAAAGGGGGCGATTACCTGCGAGGGCACAACCAGCTGCGCCGGCTGCTGCTGGCCCATTATGTGCCCCGCCGCGGCGGGAAAATCGTCATGCCGCCGGTCACCCAGAACAGCTGGTTCGTCTACGACACCGGCAACGGCACCACGGAGGAGAACCAGATCGCGCACATCCGTGCCCTGCCCGCGCTTGGCGCCGAGGCCTGGTGGCTCGACGCGGGCTGGTTTGAGGGCGGCTGGCCGAACGGGGTCGGAAGCTGGGTCCCGAACGCCGCTCATTTCCCGCGCGGGCTCGGCCCCCTCGGCGAGGAGGCGCATCGGCTGGGGCTCAAGTTCCTGGTCTGGTATGAACCGGAGCGGGTCGATCCGCACAGCCTGATTGCCCGCGAGCATCCCGGATTTGTCCTGGGAATTGGCACTGGCTGGAACGGCTCCGGGCTTTTCAACCTGGGTGATCCGGTTGCCCGTGCCTGGCTCACGGATGTCCTCTCCAAGTCCATCGGCGACTCGGGCATCGATATCTACCGGACCGATTTCAATGTCGGGAACACCCTGGCCTACTGGCAGGCCGCCGACCAGCCCGGCCGGCAGGGAATCACCGAGAACCATTACGTCGAGGGGCTCTACTCGATGTGGGATGAGCTCCTGCGGCGGCATCCCAACCTCGTGTTCGACAACTGCGCGTCGGGCGGCCGCCGGATCGACCTGGAGATGATCAGCCGCAGCTACAGCATCTCGCGGAGCGACTCGGTCGGCCTGCGGGAGGCCACCGCGGAGTGGGACCAGGCCCAGACCTCGGGCCTGAGCCGCTTCGTTCCGCTGAACGCCACGCTGAGCATGTGCGGGCTGCCCGGCTACCAGCCGCTGAGCCGCTACGGCCTGCGCAGCGCCGCCACGAGCGGCTTTGGAATCTGCCAGGACAATTTTGAGAAGGGCTTCCCGGCGGACCTGTTCAAGCGGGTAGTCGCGGAGGTCAAGATGCTGCGCCCGCTTTACCTGGGCGACTTCTACCCCCTGACCCCCGTGAGCGTGAACCCGGAAGTCTGGTGCGCCTGGCAGTATGACAGCCCGGAACAGGGCAGGGGGTTTGCGATGTTCTTCCGGCGGCCGAAGTCGCTGAATCCCGTGATCGAGGTGGCGCTGCACGGGCTCGATCCGGCTGCCGCGTACGAGGTGAACTTCGCCGACCGCGGCGAGACGCGGCGGATCACCGGCGCCGGCCTTGCGAGGCTGAGGCTTGAAATCGCCGATGCGCCGGGCAGTTCGCTCGTCACCTACCGGAAACTGGAAGAGTAACGCGGCCCGCCTCTCGATCAGCTTCTTGCGATCGCGATCACCAGCCCGACCAGCCCGCCGTAGACGATGTGGCCGGCAAAGTGGCTGATCCCGACGGCAAAGCCCGCGCTCTTGAATTCCTCCAGCGGGTGCTGCTCGGCCACGACCCAGACGAGCATGAGGCTGACGATGACGCCGTGGATGACGCCAAAGCCGATTCCCACGGAGAAAGCCCGCGGAAAGGTGGCCAGCCCGAGGTAAAGCATTGCCAGGTAGTAGACCATTGCAAAGGCCACCGCGGATATCCCGTGCAGGATCGCCCCGGCCTGAAACGCGTTGTGCCGCGAACGGGTGATCAGGCTGCCGACCGCCTCGATCATGTTGCCCTTGGCCCAGCCCGCCCGGCAGATGAGCCAGAGGGTGCACTCCATGCCGAAGGCCCCGACGACCCCGGCGATGACCGAGGTGAGAAAAAAGCCGGCGATGGAGGGGGCGGGTTGCACCGGAATTGCCGCTGACACGGACCCGAGGGGTAGGCGAACGCGGAATAGTTGCATTGCTTGTGCCGGAAAGCAAATCTCGCCCGCTCCCGCAGGTCGCCGCCATGCCCGTCATCAACACCGTCAACGCGATCGACTACGCGCTGATCGCGCTCTACCTCTGCGTGATCGTCTGGGTCGGGTTCTATTCCGCCCGGCAGAACAGGAGCTCGGACGATTATTTTCGCGGCGGCGGCAAGGTTCCCTGGCTTCTCGCGGGGATCTCGAACTGGGTGAGCGGCTTCTCGACCTACATGTTCGTGGTCGCGGCGGGCTTCATCTATCGGAACGGGCTTTGCTCGCTGATCATCTACACGTCGGGATTCTGGGGTTATCTCATCGGTTTCCTCTGGGTGGCGCCGCTCTGGCGCCGGACGCGGATCCAGGCCCCCTTTGAGTTCCTCACGCGGCGCTACTCCCCGTCGACCACCTGGTTCTACTCCGTGATGTCGGTTCCGACCCAGGTGGCCGGGCTGGGGCAGGGGATCTACATTCTGTGCCTCTTCGGGTCGACCGCGCTCGGGTTCAACAACGCCACCTGGCACATCGCCGGGGCTAGCCTCGCCGGGTGGCAGGCCTGCATCCTGATCATGGGGATTGTCCTCATCCTTTACTCGATGGCCGGCGGGCTCTGGGCGGCGGTCCTCAGCGACGCCGTGCAGAGCATCATCATCCTCGTGATGACCCTGATCATCTGCCCGGTCGCCTACCTGTATCTCGGCCATGGCGGGGGCCTGCTTGCCGGGGTGCAGCGGATGATTCGCGAGGTGCCCCCGGGCTACCTGTCCGGGATGAACGGGCCCCTTCACTCGCGCCTTTTCCTTGCGGCGTGGATGATGACCGCATTGATCGGGTATAATTTCAACTGGGCTCTCGTGCAGCGCTACCACTCCGTGGCCGACGACAACGGGGCCCGGAAGATGGCGCTTCTCTGCGCCGTCCTGATGGTGATCGGGCCGATCATGTGGGTGCTTCCGTCGATGGCGTCGAGGGTCATCTTCCCGAATATCGCCGCGGCCTGGCCGACGTTCCCCGAGCCCACCGAGGCCTCGTTCGTGGGGCTCGCCCTGACGCTCCTTCCGCACGGGCTGATCGGGTTCGTGGTGTCGGCGATCCTTTCCGCGACGCTCGGCGCGGACAACGCAACCCTCAACTGGCTCTCCGCCACGGTCACGCACGACCTCTATGTGCCGGCGCGCAAGCGCCTGGGCTTTTCTCCGGCGAGCGACCGCAACAAACTGGGCATGGCCCGGTCTACGATGTGCGTGCTCGGCGCCCTCGGGGTGGCGGTTGCATTCCAGGTGCCGCGATTCGGGGGCGCCTTCAAGTTTGTGGCGGTGCTGTCATCCATCGTCGTCGGCTTCATGATGCCCGTCGGGCTCGGGCTGGTGTACCGCAGGACGCCGTGGTGGTCGGGCATGGCCGCCTGCCTTGCGTTTGTCGCATCCGTCCTTCTTTGCACCGCGACGGGCTGGGGGAAGAGCGCCGATTTCGTTCGCAACATGTTTCTCGCGACAGGCGTGACCAGCGCGGTTTTTTTCGCCTCTGCCCTTTGGTGGAATCCCGCGGATCCGCGCAACGCCGGGATCCTGCGCCTCGATGCCGACCTGCGCACGCCCGTCGAGCCGGCCGCCGACGGTGGCCGGGCGGTCCGGCAGGGGGGTCTCAAGTTCTTCCTCATGCTCGGGCGCCTGGGCTACCTGTTCGGCGGCGCGCTCCTGGCCTGTCGGCTCTTCGTTCCGTCCACTGCCATCGTCTCCTCCAACCTGAACCTTGTCGCCGGCGGGCTCCTCATCGGGATCGGGTGGCTGCTCTGCCGGGCCGGGGCGCAGCGCTAGCCCGGGAATCGGGCAGGGTGGGGTGTACACCCAATATCTGCAGGACCGGACCCGGGATATCATGCCGTGCTCCCGAAGGCCCATGAAATCCGCCCTTTTATCCGCCCCGCAACCCCCGCCCTCAAGGTCGCGCCGGCTCCGGAGAGCCGCCTTGTCTGATTTCGCCGCCAAGTACGCCCGATTCTTCTGGGCCGGGTTGGTGAAGCACGGGCAGACCGGCGGCATTGTCCCATCGCAGCGCTTTCTGATTGAGAAGATGATCGCCTCGGTTCCCGAGGCCTATTCCGGGCGACTCGTGGAGCTGGGGGCCGGAACGGGGGCGCTCACGTTCCGTCTCGCGGCCCGTTGCCCCGCGGCGCGGATCCTCGCCTGCGAGATCAACCCGGCATTGGCGCGCGACCTCGGAAGGAATCTAAAAAACGCCGGCCTTGGGGATCGCGTCGAGTTGTTCGCCGGCTCCGCCACGCAGCTCCTGTCGAATCTCGACAACGGCAATGCGCCAAGGCCCGACTTTGTGATCTCGGGCATCCCCCTGGGCAATATGGGAAGGGAAAGGGCCCACGCCCTCATCGGCTCCGTCCGGCGGGTCCTTTCCGAAAAGGGGCGATACATCCAATTTCAGCACTCCCTGCTGGACCGGAAAAAGATCAGGATGTGCTTTCCCCACCTGCGGACGACACCGGTCCTTCTGAACTTCCCGCCCGCGGTCGTCTATTGTGCATTCAAGTCTGCGCCGGCCGGAGTGCAGCCGGCGTGAACCCTACGTGCGGCCTTGGGCGTGAAATCCCGGCTGGGCGAGGGCCTCGTCGATGAACGCCAGCATGTTCTCAAGCGGGACATCGCCCTCGACGGCGTGGGCCGGGGCGAGGATGTAGCCGCCCGACTGGCCAAGCCCGAGCAGCCGCCGCGTCTCCGTCCTGACGTCGGCAGCCGTGCCATAGGGGAGCGTGCGCTGGGTCGACAGGCCGCCGTGAAAGGCGAGCCGGCCGCGGTACCGCGGGATCAGCGTCGCCACGTCCATCACCTCCGGCTGGAAGGGATTGAAGCAGTTCACCCCGTCGGCGATCAGGCTGTCGAAAAGCTCGTCCACGTCGCCGCAGGAGTGGATGAAGACATACCGGTCGGCCGATCGCACCGCCGCGTACATCCGGACCAGCTCGGGCTCGATGAACTCGTGCCAGAGTTCCGCCCCCATCTGCAGCCCCTGCTGCTGGCCCCAGTCGTCGCCAAAATAGACCCCGTCGATGTCGTAGGTGAGCGCATGGCGAACCTGGGCGATGTTGAAATCGGCGATTGCCCGGAGGAGACCGCGGACGAACGCCGGATTCTCGATAAAATCCATCATCAGGTTCTCCATTCCCCGAAGGGTCCAGGCCCGTTCGTAGAGGGAAAACCCGATCGGGAAAACCCGGAATCCGTCGGGTCTGGCCTCGAGCATCGAGGGGACCTCGTCGAAGAAAATGCCGTCCGTGGGATCGGGGAACCGGTATCCGGACAGTGTGGGCTCGATCAGCTGCGGGTTTGTCACCATCCCGATGTCCTTGTCCACGCTGCGGTCCCAGATGACGCCGAAGGGATCGCGAAACCGGTCGGCTCCCAGGTCGACAAAGCTGCCGGCCGGGTTGCCGGCCCAGACGAGGTGATTGTGGAGGACCGTGTCCAGGTCGGTCGTGGAGTAGTGTTTCTCCAGCTTTTCCTTAGCCTCCAGCGTGAAGGAGAAAGCCCAGGGCACGTAGGGCGGGCGCTGGTGATTGAGCGCCAGCCGGACAACATCGCGTTTCGTCATGGGGTGGGTTTCAAGGGGCGACCGGCTCCCGCCTCCGGGGGCGGCGATCGGGCAATCCTGCTCCCCGCCCTGCGCCACTTCAACCCGGTAACCCCGTCGCGTGTCGTCAATCGCGGGCCTGCACGAGGCCATGAGCCGGATTGCTATTCGCCCCAAGGAGGATTTTTTCCCATTTCTCATTTTAGTTCTTGCTTAATTAAGAAAACGCTTAACTGTATTTGTCATGCAAAGCCTCCTTGCCATCGCCGACCCGACGCGCCGGCGGATCGTTGAACTTCTCGCGGTCCGGGAGCGGACCGCCGGTGAAATCGTCGCCGAGTTTGACATGAGCGCCCCGGCGATATCCCAGCACCTCAAGGTCCTGCACAAAGCCGGCCTGGTGACCGTCCGCCCCGAGGGCCGATCCCGCATTCAGGCCCTCAACCCGGACGGCTTCGACAACCTGGAGGAGTGGCTTGAGCGGACGCGCTCGGTGTGGTCCCGCCGGCTTGACGCCCTGGAGCGGGAGCTTCGCGCGGAGGACGCGCAAAACGACCGGAAGGCCAGGGGAAAGACTTCAACATGAAAGCCAACAACCTGCACGGGGAGTTCACCGGCCCGGCGGAGGTGCGCATCGTGCGCACGCTGCCCGGCCCCATCGAGCGCATATGGGATTATCTCACCGACCCTGAGAAGCGGAGCCGCTGGTTCGCGGGCGGCCCGATGGAGCTGCGCAAGGGCGGCAAGCTCACGCTGAAATTCCGGCACAAGGACCTCGCGCCGGACGAGACGCCGCCCGAGGACCACAAGAAGCACCACGATCCCGGCCACAGCATGGACGGGATCATCACCCGCTGCGAGCCGCCCAGGGTGCTCGCCTTCACCTTCGGCAACACGGGGGACTGCGAGGCGATCTTTGAGCTGACCCCGCAGGGCGCGGACGTCCTGCTCGTCGTCACGCACCGCGCCCGCGGCGAGGACATTCCCTACATGGCCGATTTTGGGGCGGGCTGGCACACCCACCTCGCCCTTCTCATCGCCATCCTCGAGGGCGCCCCGCGCCCGCCCTTCTGGCCCGTGCACACGCGGCTGCGGGCCGAGTACGAGGAACTCCGGATCGCCGCCCAAAAACCCTGAATGATTCCAACCATGAAAAAGAAAGCCGCCAAAAAACCATCCATCGTCCCGCCGGCAAAGTGGCTCGCCGCCCGGCGTGAGCTGCTCCGCGAGGAAAAGGAATTCTCCAAGCTGCGCGACCGCCTCGCCGCCCGCAGGCGCAAGCTGCCCTGGGTAAAGGTGAGCGCGGACTACACCTTCGAGTCGCCGCAGGGGCGCGTGTCGCTCGCGCAACTGTTCGGGGACCGCAGCCAACTCGTCGTCTACCACTACATGCTCGGCCCGGGTTGGGAGGAGGGCTGCCGCGGCTGCTCCTTCGTGTCGGATCACTTTGACGGCGCCCTGCCGCACCTGGCCGCCCGCGACGTGTCCTTCGTCGCCGTATCCCGTGCCCCGCTTGCGGAGATCAAGCGCTTCAAGCGGCGTATGGGCTGGAAATTCGACTGGGTGTCGTCGTACGGCACCTCCTTCAACCACGACTTCGGCGTCTCGTTCACCGATGAGGAGATCAAGTCCGGGAAGATCGAATACAATTTCGGCGTCAGGAAGGGCGGAATGGACGAGCTGCCCGGCCTGAGCGTCTTTGCCCGCGGCCCCGACGGCGCGGTCTATCGCACCTACTCGACCTATTCACGCGGCCTGGACCTGCTGATCGGCACCTACAACCTGCTCGATCTCGTGCCCAAGGGCCGCGACGAGGATTCCGAGGCCCCGATGAAGTGGGTGCGGCTGCACGACCGCTACGCCAATGAGCGCGCTGCCGGCTAGGATATTCCGGCACCCCTTCCGGCTGCTCGGTTCCGCGGCGCTCTTGGCCCTGGTCCCCAAGTGCGGCGTCTGCCTGCTTGCCTACGCGGGCCTCGGCGCCGCGCTCGGGCTGCGCGTCCCGGAAATCTGCGGCGCCACGACCGGCTTTCCGGTCTCCAAGGTGCTGTTGCTCTCCGTGGCCGGCCTCGGGCTGGTGTTTGCCAGCCTGTCGGCGATCCTCGGGCGGCGTGTCACCGCAGCCGGGCCAGCGCCTGAAGCGCCGCCGTGTTCCGAGGGTCGACCGCCAGGACTGCGGCATAGGACGCGCGTGCGGCGCCTGTTTCATGGGCGCCCTCGTGGATGCGGCCGAGCGTGATCAGGTCCCTGAGTCCCCGGGCCTTGTCCCGCAAGACGATCGCCGCGGCCTGCTCCCTGGCCTTGGCGGCGCTGCCGAGCGGCCAGGGCGCCTGGGCATAGAAACGCATCAGTCCCTCCCTGGCGTCGAAGTCGCCGGGGTCCATCCCGATCGCCTTGAGCATTGCGTTCCGACCGCGCAGCGCGAACTCAAGGGAGCGTTTTTTTTCCGCAAGTTCGAGGCTGTTGCCACCGTAGTCGGACAGGTAGGTTTCGTTGCCCGGCGCGAGGTCGACGGCCCGTGCCAGCCACTTCTCCGCTTCATCGAGGGCGCGTTCGCCGCCCGGCTCGGCGATAATCTCCCCCAGGCAATAGCAGGCCGCGGCATTTCGGGGATCGGCGGCCACCGCCCGCTCGAGAAGCGGGCGGGCTGCTGCGAAATTATTCGCGTTGTAGAGCGCGATTGCACGGTCCGTCAGCGGGTCCGCCCGCAGGACCGGAATGGCGCCGGCGAGCAGAAGGGCAAGGATGGGAATTGGGCGGAGCATGTCCCAAATTCCTATTTCTCCGGGACGACCGGCTTGAAGGGCCAGTAGCCGACACCCTGCATCCGCCGCTGCAGCCCGACC
>Ga0302279_10008406_pt1 | contig 10147 bp, 5 predicted proteins | sample III_Bog_N3_3_FD_194541 | JGI IMG/M metagenome (GOLD analysis project Ga0302279, IMG submission 194541) | Peat permafrost microbial communities from Stordalen Mire near Abisko, Sweden - III_Bog_N3_3 | ecosystem: Environmental > Terrestrial > Soil > Wetlands > Peat | place: Sweden: Abisko...
CCGCCGTCGGTTCGTCGAGCAGTAGCATTTCCGGGTCGAGCGCCAGGGTGGTGGCGATCTCCAGGGCGCGCTTGCGGCCGTAGGAGAGCTGGCCCGCTTCAACGTCCACGTACTCGCTGAGCCCGACGTCTTCGAGCAGGGCGCGGGCGCGATCGTCGTACTGGTGCAGCACTTCTTCCGAGCGCCAGAAGTCGAAGCTGCCGCCGCGGGCGCGTTGCAACGCGAGGCGCACGTTCTGCAGCGCCGGCAGGTGCGCGAACACCGCCGAGATCTGGAAGCTGCGCACCAGTCCAAGCCGCGCGACCTCGGCCGGCTTCATGCCGGTGATGTCGCGTCCCTTGAAGTGAATGGTGCCACGGCTGGGCGCCAGGAATTTGGTCAACAGGTTGAAGCAAGTGGTTTTGCCGGCGCCGTTCGGCCCGATCAGCGCGTGGATCGATCCGGCCTTGACGTCAATATTGACGCCGTTGACCGCGATGAAACCACGGAACTCCTTGGTCAGCCCCTGCGTTGACAGGATGGAGTCTTGCACCCCGGACATCTCCCTCGTCTTGTTGCACCCTGATTTGCATATAGCACGGGGCTGCGCAAGATTGTTTCGTGTGACACGAAGCATATGGAGGAAACGCAACCATGGCCGGTTTATGGTTTGAGGAGTTGACAGTCGGCCGCATCATCGATGCCGAATGGACCCGCACGGTCACCGAGGCCGACAACGTGCTGTTTTGCAGCATGACGATGAACGTTCAGAAGCTGCATCTGGACGCCGAATTCGCCGCCGCGACCGAGTTCGGCAAGCCTTTGGTGAACTCGCTGTTCACCTTGGGGCTGATGATCGGCATGTCCGTGCATAATCTGACGATGGGCACCACCGTCGCCAATCTCGGCATGACCGACACGGTGTTCCCCGCCCCGGTGTTCGCCGGCGACACCATTTCCACCAGCACCGAGGTGATCGCCAGCCGGGAGAGCAAATCGCGGGCCGATTCGGGCATCGTCACCTTTCGTCACGTCGCCACCAACCAGCGCGGCCAGGTGGTTGCCCGTTGCGACCGCGGCGCCTTGATGCTCAAACGTCCGCCAGACAAAACAGCATAAGGCTCAAGCCATGACCGCTCCCGTCCTGCGACTGCGCAGCCCGTTGTTTGCCCCCGGCGATTCCGCGCGCAAGGCGGAGAAGGCGTTGGCCTCGGCGGCGGATGCGGTGATTCTCGACCTTGAAGACTCGGTTGCCGCGTCCTCCAAGGACGCGGCCCGGGCGATGACGGCGGCATTGCTGCCTGGCCTGAACCGGCCGGGCGTGATCGTGCGGGTCAACCCGCCGGGAACGCCTTGGTATCTGGCCGATCTCGCCGCCGTGGTGCCCGGACGGCCAGCGGCGATCATGCTGCCGAAATGCACCGGTGCGGCGGATCTGCTGGCGCTCGACCACCATCTTGAGGTGCTGGAAACCGCCTACGGCATTCCCGTCGGCAGCATTCGCGTGGTGCCGATCGTGACGGAGACCACCGGCTCAGTGCTTAACCTGCCGACCATGCTGGCTTCGGCCACACGCGTCGCTGCGGTCTGTTTCGGGGCGGAGGATCTGTCGGCCGATCTCGGCATCTCCCCGCGCCACGCCGATAACAGCTACCCCGCAGCCGTCGCCCATGCCCGCGCGCTGGTGCTGCTGGCCGCCGCCGCCGCCGGGATTGCTGCCCTTGATACGCCCTACCCCGACCCACGCGACCCCGAAGGCCTCAGGCGTGAGACCGAAGCCGCCGCCGCCGATGGGTTTTCCGGCAAGCTGTGCATCCACCCCGACCAGATCATCCCGGTTAACGCTGCTTTCACCCCCTCGCCAGCCAAGCTGGAATGGGCGCATGCTGTGATCGCCGGATTTGCCGCCAACCCGAATTCCGGCGTGTTCACGCTGGATGGCAAAATGATCGATCGTCCCCACCTACGTTTGGCCGAGCGGATCCTGGCCAGCAGCGGGATCTGACCGGCGGAAACCAATGAGGGCGCCGGCTGTACCCATGGAAATGACTGTGCTCCGCTTGCCGACAACGCTGCTGCTTTGCCTGGCGGTGTCGGCCTGCGCGCTCGGGCCGCATTATGCGAAACCGGAACAGTCGGTGCCCGCAGCGTTCCAGCAGGAGGCGCCGCTGGGCCCGGTCTGGCCCGACCGGCAATGGTGGCGCGGCTTTCAATCGGCCGATCTCAATCGTCTGATCGGCGCCACCGAAACCGCCAGCTTCGACATTCAGGCCGCCATCGCCCGGGTGCACCAGGCCGATGCCCAGCTGAAGATCAACGGCGCGGCGCTGCTGCCCGCCGTTACCGGCAGTGCCAGTCAGAAATATGCCCGCAGCTACACCAGCGTCAGCCCGCAGCTTGGCAACAGCAAATACTACGACACCCGCACCAGCGGCCTGAACCTGTCGGCGAGCTACGAACTCGACGTCTGGGGCCGCGTTGCCGCCACCCGCGATTCCGCCGAGGCGGCAGCCCTTTACAGCCGCTATGACCAGCAGACCGTGGCGCTGACCACCATCGCCGCGGTGGCGAACACCTGGTTCACGGCCCTTGCCTATGAAGACCGGCTGGCGGTGGCGCAGCGCAATCTGTCCGATTCCGATGAGATCCTGCGCGCCATCAACGCGCGGCTGGATGCCGGCACCGCCTCGGCGCTGGACGTGGCGCAGCAGGCCGCGTTGGTCGCAGGCGTCCGCGCCACCCTTCCCGATCTGCGCAGCAACGCCATCCAGCAGATCAACGCTCTCGGCGTGCTCGTCGGCAGCCTGCCGGAGGACATCAAGGTGTCGCCGGGCACGCTGACCAAACTCAGCCTGCCGGAAGTGGCGCCGGGCCTGCCGTCCGATCTGCTGCTGCGCCGTCCTGACATTGCCGCCGCCGAGGCGCAGTTGGTCGAGGCGAACGCCAATATCCGCCAGGCGCGCGCCAATTTCTATCCGCAGATCAGCCTGACCGCCGGTGGCGGCCTGCAAAGTGCCGCGTTGGGCACGCTGTTCGGCCCAACCTCGATGCTGCTCAACGCCGCGGCGTCGGTCACCCAGACCATCTTCGACAACGGCCAGAAGCGTGGCCAGTACGAGCTGACGGTGGCGCAGGAAGAGGAACTGGTGGCCAACTACCGCAAGGCCATCGTGCAGGCGTTCACCGATGTCGAGAACGCCCTGACCCAGTACCGCTACACCACCGAGCAGGAAAAGCTGGAGCAGCAGGCCGTCGATGTCGCCCAGCGCGCCGCTGACATCGCCCGTGCCCAGGTGATGGCCGGCACCAGCGACATCGTGACCGCCCTGCAGGCGCAAAGCACGCTGTTCACCGACCTCGACACCCTCGCCCAGGTGCGTCTGGCGCGATTCCAGGCGCTCGTGGCTCTTTACAAATCACTCGGCGGGGGCTGGGAAGTGAACGACACCGCGCCGCCCGAGCGCCATCTTTTGCAAGGCGTGATCTGATGCGTTGGTTCGTGTTGATAGTGGCGATCGTGGCCAGCGTCAGTGGCGGCTGGTACTACATGCACGCCCACGACGTCGCCACATCAGCCGCCGAAGCCAAGAAGGACGCCGATGCGCGCCGGGTGATCCCGGTGCTCATCACCCAGGTCAAGAAGCAGGATTTGCCGATCTACCTTGACGGCCTCGGCACCGCCCAGGCGTCTGCCACCGTCACCGTCAAGCCGCAGGTCGATGGCAAGCTGATCGAGGTGGATTTCACCGAGGGCCAGGATGTGAAGGCCGGCGACGTGCTCGCCCGCATCGACCCGCGCGGCTATCAGGCAGCGCTCGACCAGGCGGTGGCGAAGAAGGCGCAGGACATGGCGACGCTGGCCAATGCCAAGCTGGACGTCGCCCGCTATGCCAAGCTCGCCGCCTCCGCCTATACCTCGGCACAGCAATACGACACCGCGCGTGCCACCGTGGAGCAGGACGCGGCGCAGGTCGGCCAGGACCAGGCGGCGATCGACACCGCACGGGTCAATCTCAGCTATACCACCATCGCGGCGCCGATCGACGGCAGGGTGGGCATCAGGCAGGTCGATGTCGGCAATATCGTGCACGCCGCCGATGTCACCGGCATCTGCGTCATCACCACGCTGAAGCCGATCGCGGTGATTTTCACGCTGCCGCAGCAGAGCCTCGATCAGGTGGCCCGCGCGATGGCCGAGGGGGCGCCGGAGGTGTTGGCGCTGCCGCAGGACAACAGCGGCGACATCCTCGACCGTGGCACGCTGGCCGTGCTCGACAACCAGGTTGACAGCACCACCGGCACCATCCGGCTGAAGGCGATGTTTCCCAACGCGAAATTGCGGATCTGGCCGGGCTCGTTCACCAACGTGCGGCTGAGGACGGAAACCGTGAAGGATGCGCTGACCATCCCGCCGGTGGCGGTGCAGCGCGGGCCGAGCGGCACCTATGTGTATGTGGTCAACGCCGACAATACCGTGACGCGCCGCACGGTAACCCTCGGCCACCGTGACATCGCCGCCGCCATCGTCACCGGCGGGCTCGCCGAGGGCGACAGCGTGGTGACCGACGGTGCAGCGCGGTTGAGCGACGGCGCCAAGGTGCGCGTGGCCGGCCCCACGCCATGAGCCCGGCGCCATGAGCATCTCCGCCCCGTTCATCGCCCGGCCGATCGCGACATGGCTGCTGGCGGTGGCGGTGCTGCTGTGCGGGGTGCTCGGCTACGCCTCGCTGCCGGTATCGGCTTTGCCGCAGGTGGATTTCCCGACCATCGAGGTAACCACACAACTGCCCGGCGCCAATCCGGACACGGTGGCGACGCTGATCACCGCCTCGCTGGAGCGGCAGTTCGGCCAGATCCAGGGGCTGACGACGATGACCTCGGTGAGTTCCGAGGGCACCAGCGAAATCACCCTGCAATTCTCGCTGTCTCGCAGCATCGACAGCGCCAGCCAGGACGTGCAGGCCGCGATCAACGCCGCCGCCGGCACGCTGCCGCTGAGCCTGCCGTATCCGCCGGTCTATTCGAAGGTGAACCCGGCGGACGCGCCGATTCTGACGATCGCGCTGACATCGGACAGCACCACCATCGACCGGGTCAGCGATGCCGCCGACACGCTGCTGCAACCCAAGCTCAGCCAGATCGAGGGGGTCGGCAAGGTCACCGTGCAGGGCAACATGCGCCCGGCGGTGCGGGTGCGTGCCGATCCGGCCCGGCTCGCCGGCTATGGCTTGTCGATGGAGGATGTGCGCAACGCGGTGGTGGCCGCCAACGTCAGCGGCCCCAAGGGCGGCTTTGACGGGCCGCGCCAGGCGATCGCGCTTGGCGCCAACGACCAGATCATGGCGCCCGAGGCCTACAACGCCATCGTCATCGCCTATCGCAACAACGCGCCGGTGCGGCTGTCCGACGTCGGTTCGGTGATCGCAGGCGTTGAGAACGACCGGGTGTCCGCCACCTACAACGGCAAGCCCGCTGTCGTGCTGGACATCCAGCGCCAGCCTGGTGCCAACATCGTGGCGACCGTGGAACACCTGAAGCAGGCGTTGCCTGACATGGAGAAGGCGCTGCCTTCTGCGGTGAAGCTCAGCATCGTCACCGATCGCACCGAGACCATCCGCGCCAGCGTGCGCGACGTGCAGGCCACGCTGGTGCTGGCGATCGTGCTGGTGATCGGGGTGATCTGGCTGTTCCTGCGCTCCTGGCGCGCCACGCTGATCCCGGCGGTGGCGCTGCCGCTGTCGCTGATCGGCACCTTCGGGGTGATGTCGCTGCTCGGCTACGGGTTGGACAACCTGTCGCTGATGGCGCTGACCGTCGCCACCGGCTTTGTGGTCGACGACGCCATCGTGATGATCGAGAACGTGGTGCGCTACATCGAGGCGGGGGAGACGCCATTGCAGGCGGCGTTCAAGGGCGCCTCACAGATCGGCTTCACCATCGTCTCACTGACGGTGTCGCTGATCGCGGTGTTCATTCCGCTGCTGTTCATGGAGGGCGTGGTCGGGCGTCTGTTCAGCGAGTTCGCCGTGACGCTGTCGGTTTCGGTGATCGTCTCGGCGGTGATTTCCCTCACGCTGACGCCGATGATGTCGGCACAGTTCCTGCGCCCGCACAGCGAGACGCAGCCGGGTTGGATCAGCCGCGGCGCCGAGCACGGGTTTGACGCCATGCTGTCCGGCTATCGCCGCACGCTCGGCTGGGCTTTGCGCCATCAGGCCTTGGTGCTGGTGGTCGCTGTTGCGACGTTGGTGGGCACCATTGGGCTGTATATCGTCATCCCCAAGGGCTTCCTGCCGCAGCAGGACACCGGGGTGATCATCGCGGTGACCGAGGCCGAGCAGAGCGTGTCGATCCCGCGCATGGCGGCACTTCAGGCGCAGGCCAGCGACATCATCCGTGCTGACCCCGATGTATCAGGGGTGGTCGGCTTCGTCGGTGCCGGCAGCATCAACGCCACGCCGAACACCGGGCGGATCACCATCGCGCTGAAGCCGCGTGACAGGCGCCCGTCGGCCGCCAGTATCGCAGCAAGGTTGCAGGAGAAGCTGCGGGGGATCGCCGGGCTTTCGGTGTTCATGCAGCCGGTGCAGGACATCCAGATCGGCACCCGCATCAGCCGCACGCAGTTCCAGTACACCCTGATCGACACCGATCCGGTTGAACTCGGCCAATGGGCGCCGAAGTTGCTGGCGGCGATGCGCGGGTTGCCGGAGTTGCAGGATGTTGCCACCGACCAGCAGAATCTCGGTTTCCGCACCTTCGTGAAGGTGGACCGCGACGCCGCCGAGCGGCTCGGCGTGTCCATGCAGGCGGTGCAGGACGTGCTGTACGACAGTTTCGGCCAGCGGCAGATTTCGACGATCTTCTCGCAATCCAACCAGTATCGCGTGGTGCTGGAGGCCGACCCCGCCTGGCAGCGCGACCCGAATTCGCTGTTGCTGCTGCGGGTGCCCGGCACCGGCAGCGTGACCACGGCGGCGAGTTCGTCGGGCGTGGTGACGACGGCGGCGCAGACCACGACCACCACCGCACAGATCCCGCTGTCGGCGATCGCCACCATCGAGCAGATCACCGCCCCTCTCGTGGTGACCCACCAGGCGCAGTTCCCGGCGGCGACATTGAGCTTCAACCTGGCGCCGGGTGCTTCGCTGGGGCAGGCGGTGGCGGCGGTGGCGCGCGCCGAGCAGCAGATCGGGCTGCCGGATACCATTTCCGGCAATTACTCCGGCGATGCCGCGGAGTTTCAGAAGTCGCTGGCCTCCGAGCCTTGGCTGATCCTCGCCTCTATCGTGGTGATCTATATTGTGCTGGGGGTGCTGTATGAGAGCATCATTCACCCGGTTACCATTCTGTCCACTTTGCCGTCGGCGGGGATCGGCGCGTTGCTGGCGTTGATGGCGGTGGGGCAGGATCTTTCGCTGGTGGCGCTGGTGGGCGTGGTGCTGCTGATGGGCATCGTGAAGAAGAACGCGATCATGATGATCGATTTCGCCATCGAGGCTGAGCGCGAGCGCGGGCTGGACCCCTTGGCCGCGATCACCGAGGCGTGCCATCTGCGGTTTCGGCCGATCATGATGACGACGATGGCGGCCTTGCTGGGCGCGTTGCCGTTGGTGATCGAGAATGGTTCCGGCTCGGAGCTGCGGTTTCCGCTGGGTGTGACGATCGTTGGCGGGCTGCTGCTGAGCCAGTTGCTGACGCTTTATACCACGCCGGTGATCTACCTTGCCTTCGAGCGGCTGCGGCTGCGGTGGACGGTGGGAGCGCCCGATCCGGCCGCTGCGGAATGAGGAACTTCTCGGAAACCTTTATCCGCCGGCCCGTCGCCTCGTTTTTGTTGGCGATCGGGCTGTTGATCGCTGGTTTCGTGTCCTACCAGTTCCTGCCGGTGTCGCCGCTGCCGAGCATCGACATTCCTGTGATCGTGGTGTTCGCCTCCCGCCCAGGGGCGGACCCTGAGACCATGGCGGCGTCGATCGCCTCGCCGTTGGAGCGCCATCTGGGCGAGATCGCCGGGGTGACCGAGCTGACCTCGGTGAACGCGATCGGCAACACGACGATCATTATTCTGTTCGATATCTCCCGCAACATCGACAGCGCCGGGCACGACGTGCAGGCCGCCATCAATGCGGCGACCGCGGATTTGCCGTCTGACCTGCCGATCCGGCCGTTCTATCGCAAGGTGAACCCGGCGGCGGCGCCGATCATGACGATCGCGCTGACCTCGGACACGTTGAGCCCGGCTGCGATCTATGACGCCGCCGACAGCATCCTCGGGCAGCGGCTGAGCCAGATCGAGGGTGTGGCGCAGGTGCAGGTGAACGGCGCGGAGAAGCCCGCCGTGCGGGTGCGGCTCGATCCGGCGGCGCTGGCGGCGGCCCATCTGTCTGGCCAGGATGTGTTCAACACCATCCGCGCCGCCAACACCGATGGTCCCGTCGGCGGCTTTGAGGGCGATGCGCGGGCTGAGACGATCGGGCTGAACAACCAGATCAGCGTGGCCTCCGAGTATCGCCCGCTGGTGATCAAATCCTCCGGCAACGCGCATGTGCGGCTGGAGGATGTGGCGCAGGTGATCGACGGCGTTGCCAATGTGCGGCTGTTCGCCTCGCTCGATCGCAAGCCGGCGATCCTGCTGTCGGTGACCAAGACGGTTGATGCCAACATCATCGAGACCGTTGAGCGCATCAAGGCGTCATTGCCGCTGTTGCAAAGCTGGATGCCGCCGGACATCAAGCTGACCATCCTGTCCGATCGCACCGAGACCATCCGGGCCAGCGTGGGTGACGTTGAGATCACCTTGGTGATCACCATCGTGCTGGTGTTGCTGGTGGTGCTGCTGTTCATGCGCCGGGCGGTGCCGACGATTGCGGCCGGGGTGACGGTGCCGCTGTCGATTGCCGGCACGTTGGTGGCGATGTGGTTCTTTGGCTTCGCGCTGGATAATTTCTCGCTGATGGCGCTGACGATTTCGGTGGGGTTTGTCGTCGACGACGCCATCGTGATGATCGAGAACATCGTGCGCCTGGTGGAACGCGGGATGACGCCGATGCAGGCGGCGTTGGCGGGCTCTCGGCAGATCGGCTTCACGGTGATGTCGATCAGCATTTCGCTGGTTGCGGTGTTCATTCCGGTGCTGTTCATGGGCGGGCTGCTGGGCCGGCTGTTTCATGAATTCGCGACAACGCTGACCATGGCGATCGGGATTTCGGCGCTGGTGTCGTTGACGCTGACGCCGATGATCTGCGGGCAGTTCATGTCGGTGAAGCCGGCGAAAGTGACGCGGTGGTCGCGGATCGGCGACGGCGTTGATCGCGGCTTTCGGGCGGTGGCGCGGTTCTATGGCAACACGCTGGGTTGGGGGCTGGATCATCGCTGGCTGATGCTGGTGGTGACGTTGTCGACCATCGTGGCCACCGTGTTTTTGTGGATCGCGGTGCCGAAGGGCTTCCTGCCGACGCAGGATACCGGGTTGATCCAGGGCGTAACCGTGGCAGACCCGGATATTTCGTTTGACGCCATGCGGGCGCGCGAGGCCACCGTGCTGGATGTGCTGCTGGCGGACCCGGCGGTATCGGGGATTGGCTCGACCATCGGGGTCAGCAGCGGATTTGCGTCGCTCAATCGCGGGCAACTCACGATCGGGCTGAAGCCGTTTCGGGAGCGTGGTGCGACGTCCGAAGAGGTGATCGCGCGGCTGCGGCCGAAGCTGCGGGCGATTGCGGGGATCGAGACCTATCTGTGGTCGGCGCAGGATCTGCGCGGCGGTGGGCGCAGCGGGTCGGACAACCAGTTCGTTCTGCTCGGCTCCGACCTTGGGGCGTTGCGCGACTGGACGCGCAAGCTGGAAGACAAGCTGCGCACGGTGCCCGGCGTGCTCGATGTCAATTCTGACCAGGACCGCTCGGCCCCGCAGGCCAATGTGGTGATCGACCGCGCGGCGGCATCCCGGTTGGGGGTGGCCGTGGCGGATATTGATAATGTGTTGAACAACGCGTTTTCGCAGCGGCAGATTTCGATCATCTATACCGATCGCAACCAGTATCGGGTGGTTGAGGAAACCTTGCCGTCGTTGCAGCGCGATCCCGATGCGCTCAACCGGCTGAGGGTGGTCGGCACCGGCGGGGTGCAGGTGCCGCTCGGCAGCGTGGTGAAGCTGGAGATGGGC
>Ga0302279_10008408_pt1 | contig 10142 bp, 8 predicted proteins | sample III_Bog_N3_3_FD_194541 | JGI IMG/M metagenome (GOLD analysis project Ga0302279, IMG submission 194541) | Peat permafrost microbial communities from Stordalen Mire near Abisko, Sweden - III_Bog_N3_3 | ecosystem: Environmental > Terrestrial > Soil > Wetlands > Peat | place: Sweden: Abisko...
AGATGACCGCCGTCGTCGTCGACCTCCATCCCATGGTCCGCTCCCGTTCATGCCTCGACGAGGCCGGCGTCCGGTGCCGACAGCGTGGTGGTCGTAGCCAGTGTCGTCGCTCTACCCGGCATGGTCGGAACCAACCATGCCGCCGGTGCGGCCGGCGCCATCCCGGTCGACTGTTCCGTCCGTTCCCACGGATCATGGCGCTTCGCGATGCCTTCCACCCGAGCGGTGCCACCCGAGCGGAACCAACCGGTCAGTCCTACCCGAACGGGTTGGCCATCGGGTGCAGCAGATCGGTCAGCAGGGTGGTGGCGAACAGCACGCCGAGAAAGGCCACCATCGCCCACGTGTACGGGAGCAGCTTGGCCACGTCTGCGTGATAGCGCTGGCGCGACGAGCCGGTCCGGATCTTCTCGTAGACGGCGATGGCGACATGGCCCCCGTCGAGGGGCAGCATCGGGAACAGGTTGAAGATCCCGACGAACAGGTTGATCGAGATGAGGATGATCAGCAGGTCCCCGATGCCCGCCTGTACGGCGTCGGTGGCCGTCTGGACCGCTCCCACGATCGACTGCACGCGGGTGCCGTTGGCCGATGCCTGGCTCGCCGCCTTGGCGCTGGTCACGTCATGGAACCGCTGGAGGGTGGCCGAGGGCGAGAACAGGTGTCCGACGCCGACCACCGAGGCCCACGAGAAGCGGGCCAGGTCGCTTCCGGTGCGGGAGAGCCCGGTCAACGGGCCGACGGTCTCGGTGGGCGAGCCGAGGCTGACGCCGATGAGCCCGTAGGGCGCGGTCCCCGCCGGCTGGGACACGCCGGCCTCGTGGACGGTGCGGCCGTCGACCGGGGTGACCGTGACCGTCCGCTGCGTGCCGGATCGGTCGACCACCAGGGTGATCGGCTGACCGGGATGGTTGCGAATCCCGTCGATGAGCGCAGTGTCATTGCCGTGGACGGTCTTGCCGTCGACGGACACCACCACGTCGCCGGGTCGAAGTCCGGCCACCTCGGCCGGTCCAGGATGTCCACCGACCGTGACCACCTGCTGGATGCTGACCTTGTCGTTGTTGGGGAGGCCGACACAGGTGAGCAGCACCAGGAGCAGGACGAAGGCCATGAGGAAGTGCATGGCCGAGCCGGCCACCGCCACCAGGAGACGGGCGTGGAAGGGCTGCTCGCGGTAGGTACGGGCCTCGTCGGCGGGATCGACCTCCTCCAGATTGGTCATCCCCGGGATCTTCACGTACCCCCCGAGCGGGAACGCCTTGACCCCGTACTCCGTCTCTCCCCGTCGGAACGACCAGAGCTTGGGACCGAATCCGAGGAAGTACTCGGTGACCTTCATGTGACCACGCTTGGCCGCCAGGAAGTGACCGAGCTCGTGGACCATGATCATCACGATCAGACAGGCCACGACGATCAGCAGGTCGACCTCGCCGGTGACCACGGACAGGGCGACGATCGCCACCACCGCCCCCGACAGTTCGACCAGCGAACGCGTGGCCGACTTGCCGCCCGGCGCGTGCCCTTCCGGTCCGGGGGTCGCCTCGACCGCCTGATCGGCCCGGAGGTCGAGCGTGCTCACCGGTCGCTCCGTTCCGCCACCACCGACGTGGCCAGGCGTCGGGCGGTGGCGTCAGCGCCGAGCACGTCGTCGACGGTGCGTTCACCGGATCCCGAGACCTCGTACCCGTCGAGGGTGGCGGTCACCACGTCGGCGATGGCCGCCCAGGTGATCCGACCGTCGAGGAACGCCTGCACCGCCACTTCGTTGGCCGCGTTGAGCCAGGCCGGCGCCAGGTCACCGACCCGGCCGGCCCGATAGGCCAGGTCGAGACAGGGGAAGGTGGTCCGGTCCGGGGGCTCGAACTCGAGGATCGAGAGCTCGGACCAGTCGATGGCACCGAACGGGGTCCCGAGGCGCCCGGGATAGGCCAGGGCGTAGCCGATGGGCAGACGCATGTCCGGCATCGACAGCTGCGCCACGACCGCCCCGTCCACGTACTCCACCATCGAGTGGACGATCGACTGGGGATGGACGACCACGTCGATGGCGTCGTAGGGGACATCGAAGAGCTCGTGGGCCTCGATGACCTCCAGTCCCTTGTTCATCAGCGTGGAGGAGTCCACCGTGATCTTCGGACCCATGCGCCAGGTCGGATGAGCCAGTGCCTCGTCGATGCCGACCGTCGCCAGTTCGTCGGCCTTGCGCCCCCGGAACGGCCCCCCCGACGCGGTCAGCAGCAGGCGGGAGACGTCCTCGGGCCTTCCCGCCCGCAGGCACTGATGGACCGCACAGTGCTCGGAGTCCACCGGGATGATCTCCGCTCCCGGGGTCCGTCGCACCCGGGCCACGACCGGAGCTCCGGCGATGATCGACTCCTTGTTGGCCAGTGCCAGTCGGCGTCCCGACTCGAGAGCCGCCAACGTCACCGTGAGTCCGGCGAACCCGACGACGCCGTTGACCACCACGTCGGCTTCGGTGGCGATGGACGCCAGCCCGTCCACACCGGTGACGACCTCGGTGCCGGCAGGCAGGCGGGCGGCCAACTCCGAGGCCAGCGAGGCGTCCCCGATGGCGACCACCGCAGGTCGGAACTCGAGCGCCTGGGCCACCAGGGCATCGACCGAGCGCTGGGCCCCGATGGCCACGATCCGGTAGCGGCCGGGGTCCTCGGCCACCACGGCGAGCGTCTGGGTGCCGATGGAACCGGTCGAGCCGACGATGCTGACCGACACCCGGTCGTCGCCGGCGGCGGCATCCGGGGCCGGACCGGCGACCGCTCCCACGCCCGACGACGCGGTCACCTGGGGCCAGCCGTCGTGGGCGTCATGCCACCAGCCTGCCCGAAGTTCACCCGATGTTGAGCGCGCGGACCAGGTAGTACGTGGCGGGCAGCACGAAGATGAGGGCGTCGACACGGTCGAGGACACCACCGTGGCCGGGCAGGAGCGTCCCCATGTCCTTCAGCCGGAGGTCCCGCTTGAGGAGCGATTCGCACAGGTCGCCGAGCGGGGCCACCACGGCGACGATCACTCCGAGGAGTGCGGCGTTGGCCGCATTCCAGGGATGGATGTTCCCCACCACGACGGTCGAGACGAGGATCGAGGCCAGGGCGCCACCGCCGAGCCCCTCCCACGACTTGTTCGGGCTGACGTTCGGGGCCAGCTGATGGCTGCCGATCCACCGGCCCACGACCAGCGCACCCACGTCGTTGGCGACCGTGGCGATGATGGCGCCCAGCAGGAACGCGATCCCGTGCCGGTCGGGGAACAGGGACGGCGCGAGCAACAGGCCGGCGAACGAGCCGAGCAGGGCCACCCAGCCGATCACCAACATGGTGGACGCGGTCCCGGCCACGGCCGAACCGCGCTCCACCCCGAACAGGTACCACAGCAGGGTGAACGCGGTCAGGAGCACCAGCACCAGGGGCAGGGCCGCCAGGCCCTTGCTGTAGGCGCCGATCATGAGCGACATGGTCCCGACCAGGCCCAGCAGCGTCGCCGGGCGCCAACCGGCGCGGCGGAGCACGGCGAAGGCCTCACCGGCCGCACAGGTCACCACGATGAGGCACAGGATCAGCGACGTGACCGTCCCGAGTTTGAAGGCCACCAGAGCGACCACGGCGACGGCGACGCCGGTACCGACCCGCAACCCGGTGCTGCTTCCGGCATCCGGACGCTCCGGTCGCGCCGATTCCTCGTCCACCGGAGGCGGCGGCCCCCCGCCGGTCACCTCCGGCGTGTAGTTGCTGCTCGACCGCAGCGGGCGCTCCGCCGGGGCGCGCCGACGACTGCGACGCGGTGCCGGTTCGGCGACGGGCTCCGGACCGATCTCGGCGGCCTCCACGTCGGCGGCCGTGACCTCCTCGGACTGTTCCTTCTCGGCGATGCGATCGGCGGCGGCAAGACCGGCGAGGCCGGTCCGTCTGCGGCCGGCACCGGGCACGTCGGCTACCGACGCGCCGGGGGGCTCGGCAGCCAGCGGTTCGGTGAGCGTGCCCTCGCTGTCGTCGGGACGCTTGGCCTTCAACCGCCCGGGCAGCAATCCGCCTCGACGGGCTCGGCCGACCCGGGGGTTGCCCGACGGACGGACGACCTCCGGGTCGTCGAGACCGTCGGCGAACCCGTCCGCCGCAGCGACTCGCGGAACATCGCGCGACCCGTCGTCGGTGTCGTGCGCCGGAACAGCAGCCGCACGGGTGACGTCCGCGGCCATGACGGCCATGGTCGGGTCCCCGGTGTACATCGGCGTCTCGGCCGGTGCCGCGCCCCGCTCGACCCGGGAGTCCCCGACGGACCGCTCACGGGATCCGTCGTCCGAGGACTGGACCACCGGTACCGGCTCGGTGATCGGATCGACCTTGCCCGATGCCCCGGGACCGGGTTGACCGGACTGGACGGAGTCGAGGTCGAACTCCCAGGGACGACGCTCCTGGCCGGTGTCGTCCGTTTCGTCGAGCGCCCCCAACGAGGCCCGCTCGTCGCTGAACATCGCCGGCTCGAACTCCTCTTCGTGGGCCACCCAGTCGGCGTCCTCCTCGCGCCACATGGGCGGGAGGATGCCGTCGGTCGGACCGCTGTCGTCCCGGGCCAGCACGGCCGGGACCTGTCCGGTGGCCGGCTCCGTCCAGTGCGGGAGCTCGGCGTGCGCTGCCTCGCCCGGTGTCTCGTCGGCTGTGGCGGCGGGCTCGTCGATGATGCGCACCGAGGTGTGTGTGGACGGCTCGGGCGTGATGTGCGCCGGGGGGACGACGGGCAGCTCCGAGGTGATGTCCGCGGCCGTCTCGGCGCCGATGATCCGGACCCCGCCGGTGGCGGGGCCGGACGGTTCGGGACGCGGCGGTGCGCCCTGGTCGTCCTTCTCGTCGTCTCCCTTGTCAGGGCCGTGGTCCACGCTGTTGCTTCCTCCCCAGGAGCAGGACTACCCGCCTGCTCCTGTCGGTGTCGGGCCGTCGATCGGCCCGGTGTCCTCACCGGACTGCCGTCCGGTGCCACTCAGATCTCGAGGAGCTCCTGCTCCTTGTGGGCGAGCAGCCGGTCGATGGCGGCCACGTGGTCCTGGGTGAGCTTGTCCAGGTCCTTCTCCACCCGGTCGAGCTCGTCGGTGGAGAGATCGCCGTCCTTCTGCATCGACTCGAGCTCCTGGCGGGCGTTGCGGCGCATGTTCCGGACCGTCACCCTCCCCTCCTCCGCCTTCTGCTTGACCACCTTGACCAGTTCCTTGCGGCGCTGCTCGGTCGGGATGGGAAAGGAGAGTCGGATCACCGAACCGTCGTTCGACGGGGTGATACCCAGATCCGACCCCTGGATCGCCTTTTCGATGGCGGCCAGCGAACTCTTGTCGTACGGGGAGACCACGAGCAGCCTGGCCTCGGGGACGCTGAACCCGGCCATCTGGCGGAGTTCGGTCTCGGTCCCGTAGTAGTCGACCTTCAGGTGCTCGACCAGCGCCGGGGTGGCACGGCCCGTGCGGATGGCGCTGAACTCGGACTGGGTGTGCTCCACCGCTTTGGTCATGTGGTCACCGGCGTCGGACACCACGAGTGCGATCAGGTCGTCATCCATTGGCGGCCAGCGTAGTCATCATGGTCCGCGGGCACCGGGGACTCGTGGCGAGCGTCGGCATCACCGGACGAGCGTCCCGATCGACTCCCCGCTGAGGGCCTTGCGGATGTTGCCCGGCTCCATCAGGTCGAAGACCCGGATGGGGAGCCCGTTGTCCATGCAGAACGTGATGGCCGTCAGGTCCATGACCCGCAGGTCCTTCGACACGACCTCCATGAAGGAGATCTCCTCGTACCGGGTGGCGGTCGGGTCGAGGCGGGGATCGGCGCTGTAGACGCCGTCGACACCGCCGTGGGTCCCCTTGCAGAGCAGGACCGCTTCGATCTCGGCCGCCCGCAGCGCCGCGGAGGTGTCCGTCGTGAAATAGGGATTGCCCATGCCGGCGGCGAAGACCACGACGCGACCTTTCTCGAGGTGCCGGATCGCCCGTCGGCGGATGTAGGGCTCGGCCACCTCCGCCATCTGCACCGCCGAGAGCACCCGGGTGGGCTGGCCGTGGTGCTCGAGCGCGTCCTGGAGCGCCAGCGCGTTGATCACCGTGCCGAGCATCCCCATGGTGTCCGAGGTGGCCCGGTCCATGCCGGCACCGGCACCGGTGGTGCCCCGCCAGATGTTGCCGCCTCCCACCATCACCGCCAGTTCGAGGTCGAGCTCGTCCCGCGTCTCGGCGATCTCACGGGCCAGCTGCTCGACAGCGGAGGCGTCGATCGTCTCGTCCGAGGCAGACGAGGCCAGGGCCTCGCCCGACAGCTTCAGGATGATGCGCTGGCGCTCGCCCACCGTGCCGTCAGTCGCCGACGACGACCTGGGCGAACTCCGTCACCGTGGCGTCGCCGAGCAGCTTGCCGATGGTCTGCTTCTCGTCCTTGACGAAGGGCTGGTCCACCAGCACCCGCTCCTTGTACCAGCCGTTCAGGCGCCCCTCGATCACCTTCGGCAGGGAGGCCTCGGGCTTGCCCTCGTTGAGGGCGATCTTCTCGATGGTCTCGCGCTCGGCGGCCACTTCGGCCTCCGGCACGTCCTCACGATTGATGTAGAGCGGTCGGGCGAACGCGATGTGGGCGGCGATGTCGTGGGCCAGCTCCTTGGTACCCCCGGCAACGGCCACAGCCACGGCGTTGACGCCCCGGCCGGCCTGCAGGTGGAGGTAGGAATCCACGGCGCCGTCACCCGGGGCCTCGATGCGGACCACACGCCCGAGGGAGATGTTCTCCTTCAGGGTGATCTTCATCGAATCGAGTTCGTCAGCCCGTTCGGCCACGGCCTCGACTCCCTTGGCGGCCACCAGCTCGGCGAGCTCGGTGACGAACGCCACGAACTGGTCGGACTTGGCGACGAAGTCGGTCTCCGAGCGGAGCTGCACGATCGAGACGACACCGTCGGCGTGGCCGATGGCGACGGCTCCCTCGGATGCCTCACGGTCGGCACGCTTGGCCGAACTGGACAGTCCCTGCTCACGGAGCCAGGTGACGGACTTGTCCATGTCACCTTCGTTCTCCTCGAGGGCCCGCTTGGCGTCGAGCATGCCCACTCCCGTGAGCTGACGCAGCTTCTGGACATCCTTGGCGGTGAATGCAGGCACGGTCAGACCTCCTCGGTCGTGGTCGGAGCGGCAGGAGCCTCGGCCACGGGCGCTTCGGCAGCGACAGGCGTGGCGGGAGTTTCGGCGACGGCGGGAGTTTCGGCAGCGGGTGCCTCGGCGGCGGGTGCAGCGGGAGCCTCGGCGACCGGAGCGGCAGGGGCCTCGGGAGTGGGTGCTTCCGCGACCGGAGCGGCAGGGGCCTCGGCGACCGGAGCCGGAGCCGGTGCCGGCGCCGGTGCGGCAACCGGAGCGGGTGCGGGAGCCGGCTTCGCGGCCGGACGGTTCTGGGCGATGAAGCGACCTTCGGTGACGGCGTCGGCCACGACCCGGCACAGCAGGGCACCGGACCGGATGGCGTCGTCATTGCCCGGGATCACGTGGGTGATCACATCGGGGTCGCAGTTGGTGTCCACGACGGCCACGATCGGCAGACCGAGCTTGTTGGCCTCGGTGACGGCGATGTGCTCCTTGTTGGTGTCGATCACGAAGATGGCGTCGGGCAGCTTGTCGAGCCCGCGGATGCCGCCGAGGTTGCGCTGGAGCTTCTCGAGCTCACGGGTGTGGCGCAGGGCCTCCTTCTTCGGCATGGCCTCGAAGTCGCCGGCCTTCTCCATGGCCTCGAATTCCTTCATGCGCTTGACCCGGGTGGACACGGTCTGGAAGTTGGTGAGCATGCCGCCGAGCCAGCGCTCGTTGACGTAGGGCATGCCGCAGGCGTCGGCGTAGACGGCGACGGGTCCCTGGGTCTGCTTCTTGGTGCCGACGAAGAGGACGGTCCCGCCACCGGCGACGAGGTCGCGGATGTAGGCGTAGGACTCCTCGATGCCCTTCATCGTCTGCTCGAGATCGATCAGGTAGATCCCGTTGCGCTCACCGATGATGAACCGGCGCATCTTGGGGTTCCACCGGCGGGTCTGGTGCCCGAAGTGGACGCCCGCGCCCAAGAGTTGCTTCATTGAGATGACGGCCATGTGACTGCTCCTTGTAACGGTTGATCCCCGACTGCAGCACCCCGGGGACTCCGGGGCGACCGTGGACGCGATCGGGTGCGGATAGTTGACGCTCGGATGCCCCACCGGACGGCAGGACCTCGCCATCCTAGTGCCCCCGGCCTATGGCCTCCACTCAGAGCGCGGAACCGGCCACACAGGACGACGGATCATCCTCGGAGGAACTGGAGGACCGGGCCATGACCTGGCCCACGGTGACCCACGGTGCAGTGGTCCACCGTCACCCGGCAGACGCCGGGATCGGTGCCCCGGCGCGGTCAGGGCGCCGGTCTCAGGCGCCCGCTGTTGCCGTGGCGACCTTGGTGTCGCCGGACTGCTTGCGGCCGGTGCCCTCGGGCCGGTCGGCCAGCTTGGCGCGCAGCTGCAGGACCGCCTTGGTGTGGATCTGGCACACCCTCGACTCGGTCACCCCCAGGATGTCGCCGATCTCGGCCAGGGTGAGACCTTCGTAGTAATAGAGGGTGAGGACCGTCTTCTCCCGGTCGGCCATCTCGCTGACCGCCTTGACCAGTGCCTCCTTGGTCTCCTTGACCTCGAAGGTGTCGAGGGGTCCCGAGGTGGCATCGGGAAGGGTCTCCCCCAGCGTCGACCGGTCGGAGTGGTCCCCGCCCCGGAACACCTCGTCCAGGGCCACGACGCCCACGAAGGAGATCTTGCGCAGGGTGGTCTGGAACTCGGTGTCGGTCATCTCCAGGTCCGCGGCCACTTCGGCATCGGTGGGGGTCCGGTGCAGGGACGCCTCGAGTTTCGAGTACGACTGCTCGACGGCTCTCGCCTTGGCGCGCACCGAGCGGGGCACCCAGTCGATCGAGCGGAGCTCGTCGATGATGGCGCCCTTGATCCTCGGGACGGCGTAGGTCTCGAACTTGATGTTCCGGGCCGGTTCGAACCGCTCGATGGCGTCGATCAGGCCGATGATCCCGTAGCTGGCCAGGTCGGCCTCGTCCACGTGACGGGGTAGACCGACCGACACGCGGCCGGCCACGTACTTGACCACGGGGGCGTAGTGCACGATCAGCTGATCACGCAGTGCCTTGGCACCGGTCTTCTTGTACTCGGCCCAAAGGGAGTCGATCCCATGCCCGGCCGTGTCGAGTTGCGTCGGCAATTGTCCCCTTAGGCCCGTGGGTGCGTTCCCGAATAGACCGCACGCAGGCGTTCCTTGCTTACATGAGTGTAGACCTGCGTGGTCTGCAAACTCGCATGTCCGAGCAATTCCTGCACCACACGCAGGTCCGCACCCCCATCGAGGAGGTGGGTGGCAAAGGTGTGGCGCAGGGCGTGTGGATGGGTGGGTACCGGCGATCTGCGGTCGAGGATGCGCCGGACGTCCCGGGAACCGAGCCGGTTGGCCCGGCCGTTGTAGAACAGCGCCTGGGGTTCGCCGCCCCCGGTCGCCATCGCCGAACGCGGGCCGGCCAGCCACGCGCGAACAGCATCGACACACCGTTCGTGCACCAGCACCTGGCGTTGCTTGGCACCCTTCCCGGTCACCGTGACGACCCCCCGGGCGAGATCGACGTCACCCACGTCGAGTCCGCACAGCTCGGCCACCCGCATCCCACTCCCGTAGAGGAGCTCCAGCACCGCGTCGTCGCGGACATCCCTCGGGGCAGGCGCCGGGGCCCGCTCCCCGGTCCCGTCGACCGGAGCCGGTTCCGGGTCGAGCAGGTGGTCGAGCTCGGCGTGGCCGAGCACCCGTGGCAGCCGGGAGTCGGGCGCGGGGGCGGACAGGCGCACCGACGGGTCCGACGACACCAGCCCCCGACGGGCACACCAGGAGAAGTACGAGCGCAACGACGCAGCCGTGCGCGAGATGGTCGACTTGGCGTAGCGCCGCGTCGACAGGTAGGCGAGGTAGCGGCGGAGGGTGATCCGGTCGACACCGTCGGGCCCGTCGATCCCTGCGCGCGCGGTCCAGTCGGCGAACCGCTCGATGTCGGAGGCATAGGCCCGGACCGTGTCCGGGGACAGACCTGCGACCG
>Ga0302279_10008409_pt1 | contig 10142 bp, 5 predicted proteins | sample III_Bog_N3_3_FD_194541 | JGI IMG/M metagenome (GOLD analysis project Ga0302279, IMG submission 194541) | Peat permafrost microbial communities from Stordalen Mire near Abisko, Sweden - III_Bog_N3_3 | ecosystem: Environmental > Terrestrial > Soil > Wetlands > Peat | place: Sweden: Abisko...
AGCCACCAGGGGGCATAGACATGCGCGCCGCCCGCCCCGTCTTCGTTGTAGGAGGGAAGATTCTCGAGCGCCGGGATCTGGCCGGCCCAGTTCGCGCCCACCGTGTCCATGATGTATTTGCCGACCAGGCCGCTCGAGTTGCCAAGTCCCATCGGATGGGCCCTGGATTTCGAGTTGAGCATCAGGCGCACCGTCTCGCAGGAGCCGGCGGCCAGGACAACCACGCGGGCGGCGACGTGGTGCTCCATCCTCGTCACCTTGTCGACGTAGACGACGCCCGTGGCCTTGCCCGAGTCATCCACGGTGATCTCGCGCACCATGCCATTCGTGACGATGTCGAGTTTGCCGGTCGCGAGCGCCGGCGGGATGTGCACCGTCGTCGACTGGTAGTTGGCCCTAATGGCGCATCCGCGCCCGCAGGACGTGGCCCAGAAACACGCCGCCCTGTTCTGCATGTCCTCAGCAATGATTCGCTGGGCCCTGTCGTTGCCGGGGTGCAGCTTCGCGGGGATAGTCTTGTGGTCCAGCGGCCTGGAGAGGACCGCCCGGTGGATCGGGATGACGGGCACGCCGATCTTGCGGGCCTTCTGCTTGGCCAGGAGTTCGCCGATGCGCGCCTTCGGGGGCGGCAGGAGGCAGCCCTCGGGCGAGCTCGGGGTGTTCTCGTAGCCGTCGTTCTGCCCGTAGACTCCGACCAGCATCTCGACCTTGTCGTAATAGGGGGCGACGTCGTCGTATGAGATCGGCCAGTCGAAGCCCAGGCCGTCCCTGCTGTAGGGCTTGAAATCGTAGGGGCCGTTGCGCAGCGCGTGGCGCGCCCAGTGGTTCGTGCGGCCGCCGAGCATGCGGGCGCGCCACCACTCGAACTTGCGGCCGTGCTCGCTGGAGACATTCGTGTAGGGCTCGCCAGGGACTGTCCATCCGCCGTCCACCGTCGCGTCGAAGTAGCCGAACGGCTTCTCGGGCGTGCCGCCGCCGCGGAGCGGCGCCTGGTCGGGCGTGTTGAACATCGGCGTCTCGCTCCTCGGGTCGTAGTTCCTTCCCGCCTCGATCATCAGGACCTTCGCCCCGTCCATCGTCAGCGTGTAGGCCGACTGCGCTCCCGCCGCCCCGGAGCCCACGACAATGACGTCATACTTCTCCGCGGTGGTCGAGGGGGTGACGAACGCCATAGGGGTGAGCGAAACCGTAGAGCATGTGCGCCCCCCTTCAACTCCGATCTGCGCCGCCGGTAAGTTGAAGGATTGATTGTTCATACTATCAGCGATATCAATCGAAGCGTGCGCCGACTCATTAGTGCATTCGCCCTGATCGCCGCCGGTCCCGCGTGCCTGGCCCAGGTGCAGACGCTGGAGCCGGTGACCGTGAGCGTCACGCGATCGCCGGAGGCGATCGCCGACATCCCCTTCACGGTCGAGCAGGTGCCCGCCGCCGCGTTTGACGACAGCTTCTCGCTCACAGTGGACGACGCGCTGCGGGGCTCCCCGGACTTCAGCCTCTTTAGGCGCAATGACAGCCTGACCGCCAACCCCACGACCCAGGGCGTCTCGCTGCGCGGACTGGGCCCCAGCGGCGCAAGCCGCTCGCTTGTTCTCCTCGACGGGATCCCGATCAATGATCCCTTCGGCGGATGGGTGCCGTGGAGCATGATGCCCGTCGATTCCATCGCCAGGGCCGAGATCGTCCCCGGCGGCGGGGCGTCGGCCTGGGGCAACGAAGCTCTGGCCGGGGTGGTCCAGCTCTTCTCCGTCCTCCCGCAGCCCGGCTCGGGCGACGCGCGGGTGAGCGTTGGCGACTTCGGGACACGGACGGCCACGGTCGCACAGGCCGTTTCGGCGGGCCCCGGGACCCTTGACCTGAGGGCCTCGGACTTCACGAGCGACGGGACGGTCCTCATCGCCCCTGCGGGCCGGGGACCGGTCGATGTCGACGCGGCAAGCCGGCACAACGTCGAGTCCGCGGATTGGCACGGGCCGATCGGGGACGGCGTCACCGCCGTCGTCACCGTAAGGCGCTTCAGCGAGTGGCGCGACAACGGGACGCCCTACCAGCAGAACGCGATCCAGCAGGTCTTCGGCTCGGTGGCGCTCTCCGGGCCCGCGCTCCTCGGCGGGATTTGGACCACGACGGCCTACATGCAGGGGCAGCGCTCGTCGCAGACATTCAGCTCGGTCAACGCGACCCGCACCGCGGAGACGCCCGCAAGCGACCAGTTCGACGTCCCGGCGGACGCGGTCGGCTTTGCAGGCTCGGGGTCATGGACCGATGCCATGGGCGGGGCCACGACCGTGGGCGCCGACGTGCGCGACGTGCGAGGAGAAACCCGGGAGGACTTCCTCTACTCCAAGGGCAACTTCACCGAGCAGCGCTTCGCCGGGGGACGCCAGACATTCGCCGGGCTATTCGCGGAGAGGACGCAGTCCCTGGCCCCGGGCTTTCACGCCAACATCGGGGTGCGCCTCGACCGCTGGGAGGACAGCGACGGGCACCTGCGCAACATCCTGCGCTCGACGGGCGCCCTCCTCCTGCAGGACTTCTACCCCACCAAAACCGGCGACGAGTTTAGCCCCAGCGCCGGCCTCACGTGGCAGGCCACGCAGGAATTGGCCCTCCACGTCTCAGGCCAGCACGCGTTCCGGCAGCCGACCCTCAACGAGCTCTACCGCCCCTTCAAGCAGGGCTCGTCGACCACTCTCGCCAATGCGAACCTCTCCACGGAGCATGCGGACACGGGTGAGGTCGGGGCCGAGTGGAGAAAGGGAAAGCTGGACCTCAACCTCCTCGCCTTCGGTGCGCGGCTCGAGGATCCCGTCGCCAATGTCACGCTCGCGCAGGGCCCCGGCACCTTCCCGCTTTTCGGAACGCTCGCTGCCGGCGCCACCGGGCTGGAGCGCCTGAACCTCGGCCGCATCGACACGCAGGGCGGCCAGTTCAGCGCGCAGTGGCGCCAGTCGGACGAGTGGGAGATCAACCTCTCCGTCATCAACGAGCAGGCTACCGTCGAGGAGGCCGCCGTGGCGCCGCATCTCGTCGGCAGGACCGTCCCCGAGGTTCCGCGATGGAATGCCTCCCTCGGCGTCACGTGGCATCCGGTCCCGCGGCTGCATGTGGACCTGCGCGTCGCGCGCGTCTCGTCGCAATACGACGACGACCAGAACCTCCTGCCTCTGGCCGCCGCCACCGTCGTCGACGCTTCAGCGCGGCTCAAGGTGGCCAGGCATGCTGAGATTTTCCTAAGCGTTGACAACGCGACCGACACCTTGGTCGAGACCGCACACAGCGCGACGGGTGTCTTCAACGTCGCGCCCCCTCGCATGGTGGACGGCGGCGCGCGCCTTAGCTGGTAAAAGTGCGCTAGTCGTTGGCCTGCGCAACGTTGCTCCTCGCTTCTTCCAGCCTTAATACACTCTTAGCGGTTTGGGATGGGTAATTAATTAAGGGGTTGGACGCATCGGTGCTACGATGGCGCCATGAAAAACAGCGACCAAGCCCGGTCGATAGCGGCCGGGTCCCAAAGCGCGAACAACAGGGGGAACGCGTCATGAGCGACGCCTTCTTCCTCGGCCTCCCGGTGGCCTTCTTCGCCGTCTGCGCGGCTTACGCCCACTTCTGCGACAAGGTGCGCTGAGCGCACCGGCCGCCGTCACACACCTCACCAACATGGAAACAATCATCTTTGGGCTGATCGCCCTCGCCCTCCTCCTCTACCTCGTGGTCGCCGTGCTGCTTCCCGAGAAGTTCTGAGACTTTCCGACATGAACACTCCCAACTCGTGGTTCCAGTTCGCCCTTTATGTGGGCGCCCTCCTCGTCATCACAAAGCCGCTCGGCCTTTACCTGGTCACCGTGCTCGATACCGAGGGAAGGACCTGGCTGGACTTCTTCGTGAGGCCGATCGAGCGCGCCACCTACAAGATTTGCGGCATCGATCCGAGGCGGGAGCAGGACTGGAAGCAATACACCTTCTCCCTCCTGGCGTTCAGCCTGGCGGGACTGCTGGCGACCTACTTCATCCTTCGCTACCAGGACCACCTCCCGCTGAACCCGCAGGGATTCGCGGGCCTCGCCCCGCACCTGGCCTTCAACACGGCCGCGAGCTTCACGACCAACACCAATTGGCAGAGCTACTCGGGCGAGTCGACGATGTCGTACTTCTCGCAGATGGTCGCCCTGGCCATCCACAACTTCACGTCCGCCGCCGCCGGAATCGCGGTGGCCGCCGCGCTGGTGCGCGGCATCGCCCGCCAGTCGGTGAAGACGATCGGCAACTTCTGGGCCGACACCGTCCGGGTCACGTACTATCTCCTCGTCCCCCTCTGCCTCGTCTTCGCCCTCTTCCTCGTGTCGCAGGGCATGATCCAGAACTTCAAGCCCTACACGGTGGCCAAGACCTACGAGGCCTACACGATTCAGGTCCCGAAGGTCGACGCAGCCGGCAAGCCGGTCATGGCCGCGGACGGCAAGACCCAGGCCACGGTCGACCAGGCGGTTGACACGCAGACCATTGTCCAGGGGCCGATGGCCTCGCAGGTCGCCATCAAGATGCTCGGCACGAACGGCGGCGGCTACACGAATGCGAACGCCGCACACCCGTTCGAGAACCCCACACCGTTCTCCAACTTCATCCAGATCCTCTCGATCTTCGCGATCCCCAGCGCCCTCACCTACTACCTGGGCCGCATGGTCAGGAACCAGAGGCACGGCTGGGCCGTGTGGGGCGCGATGTTCGCGATGTTCATGGTGGGTGTCCTCGTGTGCTGGAAGGCCGAGCAGAGCGGCAACCCGATCCACCAGGCCCTGGGCGTCGCCGCGAGCGACGGCAACATGGAGGGCAAGGAGGTGCGCTTCGGCATCTTCAACTCCGCGCTCTTTGCTACCATCACGACGGACGCCTCGTGCGGCGCGGTCAACGCCATGCATGACTCCTTCACGCCCATCGGCGGCCTCGTGCCCCTTTTCAACATCCAGACGGGCGAGGTCATCTTCGGCGGCGTGGGCGCAGGCCTCTACGGCATGCTTATCTTTGTCGTCCTGGCGGTCTTCATCGCGGGACTCATGGTCGGCAGGACCCCGGAGTACCTGGGCAAGAAGATCGAGGCCTATGACGTGAAGCTCGTCATGATGGTGCTCATGGTCCTCTCGGCCACGATCCTCGGCTTCACGGCCTGGGCCAGCGTGACCGACTGGGGCCAGGCCGGCCTCAACAACGCGGGCCCCCACGGGTTCAGCGAGATCTTGTATGCCTTCAGCTCCGCCGTCGGCAACAATGGCAGCGCCTTCGCGGGGCTCACGGCCGCGCCCGCGGACGGAAACCCCCACTGGGACACCACCCTTGGCATCGCGATGCTGATCGGGCGCTTCCTCATGATCGTCCCGATCATGGCGCTGGCCGGCAACCTCGCCTCCAAGAAGCTGGTCCCGGTGAGCGCGGGCACCTTCAAGACCGAGGGCGTCACCTTCGTCATCCTCCTGATCGGAACGGTCGTCCTTGTCGGCGCCCTCACCTTCCTGCCCGCCCTGGCGATAGGCCCGGTCGTCGAGCACTACCTCATGGGCGCAGGCACCCTGTTCTGATCCAAACCAACTTAAAAACGCACACCACCATGAGCTCCAAGACCATCTCCCTTTTCGACGGGGACATCATGCGCAAGGCCGTCGCCGACTCCTTCATCAAGCTGAACCCGCGTCAGCAGCTGAAGAACCCGGTGATGTTTGTCACGCTCATCGGTGCACTGCTGACCTTCCAACAGCTCTTCACGTCCAAGGAGCCGTTCAGCTACGTCCTGCAGATTGCCCTCTGGCTGCTCTTCACCGTGATCTTCGCCAACTTCGCCGAAGCCGTGGCCGAGGGCCGCGGCAAGGCGCAGGCACGCGCACTGCGGGCCTCGCGCAAGCAGCTGGTCGCGAGGAAGAAGCAGAAGGACGGCACCATCGTCTCCGTTGACGCGTCGCTGTTGCGCAAGGACGACCTCGTGGTCGTGACTGCGGGCGAGCTGATCCCCGGCGACGGCGAGGTCATCGAGGGCGCCGCCTCCGTGGACGAATCCGCAATCACCGGCGAGTCCGCCCCGGTGATCCGCGAGGCCGGTGGCGACCGAAGCGCCGTCACGGGCGGCACGGCTGTCCTCTCCGACAACCTCGTCATCAAGATCACGGCCAACCCCGGCGAAGGGTTCCTGGACCACATGATCAGCCTGGTCGAGGGCGCCACGCGCCAGAAGACGCCGAATGAGATAGCGCTCACCATCCTGCTCTCCGCCCTCACGTTCATCTTCCTGCTCGTCATCATGGCCCTCAAGCCCTTCGGGACCTACTCGAACGTGGCCTTCACGATCACGGCGCTGATCGCGCTTCTGGTCTGCCTAATCCCGACCACCATTGGCGGACTCCTGAGCGCCATTGGGATCGCCGGCATGGACCGCCTCCTGCAGAAGAACGTCCTCGCCATGAGCGGGCGCGCCGTCGAGGCGGCGGGCGACATCGATGTGCTCCTCCTGGACAAGACGGGCACCATAACCCTCGGCAATCGCATGGCCTCTGCGTTCATCCCCGCACCCGGCGTGACGGCGGAGGCCCTGGCCGACGCCGCCCAGCTCGCCTCCCTGGCGGACGAGACCCCCGAGGGCCGCAGCATCGTCGTCCTCGCCAAGGACAGGTTCAACATTCGGGCAAGGGACCTGTCCGCCCAGCACGCGACGTTCGTGCCCTTCACGGCCCAGACCCGTATGAGCGGCGTCGACCTCGCCGGCGGCGACGGCGTCGAACCCCGTTCCATCCGCAAGGGTGCGGCGGCAAACGTCCGCTCATGGGTGGAGGCCCAGGGCGGCGTGTACCCGGACGAGGTCTCAGCCGCAGTCGATGATATATCACGCAAGGGCGGCACGCCGCTCGTGGTCGCCCAGGGAAGCGCGACGCTTGGCGTCATCTTCCTGAAGGACGTCGTCAAGGGCGGCATCAAGGAGCGCTTCGCGCAGCTGAGGGCGATGGGCATCCGCACCGTCATGATCACGGGCGACAATCCCCTGACCGCGGCGGCGATAGCGGCCGAGGCGGGCGTCGATGACTTCCTCGCCCAGGCCACTCCCGAGATGAAGCTGGCCCGCATCCGCGAGGAGCAGGCGGCGGGACACCTGGTGGCAATGACCGGCGACGGCACCAACGATGCGCCCGCGCTCGCCCAGGCTGACGTCGGCGTCGCCATGAACACGGGAACCCAGGCCGCCAAGGAGGCGGGCAACATGGTCGACCTGGACTCCAACCCGACCAAGCTCCTGGATATCGTCGAGATCGGCAAGCAGCTGCTCATCACGCGAGGGGCCCTCACGACCTTCAGCATCGCGAACGACATCGCGAAGTACTTCGCGATCATACCGGCTATGCTGGTCGGGGTCTTCCCGGCGATCGCCCCGTTGAATGTCATGCATCTGGTGTCGCCGCTTAGCGCCATCCTTAGCGCGGTCATCTTCAACGCGCTGGTCATCATAGCGCTTATCCCGCTCGCGCTCCGGGGCGTCGCCTATCGCCCGATCGGCGCCGCGGCCATGCTGAGGCGCAACCTCTTCATCTACGGCCTCGGCGGGATCATCATCCCCTTCATCGGCATCAAGATCATCGATGTCCTGGTCACCACCCTCCACCTCGTCTGAACCATGAAAACACTCTTCTCCGAAATCTGGGCCTCCGTCGCCCTCACCCTCGTCTTCGCGGTTCTCCTCTGCGGGGCCTACCCGCTCGCAGTGTGGGCCGGCGCCCAGGCCCTGTTTCCCGCCAAGGCAAACGGCAGCCTCATCACTGACAAGGACGGGACCGTAAGGGGCTCCGCCCTCCTCGCGCAGAATTTCTCGAGCGCGAAGTATTTCCAGCCCAGGGCCTCCGCGGCCGGTACGGGCTACGACGCGACGAGCTCCAGCGGAACGAACTATGGCCCGACCAGCCAGAAGCTGAGTGACAGCATCAAGGCGGCGGTGGCCAGCTACCGATCCGCGAACGGGCTCGACGCCAATGCCGAGGTCCCCGCCGACGCGGTCACCTCGTCCGCGAGCGGGCTCGACCCGCACATCAGCGTCGCCAACGCCCTCATCCAGTCGGTCCGTGTCGCAAAGGCCCGCTCGCTGCCGCTTGAGAGGGTCCGCAAGCTGATGGACGCGTGCACCGAGGGCCGCGACCTGGGTGTCCTCGGCGAGGCCGGCGTCAATGTTCTCAGGCTCAATGTCGCGCTGGACAAGGAGGGAGGGGTTTAAGACATGGAAGTCGAGCGGTCCAAATTCGCGGTGTTCGCCCTTGTGGCCCTGGCCTCGTTCATCATCGGGATGGCCGCGGGACAGGTCGGCTCGTGCCGCGGCTCCGGGCATACCCGCATCGACTGGCCCTCGCCGCCCCACCCAAGGACACTGCAGCCTTGAGCGGGGTCTCGCACCGTCCACGGCCAGCCGGCGGTAGCTTGCCCCGCCGCGCGGGCTCCCCTTAGGATCAGCGCAGGCCCATGGCAGAACAACGACCCGACCCCGACGCGCTCCTGGCTTCCCTGAACCGCGATGAGCAGCGGGCAAAGCGCGGCAAGCTGAAGGTCTTCTTCGGCATGTGCCCAGGAGTCGGGAAGACCTTTGCGATGCTCCGGGCCGCGCAGCAGGAGCTGCGCGACGGCGTGGACCTCGTGATCGGCGTCGTAGAGACCCATGGCCGCGTCGAGACGGAGGCGCTCCTCGCCGGATTGCCGCTCCTTCCCAGGAAGGAGATCCTCTACAAGAACATCCTCATAACGGAGATGGACCTGGAGGCCATACTCCTCCGCAAGCCGCAGCTCGTCCTCGTGGACGAGTTCGCCCACACGAACGCCCCCGGATCCCGCCACCCCAAGCGGTACCAGGACGTGGTGGAGCTTCTAGACGCCGGCATCGATGTCTACACGACCCTGAACGTCCAGCACATCGAGAGCCGCTCCGACGCCGTGAGGCAGATCACGGGCGCGGCCGTGCACGAGACGGTGCCGGACTCCGTCTTCGGACTGGCCGACCAGATTGAGCTCGTGGACCTCACGCCCGAGGCCTTGAGGGAGAGGCTGAGCGAGGGGAAGGTCTACCTGGAGGGCCGTGCCGCGGCGGCCGCGGAGAACTTCTTCAAGGACACGCACCTGACGGCCCTGCGCGAGCTCGCGCTTAGGTTTGTCGCCGAGCACGTGGACAAGCGCCTCCGGGAGCTGCGGTCCGTCGGCACGCTCAAGACCGTGTGGCGGTCCGGTGAGCGCCTCCTTGTGGCGGTCGGGCCAAGCCCCTCGTCCACCCAGCTTGTCCGCTGGACCCGGAGGATGGCGGCGTCGCAGGGCGCATCGTGGACGGCGGTCAGCGTCGAGACCCCGAACCCGATGAGCGCCGATGCGCAGAAGCGACTCGAGGGGAACCTGGCCCTTGCCCGCGAGCTGGGCGCCGAGGTCGTCGTCACCCACGACAGCGACGTGGCGGAGGCCCTGGTCCGCGTGGCCCTCCAGAACAACGCGACGCAGATCGTCGTCGGCAAGTCGCGCAGCCCTCGCCTGCTCGACTTCCTTCGCGGGGGAAGCCTGGTCGACAGGCTCCTCAAGAACGCCGGTTCCATCGACATCTACGTGGTGCCCGCCGAGCGCGCTGCGGAAAAGGCCTCCACATGGATTGACTGGCGCCCGGTGAAGGCCTCTCCCGCAAAGGAATACGGCCAGGTCTTCGGTGTCATCGCGGCCCTCACCGTGGGCAGCTCGTTCATCGTGCCGCACTCCGGCTACCTCTCGGTCGGCCTTTTCTTCCTCCTGGCGATCATCGTCCTCAGCCTACGGGTCGGGCCGGGCCCTGTCTTCGTGGCCGGCGTGGCGAGCGCCCTGACGTGGAACTTCTTCTTCATCCCCCCGCTGTACACGTTCGCCATCACCCGCTTCGAGGACTGGCTGATGTTCGTCACCTACTTCGTCGTCGCCATCATCTCGGGCCAGCTGACCGCGCGGGTGAGGGCGCAGGAGAGGAACGAGCGCATGAGGGAGGATCGGGCGACCGCGCTCTTCCACCTCACCCAGGCGCTGAGCTCGGCGAGGACCCTCGACGACGCCGTCTTCGCCGCCCTCAGGCAGGCGGACACGTACTTCGGCGCGAAGACGGCGCTACTGCTGGACGACGGCAA
>Ga0302279_10008414_pt1 | contig 10138 bp, 6 predicted proteins | sample III_Bog_N3_3_FD_194541 | JGI IMG/M metagenome (GOLD analysis project Ga0302279, IMG submission 194541) | Peat permafrost microbial communities from Stordalen Mire near Abisko, Sweden - III_Bog_N3_3 | ecosystem: Environmental > Terrestrial > Soil > Wetlands > Peat | place: Sweden: Abisko...
CAGGCGGGTCTTCAGGGTCTGGCCGGAGGCGACCTGGGCGGCGTCGCGCAGGACCTGACCGGTGGTGGCGTCGGTGGTGATGGAATAGCCGCGCGCCAACACTTGTTCGGGGCCGAGGGCGTGCAGGCGTTTTTCGAGCTGGCGCAGGGCTTCGCGCCGGGTGGCGAGCCGGGTGGAGGGTTTGGCGCGGAGAAAGCGGCCGGCGAGGTGCTGCAAGGCCTGGCCCCGGCTCCGGGCAGATTGTTTGAGGCGGCGTAACAGGCTGGACTGCAAGTCATCCAGGCGCTGGAGCGAGTCATCCAGGCGGCGGCGGGGATGCAGGCGGGCCAGCCGGGCGGCCTGGGCCGCGAAGTCCGACTCGCTGCGCTCCAGTTTGCGCCGGGCGAGCCGGCGCAGGCGGGACGAGGCGTCCCAGACAAATTCACGGCTGGCGAAAACACCCTCGGTAATGAGTTCAGCGGCCACGCTGGGGGTGGCGGCCCGCAGGTCAGCCACGAAGTCGGCGATGCTGAAATCGATTTCGTGGCCGACGGCGGAGACGACGGGCAACGCCGAATGGAAGATGGCCCGGGCCACGATTTCCTCGTTGAAAGCCCATAAATCCTCCAGCGAGCCGCCGCCACGGGTGACGAGGATCAGGTCGAGGGCGGGCGTGGGGGACCGGTTGAATTCGTTGAGCAACTGGATGGCGGCGGCGATTTCGGCGGCGGCGCCATCGCCTTGCACGCGGCAGGGGACCAGCATGATTTCCAGCGCGGGGTTGCGCCGCTGAATGACGTGCAGGACGTCGCGAATGGCCGCGCCGGTGGGGGACGTCACCAGGCCAATGCGCTGGGGAAAGCGGGGCAGCGGGCGCTTGCGTTCGGCGGCGAACAGCCCTTCGGCCGCCAGCTTCAGCTTGAGCCGCTCGAAGGCGGCTTGGAGGGCGCCGATGCCTTGCAGTTCCACCGTGCGCACGATGAGTTGATACTGGCCGCGCGCCTCGTAAACGGTCACTTCGCCCTGGAGCAGGACCTTTTGGCCGTCGGCGAGCAACTGGCGCTGCGCCACGGGGGTGCCGCGAAAGAGCACGCAACTGAGCTGGGCGGCGGCGTCCTTGAGCGAAAAATAGATGTGGCCGGAGCTTTGGGCCCGGAGGTTGGTGATTTCGCCGCTGACCCAGACGGACCCCAGCTTGCTTTCGAGGAGGCGTTTGATGTCGGCGGTCAGCTCCCCGACGGACAAGACCTTGCGAATTTCAGCCGGCGGCGGGGCGGGCGGGGCGGGCGCGGCCGGAACTTTGGCCGGCGCGGCGGGGGCAAAAAGCTCGCCGAACTCCCATTGCGATTTGACGGGTTTACGCATGCGGCGGCAGGATACCCGAATACCGGAGTTGGGAGGAGGAAATTTGACCAAGTGCAGCCAAGGGCAGCCGCAGGGCCGTTCCAGCCAAGGGCGAACATGCGGACCATCCTGGGGTGGCACGGGCCAGTGGCCTGTCCTGCCGGGCTACCAGCCTGGCTGAGCGGAGAGGACTGGGGGGAGACGGGGTCCGCTGGTAAAAAGAGCGCCTCACCCGTTCCGTCCGGCGGGTCGCCGGACGGTACGGGCCAGTGGCCCGTGCCACCCTTGTTGCCAACGCTCCCAGGTCATATCGAACAAAATGCAAGGACAGTGTCAAGATGCACCCGGCAGGCAGCCAGGTTTGAGCGTTTCACCCGGCAAAGTCTTGCGCGAATGCAATCAGTTCGGTTTCGTTCAAATCCGAGACCGCCCAAAACGTCATTCCGACCGGCGGAGATTGCCGCCTTGGTGGCGTATGTCCAGTCTTTGAAATGACGGGCCGTTGATCGCTTGCAACGAAAATGGAAATGATTATTCGAAGTCTTTTGGCCTGAAACCTTCAACCTGAAACCTTCGTAAAACCCCCGTAATAACACATTATATCACTGCGCGGTTGCCCTTGAAATCCATCGGATAAACTACCGGCTTCGCCCGGCGGCCGTTTCATTGTAAATTCGCGGCATGCAATCCTGTCTGTTCACCACGTTGAGCGGGTGTCTGCTGGCTTCCGGGCTGGCGGCCGCGCCCGTTGCGCCGATGGATCGTCATGCCCTGGTCACGCGGCATGATGTGGTCCTGACCCATTTTGACGCCACGAATCCGTTGTCGGTCGGCAATGGCGGATTTTGTTTCACAGTGGATGCCACCGGGCTGCAAACCTTCCCCGAGGCGTTCGCGACCACGACGCCGTTGGGCACCTTGTCCGACTGGGGCTGGCACACCTTTCCCAATCCCGACGGCTGGGACATTGACCGGTTTGCCTTCAAGGAGTACACCGGCTGGGACGGACGGAAAATCCCCTATGCCGATGTGCCGCACAACCAGCTCACCCCGGAAACCAGATGGCTGCGCGGCAATCCGCACCGGCTGCATCTGGGGCAGCTTGGCTTGGTCCTCAAACACGCCGACGGTTCGCCGGCCACCACCAACGACTTGACCGGCATCCGGCAAACGCTGGATTTGTGGGATGGCCGGATTAACAGCCATTTCCAATGCGAGGGCGAGCCGGTGGATGTGACCACGGTGGCCGATCCCGGTCGCGATGCCGTGGCGGTGCGGGTGGTGTCGCCCTTGATCAAGGAGGGGCGGCTGGGCATCCGGATCCAGTTCCCCTATGGCACGGGGGAACCGGTGATGACGGATTGGACCCAGCCCGAGGCGCATGAGACGGTTTTGCGGCTCACCGGGACCAACACCGGACAATTTTTCCGCAAGCTGGATCAGGACACGTACGCCGTCAGCGCGCGCTGGACCGGCCCGGCGTCGCTGAGGGAAACGGCGCGGCACCATTTCGTTCTCACCCCATTGGGCGATGACACGTTGCTGGAGCTGGTTTGCGCATTTTCCGCGCGGCAAAATACAAACGCAAACAGTGCGACCACTGCGGTGCCGGGATTTGATGCGGTGCAATCCGCCGCCCAGACGCATTGGAACCAGTTCTGGCAGACGGGCGGTGCGATTGATTTATCCGGCAGCCAGGACCCGCGCTGGTTTGAATTGGAGCGGCGCATTGTGTTGTCGCAATATCTCACGGCCATTCAAGACGCGGCGGAGCATCCGCCCGCCGAGACGGGCCTGACGTGCAACTCCTGGGAGGGCAAGTTTCACCTGGAGATGCACTGGTGGCACGAGGCGCATTTCGCGTTGTGGAACCGCCTGCCGCTGCTCGAAAAATCATTGGGATATTATCAGGCCATTTTGCCGCGCGCCGAGGGCACCGCGCACAAGCAGGGATATGCCGGCGCGCGCTGGCCGAAGATGACCAGCCCCAGCGGCGCGGAATCGCCTTCGCCGGTCGGGCCATTTCTGATCTGGCAGGAGCCGCATCCCATTTTCTACGCGGAACTGTGCTGGCGGGAACACCGGGACCGCGCGACCCTGGAAAAGTATCGCGAGGTGGTGATGCAAACTGCCGAGTTCATGGCGGATTATCCGGGTTGGGACACGAACACGCAGCGGTACGTCCTGGGTCCGGTGTTGCAATGCGCGCAGGAGATTTTCCCCAAAGATCACACCTTCAACCCCACGTTCGAGCTGACGTACTGGCGCTGGGGGCTGGAAACCGCGCAGCAATGGCGGGTGCGCCTGGGCCTGCCGCGCGCGGCGAAGTGGGATGCCGTCCTGCACGGCCTGGCCCAGGCGCCGGTGTCCGGCGGGAAATATTTGTTTACCGAAACCACGCCGGATTGCTACACGAATCCCAAATGGAACGCCGACCACCCGGCGGTGCTGGGGGCGCTGAGCTTTGTGCCGGGACCGCAAATTGACCCGGCCACGATGCGGAACACGCTGGACTGGGTCTGGCAGAATTGGAACTGGCCCGCCACCTGGGGCTGGGATTATCCGCTGGTGGCCATGACCGCCGCGCGGTTGGGCGAACCGGACCGCGCCATTGACGCCCTGCTGCTGGACACGCCCAAAAATCATTATGGCGTGAACGGCCAGGTGTATCAGCGGCCCAACCTGTCCATCTATCTGCCGGCCAACGGCGGGCTGCTGTACGCCACGGCATTGATGGCGGCCGGCTGGGATGGCGCGCCTGCGCGGAACGCGCCGGGGTTTCCGGCGAAAGGCTGGCAGGTAAAATGGGAGGGACTGCGCGTCGCGCCCTAGTTAGCCAAGCCGGAGCAATTCAGTAAAATAGATTAAAAACCACGGATGGACACAGATGAACACGGATAAAACGTGATGTCTCAACCGTTCAGGAAGCGCACCGTTTGGTGGCTTGCGGAAAACCGGGCCGGAGCGCCCTTCTGACAATTCTTCATCCGTGTTCATCTGTGTCCATCCGTGGTTAAATAATTCTTTAACGGCATGGTTCCGGCTAAGCCCGGGTGGAACCGGATTCCAGCCGGTAACATCCGGCAGGTTGCCGGATTTCGCCCGGGCCGGCAGCGGGTGGCATCCCGGCGTGGGGTGCAAAATAGCCGTGAACGGTGGCATTGGTGGCAGGTCCAATGAGGGTGAAACTTGGACGTCGTGGAAAATTTGTTTGCGCCTGGGCGCTGGCGGGATTGATTTTGGCGGCCGGCCTGCTCTGGGGCATTGGCGGCGTGCTGGTGGCGCCGGCCAATCATCCGCTGGGCCCGGCCCCGGCAAGCTTGCATGTGGAAAACGTGGAATTTCCCAGTGCCAGCGGCTCCACGATTTCCGGCTGGTTCGTGCCCGGCCAGCCCGGCCGGGGCGCGGTGGTGCTCCTGCATGGCGTGCATGCGGACCGGAGCGTGCTGACGCCCCGGGCGGAATGGCTTGCCCGCGCCGGTTACGCCGTGCTGCTGTTCGACTTTCAGGCGCACGGCCTCAGCCCGGGCAGGCACATCACTTTCGGTTATCTGGAAAGCCGCGATGTCACGGCCGCCGTCCGCTTTGTGCAAACCCGGCTGCCCGGCGAAAAAATCGGGGTGATCGGCATCTCCCTGGGGGCGGCGGCGGCCCAACTGGCCAGTCCGCCGCTGCCCGTGGACGCCCTGGTGCTGGAGTCCTCCTATCCCACCATTTATCAGGCCACGGAGGATCGTCTGGCCGAACGTTTTGGCTGGCTGGGCCGGCTCGCCACGCCGCTGCTGACCTGCCAGTTGCAGCCGCGCCTGGGCATCCGCCTGGAGGAATTGAAGCCGCTGGAATGCGCCCGGAAAATCACCGTGCCCAAGTTCTATATTGCCGGCACGGCGGACCGGAACACGACCCTTCAGGAATCGCGGGATTTGTTCGCCGCCGCCGCCGGGCCCAAGCAGTGCTGGTGGATTGAGGGGGCGGGGCATGTGGACCTGCACGCCTTTGCCCGGCGCGAATACGAGCAGCGGGTGCTGGCGTTTCTGGCGGAGCACCTCAATAAATGAACGGCAGCAGCCGTTTGGTGCGCCGGCAATAGGCGCGGTAGGGCTCGCCCAGGCCTTCGAGCAGGGCCTGTTCCTCCACATGAATGCGCCAGCGGTTGACCGCGAGGGCCGGGAGGAAAATGATGAGCAGGCTGGCCCAGTTGTCAAAGGTCAGGCACAAGCCGAACAGCGTCAACAGGCCCCCCGCGTAGCTGGGATGGCGGACGTGGCGATACGGGCCGGTATCAATGACGCGTTGGTCGGCGGCAATGGCGACGTTGGTGGTGAAAAAACGCCCGAGATAAAGGATGGCATACCAGCGCACGGCCAGGCCGAGGAGATAGAGGCCAAGGCCGGCCAGTTGGACGGTTTCCGGCCAGGGAATCCGGCAGGAGCGCAGGTGGTAGGTGGCGAAAATACCCAGGGGAATGACGAGGGCATAAACCCCCCAGATGAGCCACAAGGAGCCGCGGTCCTTGGAGACAGCGCGCTGGCCGGAGCGCTTGCCGAGGGACAGGAGCAATTCTGATCCGGCCAGAATCGTTCCCAGCACGGCGGGTGAGGGCAGTTTCATAAATTGGGCGGCGGACGCATGGTTGTGAGATACGCCGATGGCGCGCGCTTGGCAAGCCAAAGCCAAAAGCCAAACGGAGATGGTGCTTTGTCCTTGACCAGGGGAAAAACTCCCTGTTAAGTTGGGTTATTATTAGAATAATGCGGTAAACCCTCTCATTCGACTTATGAACCAAACCCTTCGCAAGGCCGGCGCGTTCCTGTGCCTGCTCCTCCTCGTTGCGTCATCAACCAGCTTCGCCCAAGGCACGGCCTTCAGCTATCAAGGCCGGTTGAACAGCGGCGGCAATGCGGCCAGCGGCAGTTATGATCTGCAATTCACGCTCTACGCCACGAACGCCACCGGGACGGCGGCGGCCGGTCCGGTGACCAACGCCGCCGTGGGGGTGACGAACGGGTTGTTCGCCACCCTGGTGGATTTCGGGCCGGGCGTTTTCACCGGTGCCAGCAACTGGCTGGAAATTGCCGTGAGCACCAACCGCGCGAACAGTTTCACGCCGTTGTCGCCGCGGCAGCAGCTCACGCCGGTGCCGTATGCGCTCACGGCCGCCAGCGTCAGCGGCGTGGTGGCGGCCGACCAGTTGAGCGGTTCCATCCCGGCGGCGCAAATCAGCGGCGCGCTGACGGTGGCGCAACTGCCGGGCGGAGTGGTGACCAATGGGGAAGGCAGCGTGAATTTGGCGGGCACGTTCGCGGGCAACGCCTCGGCGTTGACAAATATCCAACTGACGGCGATTGGCCTCGGCGGCACGTTCAGCCAGCCGGGATTTTCGCCTTTCGTGGCTTACCCCGTCGGCCGGTACCCGGTGGGCGTGGCGGCGGCGGACTTCAACGGCGATGGCAAGGTGGATTTGGTCAGCCAGAATGCGGACGCCTATAACTTGACGGTGTTGACCAACAACGGTTATGGCGTGTTTGGCTCCAATGCCACCCTGAGCGTGGGCACCTACTCCACCTGTGTCATCGCGGCGGACGTGAATGGCGATGGCAAGCCCGACATCATCAGCCTCAGCATCAACGGCCCGTTGCTGGTGTTCACCAATGACGGCAGCGGCGGTTTCGGTGCCGGCACCACCTACGCGCCCGGTTCCGAGCCGACCTGGGTGGCGGCGGCGGACATCTACAACAATGGACGCCCGGCCTTGGTCACTGCGGTTTCCGCCAACAATGTGCTGCTGGTCATGACCAACAACGGTGATGGCGTGTTCGGCTCCAATGCCACGCTGAACGTGGGCGGCCTCCCGCTGTACGTCCTTGCGGCCGATGTCAACGGTGATGGCAAAGTGGATCTCGTCAGCGCGAATGGCAATGACGGCACGTTGACGATCTTGACCAACAATGGTTATGGGGTGTTCGGCTCCAATGCCACGGTCACGGTCGGCACTTACCCGGAGGCTCTGGCCATCGCCGATGTGAATGGCGATGGCAAGGTGGATTTGATTGCCGGGAACGGGGCTGGCACGTTGACGATCCTGACCAACAATGGCTCCGGGATTTTTGGCTCCAATGCCACCCTCAGGGTGGGCAGCTCACCGGTTGCGGTCGTGGCGACGAGTTTGAACGGCAACGCCGGGGATGGCACGCTGACGGTGCTCATGAACACCGGCGGGGGCATTTTTGTGTCCAACGCCGCGTTGAACCTGGCCGGTGCCAACGATTTGGTGGCGGCGGATGTCAACGGCGACGGTTTGCCGGATTTGATTGCCGCCTCGGCGGCGAAGAATGCCGTGGATGTGATCCTGAATCTGCGGACGATTTCCGCCGGTGGCGAATGGTCATTCACCAATGCGCTCAATAATTTTGCGGGCAGCGGCAGCGGGTTGACCGGCCTGAACGCATCGCAGTTGACCACCGGCACGGTGCCGCTGGCGCAATTGCCCGCCACCGTGGTCACCAACACGGAAGCGGGCGTGACGCTGAGCGGCACCTTCAGCGGGAATGGCGGCGGGTTGACCAATCTGAACTCGGCACAGTTGACCGGCATTCTCCCCACCAATGTGCTGCCCGGATTCAATGGCGCTGACAATGCCGTGGGCGGCGGCTCCGGCAACGCCATCGTGAACGGTTACCAGGCCACCATTGCCGGCGGCCAGAACAACACCATCAATGCCACCAACGGCGCCGGCAACTTCAGCTACCAGCCCACCATCGGCGGTGGCTATGGCAACACTGTGAGCGCCTACTACGCCACCATCGCGGGCGGGGAAAACAACCTCGCCAATGGCTAATGGGCGGTCATCGGGGGCGGCCGGAACAATGATATCGCCAGCAGCGCGAGCGCGGCGGCCATCGGCGGCGGTGGCTTTAACACGAATACCGGCAACTATGCCACGATTCCCGGCGGCAATCAGAACCTCGCCAGCGGCCAGTACAGCCTGGCCGCCGGCCAGCAGGCGCAGGCGCTGCATGCCGGGGCATTCGTGTGGGCGGATTCGCAGAACGCCGCCTTTGCCTCCACCAGCAGCAACCAGTTTCTCATTCGCGCGGGCGGAAATGTGGGCATCAACACCACCAATCCCGCATCCGAATTGACCATCGTGCAGACCAACGCGGGCGGGCGCGGCGCGGAATTAAGCCTGGTCAATCCCGCCGCGTCCACCGTCGGCAACGAGGTGGCCATCAATTTTGGCACCGACGCCAGCACTTACAACGCCGACAATCCGAATGCCCAGATCAAAACCCGCTTGGTGAATGCGGCCAGCAACGCCTCCGACCCGATCTTCAGCACGTGGAATGGCTTCACGTTCGGCGAACGATTCCGCATCCAGAACGGTGGCAACATCGGCATTGGCAACACCAATCCCACGTCGCTGCTGGTGGTGGGCAGCGCCACCAGCCCGGCGTATTGCAACGGCACCACCTGGGTCAACGGCTCGGACCGCAATGCCAAGCAGGACTTCACCCGCGTCAATGCCGATGAGGTGCTGGCCCGGGTCACGGCCCTGCCGATCACGGAATGGCAATACAAGGCGGATGCGGACGGCATCAAGCACATCGGACCCATGGCGCAGGATTTTCATGCCGCGTTCGGCCTGAACGGCGCGGATGACAAACACATTTCCACCGTGGACGAAGGCGGGGTGGCGCTGGCCGCCATCCAGGGTTTGAACGAGAAACTGGAGGCGCAACGCGCGGAGAACGCGGAGTTAAAGGCCCAACTCGCCGAGTTGAAAGCGTTGGTCAACCAATTGACCCCGCTGCTCAAGAAATAGGCCGGTTGAATTCACGGGACCGCGACGCGGAGTTTTTGCGGTTCGGCGGAGAAGGTGGCCGGCAGCTGCCCCACCCATTCCCCATCCAGTTCAAAGGCGGTGGTGGGTTCGCCGGTCAACACCAGTTGCGCCGCACGGATTCGCTCCACGGCCCCGGGGGGCACCCGGCGGCGCAGCAAGAGGCCGGGAACCAGCCGCAGCATGGCGGCCAGGCTCATGCGCGGGAACACGCAGGCATGCAAGAAACCGTCCGCCAGCCGGGCCTCGGGGAAGAATTCAAAGGGGCCGCCGTACAGCTTGCCGTTGCCCAGCAACACGAGTTCGCCCTGCGCCTGCTGGCTGCCGGCACGCACGCCAATGGTCCGCTGTTTTTCCATGAGGGCCTGGAAGCCGGCGACGACGTAAGCCAGGGGGCCGGCGTTTTTTTTCAGCTTCCAACTGACGAGTTCCACCGCGCGGGCATCCAGTCCCGCGCCGGCGAGTTGGATGAAATAACGCCGGGCCGGCTGGCCATCGGCGGTGAAATCCACGCGGCCAAGATCAATGCGGGCTTCGCGTCCGCGCCGCAGCACGCCCCAGGCCGGGATCAGCTTGGTGGGCAGTTGCAATTCCCGGGCGAAGACGTTCACGGTGCCCAGCGGCAGCACGCCCAAGCGGGTGCGATGGAAGCCTTCGGGCACATCGCCGATGCCGTTGAGCACCTCGTTGACGGTGCCGTCGCCGCCGGCCGCGACGATGACGTCGAAGCCTTCGGTCACGGCGGTGGCGGCGAAGCGGCGGGCATCGCCCGGTGCGGTGGTGGCCTTGAAGACGGATTGCTGCGCCATCTCATCAAGATGCCGCCGGAACCGCCGCGCCTTGTTGCCTCGGGCCGCCGGGTTGAAAATGACACAGATGCGCATCCCCCATGATTTTGTTTCTGCGGCGATAGTCGAGGAGAAAGCTTCAGGAACCGGCGGCCCGTCGCGGCCCGTCCTGCCGGGCTACCAGCCC
>Ga0302279_10008415_pt1 | contig 10136 bp, 8 predicted proteins | sample III_Bog_N3_3_FD_194541 | JGI IMG/M metagenome (GOLD analysis project Ga0302279, IMG submission 194541) | Peat permafrost microbial communities from Stordalen Mire near Abisko, Sweden - III_Bog_N3_3 | ecosystem: Environmental > Terrestrial > Soil > Wetlands > Peat | place: Sweden: Abisko...
CATCGAACGGCGTGTTTTGCGCGCGGCCGGGGAGGTGGCCGGAACTGACCTGCCAGACCCGTTCCGGCTCGAACAGGCACAGATCGGCGGCCGCCCCCTTGGCCAACGTGCCGGCGGCGACGCCCAGCACGCGCGCGGGGGCTGCGGTCAGCAGTTCGATCGCGCGCATCAACGGCAGCGATCCGCCATGCACCTGCGCGAGCGTGACGCCCAGCAGCGTTGCCAGCCCCGCGCCGCCGCTGGCCGCCTGCGCGAACGGCAGGCGCTTGTCGTCGGCGTCGCGCGGCTGGTGGTCCGACGCCACCGCGTCGATGCTGCCGTCGAGCAGCGCCGCCGCGACCGCGCGCCGGTCGGCGTCCGCCCGCAACGGCGGCGACAATTTTGCAAACGTCCGCCAGTCGCCGATCGCGGTCTCGTTGAGGTCGAAATACGGCGGCGCGGTGTCGCAGGTGACGTCCAGGCCCTCGTCCTTGGCCATGCGGATCAGCGCCAGCGCCGCCGCCGTCGAGACATGGGCGAAGTGGATGGCGCCGCCGGTCAGCCGCACGAGGCGGATGTCGCGGCCGACGAGCATGGCCTCCGCCTCGGCCGGAATGCCGGGCAGGCCGAGCCGCGTCGCCAGTTCACCCTCGGTCGCCGCCCCGCCCTCGGCCAGCGTCGGCTCCTCCGGGTGCTGTACTATTTTCACCCCGAACGGGCGGGCGTAGGACAAAGCCAAGCGCATGAGCCGTGCCGAGGCGATGGCGCGGGCGCCGTCGGTGAAGGCGACCGCGCCGGCTTCGCGCAGCAGGCCGATTTCCGCCAAATCCTCGCCGCGACAGCCTTTGGTCAGCGCGCCGTAGGGCAGCACGGTCAGGCTGCCGGTTTCCTCGCCGCGCGCGCGCAGCAGGCGCACCAGCGCCGGATCGTCGATGGCGGGCTTGCTGTCCGGCAGGGCGGCGACCGTGGTGATGCCGCCGGCGGCGGCGGCGATGGCGGCGGAGGCGACGGTTTCCCGCCACTCGCCGCCCGGCTCGCCGACTTCCACCCGCATATCGACCAGCCCCGGGCACAGCACCGCGCCACCGCCGTCGATCATCTCCACGCCGTCGGGCCGGCCGATATTGCCGCCCAGGTCGGCAATGCGCCCGTCGCGCACCAGCAGGTCGCCCGGCTGATCCAGGCCGGACGCGGGGTCGAGCAGGCGGACGTTGCGGATCAGCACGTCGGTCATGCGTTTGCGCCCGAGTGCGCCAGCAGGTCCAGCACCGCCATGCGCACCGCCACGCCCATCTCCACCTGTTCGCGGATGACGCTGCGTACCGGGTCGTCGGCGACGCTGCTGGCGATCTCGACGCCGCGGTTCATCGGGCCGGGATGCATCACCAGCGCGTGCGGCGCGGCATAGGCGAGCTTGGCCTCGTCCAGCCCGTAGAAGCGAAAATACTCGCGCGCACTCGGCACCAGCGAGCGCGCCATGCGTTCCTGCTGCAAGCGCAGCATCATCACCACATCCACACCGGCGAGCCCGGCCGCCATGTCATGAAACACTTTGACCCCCAGCCGCTCCGCGTCCGGCGGGATCAGCGTCGGCGGCCCGACCACGCGCACCTGGCTGCCCATCGCGCTGAGCAGATGAATGTTGGAGCGGGCGACGCGGGAATGCAGCACGTCGCCGCAGATCGCCACCGTCAGCCCCTGCAAGCGGCCGAGCCGCCGCCGGATGGTCAGCGCGTCGAGCAGCGCCTGCGTCGGGTGCTCGTGGGTGCCGTCGCCGGCGTTGATCACCGCCGCATCGACTTTTCGCGCCAGCAGCGCCGGCGCGCCGGAGGCGGCGTGGCGGATCACCAGCAGGTCGCAGTTCATCGCGTTCAGCGTGGAGGCGGTGTCGAGCAGCGTTTCTCCTTTGTTTACGCTGGACGTCGCGACCGACATATTGATCACGTCCGCGCCGAGCCGTTTGCCGGCGAGTTCAAAACTGGTGCGGGTGCGCGTGCTGTCCTCGTAGAACAGGTTGATCAGCGTGCGCCCGCGCAGCCGGTCGCGCGGCGTCTTGCCCGTCCGATTGAGCAGGACAAAACTTTCCGCCAGATCGAGGAAAGCGGCGATCTGCGGCGGATACATGCCCTCGATCGCCAGCAGATGTTTTTGCGGTGGCGCCACGTGTGCCGGCATCCTGTTGTGCCGGCGCAAGCTAGCCGGGGCGGGGCCGCGCCGCCAGAAGCGGGCGTCGGCTGCCGGACCGATCCTCGTGTCGCGCCTAGATCCGGCTGACCGCCTGGCTGAAGACGGAGGCAAGGCCGCTGGTGTCGACATCGACGCTGGTCGCAACAAAGGCAATCGCGACCGCGAGCATCGACGCGATCAGCACGTATTCCAGTCCCGTTGCCGCCCGGCGATCGCGGGCCATCAAGCAGATGCGCGACACGATACTTTTTGTGTTCACAAGTGATCAGTCTAGGATCACGCTAAGTTGGACGTAAAGCAAGCCTTTCAATGGCATGCGGCATCGCAGATGGCGTCATCCATTGCGTCTGCCGCTCCGTTTTGGCGCAACTTGGCGTGTCCGACCGCCTCACCGAGGCGACAAAGCAGAGCGGCCGCACCATGTTCCGCGAGGCCGACGAACTGATGCGGGAAAGCGCATCCGGGGGCGCGTTCCGGGGCCAGCCACCGGCCTTCGTCGCCGCGATCCTGGAGGCGCTGGCGGATGTGGCGTTGGGCTTCGTCGCCCGCGAACCGGGACAGGCGGAGCAGGTCAGGCGGGCCGGCTTCGAAGCATTCTGGCGCGCCATCGCGACGAGATGGCGATTTTTTTTGCCGAATGAATGCGTGAGTGTTCGCGCGTTCGTGATGTCCATGACCTGATGAGGAGACCTCGGATGACCTGGAGTACGCGCGATATTCCGCCGCAGCACGGGCGGTTGGCGCTCATCACCGGCGCCACCGGCGGCCTGGGCTACGAGACGGCGCTGGCGCTCGCCGGTGCCGGTGCGGCCGTCGTGCTGACCGGCCGCAACGCCGCCAAGGGGGAGGCGGCGCTGGAGCGGATTCGCGTGGCGCATCCCACGGCCGCGATCAGCTATGCCGATCTCGACCTCGCCAGCCTCGCCTCGATCCGGGAATTCGCCGAGCGGTTTGCCGGCATCCACGACGCGCTCGACCTGCTGGTCAACAATGCCGGCGTGATGATGCCGCCGGTGCGCCACGTCACGGCGGACGGTTTCGAATTGCAGTTCGGCACCAACTATCTGGGCCACGTCGCGCTGACGGCGCGCCTGCTGGCGCTGCTGCGCCGGGGCCAACGGCCCCGCGTCGTCACCGTCAGCAGTGCGGCGCACCGGATGCAGGCGGCGATCCATTTCGACGACCTGCAATGGGAGCGCAGCTATGCGCCGTGGCCGGCCTACGCGCAGTCCAAGCTGGCCAACCTGCTGTTTGCCTTCGAGTTGCAGCGCCGCAGCGATGCCAACGGCTGGGGCCTGCTGAGCGACGCGGCCCATCCCGGCTATGCCCGCACCGGCCTGCAAAGCGCCGGGCCGGCCCTGGGGCGGACCCGGCCGTCGCTGTTCGACGTGGTCAGCAAGCTGATCGCCCCGTTCGCCTCGCAATCGGCCGCCGACGGCGCGCTGCCGACGCTGTTCGCCGCGACCTCGCCCGACGCCAAGCCGGCCGGCTATTACGGGCCGCAGGATTTCTTCGAGATGCGCGGGCCGGTCGGCGTCGCGCGGGTCGGCCCGCAGGCGCAGGACAAGGCCGTGGCGGCGCGGCTGTGGGACCTCTCGGAACGCCTCGTCGGCGTGCGCTGGCCGGAGCGAGTCCTGGCCGCGGCATAAGCTTGCCGCGCAACTTGCGAATTGTCGGCGGCCCGGCCGCGCGCCAGAATGGTGCCGGGCCAAAACGGGCGGCGCGGCATGGACTTCCGGCACCTGCCGATCTGCATCTTCTCCTTCAACCGCGCGGCGTATCTCCGCCGCACGTTGGAGTCGTTGTGCGCGGCGATCGCGGTCGGCGGCATGGCCGGCCCGGTCGTGCTGTTCCAGGACGGCGTCCACAACCCGCATTCACGCCAGGACAAGACCGCGCCCGAAACCGTCGCCGCCTGTATCGGCGTGTTTCGCGCAGCGATTCCGCACGGCGTGGTGCTGACCGCCGCGCTTAATCTTGGCATCGGCCAGAACATCTATCGCGGCGAGCGCTGGGCGTTCGAGGAGAACGACTATCCGGCCGCGCTGTTCTTCGAGGACGACATGGTCGTCTCGCCGCGCTACTTCCTGGTGATGGCGGAACTCTACGCGCTTGCGCTGGCGCAGCCGCGCATCGCCATGTTTTCCGCCTACGGCGCCGACGGCCGCATGCCGGCGGCGCAGCAGTTCGAGCACCGCCGCAAGATCGGCCCGATGCACCACAACTGGGCCTTCGGCCTGACCCGCGAGGCATGGTGCCAGCGCGAGACGCTGACCGCCGGCTACATGGCGCTGTTGCAGGGCTGCGACTACCGCGACCGCCCGCTCGACCGCATCGCCGCCTGGTACGGCGCGCTCGGCTGGCCGCCGCTGCCGACCAGCCAGGACATCGCCAAGACCGTCGCGCTGAACACGCTCGGCCTCGCCCGCATCGCCAGCGTGGCGATCTGCGCGCGCAATATCGGCGAGATCGGCCAGCACTACACGCCGGGCGAGTTCCAGCGCCTCGGCTTCGCCAACGTGACGCTGCTGGAAAGCGCCTATCCGGACGACGCCTGGGCGTTCGAGGCGCCGGACGAGGCGGCGCTCGACGCCATCGTGGCGCAGCAGCGGCAGGCGACGTTGCAGGTGCGGCTGGGCGCCGAAGCGTTTCTCGGCAGTACCGCGTTGATCGATGCGCTGCGCATCATGCGCGCGGTCGGCGGCGAGGCACTGCTGCGCGGCGGCCACACGCGCTACGTCACCAGCGCCAGCGGCCTGTATGCCGACCGCTGGTGCTTCCCGACGGCAACGCTGGTGTTCGCCGAACGCGCCGAACTGCGCGGGGTGGAAATCGAGGCGATCGCGGCGCAACATCTGCCGCCGGGCACCAAAGTCGCGTTCACATTGAACGGCCAGCACGCCGTCGAGGTCGCGGTCCGCGCCGGCCAGACGTTTGCCGTCGTGGTGCCGATGCCGCGCCATCTGGACGGTCTGGCGAAACGGCTGGTCGCCACCTGCAGCGTCAACCTCGACCCCTATTCGGTCGGCTTCAACGAAGACCGGCGGGCGTTAAGTTTCCTGCTCGTGCGCCTGACGCTGCTGGAGCGCGACGGCACGCAGGCGGTGATCCAGGGCGAGGAATTGCTGGAACTGGCGGCCTTGTAGGGCGCGCCGGGGCAGGGGCATTCGCCGCAGTGTTTGCGGCGTTTACGGCCTGTATTCACCGCACGCCGCTCCGCGCCCGCAAAAACGCAACGGGCGGGGATCGCTCCCCGCCCGTTGTCGCACGCTCTGGCGGAAAACTCAGCCGCCGATGCAGGTCGCGACGTTCTGCGGGGTGCAGACGTCGAGGCCGGTGTAGGTCGGGTCCTTCGGGCCCGGCTTGCCGTTCTTCATGTCGTTGAGGAAGAACATCGCCTTGTAGCCCATGTCGAACGGCCGCTGGCCGACATTGCCCGAGGCAAGGCCGAGCTTGAGGTCGTCGATCTGGATGGCCAGCGTGTCGGCGAACGGCAGCGCGAGCTCGCCGCTGGCGATCTTGGTCTTCCACTTCGACGCGGTGGTCTTGTAGGCCTGCCCAAGGAACTCGGCGAAGCCGCCGGTCGGGATGAAGGCGTCGAGCTTCGGATACTTGCCCATGATGTCCTGCATCTGTTGCAGGGCCACCGTGAAGTCGTCGTTGGTGTACAGCGGGCAGCCGTCCACTTCGGTCCAGCCGCCCTGGCCGGTCAGGCGGTCGCCCGGCGCGTCGCCGCTCGCCGCGCGGCCGGCCAGCGTGTCGCGAATGCCCTGCATACGCTCGTTGTGGTTGGCCGCCGCCGCACCACCCGACTGGATGCAGATGGTGCCGCCCTTCGGCTTGATGCCCTGCGCCATCTTGGCGAGGTTCACGCCGATTTCGTAGTTGTGCGTGCCGACGAAGGCGACGCGCAGGCCCTTGTCGGCCGGCAGCAGGTCGGCGTCGAACGTCAGCACCGGGATGCCGGCCTTCTTGGCTTCGACCAGCTCATGGCCCATCGCGGCGGCGTTGGACGGCGAGACGGCGATGCCGTCCACCTTCTTGGCGATCAGGTCGGCGACCACCTGGACTTCTTCGTCGCCGCCGCCGTGCTCGTCCGGGCCGATATACAGGCACTCGAACGCGCCATTGGATTCCTTTTCGGCCTTCTTACAGCCGTCGCGCGCCTGATCGAAGAACGGGTTGTTGGTGTTCTTCGGCACCAGCGCGAACACGTATTTCTTGCCGGCGGCGTGGCTGTCATGCGCGCCGACCGAGAGGGCGATCGCGGCGAGGGCCGCACCGAGGAGCAGCTTTTTCATCTCGTTTCCTTCCTGTTGCAGTCATAACCCAAGTCGTACCCAGCGAACGCGCGGTGCCGAGGCCCGCGCTATTCACGCTTACGCCCGCGAACCCGCTCCAGCAGGACCGCGAGAATGATGAACGCGCCGACGAACATGCCCTGCCAGCTCGAATCCACGCCTGCCAGGATCAGCCCGTTGCGGATCACTTCGATCAGCGCCGCGCCGACGAACGCGCCGAGCGCGCCGCCTTCGCCGCCGATCAGGTTGGTGCCGCCGATCACCGTCGAGGCGATCACGCGCAACTCGTAGCCGGTGCCGAGCGCGTTGATCGCCGAGCCCTGCCAGCCGAGCAGCATGATCGCAGCGACAGCGGCGCACATCGAGCAGAAGATGTAGGCTTGCAGCTTCACCTTCACCACCGGCACGCCGGTCAGTTGCGAGGCCTGCTCGTTGCCGCCGATGGCGAACAGATGCCGCCCCCAGACGGTGGCGTTCAGCACGAAGGCGAAGCCCAGCGTCATCACCACCAGCAGCCACACCGAGTTGGCCACGATGAACTGGCCGCCGAACAGGTCGAAGAACTGCTGGGCCGACGGGCCAAGCTGGTAGATCATCTTGTTCTGCGACAGCACCACCGCCGCCGAACGCAGCGCCGCCAGTGTCGCCAGCGTGGTGACGAACGGCGGCAGGCCGATGGTGGTGATCAGAACGCCGTTGAACATCCCGCACAGCATGCCGGCCCATAGCCCAAGATAGACCGCGAACGCCCAGTGGTTGCCGGCGGCAGCAGCGAAATCGCTGGCGACGGTCGCGACCAGCCAGTACACCACGCCTGCCGCGACCACCGCCGGCACCGCGGCACCAAGCAGCGTGATCGGCCAGTGCTTGCCGCGGCGCCGCAGGATCAGTCCCACGATCAGTGCCACGGCCACGCCCACCGACAGGCCGGCGACGATCTCGAACAGCACATCGTCGCCGGCGTGCATGGTCAGGCCGACGACGATGCCGACCACGCCCATCACCGAGCCGACCGACAGGTCGATGCCGCCGGTGATGATCACCGCCGTCATGCCCAGCGCCATGATGCCGATGAACGAGAAGTTTCGCGTGATATTGAAGAAGTTCTCTTCCGTGCCGTATTCGTTGGGGTAGCGCAGGCTCATCAGGCCCATGATCAGCGCCACCGCGAACGCCACCCAGATCGCCTGATTGGCGAACAGGCGTTGCAGCGCCGTGCGTTCCTTGATGCCGACGACATCGGAGATGTTGGCGCTGATTGGCGCCGCGCGAACCGGTTCACGCGGCATGGATGGCCCCCGTGATCAGGCCGGTGACTTCTTCGGGGCTGGACTCGCTAATCGGCTTTTCCGCCACCTTGTTGCCGCGCCGCATGACGAACACACGGTCGCACACGGCGAACACGTCGGGCATGCGATGGCTGATCAGCACCACGGCGACACCCTGGTCGCGCAGCCGGCGGATCAGGTCGAGCACCTCGGCCACCTGCCGCACCGAGATCGCCGCCGTCGGCTCGTCGAGCAGCACGATTTTCGAGTTGGACAGCCGCGTGCGGGCAATCGCCACCGCCTGCCGCTGGCCGCCGGACATGCGCCGCACCAGGTCGCGCGGCCGCGTCTCGCTTTTCAGTTCGTTGAACAACTCCGCCGAGCGGTCGTACATTGCGCGGAAATTCAGCAGATTCAGCAGGCCGAAGGTGTTCTTTTCCTCGCGGCCAAGAAACACGTTGGCCGCCGCCGTCAGGTTATTGCACAGGGCGAGGTCCTGATAGACGATCTCGATGCCTTTCTGCCGCGCTTCCACCGGCTTGTGGAACACCACCGGCTCGCCGTCCTCCAGATAAATCTGGCCGCTGGTCGGCGGGAAATTACCGGCCATGATCTTGACCAGCGTGGATTTGCCGGCGCCGTTGTCGCCCATCAGCCCGAGCACTTCGCCGGGTTCGAGCGTCAGGTTCACATCCGTCAGCGCGCGGATGGCCCCGAAGCTTTTGGAGATGTTGCGTAGCTGAAGCACCGCCAAGGTACGTTTCCCAATCCCTGTAGATTTGTTGTTCGCGGTTCTTTGGCCGGGCAGCGACCATATGGCCGACGGGGCCTGCTGTCGAGGCACCCGACGGACCGACAGCCGCCGCCGGATCGCCCATTACGCAATCGCGGCGTGCAGGTCAAACCCGTTTTGTCCGTCAATTCTCGATTGGCTCGCCACCGATCCAATGCTGCACTGCAATATTATTCGGCAAACGGTCTTGGTCGGCGCCGTTGCCCGCCGGCGACGGCACTCGCGTGGCCGAGCGCCAAGGCCCGCGCCGACAACGCGTGGCGCGCCGCCGCCACCGCCGGCCCCGCGCGCACCAGCGGCGCGAAAGCGTCGGCGTCCCAGACGCGACGGGCAAAATCCGCATGCAGGTGCATTGCACCGCCGCCGTTGGCGAAGGCAGCACGATTGCCGGTGTCGAGGAAGCTTTCGCACGGCAGGCCTTCGGCGAACAGCACGCCGTGGCGTGGCAGCTCGACATGGAAATAGCTGACGGAGTCGATGTCCATCTGCGCGACGGTGGCGCCGTTGAGCAGGTAGCGCACCGGGATCAGCGCGCCACCGGCGAACAGCGCGTGGTCGGGCGACAGGAACAGCGCGCGCGCCGGCACGCCCGGGCCGAACGCGTGGGCGGCGACGCGAACCGGGCGCACCCGCCACGGGCGCGGGTGGCGCGCGCAATCCAGCCTGCGATGGCCGACCCAGCGCACCGGCGCGGTGCCGCCGCCCAGCACCGCCACCGCGTCGCCCGGCATCAGGGTCTCGACCGGGACATCGCCGCGCGCGGTGCGAATGCGCGTGCCGGCGGCGAAGCAGGCCACCGTCTCGACGGCCGTGGTGACGATGGCAAAGCCGTCGCCGGTCTGCGCCGCGTGGAAGGTGTTGGTATAGTCGAGCGAGCCGCCCATCGTGATCAGCAGCGTGCCGTTGTTGGTCGCCACCGTCAGTTGTCGCGTGACATTGCTGTAGCCGCTGCCGTCGAGGGTAAAGTTCAGCAGCGAGAATTCCAGCGTGTCGCCGGCCTGGAACCCGTCCACCGTGCCTTCCGGGCCGCCGACATCCAGGCCCAACCGCCCGCTCTCGAACACGATCGCCGAATGCGTGTCGGTGAACGCGAGCGTCTGACTGACGTCGATGCTGCTGCCGACGTCAATCGTCGTGTTGTCGACGTTGATGGTGCCGGTGCCCTCGATCGGCGATGTCAGGAACAGCCGTGTCGCGGCGATGTCGATGATGCCGTCGTTGAGCAGCACGCCGCCGTTGCCGTTGCCGAGGAACAGCCCGTCGTTGCTGCCGACGCTGATGACGCCGTTGTTGGTCAGCGTGTCGGCCGGGCCGGTGAAATCCAGTTCGGTGCCGTTGAACACGCCGGGGAGCGAGGCATCGAGCAGGATGGTGCCGTCGTTGGTGGTCTGCCCTTCGATCAGCAGCGACTGGCCGTTGCTGGAATTGGTGTCCTCGACCAGCATGTTCGCGCCGAGCGTCGCACCGCCGAGCGCCAGCGCCGCCGTGTCGGTCTGCTGCGAGACGATGTCGATGGTGAAGCCGTTGATGGTGGCGTCGGTCAGCTCCGGCGAGCCGCCGTCGATGGCAACGAACTGGCCGGGGGCAGGCTCAAGCGTTAGCGACCAG
>Ga0302279_10008417_pt1 | contig 10135 bp, 7 predicted proteins | sample III_Bog_N3_3_FD_194541 | JGI IMG/M metagenome (GOLD analysis project Ga0302279, IMG submission 194541) | Peat permafrost microbial communities from Stordalen Mire near Abisko, Sweden - III_Bog_N3_3 | ecosystem: Environmental > Terrestrial > Soil > Wetlands > Peat | place: Sweden: Abisko...
CGCGAGCGTCAGGAACAGATACTGATCGCCCACCCCGATGAAGCCGCCGCCGCTCCAGCCGAGCAGCAGGCTGCCGGTGAGTGCCGCAAAGAAGCCGGACCCTGCGTACATCAGCACCCAGTACTTCATCTCGGAGATCATCACGCGGCTGGCCGAGGTACGATTGACGCCGAGGGCATACAGATAGCGGCCGTACACGGTCAGCCGCATGCCAAGGATCAGCGCCACCGCGATCGCCACCCAGATGATGATCACCGGCGGCAGCGGCAACCCCAAGGTGGAGCCCGCCATCGAGGACAGATTCGACAGCCAGTCCGGCACCGTGCCGAACACGTTGCCGCTGTAGGCCGAACCGATCGAGGTCAAAATCTGCACGCCGCCGGAAATGGCGAAGCCCATGCCCAGCGTCACGATCAGCGCCTGGCCTTGCAGGCGATAGCTGAGCAACCCGTTCGCGACACCGAGCAACGTGCCAATCAGCAGCACCAGGATCGTCGCCAGCCATGCCGGCACGCCGAGCCCGATCAGATACAGCAGCCCGACATTGGCCGCGCCGATGATGAACGGGATCGACAGATCCAGGCCACCGAGCAGCGCCACCAGCGTCTGCCCGATCGAGGCGATGCCGAGGAACGAGGCAAACAGCAACATCGACTTGATGTTCTGGCCCGACGAGAACCCGTCGATGTTCATCGCGCCAACCGAGAACAGCGCCGACAGCACCATGATGCCGATGAACGCCGAGCGGTTCTGCTGGAAATACTGCCCAACCGTGCGGATCAGCACCAGGATGCCGAGCAGGATCAGCAGCGAAATCACGTTCCAGATGTTAAAGAACGCGTCGATGGTCAGCGACAGCACCAGGAACACCAGCAGGATTGCCGCCAGCGCGATCAGCGCCGGGCGGAACTGCTGCCACACACGCTGCAACTCGCCAGGGCTCTGCTCGACATTTGCGCCGTCCGTGGCGAACTGGCCCAGCACGAAGCGCCAACCCCAGACGAACAGCGCCAACGTGGCAATGGCATACAGGATGATGGTCTGAATCGCGGCACCCTGCAGGAAGCCGAACACCACGCCGATGCCGGTCAGAATCAGCCCGGCAACGAGCCCGACGATGCGGGCCGGCAGGCCGATCGACGACGCGTTGGCAGCCATCACTGGCCCTCCCGCGCCGTCGGTGGCACCGGCGCACTCGCGCCCGACCGCAAGGTGTAAGCGCCGAGCAACACCAGGGCGGCCACCACCACCGCGACCACCGGCGCAATGCCGCGTCGCAGCGACTGCCCGACCGCCAACCGTGCCAGCACCGCCACCACGACCAGGAAAATGGCGCCGACCACCAACGGCCCGGCATGCTGCCTTAGCGCGGCCGTCTCGGCATCCGGTGCGGCATCTTCCAAGGCGGCAACGTAAAGCTTTGCCGACGCAATCGACGCGAGCCGCCCGGGTTTCGCCGCCGCCATCTCGGCCACAGTCGCGACGGCGGCCTGCTCATCGGTCACCCGAGGACGGTCATAGCTGGTGTGCAGCACGATGCCGAGCCCGATCACCGCCAGCACGATGAAATACAGCAACGGCGAGAAATGCCGAATGCGACGCTGGATAAATGGAATCACCAGCGTCAGCAGCAGCGACACGACCAGCACGGTGCCGTACGCCAGATTGGTGACGAAGCTCTGCACCGCCCCGAAGTTGAATGTCGCCAGCACGAAGGTGATCAGATAAAGATTGAGCGCCCCCAGCAGCGAGCCGAACACGCTCGCGCGGCCACCACCGAGCGAGGCGCCGCCGAGCACCAGAGCGGTGACGGCAATCAACGTATAGGTCGTGCCCTGCGACGGGTCGCCCGAAGAAATCAGCGCAGTAAACGTAATCGCGGCGAGGCCGGCGAACGCGCCCGAGATCATGTGCGCACCGATGCGCGCGACAAAGATGGGCACGCCGCTGGTATAGGCGGCACGTTCGTCCGAGCCCATCAGGCGCAAATGCGTGTAGAATGCGGTCTGGGTGAACAGGATCCACGCCAGCGTCGCCAGCGCGAGCAGCGCCAGCACCGGCGAGAAGATCGTCGTGCCCAGCCCCCAATCGGCCATCCAGTCGAACGCCGTGCCGCCGGGGCGTGGCAGGATCACCAGATTGATGCCGGACAGCGCCAGATAGCCGCTCAGCGACACGATGATCGGCTGCACCCGCACATAGATCACGATCAGCGAAAACAGCAGCTGGTATGCGGCTCCGATGCCGATGGCATAGACAAACACGGCAATCGGGCTGTCCAACACGCCGGCCGCGTGCAGCTGAATCATGGTGACATTGACGAAGCCGATCAGCGGCCCGATCGACAGATCGACCGTCCCACGGCCGGAAATCACCGATGCCATCAACGCATAGGTCGCCAGCACCAGCGGCGTCGCCACGATGATGGCGCTGCCGATGCCGGCGTTGGTCATCAGCGTGGTCGAGCGCAGCACCGCGACACCGAGCAGCACGAAGAACAGCGTCATCGGCATCAGTAAGAACGGGTTGGAGCGGCCGCCCTGAAAGCCTTGCTCGGCCGCCTCGCCGGCGTGCTGCGGCGCCCTCATCGCGCGCGCCCACCGGCATCACGCGGAAATTCGACGATCCTGATCTTGCGGCCGTTCGCATGCGCTTCCACGTTCGCTGCAATCACCGGCCTGGGCATCCTGGGCCGCAATTGCTCCAGCGGTGGGCTCGCACTCGCTGCCTTCAATTCCGGCGGCACCGCCACCACGACGCGCACTCCATCGGTCACGCGCGTCGTGGCTTTCGACGATTCTGCTGCGGCGTAGCGGTCCGGCGTCGGTCCATGGGCGGTGCGCAGCCCCTCCCCGTCGCTCTGGCCGAACATCGCCTCCAGAATCATGCGTGGTTCCAGGCCATGCCCGTCGAACGCATCGAACGGCGACCCGTCGCGGAACACGATGACGCGTGTCGCAAAGCCGAGAAATTCCTCAAGCTCCGACGATAAATACACCACGGACCTGCCGTCCGCCGCGAACTGGCGTAGAAGCCGATACAATTCCGTCTTCGCGCCAACATCGATGCCGCGCGCTGGATCGTTGAGCACGATGACGTCGGGCCGCATCGCGAAGCCACGCCCGATCAACACCTTCTGCTGATTGCCACCCGATAGCGACGTGATCTTGTCGCTGCGCACGCCGAACTTGATCAGCAGGTTCTCGGCCTCGCGCCGGAAGATCGCGCCAAGTGCATCCCCGTCGATGATGCCAAGAATGCCGCCCCGCCGCTTCTCGCGATACAGCGGCATCATCATGTTCTCGAAAATCGACAGTGAGGCAAAGATGCCCTCGCGTTTGCGATCGCCGGAGACATAGACAACCTTGCCGGACACGGCATCGGCCAGGGAGCGGATCGCATGCCATTGCCCGTGCCGGTCGCGCACCTGCACCGTGCCGTGGTCCGCTGGCCGCACTCCAGCCAGCACGCGCACGAACGCGTCCTGCCCCTGCCCGTCGAGGCCGGCGACGCCGACAATTTCACCGTGCCGCAATTCGAAGTCGAAGCGCCGCCCGTCCGGTTGCAATGTTAGATCGGCCGCCTTCAATACCAGCGCATCGCCGCGCGGTTGTGGCGCCACGCCGGTCCGGTGTGCCCCGGCAAGCTCGTCGCCGGTCATCAGCGAGAGCAAATTGCGTTCGGTGATCTCGTGCTTGTCCAACACCCCGACATCGCGCCCATCGCGCAGCACTGTCGCCCGGTCGGAAATGCGGATCAGCTCTGCGATGCGGTGCGTGACGATCACCACCGTAGCGCCGCCGTCACGTAGCGTGCGCATCTGCGCGAACAGCCGCTCGGTGCTGTCGAAATCGAGCGCCGCCGAGCTTTCGTCGAGGATCAGAATTCGCGGTCGGCTCAGCAAGGCGCGAGCGATGGTGATCCACTGCTTCAGACCGAGCGGCAACGTGCCGACCAGCGCGAACGGATCAACCGGCTCACCCGCCAATTCGCGCATCAATTCGGCAGCGCGGCGAACCTTGTCCTCCTGCGGCATCGCCTTGCTGAACAGCGAATCCGCGCCCATAAATATGTTATCGACGACCGCGCTTTCGTCGGCCACAAGCACTTCCTGATATACGGTGGAAATTCCGAGCGCACGGCTTTCCGCCGGGCTGCTCGGCGCCTCGCCAAGAATCGAGACGCTACCGCTATCGATCGGCAACACGCCAGAGATCACCTTCGCCAGCGTACTCTTGCCGCAGCCATTGCCGCCGACCACGGCATGAATTTCGCCGGCCCGCGCGGTAAAGCTGGCCCCATCCAGCGCGCGGGTCGGGCCGAAGTATTTCTTCACGCCGCGCACGACGATCGTATCCTGACCGACGGCGACTGTGGAAACACTGGCGGAGGTGACGGACATCTGAGTCCCGTGCAAGGGTCACGCGGCAGTCGGGGGGGCCACCGCATCGGTGGCCCCGCTTCGTCATTGTGGCCGCCTCAGTTCTTCGCGAACTTCTTCGGATCGGCCGGACGCAGGAAGAACTTGTCGAGATATTCCGACGCGCCACCCCAGCGATCCGCACCCACCGCCAGCCAATCCGGCGTATCCTGGCTGCAAGTCTCCGGCAGCGCCTTGGCCAGATCGTCCGACGTCACCTTGATCGGATCGACCAGCACCGACTGCACCTTCGGGCCCTGGCCTTCCAGTGTCCGCATCATGATGTTCCAGATCAGCTGCATCTCATCGGCCGGCGGCCAGGTCTGGAACGCGGCGGTAAGATAGGTCGGATGCTTGCGCCAGTAGCACAGCGCCCCAAGTTCGCCGCCGATGGCGACAGGCACGTTGGCACGGCCGGACTGCTGCACGGCACGCAGCACGCCCATTTCGGCGGCCGACTGCACGACGATGCCGTCGAGCTTGGCAGGGTGCGTGGCGAGCCACTTCTGTACTTCGCCCTGTGCCACCTGGTCGGTCCACATGCCGGCAACCGTGCCGACCACCTTTACGCCCGGCGCCGTCGCGAGGCCCGCCTTCACGCCGCGGTCCTGGCTGTCCGAGCCCGACGTGCCGGGAATGCCCTCGACCACCAGCACATTGCCTTTGCCGCCGATCTGGTCGGCCAGCGCCTTGCCGATCTCAAAGCCGGCGACTTGATAGTTCACCGACGAGTTGATCGAGTACGGCGAGGTCAGATAGCCGGTCAACGAGAACACCGGCACACCCTTGTCGTGGGCGTATTGCACCGTCTGGTTCAGCGCGGTCGGATTGGAGCAACAGACGATGATCGCGTCCACGCCCTGGTCGACCAGCTGGCGCATCTGCTGGATCTGCGTCGAATCGTTCAGGTTCGACTGCGTAACGACCAGTTCCTTGAGCAGGCCCAGCGACTTCCACTCCGGCACGATCTTGTTCTGCAGTTCGTTCATCGCGCCGGCACGCCACGTGTTGCCGGCATACGAGCTGGCGTAGCCGATCTTCCACGGCGGCGCATTCTTCGCCTTGAAGTCGCGATAGGCGCTCGCCGCCACCGGCTGCGCCGGGTCGAGCATCGCCGGGTTGTAGAGCCGTGCGGCCACGGCCGGGTCGAGTTCGTCGACACCGGCGGCCGAGGCCGTGGCGGCACCGGTCAGGGCAAACACCCCCGCCAGCGCCAGTTGGGTCAGTGACTTCATATCGCCGTTCTCCCTTGGTTGGTCGTTATCCCGCCCGCCACGACGCTGCGGCACGCGCAGTCTCTCGCGACTAGTCGTAGAAATCGTATGGCGCCTTCTGGAATGTCTTCCAGTTGTCCGGATCGTGCCCGGTCACCACCATGGCATTGGTCACCCCCGCGATCTTGCGCAGCTTCGCCACCGAATTGGCGGCATCCGCCGCCGAATCCACCAGCCCCGGCAGCGCCAGATTGTTCCAATGGTCGAGCGTATAGGCGGCATCGATGGTCAGCAGGATCGGGCCGGCTTTCGGCAACGTGATCAGGAACGATTGATGTCCGGGCGAATGGCCCGGCGTGAAGATCATGCGCACGGTGCCGTCGCCGAACAGGTCGTAGTTGTCGGTGTAGTCGCCGCCGAGGAACTTCCAGTTGAGGCCGGGGCGGTCGAAATCGGCGCGGATATAGGCGGCCTTGGCAAACCAGTGCGGATTGAACGCATAGTCGTACTCGATGCGCTGCACGATGCACTGCGCCTTGGGGAAACGTCCGACCGCGCCGGTGTGGTCGAGATGCAGATGCGACTGCACGACGAAGCGCACATTGTGCGGCTCGACGCCGACCGAGCGGCACTGGTCGACGCAGTTCTGCGAAATCTCCATCACCGGATCGTAGGCATCGACCACCGCGCCCCAGTAGCCGCGCTTGTCGATCGCCGCCTCGATGGCGTTGCCGCCGTCAATCACCACGTTGCCGAGCGGATGCTTGATCAGAAACCAGGGCACCGGAATCTCGAACACGGACTCGCCCTGATTCATCTTGATGTATTTCAGCTTGGTGCGCAGCGTGCCGGTCTGGAACATGTGCAGTTCGATGCCTGACGACGCACGCCGCCGCCGCTCCGGCGGCGCCTGCGGACGGCCGAACGTGGGGCGCGGCGCAAGAAGGCTGGCACTGCCCTTCTGCGGCGCTGCATGCGCGTCGCTTTCGATACGCTGTCCCTTGTCGTTGAATTCGACGATCTTCATGCGGGCAACCTTGCTGGCGGGGTCGGTCTGGACACGCGGGGCGGGCCGGTCAGGTGCGTTCCTCGATCAGCCGCAACGCCTCTTTCAGATAGACCGCGAACAGCGGATAGTTTTCCGACATCGGGAAATGCCCGATATCCTCCATCTCGATATAGATGCCGCCGGGAATCTGCCGCGCGGTGGCCTCGGTCGCTTCCGGTGGGGTCAGATAATCGTAAGTGCCGGTCATCATGATCACCGGACAGCGCCTGGTGTCGATGCCGCCGAGCTTGCCGCGCAGGTCGTGATCGACCGAGTAGAAATACAGGTCGCCCCTGAACGCTTCCGAGCCTTGCGTGTAGTAGTGCCACGTCAGCCAGCGATCCTTGTCTGGGCTTTGCGGCGCCATCAGGTCCCACACGCCGCTCGCGCACACCTGTGCCGCGTTGGCGTGCGGATGCCGCCACCAGTCGAGGAAGAAGCCCGGCGCGTACTCGGCCGCCTCCACCGGGATTACCGCGCGAAACCGGTCCGGATAGTGCAGCGCCAGTTGCAGCGCCACGTTGCCGCCGAACGACGATCCCATGAAGATCGGCTGCGCCAATTCGAGCGCGTCACAGAACGTCACGATGAACTTCATGTAGTGGTCGGCGGTCAGCAGGTACTCTTCCTTCCACCACTCACGATTGTGCGGCGGGTCGGACTTGCCGTGGCGGGCAAGGTCGTAGGCAATCACGTCGTAGTTCGCGGTGATCTCGGCGTCTTCCAGCAGCCCGCGCCATTGGTGGTTGTGGCAGCCGGCGGTGTGCTGACAGACCAGCGGCGTGCCGCTGCCGTTGCGCAGATAGAACACCTTGTACTCGTAGCCATCGACGTCGATGGTGACGTAACGGCCGATGACCGGCGAGTGTTTTGCCATGGTCCGCTCCCGGTGGGGCTTCGAAGGAAAATCGGTGGAAAGGCGCTGCAACGGCGTCAGACCGGAACGCCGACCTTGCGCAGCAGTTCGAATTGGGCCGTGAAATTGCGCAGGTTCTGCATCAGCACCAGCGTGTTGCCCTCGATCTTCAGGTCGCGGCGGAAACTCGCCGACCAGATGCCGTGATACATCGGCGCCGGCACCGGGCGCGCGAATTCGCGCCATGTCTGCGGGCTGGCGCGCAACGCGAAATCGTAAGCGTCCAACGGGTTCGGATCGATATTGATGCGGTGCACGCGGCCGTCCAGCATCTCGACGATGGTCTTGATGACGCCCATGTCCCACATGAACGAGCATGTGTAGTAGCGCGCCATGGCACCGATGGTGGGATCCCTGTCGGAAGCCTCGCTGAAGCGGGCCGCCCAGTCCCGGACGCTTATAGCCATGCGACTTCCTCCACCCAGTCTGCCCAGCGCCGTCGTTCCGTCTGCGGCGACGACCGTGACCCAGCACGGCAAACCCACAGCCAGCGGACGCAGTTCATTATATTGAACGCAAACCACTTGATTGAACCCTAGGCGGTCAGTAGGATGAGTGTCAACAGGATATTTGGGAGGACACATCATGCCGGGCCATGTCCAAGACGCGCCGTGCGCAAGCAGCGTCTGCCCGCAGTAATCGCGCGCAGACGACAGCAACACGACATATCCGGCGCCGTCCCCGGCGCCATCTGCAAATGTCGAAGGAAGACATGGCCGATACCGTCTCGAAGGCCAAACTGGTCCCCGCCGTGGAGCGCGGCGCGCGCATCCTCGACATGGTGGCGCGCTCGAAAACCGGCGTCTCGCTCTCGGAAATCTGCCGCGAGCTCGGCATCGCGAAAAGCAGCGCGCACATGCTGTGCAACACGCTGGTGCAGCTGGACCTGCTGATCCGCCGGCCGGATCAGGCGTTCCGGCTCGGCCCGCATGTCATGCGCTGGTCGAACGCGTTCGTGCAGCAATCCGATGTCGCCGCCGAATTCGCCTCGATCTGGGACCAGGAAACCGACCTGCCCGGTGCCACCATCACGCTCTCGGTGCTGCAGGAAGATCATGTCGTCTACATCGCCGCGCGCAATTCCGGCGCCCGCGGCTCGCTGCTGGATTTCCGCGTCGGCATGCAATTGCCGGCCGCCTTCACCGCCACCGGCAAATCCTTCCTCAGTTACATGAGCGATTTCGAGGTGCGCCGATTGTTCGCCAAGGGCCTGCCGCCGGCGCGCACGCCGCGCAGCGTGCGCAGTGTGGAAGCCTTGTTGCAGGAACTGCAAACTGTCCGCCAGAACGGCTATTCCTGCGACGACGAGCAGGTCGCCGAGGGCATGGTCTGTTTCGGCGCCTCGGTGCTGGATTCGCGCAACCGGCCGATCGCCGGCGTCGCCGTCAGCCTGCCGCCGGAGACGCTGACGCAGGCGGAAAAGACCCGCATCATCGAAAACGTGCAGCGCATCGCAAGCCGCCTGTCGCGGCGCATGGGGGCGGATCTCGCCTGAGTCCCCGCGCAGCGCGCAGACATGCCGCCCGACCGTTGCACTGGCGAGGCAACGGCCGAAGTGGTTCACTGCCGACGTCGCCGGCCGCAAGACGGCGCCCGCACGGGAGCGAAGCATGAAAAAGCTGATCAATCGGCCGGAAGATTTTGTGCCTGAGATGCTGGATGGCCTGGTCAAGGCGCATCCCGACCAGTTGACGTTTGCCGGCGAGACCTTCGCCATCGTGCGCGCCGATGCGCCGGTGCAGGGCAAGGTGGCGCTCGCGACGGGCGGCGGCTCCGGCCATCTGCCGGTGTTTCTCGGCTATGTCGGCCGCGGCCTGCTCGACGGCTGCGCGGTCGGCGACGTGTTCAACTCGCCGAGCAGTGAGACCATGCTGGCGGTCACGCAGCGAATCAACGGCGGTCGCGGCGTCGTCTATATTTACGGCAACTACGGCGGCGACGTGATGAACTTCGACATGGCCGCTGAGATGGCGGCGATGGAGGACATCCCGGTGCGCACCGTGCTGGTGCGCGACGACGTCGCCTCCGCCCCGCCCGCCGAAGCGCAGCGCCGGCGCGGCGTTGCCGGCATGGTGTTCGCCTTCAAGATCGCCGGCGCCAAGGCCGACGAAGGCGGCTCGCTCGACGAAGTGGCCGATTCCGCTGAACACGCGCTCGCCAACTTGCGCACGATGGGCGTGGCGCTGTCATCGTGTACGGTGCCGCGCGTCGGCAAGCCGACCTTCTCGATCGGCGAAGGCGAGATGGAAATCGGCATGGGCATCCACGGCGAACCCGGCAGCAAGCGCGAGGCGCTGGCCACCGCCGACGAAATCGCCGGCCGCATGGCGGGCACCGTGCTGGACGATCTCGGCGCCAAAGCCGGCGACCGCGTCGCCGTCATGGTCAACGGCCTCGGCGCCACGCCCGCCGAGGAACTCTACATCCTCTATCGGCATGTTCACGATCTGCTGGCCGCGCGGCAGATCGCCGTGCATCGCGCTTATGTCGGCGAATTCGCCACCTCGATGGAAATGGCCGGCGCCTCGCTGACCATT
>Ga0302279_10008418_pt1 | contig 10135 bp, 10 predicted proteins | sample III_Bog_N3_3_FD_194541 | JGI IMG/M metagenome (GOLD analysis project Ga0302279, IMG submission 194541) | Peat permafrost microbial communities from Stordalen Mire near Abisko, Sweden - III_Bog_N3_3 | ecosystem: Environmental > Terrestrial > Soil > Wetlands > Peat | place: Sweden: Abisko...
CGGCCCGAGCGCCGATGCCTCCATAATCGCCTCGACCTACCATTCGACCCGGCTCGCCAGCTACACCCTTCTGGGCGCTCTCGCGGGCGGTCTGGGTCGGTTTCCGCTCAACGCCCTCCCGGGGGCTATTCTCCGCGGCATCCCCTGGCTGCTGGTCGTCTTTTTTGTCGCCCTGGCCCTGCGCTGGGACCGGTACCTCCCCAAGTCGCTGGCCCTGCAGCGCTTCACCTGGCGGTTCGTCAACCGCCTGAAACGCCGCTCGGCCCTGGCCTCCGCTGCCGGGCTGGGCCTGGCCACGCCGCTGCTGCCCTGTGGGCCCCTGTACTTTTTGATTACCCTCTCGGGCTTTACGGGCTCGGCCTTGCGCGGAGCCGAGTTTATGCTGGCGTTCGGACTCGGAACCCTGCCGCTGCTGTGGCTCGCCCAATCCCGCTTCCAGTCCCTCCGCCACCGGCTCTCGCCCTCCTGGCTCAACGGTACCCGCCTGGCGCTGGCCCTGGGTTCGGCCCTCCTGATCAGCTGGCGCCTGCGCGGCTCCTTCGGTGGCCCGGCCGCGGGGCTGGTGTGCTTTTAGGCCGCCATGAGCCAAACGACCCTGACCGAGCGAGGCCCAACCGGCGGTCGGCCAACCAAGCTGACCTGCCGGCACTGCGGCGCGCCGCTTCTGGACGAGCGCATGCGCTCCAGCGGCTTCTGTTGCTCGGGATGCGCCTATGTCCATCGGCTCGTCCACGAACACGGCCTCGACGCCTACTATCGGCTGAAGGACACCATCACGGTGCCGGCCGATCCCGCCGTCTTTCAAACTCGCGACTACAGCTGGCTCGTCGCCGCCCAGGCGGCGGCGACGAAACCTGAACTCGAGCTGTCCATCCAAGGCGTCTCCTGCGTCGGCTGCGTCTGGCTGATCGAACAGCTGTTCAGCCAGCAGCCCGGCGCCCGCGATCTCTTTCTGAATCCCCAGTACGGCACCCTGCGCTTGCGCTGGATCGGGGCCGATTTCCGGGCGGCCGACTTCGCCCGAAAGCTCCAGGCCTTCGGCTACCTGGTGGGACCCGCCGATCCGGAGCGGAGCAAATCCGAAGCTTCGGCCCTGGTCGGCCGGGTCGGCCTCTGCGCCGCCTTCGCCCTCAACGTCATGCTCTTCACCTTGCCGGTGTACTTTGGCATGGAGAAGAGTTTCGCCTACGCCCGTCTCTTCGCCCTTCTCTCCCTGACCTTCGCCTCGCTCAGCTTCCTCGTCGGCGGCGGCTATTTCCTCGCCCGGGCCTGGCAGGCGCTCCGCCTGAAAGTCCTGCATATCGACCTGCCCATCGCCCTCGGGATCGCCGGGGCCTACGCCGGCTCCGTCTATGGCTGGCTCACAGGTGAACCGCGCTTCGTCTACTTCGATTTTGTCGCCACGTTCATCTTTCTCATGCTCGTCGGCCGCTGGGCGCAGGTGGCGTCGGTGGAACGCAACCGGCGGCGGCTGCTCGGCTTGCAGCCCAGGCTGCAGCCGCTCGCCATCGTCGGCGGCGGGGAGGTAAGGCCCGAACAGGTAAAATGCGGCGCTGTGCTTTCGGTCCACCCGGGGCAGATCATTCCCGTCGCGGCCCGTTTACGCGGAGCCCAGGGCCTTTTCTCCCTCGCCTCCATCAACGGAGAGCCCCAACCGCGGCTCATCCGGGAGGGCCAGCCCATCCCGGCCGGGGCGGTCAACGTCGGCCAGCGTCCGGTCGAGATCGAGGCGCGGGAGGACTGGGGTCAATCGCTGCTCGCTCGTCTGCTGGTCCCGGGGGAGCGCCCCGGTTGGCGCCACCGTTTCCTGGAACAAATCGTCCGGGGTTACCTCGTGGCGATAATCGTCTTGGCGATTGCCGCCGGCATCGGCTGGTGGACCCGGACCCACGACGCCCCTCGCACCTGGTCGGTCGTGACCGCGGTGCTGGTCGTTTCCTGTCCTTGCGCCATCGGGCTGGCCTTTCCCCTGGCCGATGAAATGGCCACGTTGGCTCTGCGGCGCCGGGGCGTCTTCGTGCGCGAAGGCGACCTCTGGGCCAAACTGGCCGACGTGAAAAAGATCGCCTTCGACAAAACGGGAACCCTGACCCTGGAGCTTCCGGTCCTGATCAATCCCGAGGCCCTCCTTGGCCTGGCGGGGCCGGCCCGCGCCGCCCTCCTGGGTTTGGTGCAGGACAACCCGCATCCGGTCAGCGCCTGCCTGCTGGAACATCTGCTTGCGGCCGGCGCGGTCGCGCCGCTCGCTGGCCCCGTCGACGAGACGATTGGATTCGGCCTGGCGCTCGGGCCCTGGACCCTCGGCCGGCCCGGCTGGCGAACGCCCGCGCCGGAAAATGGCCTCCCGGCCGGCTTTTGCAATTTCGGCTGCGACGGCGTGGTCGTGGTCCGTTTTCAGTTTCGGGACGAGGCCCGCCCCGAGGTCCGAGCCGAACTAGCCGAGCTTCAGCGCCAGGGCTATGCCACGTATATCCTCAGCGGCGATGACAGCCAAAAAGTGTGTTCCCTCGCCCAAGGCCTGGGCGTGCCGATGCCGCAGGCCCTCGGCGGCCTAACGCCGCAGGACAAGGCCGATTGGCTGGACCGCCTCGGCGCCGGCGAGGTCCTCATGCTCGGCGATGGCGCCAATGACAGCCTCGCCTTTGACCGCGCCCTCTGCCGGGGCACGCCGGTGATCCATCGCGGCATTCTGGAAAGCAAGGCGGACTTTTTTTACCTGGGACGGGGCATCGGCGGCATCCGGGCCCTCTTTCGGGCCGATGCCGTGCGCCGCCGGACCCACCACCTGATTCTCGCCTTCTCCATCGTCTACAATGTGCTGGCCGTGGGCCTGGCCATCGCCGGCCATATGAGCCCGCTGATCGCCGCCGTGCTCATGCCGGCCAATTCGCTCCTGACCTTGGCCCTGGTCGGCCTGGGAATGCGGCCGATTCTGAGCGAGAGCGGCCGCGGCAAAAAACCCCGGCCAATCTCGGCTTAAGCTCGAGTCGGCGCAGCGGTCATGGCCCGGACATAGCTGATCCAGGTGGCGAATTGGGCGCTGAGATTGACCTTACCGTCAGGCGGCGCCTTGGCGTAGTCCGGCCAAAGCTCCGGATAATGAAATCCCCCGTCCGCCTGCTGGAGGCTGACCAGGTGATCGGCCATGCGACCGCCGCAGTCCGCGTAATACGGGTCGGCCGTGAGCCCAAACAAGGTCCACGCCGCCCATGCCATCTTGTGCGCCAGGCCGTTGCTCCAGATGTCGGGCGAAGCCGCCACCGCCCGCTTGAAATGACTCTCGGCCAGCTCGAGGTAGCTCCGGTCGCCGGTCGTGCCGGCCAGAAAGGCCAGGGCGCGGGCCAGAAGCCCGATCTTGTACAGATGGGCCTTGCGCTGGCCGTAAACGAGCACAGCGGTGAATTCCAAACCCGGCTCGGCCGTCCGGACCAGGCCCCGGGCCGTGTCCCATTGCAGGACCAATTGGCGAGCGGGGTCGGGCTGGGCCTCGAGCAGCGTCCGCAAAAAGCGCCCGCACTTCGCCGCCGCCTCGTCCAGTCCGGCGACGCACAGGGCGGCGCAAGCCTGGGTGGTGGAATCGAAGTCAATGATGCCGGAGCCGGCCGCCCGGCCGGCGACGGAAGCGAAGAATCCCCCGCTACGCGGATCCTGATAGCTCAGCAGGTCCCGTTGCAGCACGGCGCGCACCCCCACCCGCTCGTCCAGGACGGCACCCATCACGAACCAGGCCGGGGTGTAGGGCATCATGTCGCACCTCGCCTCCGGCTGCACCAGGCTCCCGTCGCGGATGTAGTCCCGCTCCAAAAAATGCCAGGTCCGTTCTCCCAGGTCGTGCCGCCCGCGCGCCTGCCCGTACACCGGCAGCGGCATATAGGCATTGCAGGGGAGGTTTTCGCCCCGAAGCGAGCCGTCCGGGTTCTGCCGCTCGGCCAGCCACCGCTCAAAGCGGTCCAGCGCGGCGTCATAGCGTGCGATCCGGGAGGCAATTGAAGGCGAGCTCACGAGCTGACTTTCCTAAGGCAGAATGCGGCGGTTGGAAACTCTATTTTGGCCTTGTCGGCCCGGGACCGTTTCGGTTTGAACCTTCGTCTCCATGGACGATTTAAAGGAATTCCGCGACTTGGTCGCTTCGATCAAGGCCGACCGCCAGGCGCAAAAGGAAAAGGAGTCGCGCGATTCCTGGACCAAGTACGTCTCCCTTTCGATGATCTTTCTGGCCGTGCTGGCGGCGATCGCGAGCCAGAAGGGCGGCGGCTATTCCTCCACGGTCATGAAGCAGCTCAACGAGGCCACTTTCAATCAGGCGGCCGCTTCCGACCAATGGTCGCTCTACCAGGCGAAAAGCATCAAGCAGAGCATCACCGAGGGCCAGGTCGACCTCCTGGCCGGCGAGGCCGGCAGCAGCAAGGGCCGCCTCTCCGACCTGGGGGCCAAGGCCAAGCGCTACGATTCGGAGAAGAAGGAAGTGATGAAGGACGCCGGCGCCTACGAGGCCAAACGGGACGCCGCCCGCAAGACCGCGGAACACGCCTCCAATCTCGGGGGCAAAATGGCCCTCGCCTCCACCCTCTTCCAAGTGGCGATCGCCCTGGGCGGCGTCTGCCTGATCGTGAAGAAGCGCGGTCTGTGGTGGGTTTCGCTCGCCCTGGGCAGCCTCGCAAGCCTGCAGATGATCAGGGTCTTGCTCATGGCCTGAGGCGGAGTCGGGAGCCGTTTGCATGGGCGCCGGGATTGGATTTATTGTCCGATGTCCGATCGCGCCCTGCCCTATTCCGTCCTCGATCTCGCGCCCATCCTGCGGGAGAGCGATGCCGGCCAGACCTTCCGCAACACGGTCGAACTGGCCCAGCAGGCCGAGCGCCTGGGCTACCGCCGCTACTGGCTGGCTGAGCACCACAATATGCCCGGGGTGGCGAGTGCCGCGACCGCGGTCGTCGTCGGCCACGTCGCCGGCGCCACCCATACGATCCGGGTCGGCTCGGGCGGTATCATGCTGCCCAACCATGCCCCGCTCGTCATCGCCGAGCAGTTCGGGACCCTGGCTTCCCTTTATCCCGGCCGGATCGACCTCGGGGTCGGCCGGGCGCCCGGCACCGACCCCGTGACCGCCCAGGCCCTGCGGCGGGCCCGGAGCGAATCGGTCGACGAGTTTCCCCAAGACCTCCTGGAACTGCAGTCCTATTTTGCCAGCGTCCGGCCGGGGCAACCGATCCAGGCCGTGCCCGGTGCCGGTCTGGACGTTCCGATCTGGCTTTTGGGCTCGAGCCTGTTCTCGGCCCACCTCGCCGCCTCGCTCGGCCTTCCCTACGCCTTCGCCAGCCATTTCGCCCCGGACCATCTGCTTGAGGCGCTCTCGATCTACCGGACCCACTTCGAGCCGTCCGCCGCGCTGGCCTCGCCCTATGCCATGGCCTGCCTCAATGTCTTTGCCGCCGATACCGAGAGGGAAGCCGGCCGGCTCTTCACCTCGCTCCAGCAGCAGTTTCTCAAGCTGCGCCGGGGGACCCCGGGACCGCTCAGCCCGCCGGTCGCCTCGCTCGAGGGCCTGGGCAGCCCGGTCGAGCTGGCCCGCCTGAACCAGGCGTTTCGGGAGGCCATCGTCGGGACTAAGGCGACCGTCCGGCAGGGGCTCGAATCCTTCGTCGAGCGCACCCAGGTCGACGAAGTGATGATCACGGCGCAGATTTACGACCACCGCGCCCGGCTGCACTCCTTCGCCCTCGCGGCGGAAGTTCTCGCAACCCTGACCCCGGCCGCCACCTGACGGCCCCGCCGGAGTTCAGCGGATGTCGAATTCGGCGGTGGCGATTTGCTTCCCGTTGATCAGGCACTCCGCCTGGAAATGGCCCACGCCCAAGGCGGAGGCCGGCTGCGTCGCAAACCGCGTGCTCGGAGCGCCCTTGAAATAGGCCCGGGCGTGTTCCAGATGGCCGACGATTTTGCCGTCCTTATACCAATTCCAGACGACATCCTCCCAACCCGGTTCCTGGGTGACATTGTCCCAGGTCACGCTGACGTAAAAACGAATGACGTCACTGGTCGTGAAGGTGGTCATGGGAACCAAATTTCCGCTCAGAAAGTTGGGCAACGTGGTGACTCCGCTGTTCGCGGACCGGAATTCTCCGACACAGCCCGGCAAGCCAAGGCTGACGACGCTTAACAGAGTCAGGCTCAAGGCCATTCTAGCAGTTTTCATGGGGATAGAGGGAGTCGCGATTCTGGCCGTCCCGAAGTCGCGCCTTGCCTGCTGCCAAGACGAGGGAAGCCGGAAAAAGATACTCCGCCGGCTGCGACCGGCGGTCAAACCTTGGAAGCGTTGTCGCTCTTAAATTGGGTGTGCGCGCGATTGAGGGTGTGGGCGCGCAGGGCCGCCCGGTCGTAGCTCAACGCCGCCCGGGGCTTGGTCCCGCTTAGGTCGCCGGCCGCGTCCGCTTCGGCCACAGCCGCGAGGCAGAGCAGGATTTCCGCCCGAGACTCCAGCCGGCTGCGGGGAAAGCCGGCATGGGCAGTAAGCCAACGGAGGATGCGCGCCAAGGGCACGCTCAAGCCTGGGGACGAGCTCATGAGGGCGGACTCAGCTGGCCTCCGGCAAGATCACCTGGCGGGCAGACTCGTCCGGGTTGGGGCGGTAGAACAGCGCGGTGTGCCCGACCCCCGCGATGAAAATGCACCGGCCCTCGTCAGCGATCTGCGCACAAAGCGCGGCGCGCTCCTTCCGGTCGGAGCCGAGAAACCGCATTTTTACCAGTTCCCGGGCACGCAACAGCCGCTGCAATTCCGTGAAAAAGGCCGGTGTCAGGCCACCCTTACCCACTTTCAAGGTGGGTTCGAGGCGCTGGCCGAGGCCGCGCAGATGGGCCAGCTGCCGGCCGTTCAGATCCAAGGAATACATGTGAGGGGGAGCATCGCGCAAAAAGGCGGCCAGGCCAAGCCCAGAGGCGAACCCCTCACCCTAGGCTCGCCTTGGCCGCCAGGAGCCCTAGGTTGCATCCTCATGAAGCTGAAGCTCCTGGCGCGATGGACTCTGGTGGTTTTCTTCATCCTGGCGGGATTGAACCACTTCCGAAGCCCGGCCGTTTACCTCGGCATGATGCCCCCGGGGCTGCCCGATCCCAGACTGCTGAACGTAATTTCTGGTGCGGCCGAGGTCCTGGGCGGCCTCGGGCTACTGCTGCGTCCGCTCCGCCGGGCCGCCGCCTGGGGCCTGGTCCTCCTCCTCATCGCGGTCTTTCCCGCCAATCTCCATGTCGCCCGTTTGGGCCACATGCCAGGCACCAATTTTTCCCCCCTCGTTCTCTGGCTCCGCCTGCCCTTTCAGGCGGTGTTCGTCGCCGGGGTGGTCTGGGTGGGCGGAATTTGGCCCGTCGACCGCGTCAAAGCGGCTTGAGGCCCGCCTCGATCTCCTTCCGCCGGCCCTCCAAAAACGGCGGGAGGGCGAGCTTCTCCCCCAGGCTCTCTTTCGGTTCGTCCACGGCAAAGCCTGGGCCGTCGGTCGCCAGTTCGAACAAGATGCCGCTCGGCTCCCGGAAATAGAGGCTGCGGAAATAGTACCGGTCGACCGGACCGCTCGAGCCGACGCCCATTTCCGTCAGGCGCTCTTCCCAGGCCTCGTACTGTTCATCCGTCGGGACGCGGAAGGCCACGTGATGCACGCCGCCGGCGCCTTGCCGACCTGGCAAAGCGGAGGGTTCGACCGCCACGTGGAGTTCCGCCCCGGGGCCGCCCGGCCCCATCTCGTAGACCTGGACGCGGACTTCGCCCTGCGCGTACTCCCGGGCCTTACGCATTTCCATGACCTGGGTGAGAATCCGGTCGGTGCCTTTCAGGTCCGGGACACTGATCGTGATCGGGCCCAGTCCGATGATCTGGTGCTCTGGGGGGACGGGACTGCGGTCCCAGGCGCGCGCCTCGGAGCGCCCGTCGTCGGCGACCAGGGAAAGCCGCTGGCCCTCGAAATCCTCGAAGTCGATGACCTTCCGGCCGTCGCGGAGTTGGATCGGCGTCGCCGCCAGTCCCGCGTCCTTCAGGCGCTTTTCCCACCAGAGCAGGCTCGTCTCGCCCGGAACCCGCAAGCCGGTCCGGGTGATGCTGCGGGTGCCGCGCCGCTCCCGCGGGGCCGGCCAGTCGAAGAAGGTGAGGTCGCAGCCAGGCGAAGCGTCCCCGTCCGCATAGAACAAATGGTAGGCCGAGACGTCATCCTGGTTGACGCTCTTTTTAACCAGCCGCATTCCCAGCGTCCCGGTGTAGAACCGGAAATTGCGCGGCGCATCGGCCGTGATGGCGGTGAGGTGGTGGATTCCCTGAAGTTGCATGGCATTTACCCTAGCCAAAAAAACCCAATCGTCGAATGGGGCGGCGGGGGCTACAGCGCCGCCCGAAACAAGGCGGCGAAGTCCGCCCCGGAGCAGGGCTTCGGGTTGGTGCGATGGCAGCCGTCGGCCAGCGCGATCTCCACCAAGGCGGGAATCTGCTCGGCCTTGACGCCGGCGGCGGCCAGCCCCGCCGGCAGGCCGATGGTGGCTTTGAGTTCGCCCAGCCAGCGAACGAAATCCTCCGCCGTCTTTCCCGCCGCGCACACTCGCGCCAGTTCGGCCATTTTTATCGGGGCGGCGTCCGCATTGAACCGCATGACATGGTCAAGCATGAGGCCGTTGGCCAGGCCGTGATGCATCCCGGCGACCGCCCCGAGGGCGTGGGCGCAGGAGTGGACCGCCCCCAAATCCTTTTGGAAGGCGATCGCCCCCATGAGGGAAGCCATCATCATGGTCGAGCGGGCGGCCAGGTTCCGACCGTCGGCGACGGCCGTGACGAGCGCCCCCGCGGCCAGACGGGCTCCCTCCAGGGCGATGCCATCGCAAATCGGATGATACTCGGGCGAGAGGTAGCTCTCGATGTTGTGGGTAAGCGCGTCCACCCCGGTCGCCGCCGTCAGCGCGGCGGGCAGATCGAGCGTCAGTTCGGGGTCGGCAAAGACGGCCACGGCGAGAAGCGCCGGGGCGAAGATGATCTTTTTCACGCGGGTGACGTCGTCGGAGATGACGGCCGACCGTCCCACCTCCGAACCCGTGCCGCTCGTCGTCGGGAGGGCCACCAGGACCGGCAGCGGACGGACAATCGGGCGGCGGTGGGGGTGATCCCAGAAATACTCGCTGACGTCGCCCGGGTGCGACGCCATCAGGGCCACCGTCTTGGCCACGTCGAGGGCGGCCCCGCCGCCAAAGCCGACCACCGCGTCGGCTCCGTGCGCCCGGTAAGCCGCAGCGCCCTCCCGGACCTGCTGGGCCAGGGGATTGCCCCAGACTCCAGGAAACACGGCCGGGGCCAGCCCGGCCTGGCGGAGCCCGGCTTCAAACTCCCCGGTGATTGGGAGGGCGGCCAGCCCCCGGTCGGTCACGATCAGGGGCCGGCGGACCCCCCGGGCCCGCAACGCCGGCCCGGCGCCATGCCGCGCCCCCGGCCCGAAGGCGATGGCGGTGGGAAAGGAAAAATGGGAAAGCGGCATGGGCCCGGCGAAGCGACGCTAGATGATCTCGAAATACCGCTTCAATTCCCAGTCGGTCACGCCGTCGAGCCATTGGCGCCACTCCCAGTCGCGGGTGGCGGCGAAGTGGTCGACAAATTCCTCGCCCAGCCAGTCCCGGGCCACCGCCGACTGGCGGAAGATCTTGGTCGTCTCCATCAGGGTCCGGGGCGCCCGGGGCACGTTCTCCCCGCCTTGATTGGATCCGGTGATGGGCGCCGCGGTGAGTTTGCGCTTCTTTTCCACGCCGTTCAGGCCGGCCGCGAGCACCGCGGCCATGGCGAGGTAGGGATTCACATCGGAACCGGGGGCCCGGGTTTCGAGCCGGCTGGACTTGGCCGAGCCCGGAATCACCCGGAAAGCCGCCGTCCGGTTGTCCACGCCCCAGGTCGGCTTGACCGGCGCCCAGAAGCCGTCGACCAGGCGCTTGTAGCTGTTGATCGTCGGCCAGACGAGCGGAGCAAAGTCGATCATCCATTCCATCTGCCCGGCGAGGTAGCTTTCGAAGAGGGCGCTCATACCGTGCCGGCCGCGGGGGTCGTGAAAAAGATTCCTCTTCCCGTCGGACAGGCTCTGGTGGATATGCCCGCTGCAGCCGGGATAGTCCTGGCTCCA
>Ga0302279_10008420_pt1 | contig 10133 bp, 7 predicted proteins | sample III_Bog_N3_3_FD_194541 | JGI IMG/M metagenome (GOLD analysis project Ga0302279, IMG submission 194541) | Peat permafrost microbial communities from Stordalen Mire near Abisko, Sweden - III_Bog_N3_3 | ecosystem: Environmental > Terrestrial > Soil > Wetlands > Peat | place: Sweden: Abisko...
ACCTTCCAATCTTCCCAGCGACGTGCTCGCCTTCTTGCCGCCGATATAAGCTATTCTGCAGAATCCCCTATCGATAAGGTGCTCTGTCGCCATCTGGCCGACCAGAAAATCGTTGGTTCCCACAAAATTGGTCTCGAAATCCTTATACCTGCGATCCAGCAGGATAAGCGGAACCTCCGCACCAATCTCCCGCAAATGCTTCGATGTCTCTTGGCAGGAGGCAACAACCAGCGCGTCTACTCGATGGCGCATCATGCGCAAAAGCTCTTCGTGTTCCAGCCGCGGGTTGTCGTCAGAAGAAGAGATCACCAGCCCATATCCTTCCTTGCGGATGACCGTGGAGATGCTCTTGGCGACCTCTGAGAAGAAAGCATGGACGAGGTCTGGAACGATCAGGCCGACCATGAACGACTGCCCAGATGCGAGTCCCTGCGCATGAAGGCTCGGCTGATAGTTAAGTTCCTTGATCCGGCGCAAAACGCGCTCCCTGGTGGCAGCGCCAATGTCCTTATGATTGTTGAGAACCTTGGAAACAGTAACGATAGAAACACCGAGATCCTTGGCAATATCCTTCATCCGGACCGCCATGTCACCTCCTGCCTTATCAACTTAATACAATTTAATGATACTGCGGCAAAGCGTGGTGGCTTCACCATGCAGCATAAAGCGGCAAAGGCCGGCGGGTGAAAGAAGCAATTCCGTGTAATAGCCAGTTTCGCTCGGCGGTTGGCGCATGACCGCGATCCGGCCGCCCTGCCACTTTGTTTTGGAAGTTTCGTCCAGTGTATGCCTGAAAGAGGAAATATCATTGTGGCGTTGAAACAATGTTCGTGATATGCTCTACTTTACCGCTTACGTATGCCATTCTTAATAACATGGCGTGCCTGGAGGGCGGCGGGCAGATCCGAATCGCATGGAATCTGGGCGCATCTCTTGATGCAAGGAATATCCGCCGCTTTATCGATCAGAGCCAACTGGGCAGCGCGTAGAAAGTGAAGGAAGCGCTCAATGAACTCGACCCTAGCACCTGCTCACAATGAATCCACAGACCTAACCCCGGGAGTTTCATTGGACGGCAAAGCGTCCAGGCCGGTTCGCGATGACCGCATGTGCCGGTTGGCCGAGCGCCGCGACCGTCTCGGCCGCGAAGGATGCCGCAGCAACTTCGTGGACAATCCAGAGTTTCTGGTCTATCACTGGTCCGGAACTGGAGAGGGGTTTGCCCCACCCACCGGCGAACAGGCGATCAGCGGGCGCATCAACGTCGGCGATAACAATTGCCGCGTTTTCCTGGGCACGCCCTTCCCCGATGCCGCCCGGATGCCGTCTCGCATCGACGGGGTGGAGAACGACGTGATGAACTGGGCGCGGGATTACGCATTCTTCCTGGATCATAATCCCTGCGAGATTCATCCCGAAGAGGAAGTGGTTGGAGAGTTTCACTGGCAACTCGATGAGGCTCGCTGCTTCCGCTACCCTGACGAGGTGCATGAGGCGGGTTTTGAGGCGCGCAGGTTGGGCGCAGGCGGAATCAGCTATGCGCACACCTGCCCCGATTTGTCCATCGGCCTGGAACTGGGTTGGGGAGGGCTGCTGAACAAGATCAGGCACTGGAAGGCACGTCACCAAGCCAACCGAAACGAGGCAGCCGCCCATTATCTGAGCGCGCAGGAATTGGTTGTCGAGAGCATTCAGCGCTGGGTCAAGCGCCATGCTGAAAAAGCCGCCACACTAGCGGTCCAGTCTTCTGGCGATTTGGCTCGTCACTATGAAGTCGTAGCGAACCACCGCGCACGTTTCTCCAGGCCATTCAGTGGATGCAGTTCTTCCAGCTTGCCGAGCGGATTATCGCACATGGCAACGGCTACGGACGCTTTGACCAGCTGCTGATCGGCTTTTATCGCCGCGATCTGGCCGCCGGCCGCATGACCAGCGATCAGGCGCGGGGATGGATCGCCGAGCTCTTCCTCAAGTACGGCGGCAATTACTTTGCCGTGGGCGGCAGGAGCCGCGAGGGCAAGGACGCCACCAACGAACTGAGCCGCATCATTCTGGAAGCCTACGATCTCAATGGCGGCGACAACAATCTGGGCGTCATGTGGCACGAGGAGATCGACCCCGCCTTCTTCAACTTTGCTTGCGAGGTGCTGGGCCGCCATGGCACCGGCTCGCCCGTCCTAATCTCCTACGACGTGTTGCGCGACAGCGAACTGCGCAGTGGCGTCAGCGAAGAGTACGCCTGGGACGTGGCCTACTCCGGCTGTCAGTGGTATTGCGTAGTGGGCCGCGAATACAACGATCAGGACCTGAACTCGCTGGTGCTTTTGCAGCCCATGCAGCGGGCCATTCATCGTGCCGTGGCCGAAGGGGTTGCGGATTTCGAGGGACTCTTCCAGATTCTGAGCGCGGAGACGCTGGCCACTGCCAAGGCCCTGCGCGATTTCAAGAATTCGACGTACATGTGGCAGAGCCGTGTCTGGCCGGAGATGGTCACCTCGCTCTGCATGCACAACACCATCGAGCGCGGGCGTGACTGCACGGACGCGGGCGCCGTAGATTACAATCTGACCTCCGTCAATACGCTTGGCGTACCCAACGTCTCCGATTCGCTCTACGCCATCAAGCGCCTGGTCTTCGAAGAGAAGCGCTACACGCTGGCCGAGGTGGAGCTGGCGGTTGGCACGGACTGGGAGGGCAAGGAACTGATGCGCCGCGAGTTCCTCAACGTGGAGAAGTTCGGCAACGACCTCTCCGGTCCCGACGCCATGATCGTGCGCGTTGCCGAGATGGTCCGCGGCCACCTCGAATCGCTGCGCCAGAACAAGGGCGGCCACTTCCGCGCCTCGCTCTTTCAATACATGGGCCACACCTACGCCGGACCTATGCTGGGCGCTACGCCCGATGGGCGCCATGCCACTGAGCCCTTGGCCCACGGCATGAATCCCATGCACGGACGCAACACCAGAGGCCTGACTGCTACTGCCAACTCCTTTTGCAAGGTGGATTTCCGCAAGTACCAGGGCGGATCGTTCCAGATCGAACTGGAGCCCTCGTACTTCCCCGAGGGAATCCGCCGCGCCGATCTGGTGGAGATGTTTGCGCGCACCTTCTTCAAACTGGGCGGCGTCCAGATCAACCTCAACATCATAGCCATGGAGAAGCTGAAACGCGCCATGGAAGAGCCGGAAAAGCCTGAATACCAGGCCATTGTGGTCAAAGTCACGGGCTATTCCTCGCACTTCGTCATCATGGACCGCAAGTTCCAGGAGGAGTTCATCCAGCGCGTCAATTACCCGGCGCTATAGCGCCACTTGTGAGATGCACGCTTTGGACTCACTGCCAGACGCCCTCGTCTTCGACATCTCCCGCAACTCGACCCACGACGGGCCGGGCATTCGCACCACTGTCTTTCTCAGCGGCTGCCCCTTGCGCTGCCGCTGGTGCCAGAACCCGGAGAGCCAGCAAAACACCCCCGGGGTCTGGTGGTTTGGCCGCAACTGCATCGGCTGCTTGAGTTGCATCGCGGTCTGCGCGAATCAGGCTCTCTCGCATTCAACGGAGGGAATCGTCATTGATCGCTCCCGCTGCGGCGGTTGCCAGGCTTGCGTGAGTTCCTGTCCGGCGCGGGCGATGCAGCCCATCGGTGTGCGGCGAAATCTCGGCGATCTGCTGGCGGAAGTGGAGAAGGATCGCATCTGGTACGAAGCCAGCGGGGGCGGCGTCACGCTCTCCGGCGGCGAACCATGCAGTCAACCCGAATTTGCCGTCGAGTTTCTGACAGGCTGCCACCAGCGCGGGCTGCATACCGCCCTCGACACCTGCGGCGAAGCGCCTACGCCGGATTTCGCCCGCATTCTCGATCATGTCGATCTGCTGCTCTTCGATCTCAAACACTGCGACGATGCGGCGCACCGCGAACTGACCGGCGCGGGACTCGCCACCATTCACGCCAATCTGCGCCAAGCGGCCCGGCGGGCGCGCCAGGGAGAGATGAAGCTCTGGATACGCACGCCGCTGATCCCCGGCGCCAACGCCGATGCGCAGGTTCTGGCCGCGATCGGGGAGTTCATAAGAAGCGAATTGGATGGGGTGGTAGAGCGCTGGGAACTCTGCGCCTTCAATCCCTCCTGTCGCACCAAATACGAGCGATTGGGAATGCCTTGGCAGTATGCGGATCTCGGCCTGCAAAGCGAAGCGGAAACCGCGGCGTTGCTGGCCGTTGCCCGCAGTGCTTGCGGTCGCGCCGAGATGGTTCGCTTGCAGGGAATCCGGCGCAGTTAGAAGGGTTGGCTCCATGCGCGTTCGGACCATCGCAGGCAGATTGGACGGGATTGGCTCGCTGTGAGAGATAAACTGTTCTTTGTCCGCAAGGAAACGAGGTAAGCTCTCGAATATGCTGATCAGCAAGAGGATTTTAGCGCGTGTGTTGCCCAGTGTGCTGTGCCTGGGCCTCCTGGCCTCGGGAGTTGCTCAGAGCAACCAGACTTTTTCTGCCGCCAATGAGCCTCTCAGCAGCGGTCAGGCGCTGCTTATGCAAGGCCGTATTGCGGAAGCCGAAGTAGAGTTGGAGAAAGCCCGCAGCCTCTCCCCGAACGATTGCCAACTCCTTATGCTGCTTGCCAAGGTCAAGGGCCGCCTGGGCAAATCGCAGGAGGCAATTGCCCTCTTCCAGCGGGTTGCCGAACTGAGGCCGAAATCGGCGGAGGCGCATCTGGATCTGGCCATCGTCTACTCTGATGCGGGAATGTTAGCGCAGGGGCTTGAAGAGACCTCTAAGGCCCTGGCCCTCGACCCGCATCTAGCCCCCGCGCAACTCAACCGCGCCCGCATCCTGGACGATCTGCACAGAGAGCAGGAGGCAAGAGCGGAATTCACCACCGCCTGCCGCCTCTTGCCCAACGACTCCGACTGCTTTTTCTATTGGTCCTTTGTGGAACGTGCACTAAGCGACTTTGCCAAAGAGACCATCGTGCTGCAGCGCGCGGTGAGGTTGCAGCCGGAGAGAACCAAGGCATGGGTGATGCTGGGCCGCAGCCTGCTGGCGCAAGCGAGAAAGCAGGAAGCGGTGGCGGCGCTTCGTCAGGCCCTCGTCCTCGATCCTGACTCCAGCGAAGCCGCCTACATGCTCTCGCGCGCTCTGGCGGGCAGCGACCCGCAGGAGGCCAAGCAGATGAGTGAGCAATTCCTCGCGCTGCGCCAGAAGAACGCGGCGCTCGAACACAGCAAGGCTCTGGGAAACCAGGCCTATGGCGCTTACACGCAGCAGGATTGGCCTACCGCGATTCGCCTCTACAAAGGAGCGCTCGATAGTTGCGGAGAGTGCGAGATTCAGGCGGATTTACACAAGAACCTGGGCCTGACGCTCTGCCACGCCGGCAATGTGGAAGAGGGCGCGAGCGAACTGCACAAGGCGCTCGCGCTCAATCCCAACGACTCCGATGTGGTGAAGGCTCTCGCGGTGCTGGAGCAGCATTGAAAACCTCCGGATGGCCCGTTGCGCCCTTGCCTGTTTCTTCTCCCGCAAAAGAACAGGGGCTTCTTCGCCATGAAAAGCCCCTGTTCTTTTGCGCACATCGAGAAAAAATTTGCCGTTCAAGCCCGGCTCACGCTCAACGTGTATTAGAGCATGTTAGCTTTTGCTATAAACTTCCGTGCCCCATCCATTCCGCGTTTTTCTGCGGAATGGTGGGATCCCGATAAATTCCGGTCTACACAATTTCCGAAAAAGTTCTAGTGGATGAACCCCGTCAATTTAATCACGTAGGCATACTTGCCGGGCAACTGCGCAGGCAGTTCGATGCGCAGATCAGCGCCATTGGATTTAGCAACCAGCGGCTTGGCCTCGCCTAGTAATTCGGCCTTGACATGGGCGGCGGCCAGCCCCGGCACGGTGACCGTACGCGCCTTGGGATTGCCCAGTACGGTTACAAACAGGTCGCTGTCCTTGCGGGTAAAGCGCAGTTGGTCGCCCTCGGCGCTTTTGGCGGCGGCCTGCGTCCAGGGCGTGGTGTCGTAGATCGCCTCGCCGTTTTGCTGGAGCCATGCGCCCAATGCCATCAGCCTGTCCATCTGGATGGCGGGAATGGTCCCATCGGCCTCTGGGCCAACGTCGAGCAACAGGTTGCCGTTCTTGCTCACCACATCGACCAGCAAGGCGACCAGTTCGGCGGAAGGGATCGTCTCTGCGTCGCCCTCGGCGCGATTATAGCCGAAGCTGCGCCCCAGCCCACGGTTCTCCTCCCATTTTTTGGCGGAGATAACGTCCATCTTGCGGTATTCCTTGGTGACAAAATCGGCGTGTTCGATGCCCATGCGATCATCTACAACACCATCCGGCACGGCGTTGTAGTAGTCCGCTTCCACCTGCATCGGCTTGCCGGATTTTGGCCAATCGATATCGTTCCAAAGCAGCGCCGGATGGTAGCGCGAGACCAGTTCATGCATCTGCGCAATGACATAGTTGCCGTAGGCCTCGCTTTGTGGCTTGATGGCCTCGTAATCTTCGTTCTTTTGCACGGGACCGGGCAGGAATGTCCAGTCAAAGCCGCCGGAATAGTAGATGCCCATGCGAATTCCCTGCTCCTTCAGCGCTTCGTTCAGCTCGCCTACGATGTCGCGCGCGGGATGCAGATTGGCGGCGGAAAGCTTGGGATTGGTAACGGCCGTGGGCCAGAGCGAATAACCATCGTGGAACTTGCTGGTCAGCACCATGTAGCGAGCGCCGGACCTGTGAAAGATTTGGGCCCATTCATCGGGCTTCCACTTTTGCGTCGCCTGGTCAAAGGCGGGAATGAAGTTCTTGTAGTAGTCGTAGCCGGCCCCGTAATGCGCGCGATGATAGGCCTGCGTGGGCGACCCGTCGATGCGCATCACGTTGTAATACCACTCCGCGTAGGGGTTGTTGCGGATGAACTCCGTGGAGTCGAAGTCGTGGTCACGGTGGCTCAACGGCGCCCAGCCGGGCACCGAATACGGTCCCCAGCAGACGAAGATGCCGAATTTGGCTTTGGCATACCACTCCGGCAGCGGGTGTCGATGCAGCGATTCCAGAGTGGGCTCGTACTTGATGGGCGCCTGTGCTGAACTCCCAACCCACTGACCCATGACAATGCCGGCGAAAAGGGCTAGTGATGCAAATCTTCGCATATTTCTCCTGTTTCTAGAGCATTTTCACTGATAGTGTAAGGATGCTCCGTGCCCCATCCATTTCACGTTCTTTGTGAAATGGGTGGGAGACCACGAAATTTACCCTTCACGAACTGTGAAAATGCTCTGGAGGACGACTCAACGTGTTACTGAAATTCCTTACGCCACGCCCTGAATGCGCAGTGCGAAAGCATGATCGCCGCGCTGTTGCGACGGCAATTGAACCGCAAGGCCCTCGGTTGTCTGATTGAAATTCAAGTTGTCGCCGCCGTGCAGAAGATTGACCGAGTGGACGCTGGTCCCTGCCAATGTACGAATCAAGAGCTTGCCAGAGGTTGGCCAGGCCAGCGCAAAGGCAAACAGCGCACTACCCTTCGCCGTGAAGCGGATGTCTTCCGCGGTGTAGCTCAGCTTGCCTTCGTTGAACATTGCGCCATCGGGTCCCTTTTGGCCTTCGCCGCAAACCTTCCACGGACGGGTGCCGTAGATTGCCTCGCCGTTGACCGCCATCCATTCGCCCAGGCTCTCGAGAATCTTTTCTTCCTTGGCATCGAGAGTGCCATCGGCTCGCAAGGGGAAATTGAGAAGCAGATTGCCGTTCTTGCTGACGATGTCGATGAGCATTTGAATGACGGTGGTGGGCGTCTTGTAGGCAATGTCGCGCTTGTAGTACCAGTCACCCACGCAGGTGTCGGTCTGCCAGGGATTTGTCCTGATCACATCGAAGACGCCGCGCTCCATGTCGCGTACGCAGAAGCCGTCGGCAAACTGCCCGCCGTCGTCGGCCTTCTTGCAGTTGTAGACGGCTTCAAGCTTCCCATTACGCTGGGCGTTGGTGTTGTAGAAGTGCGCCAGCAACTCGCGGCCGTATTTACCAAAGGGAAGACTGCCGTCGCTATAGAGAAGGTCGGGTTCATAGCTATCCACGAGATCCTTGATGCGGTTGAACCACTCGACCTGAAAGGCCTCGGGAGCATTGCGGTACCATGCCTTCCAATCCGCATTTGCGTTGCCGGTGTGATAGAGCTCGTCATTGGCTGGATTAGCGCCATCATAGGGAACGCCCGCCATCGGTCCTGTCTTATCGGCAGACTTCGCGATGCCGTACCAATTCCAACTGGCGCCCAGGTGCTCGGTGACGCCGAAGCGCAGGCCGTGCTTGCGAGCCACGCTGCGCCATGTGCCGATGATGTCCTTCTTCGGACCCATGTTGACGGAGTTCCACTTATGATACTTCGAGTTCCAGCAATCAATATTGTCGTGATGCTGCGCGATGGCGCAAAAGTACTTGGCGCCGGCTTTCTTGTAGAGCCCCATCAGACGATCCGGGTCCCAGTTCTCGCCCTTCCACAAGGGAACGATGTCCTTATAGCCCATCTTGGAGGGATGGCCGTAGGTCTTCAGATGGTGCTCATACTGCTCGTGGCCTTGCACGTACATGTTGCGCGCGTACCAGTCGCCCATCTCGGGAACTGCTTCCGGGCCCCAGCAGGCCCACATGCCTAGCTTGGCATCGCGGAACCAGTCGGGGGTCTTGTACTTGACGAGCGATTCCAGATCCGGGTTGAAAACAGGCGCGCTCTTCTGCGTATCGGCCTTGGCCAATGCCGCCATGCCCGCGGCTCCCGCCAGGGCGACGAATTCTCTTCTTGTGAACTTCATGAAAGCACGTCCTCCCGGTTGCGATATTGAATGAAAATCTCAAGGCTCGATGGTCGCGACGTACTCCTCCGCGCACAGCAAAGATTGCGCCGCCGGCGCGCGCCGGTGCGCAAAGAACGCATAGCAGCCGATGTAGGCGTAACCCACCAGCGGAACGCCATAGGCAAGTGCAATGCTTTTCGTGACGTCTGAAATGATGCCCATCAACGGCGTCAGCACCGCGCCGCCGATAATGGCCATCACGATCAGCGATCCGCCGACCTTCGAGTCCGCTCCCAGCCCCTGCACGCCCAGCGCGAAGATGGTGGGATACATCAGCGACATGAAAAAGCTGGTGAGGAAGATGAGCCACACGCCCACCCAGCCGGGGTGGACGACAGCGATGGAAACGAAGACGATGTTGATGAGGGCGTAGAGGGTCATCAGCGTGGTCGGCCGCACGTACTTCATCAGAGCCGCCGAGCTGAACCTGCCTATGCCGAACATGGCCAGCGTACCGGTGAGAAAGTAGCCCGCCATCTTCTCCGGCTGCCCGGTGTAGTCCTGAATGTATTGGATGAAGTAGCTCCAGGTGCCCACCTGCGCGCCCACATAAAAGAACTGGGCCAGAACGGTGAGAAGCAAGTGCCTGTTGCGGAGCAGCTTGCCGATGCCCGAACCGGGTGCGGAGGAGGCGTCTTGCTCATCGCTCAAGACCGGAAATGGCGTTCTCCAGATGGCGAAGGCAAAGAGGAAGGCCACCAGCCCCAGCACAATATAAGGCTGCACCACGCGCAGCGTCTCAAAGTGCAGGTAGGCCTCATACTGATGGCTGGCCTGCAGTTTGGCCACCGCCGCGGCGCTCAACTCCACGCCGGAAAAGATGAAGGCGGTCCCGATCAGGGCGCCTACGATGGATCCGATGGGATTGAAGGCTTGCGAAAAGTTCAGCCGGCGCTCGGCGGTTTCGGGGGAGCCGGAAAGTGCGATGAAGGTATTGGAGGCGGTCTCCAGAAATGCCAGGCCGCTGGCCATGACGAAAAGGGCGAAGAGAAAGAAGGAGTAGCGCCCCACCATGGCCGCCGGCCAGAAGAGAAAGGTGCCTAGGCCAAAGAGGATAAGGCCGGTTATGAAGCCGGCCTTGTAGCCCACCCGGCGCATATAGAGCGCCGAGGGCAGCGCCAGCAAAAAATAGCCCATATAAAAGGCCGACTGTACCAGTCCCGCCTGCAGACGGGTGATGGCGAAGGATTTCATGAACTGGCGGATGAGAATGTCGTTGAGGTTGTTGGGAATGCCCCAGAGGAAGAAGAGCGCGGTGACCAGGGCGAAAGGAATCAGTACGC
>Ga0302279_10008421_pt1 | contig 10130 bp, 7 predicted proteins | sample III_Bog_N3_3_FD_194541 | JGI IMG/M metagenome (GOLD analysis project Ga0302279, IMG submission 194541) | Peat permafrost microbial communities from Stordalen Mire near Abisko, Sweden - III_Bog_N3_3 | ecosystem: Environmental > Terrestrial > Soil > Wetlands > Peat | place: Sweden: Abisko...
CGAATGCGGTCAAGCACTTCGACGCCATGAAGAACGACGTCCATGCCCAGCACGACTTTATGACCCACCGGCTCGGAATCCAGACCCAGATCACCGACCACGATCCGTACAAAGACGTGCACGAGATGCTGCACGACGTCAACAACAACAAGCGGCTGCAGGTCCTGGGCACCCACGTCACCGGTGGCCACCCCTACATGGACGACGACACCAACGACAAGTTCCGGGCCGTGCACGACTTCTTCGGGCACGCCGCCACCGGCCGGTCGTTCGACCGCCATGGGGAGCAGGCCGCCTACCTGGCGCACGCCCAGATGTTCAGCCCAGCCGCCCGCCCCGCGCTGGCCACCGAGACTTCTGGTCAGAATTCCAGCCTTATCTATAATGGAGGGTTTCAACCTCAGAAAACGGCCATCCTGCACCCCTCAGTAATGGGTCTAGTGCACCACGGAGTGGTAGGGTCAGAACCATGGCGAGACCACCAAGACCCGTCAGTGAACGGTTCTGGAAATTGGTTGACATCCAAGTGGTACATAGCGTCAACGGTTACCGATACCGGGACTGCCGAGAGTGCAGAAAAAGAATCAGCGCGGCCCACACAATACGTCGTCGCGAACGGAGACAAGCAGAAAAGAATCTCTAGTGCCCCTCCCGGCCACTTCGACGACAAGTGGAAGTCCGACACTATGGACACCATCAACCACCCCCAGACGGGCGGTGGCTTCACGATGAGGGACCACCCGGGTGACGGGCCCACCTCCGGCACGATGGTCTCTCTACCGCGGGCTGAGGGGCACGAGGAGAGCGGCCTGACCCGCGACCAGGTCAATGGCGACAACCAGGCCGACTACATGGACCGCAAGTGGGACAAGATCCACGAGCCCAATAACTACGGCGGCGGCTGGGACGAAAAGGGCAAGTGGTACAACGACGTCTCGAAGAACTTCAAGGACCCCTGGGAGGCCGCGGGCTATGCCATGAAGGGCGACCAGGCCGGGGTCTATGATCTGGACGGGTACTATGATCCTCAGGGGAAGCCCACCGATGTGGAGACCCCGAAGTTCTTCCACGACCAGATAGCGAAAGGCGGTGCACGGTGGCTGAGATAACTCGAGAGCGCCTAGCGTCTATGGACGACTACGAGCTCCTGGCCTATGAGCGCGAGAAGCACGCCAATCCGTACATGAGTATGGCCCGGGCCGAGGAGCTCCGCAGCATTGCCTTGCAATACTGGCACTTGGGCAGGTAATTGGCATAATCCCCTATAGTTTCAATTGGCAAAACGACAGACCGTTAATCTGTTTTTCTTGGTTCGAGTCCAGGTGGGGGAGCAGTGCGGGGTGGCGCAGTTGGGAGCGCGTGGGACTCATAATCCTAAGGTCGCAGGTTCAAGTCCTGCCCCCGCAACACAGGTTTCGAGTCGTATGTTAAGATGTTCAGGTGTTACCCCAAAGGGGCTGAAAGGTTTCGACGGGCCGATGGACAACTGAACAGCGGGCAAGTGTTGGGTACGTTCTACTTTGAGTGAATGTGCCAGATGTATAAGCGCCGACACTAACGACGCAACGGTCACCGAGGCCGACTTTGCCGAGATCGAGGCTTTTGCCAACGGTCTCGTCACTGTCTAAGACGGTGATCAGCCACTAGCTTAGTCAGCTGCTGCACAGCGGCTAGGGCTTCAACGATAGCAGCAGTAAGCCGCCTCCACCGGATCATCGGGCGGTCAATAAATTCTGAAGATCCTCCGCATTGCCGCACTGGTGGGCTCGGGTTACAGCCGTTAGGTGTGAGAGGTGTCCCTACCCTGATGTCAATAGGGACTACGCCCGTAGAACACAGATGAAAAGACGCTCGGACTCGGGTTCGATTCCCGACAGCTCCACGCGGTAGTGGCGAGCTAGCTAGGGTGCCGAGCAGTTGCGCACCCAAAGGGTGGTCGCGCATGACCGGGAGTGCCGCCCCGGGTAGGCCCCCATAGCTCAATCCGGTAGAGCAGCTCACTAGTAATGAGCAGGTTGTGCGTTCAAATCGTACTGGGGGCCCGACGCCTCCGTAGCTCAGCTGGTTAGAGCTTCCGACTCTTAATCGGAATGTCGCTGGTTCGAGTCCAGCCGGGGGCACCATTCTTATTCCCTATTGCTTTCCAAATTACAATAGATTACTATTGGATTTGAAAAGGAGGGGAGGTAATCTCATGCACTGTCATGATGATGGCATTCCCCGCGCATACATCGTCACGCTGATGAGCGACGAGTTGCCCGATCCTCAGGTCCACCAGATTGGTGTCGACACCCCGTGTATCTGCGACATGTGGGATTTTGTGCTCACCCTGGACGACCTCCCGTTCAAGCCCGCCTTTATGCTCGTCGAGCGCCGCCCTCCCCTCACGATCACCGGCACGCCCGGCTTCCGATCGAGTAGCTCCTCCTAATTCCAGGAGAGGTAACTCGGCGTGGGCTGAGGCCCGGTTGCTAACCGGAGCGACCGGCGTAAGCCGGTTGGGGATCGTTCCCTCACCTCTCCGCCAAGGAAGGTGCCGTCCGTTGGCTGGGCAAAGCGACCTAGAAAGTCGTGGGAGGCCGAGAGGTTCTCTGGGTTCGACACCTACACCTTCCACAACGCCCCTGTAGCCCAATTGGTAGAGGCACCAGATTTAGGTTCTGGCCAGTGAGAGTTCGAGTCTCTCTGGGGGCACCCAACCTGTAGCGACCCTCCCCACCCTCCTCAATTACTGAGGAGGGACTCTTTTGGCCAAGCAGAATCTCGGTCCGCCACCATCGCGACCACAGGACTATGTGGATATCGCGTGGGTGACGTCTGTCTACCCCTCCTATAGCGCCGTCGTCACGGTCGACGAGGACTTCACGATCACCCTCCCCGACGAGCCGGTCGACCACACCATGTTCCTGCTCGAGGTCTATGCGCCCGGCATGGTCGTCACCGTGTCCGTCCCCGCGGAGACGCGACTGACCGTAGGCACCGCGGCTGCTACCACCCTCTACCCCGGCAAGACCGGGTTCTTCGGATTCCGGTATTCGGCGACCGCTGGTGCCTGGTTCCTGCTATCTGCGACGTCTCAAATCTAAGGAGAAATCATGACCGACGGCCTCAGCACGGTGAACTTGGCGAACGCGCTCTTGAACACCCTGAATAACACTAGCTTCGCTGTCTCTGCGCTCTACGCGCAGCTGCACACCGCCACCCCGGGAGCCAGTGGAACCTCGGCGCTCTCCGCGGTCACCACCAGGGAGCTCTTGACCTTCTCGGCTGCCTCCGGTGGAGCCATCGCGCTGGCATCATCACCTTCCGCGTGGAACATGACGGCAACCGAAACGATCACCGATATCTCGGTCTGGTCGGCTTCGACCGGTGGTAACTTCCTGTGGTCCGCGGCCCTGTCTGTGGTCAAGAGCGTGGCCAGCGGCGACACCCTGACTCTGAACACCTGCACTCTGTCTCTAGCCCCACTAGCTGCCTAAAAGGGGGTTTACCCGTGGCGGTAACCGATAACTATGCAGCCGGAGGGGCCTGGACCGCTGCAGGGGCCGACTCGATGGCTCAGGCCATCAACGGCTCCGGCTGGTTGCAGCCATGCCAATTCGCGACCGTCGGCACCGAGACGTTCACGATTATCAGCGGCGACGTCACCCAGATCAATGGGACCACGATCGATGGCGGGACTCCTGCCGTCGGCGCTCGGATCCTGATCAAGGACGCCCCCGGGTCTACCGGCACCGGCGTGGCCCTCTCCACCCAGCCGAGCAACGGCGTCTACACCGTCACCAGCAACGCGACTAACATCGGCCTGTCTCGGGTCTACGAGATGTCGAACACCCCGCCTACCGTCTACCTGCCCGTCGGGCTGGTGGTCGATGTCATGGGCGGCACGGTCAACGGCAACCTGATCTTCAACGTCATCTACCCCCGGACGCTGGCGGCCTTCGTCTACGGCACCGGCAGCATCCGATGGGGCCCGGTCAACTATGTGCCCGGCACCGGCCTGGTGGCCTCCGGGTCTACCCTAGCCCTGACCAGCTCGGCCCAGACCAACCTGGCCCTGGCCGCCAACTCGCTGCAGTCCGCCACGGGCGTGCTGGGCCTCTCAGGGTCCTCTGTAGTGGTCAGCTCCATGAGCACCGGCCAGGTCATCCTGGGTAACGGCGGGGTGCCCGCCATTGCTACCGTCTCGGGCGACGTCGCGCTGGGTGCCACCGGCGTGGCCACCATCCAGTCGGGCGCGGTCACCCTCTCGAAGATGGCCGACCTCGCAACCGGCAATGTCCTCGGCAACGTCAGTGGGTCGACCGGGGCTCCGACCGCAGTCCCAGTCACCCCCGGCGTTACCGCGTTGGCAATAGCGATCCGCGACAACCTCGCAAACCTCTCTGCCAACGCCTATATCTCGAGCGTCAGTCAATGGATCACCGCCGGTGGTACGACCACCCTAGATTCGTTTAGTACCGGCTTCCAGCAGTTCATTGGGACCGCCACCCAGACCTGTGTGCTGCCCGCGGCCAATGCCCTTAGCGGCGGTATCGAGTATTCGATCACCAACCGATCTTCTGCGGCCGTCACCGTCCAGACCAACGGCGGGGCGACCCTGCAGGTGCTGCCCCCCGGCTCTCAATGTGCCTTAACCCTGATCGATGGCAGCACGTCCGCCGGAATCTGGGACGTGGCCTATACCATCTCGGGCCTGACCGCCGTCAGCGTGGCTACAGCCAACGGGTTCGGCGGAACCTCTTCGGGTGGGGCCACCCCCGCCCTGACCCTCACTACGTCCGTCACGGGCCTCCTGAAGGGCAATGGGACGGGTGTCAGCGCCGCGGTGAGCGGTACCGACTACGCCCCAGCCACGACCGGCACCTCGATCCTGAAGGCGAGCTCGGGCGGGTTCGCCAACGCCGTTTCGGGCACCGACTACGCACCGGCGACCGTGACCACCAGCGCCCTGAAGGGGAACGGCTCCGGAGGCTTCTCGGCGGCCACCCTGAACGACCTTGGGACTCCCACCGCCAACTGGAACATCGGCGGCACCTACACCATCACGGGGCTACCGACGCCGGTAAATGCCTCCGACGTGGCTATCAAGAGCTACGTGGACGCCCTTGTCCAGGGGGTCAGCAATAAGTACTCGGCGGAGGCCGCCACCGTCGGAACCGAGACCTTCACGATCGCCTCCGGGTCGGTCACTCAGATCTCGGGCACCTCTATCGACGGCGTCTCTCCGAACGTCAACGACTACATCCTCATCAAGGATGCCCCGGCCGCTACTGGGGCCGGTTCGGCCAACTCTACGCAGCCCGGTAACGGCCTGTACCAGGTGACCGGCAACACCACCAACCTGTCCCTATCTCGCGCCACCGATATGAGCGGGACTAACGGCCCCGTCGGCGCGTTCGTCTTCGTCGCGGGGGGTACTGTCAATGGCGGCAACGGGTGGATTGTCACGACCCCTTCGACGTCTGGATCCTTTACATACGGAACGAACAATATTCACTGGACGCAGTTCTCCGGAGCCGGTGAGATCACTGCCGGGACGGGTCTTAGTAAGTCGGGCAATACCCTGGGGATCGAGAATTCGGGCGTGCTACTACCGGCCCACGGCGGGACCGGATCGGCCTCTATCACGGGATTGGTAAAGGGTAATGGTACAAGTGCTTATACGGCTGCTGTGTCTGGTACTGACTACGCGCCACCAACGTCGGGTAGCTCAATCCTTAAGGGCAATGGAGCTGGCGGATTCAGCAACGCAGCCTCCGGCACCGACTATGCTCCGGCGACTTCTGGATCGTCCCTACTTAAGGGAAACGGGGCCGGGGGGTTCTCAAGCGCCGTATCCGGTACCGACTACGCTCCGGCGACTACAGGGACTTCCGCTCTAGCGGCTAACGGCTCGGGTGGATTCACCACCGCGACCCTAGCCAACCTGGGGGCACCGGCGGCCAGCCTGTCGATGAACGGGTACGGCATCACGAGCGTGGCCAACCCGGTCAACGCCCAGGACGCGGCGACCAAGATCTACGTCGACTCGGCCGCCCATCCCGCGTGCCGGGCGGCCACCACTGGCACCGAGACGTTCACGATCAGCTCCGGTACTGTCACCCAGATCGCCGGGACCTCAGTCGATGGGGTCAGCCCATCGGTCAACGACCGGATCCTGATCAAGGACGCGCCCAGCACGACCGGAACCGGGTCTGTCCTCTCGTCCCAGCCGGGCAACGGGATCTACATCGTCACCGGCAACACGACCAACCTGACCGTCTCCCGCGTGTCGGACACGTCCAGCGGTGGCAGCTCGTCCACGCCAGCTGGCTCGAAGGTCCTGATCGAGGCCGGTAGCGCCAACGCCTCCACCGAGTGGGTCGTGTCGTCCCCCTCGAGCGCGGCCGCCTTCACCTATGGCACGACCGCCATCCAATGGACCCCGGGCATCAATGTCGGCAACGTCTTGGCCCGCTCTGGAAACACCATCTCTGTGGGTTCGATGTCGACCGGGCAGGCCATCGTCGGCAACGCCGGTACCCCGTCCATCGCCACCCTGAGCGGCGACGTCACGCTGGGTGCTACCGGTGCCGTCACGATCGCTGCGGCCGCCGTCTCGCTATCGAAGATGGCCAACCTGGCCGCGAGCAGCGTCGTCGGTAACAGCTCGGGATCGGCAGCTACCCCCGCGGCCATCTCGATGACCACCGCAGCCACCGCCGGGGCTCTAGCCCTGCGCGACACCAACGCCAACCTGACGGCCAACGCCTTCATCGACAGCATGAACACCACGGCCACCGCGGCCGGGACTACCACACTGACAGTCGCCTCCGCGCCATTCCAGCAGTTTACTGGGACCTCCACTCAGACCTGCGTCATGCCCGCGGCAGCCACGCTGGTCAACGGCACCACGTTCACAGTCGCCAACCGGTCGACCGGAGCGGTAACCGTCGAGAGTAATGGCGGGGCCTCGCTACAGGTCGTCGCCTCCGGCCAGATGGCCTTGTTCACTCTGATCTCCAATAGCGGATCGGCTGGGACCTGGGACGTCGAGTACTTCGGGGCCGGAGGTGGAGGGGCCGGTAGCCCGACACCGACCGCCAACACCGGGGCCGAGTGGGACGCCAGCCTCAACCTGAGCGCTAACGCCTTCATCCCCGGCTTCACCACTACGGCAACAGCTGCGGGCACGACGACGCTGACGATTACTAGCGATGCCGTTCAGGTATTTACCGGTGCTAGCACCCAGACGGTAAAGCTACCAACCACCGGTATTGTGGCCGGAGCCCAATACACCGCCATCAACCAGAGCACCGGCAATATCACCGTCCAGTCTTCTGGTGCGAACACCATTATCGTCCTCCGTCCCGGACAGAGCGCCCTATTGCAGGCTCTGGTCGCCACCCCGACGACTGCAGCTGGCTGGTTGGCCACCCAATATGCAGTCAGCAACGACTATGTATGGCTGGACTCTTTTGCGGGTTCTGACGACACAAAACTAACCGCTGCCATGGCCTACGCCCAAGCACAGAGTCAGATCCCGGCCATCCAGTTCTCCGCCCGCAGCTACAGCTTCGCCGTCTCCGGCCGCACCCCCTACAATTCGATGCGCCTCCTCGGAGCTCCGGGCGGCGAGGGCCCGAAGAATATGGAGCTGAGCAGCAGCTTCGCCCCTACAGTGGTCACTCTGAGTGTAGGGAACGACACCAGCGCGTGGTTCAACGGCGGCTCCGCCACCGTGTACGACGTCACGATCCGCAACATCGCCTTCCAGGACGGCAGTAGTACCAGTCAGTTCTGGGCGCAAGCCGCCGGGACGCTATACGCGTGTGAATTCAATAGCCTCACCTTCTATGGATTCCAGCACGTATTCGGTAGCCACGCCAACAAGTGTCTAATGACCCAGGTGATGTTTACCGGCCAATGGCAGGTCATTGCCGGATCGGGAACCCAATTCCATATAGGTGGATCCGATTGCTGCTTCTGGATGTCTGGATATTGCAACTTCGGCATGGGCGGAAGTGTTGGTGCCGACACTTATGGAGTGATATTCGACACTCTTGGGAAAACTTCCGTAGGGTATCTCTACATCACCAACTTGGGTGGATGGTCCGGGATGCTCTGTGAGGGCGGCGGTAGCGGCGTAAACTTCCACGGCGGCACCTACGAAGGATTAAGCGCCGGATCACCCGCCACCGCGCCCCCGGTCACTATCACCGGCGGCGACTGGGCGTTCTTCGGGTCGGCGTTCGACTTCACCACCACCGCCAACGGGATCATCGTCCAGTCCGGCGGAACGGTATCGCTCCATGGCGTATCCAACAACCCGGCCACGACTTCGCCGTCCCCACTGATCTATCAGACGGGCGGGGTGGCCTACTACGACTCTGTGCAAGGTGCGGGTGGCACAACCCCGCAGGCACGCTGGTCGGACGGCAATGTCGTCTCGCTGGGATTCGGCTCGGGCACTTCCAATGCGCCGAGTCCGGGGTCCACCACCATCACTACCGCAGCCGCGACGACGACCTTAACGGTAACCTCTACGGCCACCCAGGTCCTCACTGGCACCACCACCCAGACCGTTCAGCTGCCCACCACCTCGGTGCCCGCAGGCGCTCAATGGATGGTCGTCAACAAAAGTTCTGGGGCGGTAACGGTCCGGTCCTCGGCGGCCAACACCATCTGCGTCCTCGTCGGCGGGACCACCGCAATCTTCACCGCCAACATAGCCACCCCCACGACCGCGGCCAACTGGAACTGCCAATACGGCGGGCTCTCGGTGGCCAGCGGCAAGCTCCTGACGGCGAACAACTCGCTGACCCTCAACGGCACCGACGGGACCACCTTCACGTTGCCGGGGGCCAACGACACCCTGGCCGGAATAGCGGTCACCCAGACCCTGACGAACAAGACATTGAGTACCGGGTGTTCGGTCCCCACCTCGGCACTGGCACTGAGTGGTGCCGCTACCGCCTATGTGGGAACCCTTCAGAGCACCACGGCGACGACTCTCACCGACCTTGCCACTGTCGGTCCTGCCGTTACCGTCACCATTGGTGCTAGCGGCATGGCTTTAGTAATTTGCTCGGCAGTCTGTTACGCCACCACCGACCAGAGCGGGAGTATGAATTTCGCGGTATCGGGGGCGACCACGATTGCCGCCCCGGCAAGCAACGTTTACGTTCTCGGTCAGTTCGCTGTGGGGTCGTCTGCGGCAACTCTCGTGACCGGTTTGACGCCGGGATCCAATACGTTCACCGCTAAATACCAAGCTAGCGGGGGAACTGCATACTTTGAAGATCGCGGCATTATCGTCATTCCACTCTAAGCGGTGTAATCCGACACCCTCTTGCTCCGAATAGGTGAGGGGAAGGAGACGTAAATGCCATTCGCACTAGTTATGGCGATAGTCTCATTCGTCGGTGGTGGTGCGGGGGCGGCGGGCGTTGTCTATATCCTGGCCTATCAATAGTGTTTTTTATCCGCCCACCATCCCCTAAAGAGTAGGTCTTGCGATACCAAAGGGGAATATTAAATGGGCGCACCTGGAAACTGGACGTTCACGAACGAGCAGCGTGCCCGGCTGTATGACGGCACATACGGGAACCTAACTGCAGCGAACGCGGTGACGTTCCACATGGTGACCAGCGCGTCCAATATCGGCCCGTCGAGCACTTTATGGAGTGGAGTAACGGGCGAGGTTAGCGGCGGCGGTTATGCGAGCCAGACGGGCACGCTAGTCCTGGGCGGTACTGCCCCCGCCGCAAACTTGTCCCTGAGCGCGCAGCTGACCTGGGCCGGATCGGGCTCGGGCTGGTCGTTCCGCTATTGGGTGGCTGTCGTAAACGGTCATGTCCTGGCCTACGCCCTGGCTGATGCAACACCGGCAGACGTGACCGTGGCTGCGGGTGGCACAGAGTCCCTGACGACGGCTAACCCGATCACGAGCCTGAGCTAAGGGGCCGGAATATGGTTAACGTTCTTCCCGCCGCCGCTGCGGCCACGGATGGTCAGGAGTGGTGGGGTACTCACGACTCTATGGGCGGTCCTGGGGTCAGCGGTTGGCAGACCGCTACGAATCTGGGCATCTCGATGAATATCCCGTCTACGGCTATTACTGTCGATGGGTACACGACGACACTCAG
>Ga0302279_10008422_pt1 | contig 10127 bp, 7 predicted proteins | sample III_Bog_N3_3_FD_194541 | JGI IMG/M metagenome (GOLD analysis project Ga0302279, IMG submission 194541) | Peat permafrost microbial communities from Stordalen Mire near Abisko, Sweden - III_Bog_N3_3 | ecosystem: Environmental > Terrestrial > Soil > Wetlands > Peat | place: Sweden: Abisko...
GACCGCCTGCTGAAGCCGAACGAGAGCGATGTCGAGTCGAGCAACATTCGCCTGCAACTGTGGACGGCCTCGGGGCTCATCTTCCGGGATCACCCGATCTTTGGCGTTGGACTCTACAACTTCCCCAAGTACCTGCATCAGTATCTGCCGCCGGGTGTGGACCTGGAGTTCGTAGTCCCGCACAACACGTATCTGGAAGCGTTGGTGGAATTGGGTCTGGTCGGTTTGCTCCTCTTCCTCTCCGTCATTGGTTTTACGTTGCTCTCGCTCAGCCGCCTGCGCCGTGCCGCCATCGCCGCCGGTGACGCCTATTACACGGCGCTCGCCACCGGAGTGGGCAGCGGCATTGTGGGCTTCGCCGTCGCCGTCTTCTTCCTTTCGGCCAAGCACGCCAAGCTCTTCTGGTTCTCCGTCTTTCTCTCGGCCTGCATGGCGCCCATCATGGAGCACAGCTTCCGCCAGGCGCGCGAGAAGGAAGAGAAATTCGCTGAGAGCGCGCCGCAAAGTGTGCAGGATGAGCTGGTCGCGGCATCCGGCGACGCAGCTTCTGTTGAGTCCACAGGCGTTGAGCCCGCCGCTACTGAGACCACCGCTGAGTCCACCACCGCCGATACCACCGACGGCGCAGCGCCCGAGAACCCGAAAACCGATCCACCGCCGATCCGCGTCGGCAACTGGCTGTCGCGCCACTAAAACGCACGAGAGAAGGGAAGGCCTTTCGCACCTTGAGCACCACGCCCACAGATCGCACCTCGCCGTTGCGCAGCGTCTTTGCCAACTGGGCGGGACTCGGCGTGAATGCCACGCTCAGCCTGGTGCTGACGCCGGTGCTGGTGCACGGTCTTGGCAATCTCTACTTCGGAATGTACATGCTGGTCATGGCCGTGCTCGATTCCTGCGGCCTGCTCGACTTTGGCATGCGCACGGCGATGTTCCGCTTTCTGGCGCGCCACGTTGGCAGCGGACAGCGCGAGGAACTGGAGCGCAGTTTTGCCTCGGGCTTCCTCATCGCCTGCACCTCGACGGCGCTGATCCTTTTGGCGGCCGTCGGCGCGGTCCTGCTGGTGCCGCACCTGTTCACCGTCGCACCGGCCGACCGTCCCATCTTCCGCACTCTGTTGCTGCTTTGCGGTGGCGCGGTGGCGGCCACGTTTCTGGCGCAGAGCTTCAACACCTACATGTGCGCCTTCCGCCGCTTTGATATCTACAACCTCGTCTCGGCCGGCACGGGAGTCTTGCGCGCCATCCTGATCGTCATCGTGCTGGCCATGGGCGGGCGCGTCGTGGCCGTGGGCACGGTCACGCTGGTGGTCTCTCTGCTCTCTCTGTTTGCCGCCTCGCGGCTGGTGCGCGTCGCCGACCCCGACTTCCGACTCTCCCTGCGCATGGTCAGCCGCTCCCGCATCCGCGAGCTGCTCGCTTTCAGCGGCAACGCCTTCCTCGGCACCTTAGGAGACCAACTTCGCTTCTTCATTGATTCGGTGGTCATCGGACGCGTGCTCGGCATTGCGCTCATCACGCCCTTCGTCATCCCCGGCCGCCTCATGGTGCTCTTCCGCGAACTCGGTTTTGCCTTGGCCAGCCCCTTGAGTGGAGTGATGAGCGAGCACGCCGGACGCAACGATCGCGAAGAGCTGACCAGGAGTTTTCTGGCCGCCACACGCCTCTGCCTGCTGCTCAGCTTCTTCATCAGCCTTCTGCTGGTGGTCAACGGCACGGCGCTGATTCGCTTCTGGGTGGGTCCGGGCTTTGCCTCGTCCTACATGCTGATGCTGGTTTTGCTTTCGGGTTACGTGCTGATGCTCGGCCAGCAGCCCTCGGTGGACCTGCTGCTGGCGCAGGGCCGCCACCAGTTGCGTGGCTGGTGGAACCTGGGCGAAGGCGCCGCCAACCTTTTGCTCAGCGTTTACTGGGGACGCAAGTACGGACTCGTTGGCATCGCTCTGGGCACGGCCGCGCCCATGATCTTTGTGCAGATCTGCATTCAGCCCTGGTACGCTCTGCGCACCATTCACCTGCCCCCTTTACGCTACCTGCGGGAGGCCTTCCTGCGTCCGTTGCTGGTGGTGGCGCTTGTGCTGGGTCTGTGTGCCGCTTTGCACACCTGGCAGCATCCTTACAGCGCAGCCTGGCTGCTCTTCAGTGGAGCGTGGCAGACAGCGTTGTTTATCGTCCTGGGCTGGTGGATTGCTCTCACGTCCGACGAGCGCGCGCACTTTCTGGAAAAAGCAAAGAACGCGCTGAACCACGAGTAAGCTTCACACCCGGCCGGCGGCGCATCCCGAAGAATGTAATCAGTGAATGTATCGAGCCGAAAGCTCTAGCGCTGGCCCAGCCCTACCTTGCGCCCCTGGCGATACGCGCCCACAAAGTCGTCCCAGGGACCTCCGCTGCGCTGCTTCAACGTGGCCAGCAGTGCGATCAGCGCAAAGCCCGTCATCAGCCAGCCAAATGAAAACCGGTTGCTGCGCCAGTTTCGGTGGTAAAGATAGCTTGTACCGCGCACCACTCCGGCGCTCCAGTGCTCGCTGCGCCGCCCCGCGGGACTGGAGTTGTGCACCAGCCGCGCCCGCGGATCAATCTCCAGACGCGTGCCCGGCGGCAGGTGCATGCAGTAGTCCACGTCCTCGCCCTCGCTGGCGCCGCGCAGGTTGTCATCAAAACGCACGCCCGCAATGGCACTGGCGCGGAAGCTCATCAAGCCGCCGCCGAAGCGCGTGACCGGGATGCGTCCCGAGTGGCGCAGCTCCTCGGCGCGGTGGTAGATGGCTTGGCGCTCGTCGCGGAAGGGGCCGTGCACAAAGATGGATTGCCACAGACGATGGCTCAGCGCTCCCGGCGTGTAATTGGTGATAATGCCACTGATGCCTCCCACCAGAGGGTCTTCGACGTAGCCTTCCAGCAGTCGCTCAATGAAGTCGTCCTCCAGCTCCACGTCATCATCCAGAAACAGGATGATCTCGCTGTGGTTCATGTCGAGCGCCACGTTGCGCGCAATGGCCAGCCCGTTGATTCCGGGATCGCGCCGGTAATTCAGGGCCATGCTCCTGCCCTGCGGAGAGCCTTCCAGCAATGCCCGTACCGCGCGCTCGCTCTCATCCGTGCGGCTTTGGTCCACAATGAGCAGTTCCTGGGGTAGAAGGCTCTGCCGCAAAAGGGTCTCAATGGTCACGCGGAGGTCATGCGGTCGATTCAAGGTGGGAATCATCACGGCCAGGGTGGGCCGCTTGCAGCCTGTGGGAGCCGTCGAGCCAGACGTGGAGGCGCTGTTCATAGGGATACCCACCCTGCGGCGGCCATCAGCCGGCAACAATTGCCGGCGACGCCCTTGACCCCAGGTTCGACCCAACCCTCGACCCCACGCTCGATAATGATATGCACTGTCACGCTGCGCAATTATACGAGAGAGCTCACCTGCACATGGCTTTTTCCCCAGGCCCGCTGTTAACCCGCCGGGTGACATCGGTAACTTGCGCGCTCCTGCCGCTGCATTCTTTCGCAAAATTGCGGCAGCGCGCATTTTGGACTCACCCGCCCGCCCCGCTTTCTGGCAAACTGTTCGCTGCACCCTATGTCGCAGTTGGTCCACACTCCGTCTGAAGCGCTGCCGGAAGCCTCGGCTCCATTTCGCTTCCTCACCTGGCGCCAGACCTGGCGTCTGGCTGTGGTTGTGGGCTGCCTTCTGCTGGCCTATGCGCCCGTGCTGGCGCACCTGCTCCGCCAGTGGTGGGATGAGCCGGACTACTCGCATGGCTTCATCGTGCCGGTCTTCGCCCTCTGGGTGCTGTGGGAGCGTCGCGACGAGTTGCGTTCAATCGCTCCGCGCCCACACTGGGCTGGTCTCGCCGTCATCGTGCTTTCGCTGGTGCTGCTGGTGCTGGGGACCTTCGGCGCCGAGTTGTTTTTGCAGCGCATCTCGCTGCCGCTGCTGATTGCCGGACTCGTCCTCTGGTTCCGCGGATGGCCTACCTTGCGTGCGTCTGCCTTTCCGCTGCTGGTACTGCTGCTGGCCATCCCTTTTCCCGGAGTCATCTACTTCCAGATCGTCTTTCCCTTGCAGATACTGGCTTCGCGGCTGGCCACCTGGTTCCTGCACGCGATTGATCTTTTTCCTGTGCTGCGCGAGGGCAATGTCATCGTGCTCTCCAACACACGTCTGGAGGTGGCCGAGGCCTGCAGCGGCGTCCGTTCGCTGCTCAGCCTGCTGACCATCGCCGTGATTTACTCCTACATCGCCGAGCGCAGGGTGCTGGTGCGCTGGTTGCTGTGCCTCTTGGTGGTGCCCATTGCCATCGCCGGCAACGCCGGTCGCGTAGTCTTTGCCGCATGCTCGGCGGAGATGGCCGGCGCCAGCGCCGTCGAAGGCTGGGGACACTTCCTCAGCGGCATCTTCCTCTTCTTCCTCAGCACCCTGCTGCTGGTGCTGGCCCACGTTTCTATCCTCGCCGCTGGCCGCCGCCTGGGTTGGCTTCATCCGGAGCCCGGAGGCGACCAGTGACCGGCCCCCGTTACTGGACGGTGATCGTGCTGCTGCTGGTGGGTGCGCTGGCTTCGGCCCTGCCGCGTGCGCAGGCTCCCGTCGCGCCGCCGCAGTTGCAGCGCCTGCCGCAGGAGATCGCCGGTTGGACCTCCGAGGACATTTCCATTGAGCCGCGCCTGGTGGAGGTCAGCAAGGTGGACGCCTACCTGAGCCGCGTCTACCGCCATGCGCCGCAGGATGACCTTGGCCGCCCCGGCGAGCTCGGCGTCTACGTGGGCTTTTACGGCACGCAGCGCGCCGGAGACAGCGTGCATTCGCCCAAGAACTGTCTTCCCGGAGCGGGCTGGCAGCCCGTGCACGCCGCGCGAATCGCACTGCCCCTGTCGAATGGCGCGGCCATGGCCAATCTCTACGTGGTGGAGAACGAGCGCCAGCGTTTCATTGTCCTTTACTGGTATCAGTCGCATGGCCGCATCATCGCCAGTGAGTACCGCGCCAAGCTCTACACCCTGCGCGACGCGCTTGTTTTAGGGCGCACCGACTCAACGCTTGTGCGCATCACCGTGCCCGTCGCCACGGACGAAGCGGCCGCCACGCGCACGGCCATGACATTTGCAACTCTGCTTGCGCCCCGGCTCGAGCAGGTTCTCCCGCGCTGAGGAGTGAAAGCGCAAAACAAGACCCGCAAAAAGTGGAAAAATGTTTCCCAAAAGGAGCCCTTCGCGGCTCCGTTTTGCGCTTCGCTTGCACACCGTGGAACCTTCTTTCCGCCCGCATAAACACTGGGGTAAATCACACAGGTGCAAGGTAATACCCGCGGACAGGTACCTTCGTTTTCGAATATCCACGGTACGTTACTTTCGTAAGTTGAGAGCCATGCTTGAATACCCGATTATGAAGGTGTATTCAGGGAGGCTTTCACCGTGCTGCTCACCGCATGTCTCATCCTCGGCGTACTCGCTGCCGAGCCCCAACCGGGGCTCCCGGACGGTACGGGTGGGCAGGAGATGCTGACGGTGCCGGCCGCGAACCAGCACGACCTCCGCAATCCCCAGCAGGTGATCCTCGATCGCATCAACGAAGACCGCAACCGCGCCGGCCTGAAGCCGCTCACGTGGGATGCGCGCATGGCCGATGCCGCCCGCGATCACGCCGAGCTCATGGCCGAAGAAGGCCGCCTGTCGCATCAGTTTGATGGCGAGCCCGCGCTGTTGGAGCGCCTGACCCGACGCAGCGTGCGTTTGGACGCCGCCAGCGAGAACGTGGTTTACGACGTGACGCCCGAAGGCGCGCACGAAGCTTTTGTGAAGAGTCCGCTGCACAGGGCCAACATGATGAGCCCGGCCTACGACGTGGTCGGCATCTCGGTTCTCAACCGCGACGGCATTCTCTACGTAGTGGAAGACTTCGCGCATCGTCTGTTTGACGACAGCGACGAGGCCGCGGCCAGCCGCATCGCGGAACACTTCCGCGGCGCGCGCCAGCAGTTCGGGCTCAACCGCATGGAACTGGTCAGCAACCCGGACGTCAGCCCCTTGGTGGAGCAGATGGCCAGCCGTGAGACGCCTGACAGCCACGCCCCGCTCAGCCTGCCCGGCGTGCGCTACGCTGCCAGCTACGCCACCACCAGCCCCAATGAGATGCCGCCCTCCGTGGCACAGATGGCCGCCATGCGCGGCGCCGGCAGCTTCTCGGTGGCCGTGCGCTTCCTTCGCACTCCGCGCTACCCCAGCGGCCTCTTCTGGGTCAGCATCGTCATGTACGAGGGCAACGCCACCCTGGCCCGCCGCTGGTAACCATTCAACAGGTGATTCCCCCTGTACCATTTCGTGTTCACCAATTTGCTCGATTGCGACGATAATGTATTCCTGCGCCCCGTCGCTCTATTGGCGTCGCGCAAGCACTGACCCTTGGGGATGGTCTCGCCTTGCCTTTAACTCTCGAACCGTTGCGCCCGGAGCAGATCACCCGCTGGGATTCGCTGATCGCGGAGTTTCCGCGGCGGACGGTCTACCACAGCCAGGCCTGGTTCCGTTGCATAGTGGAGTCGCAGCAGGCTGACTGGCGCTACTGGGCCGTCACCGACCACGGCCGCGTGGTGGGCTACTTTGCCGGGGGAATCACCCACCGCGGACCCTTCCGCATCCTGGGCAGCCCCCTGCGCACCTGGCGCACCAACCACATCGGCCCGCTCCTGCAGGAGGGCGTTGATCCGGAGGCCTTTGTGATTGCCCTGAATCACCTGGCCCGCGCCGAGCGCCTCTCCATGGTGGAGATTGAGTACGAAGGCATGCCGCACGCCGCCTATGAAGACGCCGGTTTTGACTGCCATCAGACCTGGACCAACACTCTGCGTCTCACTCCTGACCTCGCGCGCCTGTTGCGCGCCACCGGACAGGGCCGCCGCCACGGAATCCGCAAGGCGCAGCGCTACGGTCTGGAGGTAGTGGACTACGCCGGCGCAGGCGCCCTGGTGCACGATCAGTTGACGCGCACTCTGCAAAGGAAGGGCGCGCTGTGCCCATTCCCGGTCGAGTTCTCCATGGCCGTGGAGCGCAACCTCCGGCCCGCGGGGCTGCTCTACAGCCTTGGAGTACGCAATCCGGATGGAGAGATCGTCGCCGCCGGTCTTTTTCCGCGCGACCATCGTACGGTTTACCTCTGGGAGTGCTCCAGCGAACTGAAGGGGCGCAACCACAACCCCAACGACCTTCTGCACTGGGGACTCATCTGCCGCGCCGCCGTGGACGGCCACCAGTTGTACAACATGAGCGGCTACGGGCGATTCAACTACTCCTTTGGCACCGAGCTTGTAGCCGTGCACCGCTGGAACAAGTGCTACTCGCTCAGCGCCCGTGCTTCGCGCCGCGTCTACGAAGGCATGTTGAAGCTGAAGCGCCGCCGCAACCCTCTAAGCGGCCTGATGGATCCGGTAATCAAATAACTCTGCCAAAGGAAATGGGCGCCCCGTAAAGGACGCCCATTCGTCTGAATAAACTCACGTTCGGATTAGTCGCTAATGTCCATAAACGCGACGGTCTCATCGACTGTGGTGAGCTGGGTCGTGCCTGTTCCAGCCGTAGAGGTCAGGAAGAGCTGGGAGTTGCGGCTGCCGTTGATGGTCTTTACATAATCGGTATAGGCAACATAGTTGCCCAGGTGACGAGCTTCCCGGACATCTCCATCGGTGGTGACGGCAGTGGCCGGAGCCGAGGTCGTCTCGCCGGTGACGGCAACCACATACACGTTCGAAGTACCGCTATCTCCAACTACGCGGACAAAAGCAATCTGCTTCCCGTCCGGAGAGAGCGTCGGATCCCAGTCCCATGTCGTCAGGCCGGTGTTGGTGAGCCGGGTCAAGCCGGTGCCATCCTTCTTGACGGAGTAGATTCCAGCGAACCCAGCCGATGTCACGCCTTCAAAAACGATGGTGGAATCATCTGCGGCTACGTTGGGAAGCCATGCGTCCACCAACCCGGCCGGTGCCACAATGGTTTCCGTGCCGCCGGTGCTCGCCATGATGGACAGTGCCGTCGGTGCGTCTGAATAGACGGTGGTGGCGATCAGGGTTCCATCCTGCGAGATGGAAATTTCATCATGATCTTCTGTCGTGCCCGTTGTCAGTTGGGTCGGGCTGTTGAAGTTGGTGACGGAGGCCGAAAAGATCTGGCCGTACCCGTTGCTGTCGTAGGCCGTAAAGTACACCGTTTTGTAATCGGCGGAGAGCACAACCGACTCATAGGCGGCGCTGGTGGTGTTGAGCTTTACCGAGGTGGCGGCCGCGACGTCCCAGACATAAACGTCAATCGAGCCGGTCTCAATGTCCACGCCCGCATTGGCGCGCGGGGCAGCAGCGCGGTGGGCGCGCTTGGCCATCTGCCGGGCGTGCGCAGCGTGGGCAGAGCGGGCTGCGGGAGCCACTCCGGCCGTCGGAATGGAAGAGGTGTCCACCAGGTAGGCAAAGAAGTTGTGATTCGAGTCCGGCCAGGTCTTACTGGAACCCCCGCAGCCGGCAAGCGAGACGACAACGATCAGAACAGCAATTGTGACTGCAATATTCTTTAGCGTTAACTGCATTTGATTAGTCCTTTCAAGTGACATCCGCTTCCCGTTGCGGCTTGGAGCCCCTCCAGATTGGGAGGTCGGAGTGGAAACTTTCGAGAGACACAAACCCGCAATCCGCGTGGCCAAAGCCACAGGAGCGAATGACAGCTCACGAACATAGTTTCGGATAGCGGAATATAAGCAGAAAGGTATTTGTTTACGCGGGCCAGGGTTTGGTCCAGCGCGCCCGGCGGCACGGCGTGCTCCCGTGGAGCGGAACTCCGCAAAACAAGGGGTGACGCATGCAGTTGTTTTGATGTGCCTGCGTCAGAGCTTGGCGGTGACGGTCTTCACCTGCGTGTATTGCTGCAGCCCGTATTCGCCCAGTTCACGCCCGATTCCAGACTGTTTGAAGCCTCCAAATGGCGCCCTGGTGTCAATGACGTTGTAGCAGTTCACCCAGACCGTTCCAGCGCGCAGACCGTTGGCCACCCCGAGCGCCTTCTTAATGTCGCGCGTCCAGACTCCGGCCGCGAGACCATACTTCGTGCGGTTGGCGCGGGCAATCACTTCATCCAGAGTCTTGAAAGCGATGACGCTCATCACCGGTCCGAAGATTTCCTCCCGGGCAATCTTCATCTCGTCCTGGACGTCTGCGAAGACCGTCGGCTCAATAAAGTAGCCGCGGTCCCCGATTCGCATTCCACCGCAGGCAAGCGTCGCAGCCTCGTTACGTCCCGACTCGATATAGCTCATCACCTTATCGAACTGCGCCTCGTCCACCAATGGCCCCAACTCGGTCTTGGGATCGAAGGGATCGCCGACGATCCGCGTCCGGGCGCGTGCAATGCTCTTTGCCACAAACTTGTCGTAGATTGACTCCTCGACGAAGACCCGCGATCCGGCGCAGCATGACTGGCCCTGGTTTGAGAACAATCCCAGGTGTGCGCCCTCCACGGCTTCGTCCAGGTCCACATCCTCAAAGATAATGTTCGGACTCTTTCCACCTAGCTCCAGGGTGACCGGCTTCAGGTTGGACTTCGCGGCGGCCTCCATAATCTTGTGGCCGACTTCGGTCGAGCCGGTGAATGCCACTTTGTCCACGTCCATGTGCCGGGCGATGGCCGCGCCGGCCGTGGGGCCGAATCCCGGCAACACATTGACCACGCCCTCCGGGAAGCCCGCCTCCAATATCAGCTCTCCTATCCGCAGCGCCGAGAGCGGCGTCTGCTCGGCCGGCTTGAAGACGACGGTATTTCCCGTAGCCAGCGCGGGAGCCAGCTTCCACGCCATCATCAGCATGGGAAAGTTCCATGGAATGATCTGCCCGACCACGCCGATGGGTTCATGGCGTGTGTAGCATTGGAAGTCGCCATCAATCGGGATTGTCTTGCCTTGCACCTTGTCCGCCCATCCGGCGAAGTAGCGATAACAGGCAACCGTCTTGGCTACATCCACCGCCCGCGCCACGGAAAGCGCCTTACCGTTATCGAGCGATTCCAGCCGCGCCAACTGGTCGGCGTTGGCCTCTATCAAATCGGAGAGCCGGTACAGAAGCCTGCCGCGTTGCGACGCAGACATGGTGTGCCATGGCCCCTGTTCG